>NPID01001397.1_pt4 | contig 31902 bp, 26 predicted proteins | sample 8637491 | NCBI WGS metagenome assembly NPID01 (sample SAMN07420843, study PRJNA396082) | bioreactor metagenome | isolation source: sample BA6 brine-fed electro-methanogenic bioreactor BA | place: Japan: Kochi | collected 2016-06-14 | reverse complement strand
CGGAGTCAGCGTGACCAGGACAGTCAACGTTAGCTTAGTGACGGTTAGCAGTTTGGTACTCAACGTGAGCAGTGTTAATGGTAATCCCTCTTTCTTTTTCTTCAGGTGCGTTGTCAATCTCATCGAAAGATTTGAATGCGGCCAGCCCGGCATCCTGCAGGTTCAGTGTGATAGCTGCAGTAAGGGTGGTCTTCCCATGGTCAACATGACCGATGGTCCCGATGTTAACATGTGGTTTGGAACGATCAAATGTTTCTTTAGCCATATCAATTTAAGTTTAAATAATTATGTACGTTCTAAGTACGAATCAGTAATATATCAGAGCCATTGATGAGAATTGAACTCATGACCNNGGTGACCTCTTCCTTACCAAGGAAGTGCTCTACCCCTGAGCTACAATGGCTTATGAGCGGAAGACCGGGCTCGAACCGGCCACCTACAGCTTGGAAGGCTGTCGCTCTACCAGATGAGCTACTTCCGCTTCTCGTGTGAATGTTGCAATGCAAAACATGCGTTTTGCATAAAATTGCTATCTTTCCTGGATATGTTCACACTGCTTGTGGGGAGAGGAGGATTCGAACCTCCGAAGGCTGCGCCAACAGATTTACAGTCTGCCCCATTTGACCGCTCTGGAATCTCCCCGATTCATTATATCCAAGAGCCGATGGAGGGATTCGAACCCCCGGCCGGCTGATTACAAATCAGCTGCTCTGGCCAACTGAGCTACATCGGCAATTCTTAGCTCTCAATAAACAAAAAACAGACCCTTCGTGAAAAAGGTCTGCAAAAATATTAATTATTATGTTAATAACAAAAGAAAATGCTCAAAAAATGTGATAAACCGCTAATATTTTTTTCTCGTTTTGTCTTTACGCTTGGTAAGCTGCTTTTTTAAGGCATCCACGGCCTGGTCGGTAGCTTCTTCGAAAGAGGTGCATTGCTTTTTGGCAAAAAGATCATCGCCCCTGATATTCAGGCGGATTTCAGTGATCTTATTCTCCGATTCGTTATTGTTGTCAAGTTTCAGGGATACGTCGCTGCCAATAATGCCATCATAAAATACGTTCAGTTTGTCTACTTTTTGCTCGATAAAGGAAAGGAGCTTTTTATCTGCTTTGAAATGAACTGAGTTGATGTTTACCTTCATAGTATATCCTCCTATTATTATTGTAGAAATTTTAAGATGAGTTGGTCGTTTTATGGCTTACTAAATCTGTTTGTTTGTTTTTATGCTCTCCAGGCCGCCTTATTACCGGGGATCATGCCCTCGGATGTGCCTGCTTGTAAATCTTTTTTAGTTTCTCTACGGTGTTATGGGTGTAAACCTGGGTGGCTGCCAGGTTGGCATGGCCAAGAAATTCTTTTACCGCATTCAGGTCGGCCCCGTGATCAAGCATATGGGTGGCAAAGGTGTGCCTGAGAATGTGCGGGCTCTTTTTTTTCAGGGTGGTGACCATGCTGAGATACCTGTTCACGATCCTGTACACGAATTTCGGGTACACTTCTTTGCCCTTTGTGGTGATGAATAATGTGCCTTCTTCTGAAAATCCCATTTCCCTCTTCATCTTCAGGTAATCCGATAGCTGATCTTTCGTTTTATCTGTGAACGGAATTAGCCTTTCTTTATTTCGTTTTCCAAGCACTTTTAAGGTTTTTTTTGAAAAAGAAATATCCGACTCTTTCAAGCCGACCAATTCTGATAAACGGATACCGGTTCCGTAAAATACTTCAAGGATCAGGCGGTCGCGCCGGCCTTCGAATCCCGGGGCGAATAGGGCAGGCTCAAAAAGATCCTGCATCCTCGATTCTTCAATGAATTCCGGATTGCGCCCGGGGGTTTTTGGGGAAATAACCAGCAGGGTAGGGTTATGCTCTGTAATGCCTTGCCGGTTCAGGTATTTGTAAAACGACTTCAATGTGCTCAGTTTTCTTAAGACCGTGCCCGGTGATAAGCCTGCATCCATCAGATGGACTATCCAGGAGCGGATCTGGGGATGTTTTACTTCTGTAACATCATCCAATCCGTATTGTTCATGAAGATAATCCGAGAATTGTTTGAGGTCGCGTGAATACGCTTTCAGGGTATGTTTGGAATATCGTTTTTCGAAACTTAAATATTCAATGAATTTACCCTGCACCATCTGTCGTATAAAAAAAGAAGAAACCTTGATTCAAATATAAGCAAATTAATGCCTGAATCAAAATTTCTTCCTTTGAAAAAATACTCTTGCGATATTATCCCTGGTCGGCTTGCTTCAGCTGCTGGATATAGATGGCTTTCAATTTCTGCTCCCTCTTTTTGATGGAAGGTTTGGTAAATTTCTGCCGTTCCCTGAGCTCCTTAACTACACCGGTCTTTTCAAACTTGCGTTTGAACTTCTTGAGGGCTTTGTCAATGTTTTCGCCTTCTTTTACGGGTATAATGATCATAAGCGTAAACCTCTTTTCTGTTAATGGTTGATAATAAATTTATTTTCGGGCTGCAAAAGTAGTCCAAAATATCGGTAAATCAAAATTAATTATTGCATTATTTTAGGTTATCAAGCAGAAAGCGGGTCATCTTCCGGTAAAGGTGATACCGGGCATTGCCCCCGTAGATGCCGTGGTTTTTATTGGGGTAGAGCATAAGCTCAAAATCTTTGTCGGCCTCCACCAGGGAAGTGACCAGATCATAGGCATTTTGCACATGCACGTTATCATCGGCGGTACCATGCACAAGCATGTATTTCCCCTGCAGTTGGTCGGTGAAGTTAATGGGGGAATTGTCTTCATATCCTTCAGGATTTTCACGTGGGGTGCGCATGAAGCGCTCTGTATAGATATTATCGTAATACTTCCAGTTCGTAACCGGGGCCACGGCAATACCTACATCAAAAATATCGGCTCCCTTGGTCATACACAGGCTTGACATAAAGCCACCGTAGCTCCAGCCGAAGATCGCCATGCGGTCCGCATCGGCCCAGGGCTTTTCGGAGATGTACTTTGCAGCTGCGATCTGGTCCAGTGTTTCATATTTTCCGAGCTGCAGATAGGTCATTTTTTTGAACTCCTCGCCACGGGCCCCGGTTCCCCGGTTATCGACCGAAATACAAACGATGCCCTCATGTGCCAATACCTGGTACCAGAGATTTCCACTCCAGATATTGGTAACGGTTTGCGATCCGGGTCCTCCGTATACATACATCAGCACAGGATAGCTTTTGTCAGGATCAAAATCAGGAGGATTGATGCGCCAGGCATTCAGTTCGGTGCCATCCTCTCCCGGAAGAGTGAAAAAGCTGTACTCACTATACTGATATTCCCTGAGCTTATCAGTGAGCTGTGAATTGTCCTGGAGAACTCTTAATTCCTTGCCGCTATTCCTGTTCAGGGTGATGTAGGGCGGAGTGTTGGCATCGGAAAAGGTATTGATGTAATAATCGAAATTGGCACTGAATTCGGCTTTGTTGGTCCCGCTGCGATTCGAAAGCATTTTCATATTACCATTCAGGTCTACCTGCATCAGGTCCCTGTTCAGGGGGGAACTTTTTGCCGCCTCAAAATAAACTATTTCCCGTTCCGGATCATACCCCAGCAGTTCCGTAACATCCCATGGCCCGGAAGTGATTTGATTTCCGGCATTTCCTTCCAGGTCGTGATAATAAATATGCAGAAATCCATCTGCTTCGCTGCTGATCAGGAAATGTTCTTCGTCGGTGAAGATCAGATGATCGGTAATATCGATGTAGTATTTGTTAGTTTCATCATAGATCACCCTGCTTTTGCCGGTTTTGCGATCCGAAAGGAGTATTTCCAGATGATTCTGATGTCGATTCAGCCTCTGTATAGCCAGCATACCCTCTTTTTTACTCCATTTGATCCTGGGAATGTACTGGTCGGTTTCATCTCCCAGTTCGGCTTTGGTGGTTTTGCCGCTTTCCAGGTCATAAAAGTGGATGCTAACGATGGAATTGTCCTCCCCGGCCTTGGGGTATTTGTAGCGGTGCATTTCAGGGTAAAGGTCCCCCCACATCTGCATTTCATATTCCGGGACCCCGCTTTCATCAAATTTATAAAAGGCTATGGTTTTACTATCGGGCGACCAGTAAAAGCCCTTGGTGATCGCAAACTCTTCTTCATAAACCCAGTCGGTGGTCCCGTTTATTATATGGCGGTCCTTTCCATCAAAGGTGAGTTGCTTTTCTTCCCCGCTCAGAAGATCTTTCAGAAAAAGATTATTCTCTCTGACAAAGGCCACTTTGGTCCCGTCAGGGGAAAAATCAGCCAGGCGTTGTTTCCCGTTTTCTGAAAGACGGATAAGCTTTTCGTCATCCAGGTTCCAGATATAGTACAATGATCTTTCTGATCTCCGGTATATGGGCTCTGTTTCCGTTGGAATGAGTATCATGCGTTCATCCCGGCTGAAACTGTATGAATCCAGGGTTATGCCCTGCTCTGATCCTGCCGGTACCAGGTCCCTGCTTTTTACAAGTGTATCGCGTACTTTCCCGGTTTTATAGGAATACATGACCAGGCTACCATTTACAATAGCGCAGTAGTGCTGCCCATCGGCCATGGAATTCAGTCCGCGAACGAAGCGTGGCATAAAGGCATAGTGTTTCACCGTGTTTTCCAGAGTAAAAAATTTATCTGCATCCTGGGCAACTATTGTGCTGAGGAATAGTCCAGTTAGTAGGCTAAATAATATTTTTTTCATAATTCTGTTTTACATATGGTAAGGGATTGCAAATATAGACATATCGGGTGATTGGAACGGACAAATTTATTTTCATTAAAAATAACAGGACAATATATTTTCTTAATTTCACGAACTCAATTTTTATTCTATATTTGTGTACTCTTTAATATTAATGTAACAATTGATATTTTTTAGCGTATCAAAAGAACGAATAACAAAACTAAAAGATAACACTAATCCGGGAGCTGACATGAAGCGCATTCTCACAACTATCATCATTCTGACCTTCCTACTTACCAGCGGATTAAAAGCACAGGACTTTGATTTTTCCCAGTGGTACAACAATCCGACTTACTATAACCCGGCTTATGTAGGATTAACCCAGGGCTTAAAGGCACGATTGACTTACCGCAGGCAGATGGTGAAGATCCCTGCCAGTTTCAAGACCATCGGCTTCTCTGCCGATATTGCGGAACGTAACCTCCCGGGTGCCGGTGGTATCGGGATCATATTTGATAATCACAATGCCAACCAGGGGCTCGTAAACCATACAGTTGCCGGCATTATGCCTTCGGTAAGGATCCCCATTGCTGAATATATGGTCATGCAGCTCGGTATACAGGCGGCCTTTGTTCAGAAAAGAATGAACTGGGATAACCTGATCTTCCCTGATCAGCTTGATCCCCGTTACGGGAATATTTACCCCACTTCCTTTGTGGAGCCGAATAGTGATAAAGTAACCTATCCTGATTTTACAGCCGGGATGCTCTTTCAGTTTCAGGGAGATAATCTTTCGGGGGTTGTAGGCGGTGCTCTACATCACCTTACCCGGCCAAACGAATCCTTTTATGAAGGCAGTTCCCCCTTGCCGCGTAAATGGGTCGGGCATATCGACCTGATCTGGGAATTTGAACAAAGCCGGGGCTTTTACAGGAAATCAGCTTCTTTTAAGATCAATCCCGGATTTTTCTACCAGAGCCAGGCTAATCTCAGTCAGTTTTCTTTCGGATCGAATTTCTACTTTACCAATGTTTACATTGGTCTATGGTACAGGAATGAATCATTTGAGTATGATACCTACAGTAACATCAGCCTGATGGGTGGTGTTAATATCCCGTTCTCTGATGTGGCCCGCCTGAAACTGATGTACAGCTATGATTTCGTGATCTATCCCGAATACACCTTCACCGGTCCTACACACGAATTTACCCTGATATTCGAATTCGACGATATTTCACTCTTCCAGCCGAGAACCATTGGCAGCGCCCGCTACAGAAGCGGTGGAGCCGCTATGGAATGCTCACCATTCTAAGAAAAAGATATTTACCTGAACACAGCCCCGGATCGTACGATTACGGGGTTTTTTGTATTTATTGTTTTTCGAAACCGGAGGAAGGCTTTAAGATTGGGAAACCTTTTTTGTTTATGGATTCCGGCATCCTGCATCTGGCATCCGGTATCCGGCATCTGGCATCCGGCAACTGGCATCTGGTATCCGGCAACTGGTATCCGGCAACTGGTACCCGGCAACTGGCATCCGGCAACTGGCATCTGGTATCCGGCAACTGGTACCCGGCAACTGGTACCCGGCAACTGGCATCTGGCATCCAAAAAAAAAGGCTGCAATCATAATGAAAACAGCCTTTGATTTTTAATTTGTTATGCTTTTTGTGTCATCGGATGACCGTGATAATTCCGGAGGTCCGGTAGTTGCCGTCTTCATCGGCCATGCCATTCCATATCGACCCGTCGGTGAATATGGCGGAGGCTTTCCAGATGTAATTGCCGGCCGGCATGATCTCGTCATTTTTATCGTTATTCTTATATCCGTTCCAGGCTTCCAGGGGAGAACCATTATTGGTCAGCTTGTTCGATTTCCATACCAATACTCCCCATAAATTGTAGACCTCAACGCTGTAACGCTTAATGTTTATTCCCTGTGGTTTCCAGTTCCTGAGTTCCTTACTTCCCTGAGGCATAAAGGCGTTCGGGATGTAAAGGGATTTAAAGAGAAGTTCATATTCGTAGAGCGTGGTATCCGGGCACCCGTGTTCATTATAGGCAATGAGTTCGATCAGGTAGGTTCCGTCGTCGGTGTAAACAGCAACCGGGCTCTCCTCTATGGAGGTTTCCCCATTATCGAAATCCCATTCATAATACTCTGCACCTATACTGGTGTTTTCGAGCAAGACCTGTCCCTGAACATCCTGGTAGCGGTCGATGAGTTCGAAACCGGATTCAGGTACGCCAAATACTTCGATGGTTTTTTCCACGGTATCCCGGCACTGGTTAAGATCTTCGATCATCAGTGTTACATCATATGTGCCCAGGGAAGTATAGCGGTATGAAGGATTCTGAAGGACTGAAGTGTCACTTAAGGCCAGGGAATCACCAAAAGTCCAGTCCCACTTATAGATCTCAGCACCGCTGATTTCCGATTCATCAAAGAAATCAGTGTACTCGTCCAGGCAGGCGGTTGTACTGCTGAACTCGGCCATCGGAGGTTCAAACACTTCCAGTTCCTGGGTAAGTGTATCAATACATCCCTTATCGGTTGTAACGATCAGGCTGACATCGAAAGTTCCGGCATACGGATACTGGTAAGATGGATTTTCCAGCGTTGATGTGTCATTTTCAGAGCTAAGGTCACCAAAATCCCATTCCCAGTCAACTATGTTGTCGCCGTTTCCTTCCGAATTGTCTTCAAACTGGGTGACCTGGTTTGCACAGTTCATATATGTAACATAATCTGCTGAAGGTGTAGGATTGACGATGATCTCCTGTGTGGCGAAATCGGTGTACATATTTCCGCCGACATCGGCAGTGATCGTGAAGTTAACCACATAGGCTCCGGAGTCGGCATATACATGACAGATCGTATCAGGCCTGTTTACGAAGGTTTCAATTGTGCCGTCGCCAAAATCAAATACCCATTCATTAATGCCGCCGCTGGATCCAAAGAAAGTGGATGTATTGGCAAAACACACCTCCTGTTCAGAGCAGAAGGGAGGGTCGAGCGCAATAAATGAAGCATTGATGCAGGGGCCTTTATATACGGGCTTTGTGATAGAGTCGTAGCATCCCATGGAGTTCGAAACAACCAGTTTAACCATGTAAACACTATCGTCGGTATCGTAAAAGTGGGTTGGATTCTGGGCCGTGGATGTATTCGATCCACTGCTCACATCACCAAAGTCCCATGCCCATGTCTGGATAAAGCTGCCATTTCCGATGGAAACATCAATAAAATTGGTGGATGCATCACAATAAGCAGTATCTGCAATAAAGTCAGGTGTGGGCAGCGAATCCACCATTACCGTCTGGTAGGTAGAAGCGCTGCATCCGTTGATGTCGGTCGCTTCGAGAGTGACCAGGTAGGTTCCCGGTTCGGGATAGAGATGCGATGCGGTATCTTTAGGTGTGGACAATACCGGGCTTCCGTCGCCGAAGTTCCAGTTCCATTCTGCAATGGAATCTGAAGCAGGCTCAAAACTGCCTTCAAAATTCGTTCTGTGGGTATAGCATACCTGGTCGGCCACGAAATCAACACTCACCTCGCCAAAGAGGCAAACGGTATCGGAGTATGTGTCGGTACACATATTTTCATCCGTCACCGTCAGGTTAACAATATAGCATGTATCCAGTGCAGTGTAAATGTACTCGGGGTTGATCTCATTGGAGAAATACCCGTCATCGAGTTCCCATTCCCAGCTTTGCAACGGGCTGCCGCTTGAACCATAGGTGGATTCATCCTCAAACTGGACAGATCCCGGGGGTGAGCAGAATTGCGTAAAGCTGAAATCGGCTGAGGGCACATCAAATACTTCAAGCCACTGTCCGAGTGTTGCCGAACAGCCGTTTGCATCAGTAACGGTAAGCTCAACGAAGTAATTATCAATGGCAGAGAACATATAACTGGCGTTCTGAAGATCTGATGTGTCTCCCGGGGCCATAGCCGGATCATTGAATTTCCAGAACCAGTCGGTGATGATGGTGGCTCCCGGAAGGGATTGATCCGTAAAACTGGTAGTATCGCCGAAACAGGCGGGGCTGAATGTGAAATCAGCATCCGGGATCTCAAAGACCTCGATCGGTAGGGTAATGCTGTTGGTGCATCCTGAAGTATCGGTGATGGTCAGGGTAACATCAAACATTCCGAAGCTTGAAAAAATATGCGATGGATTGGCCAGTGATGATGTATCCTGAGTCCCGGAGGAAGGATCACCGAAGTCCCAGAAATATGTCATGATGGTGGCAAGATTTGTGGTGTCGGGGTTGACACTGAAATATGCCGTATCGTTCTGACACACTCCCCCGGCAGGGGTCATATTGAAATACACCGGTGGGGGAGGATAGATCTCGATATCGCGCGAGGTGGAATCATAACATCCGTTCGCATTCATAACTTCCAGGCTAATGGTGTATGTTCCTGCTCCACTGAAAAGGTGATAGGGGTTTTGAAGGCTGGAAACATTGTTTCCGCCGGAAGCCGGGTCACCGAAATTCCAGCTCCAGGATTGTATGCTGGTGCCGAAGCCGAGCGACTCGTCGAAGAATTGTATCAGGTTTCCTTGGCATTGAGGACCGTCGACAGAAAAGTCAGCTTCCGGCGACAGGCTCACAAAGACTTCATGCGTAATAGAATCAGTACAACCGGCATTGGAGGTGATCACCAGGGAGGCAATGTACGAACCGGCTGAAGTGTATGTATGCGTTACATTCGGTGGATCGGGGAATAGTACTATAGTATCGCTTCCGTCGCCGAAATACCAGTGCCATTGGGTTACCCATCCATTTGGTGCCGATGAGAGGTCGAAAAATTCTACCGGTGAATTCTCACAGGAAGGCGATGAGGTGCTGAAATCAGCACTCGGTGGCGGGTTCACCGTCATGATATGCATTGCAGTGCTGTCGCAACCATTGTCGTCGGTGGCGGTCAGGGTTACGGTGTAAGAACCCGGAGAACCGTAAGAATGCTGTGGGTTTTGCAGTACCGAAGTGCCGCCGTCCCCAAAGGTCCACGCCCAGGTCACGATATTGGCTGATCCTGAACCGTAGAAATTCGCTATGGCATTTACGCAAACAGTATCCGAATCAGTATCGATTTGCACCTGTGGCAGGGGATTAACCTCCACGGTCTCTGTGATGGAATCCACACAACCGTCGGTATTGGTCACGACCATGGTAACATTGAAAGTACCGCCGGAGGTGAACACATGGGAAGGATTCTGCAATGTGGAAGTATTGTTAATACCGGAGGCGGGATCCCCGAATTCCCAGAACCAGTTCACAAGGGCATTTCCTCCGTTGATGCTGGAAAGGTCGGTAAACTGGACCGGCTCCTCATTACAGGCCGGAGTATAGGTAAAATCTGCAACCGGGTTGGCCACAACGATAATATCCCTGAAGGTTGTATTGGTACAACTATCGGAGTCGGTAACGGTCAAAGTTACCTGGAAGGTTCCCGGATTGGCATAAAGATGTGCCACGTTCGGATCATTCGGGAAAGTAACACTTGTTGAACTTCCGTCGCCAAAATCCCAGTCCCAACGTGTGATATAGCCATTTGGAGTGGTTGAGATATTGATAAAGTTCACGGAATCGTTCAAACAGGTCGGGCTGTCGTGCAGGAAATTTGCCGTAGGCAGTGGATTAACTGTTACCGGATAACTGACAGAATTGAAGCATCCATTCGTATCTTCAATGGTAAGGGATGCGGTGTATGTTCCGGGCGAGAGATAGGTATGTATGGCATCCTGGGTGAAAGCCACTCCGCCGTCGCCGAAATCCCAGGTCCAGGAAGTGACCGTTGTGGCCACTGAGCTGGTGCCGAAAAAGCTGGTTATTCCATTCAGGCAGGTGGGATCGGGGCTGAAGGTAAAGTCAACATCCGGGATGGCACCGACATTTACGGTATTGATGGCAGTATCGGAACAGCCATTCACATCAGTGACCATCAGTGTAACGGTGTAAGCTCCGGGAAGGGCATACAGGTGCACAGGGTTCTGGATGCTGGAGCTTTGTCCGTCGCCGAAATCCCAGTCCCAGGTTACAATAGGATTGCCACTGGTGCCAAAGAAAGAGGTCGGGCCTCCCAGGCATGTGGGTTCGGGATCCCAGGTGATATATACGGTAGGCAGGTCGGGAACCGTCACCACATTGGTGGTTACATCTGTACAGGTTGTTCCGCTGGAGTCAGCAGTTACGGTAAGCTGCACAATGTAGGTGGAGCCGGGGCTGTATTCATGAAGGGGATTCTGAACGGTAGAGGTGTTTCCGTCGCCGAAGTCCCAGTCCCATGAAACGATCGTATAGCTGGGGGCGGCTGTCGAAAGGTCGGAGAACTGTACTGTTGAACAACCCGTTAATGAGGCATTAAAGGCAGCATTGGCGCTGCATTGTGCCTGCAGTTGTGTGGTGGGTGCAAATCCCGCGAGCAGGAAAATAAACAAGTTTAAAATTACGAGCTTGATGAGTTTGTTCGTGGCTTCCATCTGCGTATTTGATTTTGGTTTTGAGTTACGGCTGAGTTCCATGTGCATCGTTGCCGTTACGCCTTATATTATTTATATTAATACGAATTCCTATTTTAAAAGGTTCTGCAAATTACGTTATATTTTATATATACGAAAACCCTGAACCCATTAGTTTTTACTTTTTTCGAACCTGCGCAGGAAAGGGCCTATGCTTTCTGCCGGGATTCGTTTGGCAATGATCTTCTTTTCGTTGTCCAATACATAGATAACAGGTGTACTGTAGATATCATATGAGTCATGGTAATCGCCTGAAAGACTTAGGTTCCCGTTTACGTTTGTCCATCCGAGCTCATGTTTTCTGATAAATCTCTTCCAGTTGGAGAAAGCAGTATCCGTATTCACGGCATAGACCCGGATATCTTTTTCAGTAGTCTTTAACAGTTTTTCAAGGTCTTCAACCTCCCGTTTGCATTCTCCGCATGTACTGCTCCAGAACAAGACTACGAGGTATTCAGCTTTCAACTGGTGCATTGAAACAAAGCGGTTTGATGTATCTGCCATCAGCAGGGCAGGGGCAGTTTCGCCAATGAGTACCCCGCGAAGGCTGTTTACCCGGTTGATCATGTTTTGCTGGACGGTAGGGTGCAGCCATTCATAGGTTTGTGTTGTAAAGTATTCATCGACCATATGAACAAATATCTTATCATACCCCATAATCTTTGAGGTTTCATAAGTGTTGGTGAAATACCATAACAGGTAATCCCTCATTTCTGTATTTCCGTCGGTTTCAGTGATCATAGTATCGATAAGCTGAATCAGGCTGTCGGGATGTTTCGGAGCGATATCATTCATATACCTGACCAGTTTCCGGTGAAATACCGGTGTGCGCAAGTAGCGGTCGTCCGAGAAATCGATCCCGTCCCAGTAATGATTTCTGTAGTATAGATATGCTGATAAGCTGTCTTGGCGTCCGTCGTCAGAAAAAATTTCAGGAACTTCTGGTTCCTTCATGATCCTGAAAAGCAAAGCGGTCATGCTTGATGGGTATTTTTCCATCAGACTAAGTTTATATTCAATGCTTTGCTCGTTAATACTGTCAATGTTTTGTTGGATGATCTTTGCCGAGTCGCTCCCTTCCTCAAGTTGCTTCCGGATCTCGTGCAGGGCACGGATCTTCTCATAGCTTGTTTTATTCTCCCTGAGGTACTGATAAAAGATCTCATTGTCGTCAGAGCCCTCAACAACAATATTTTCGGGCGAAGCATCCACCCCGGAGATCAGCCTGAATTCCTGGTCCTCGCCGACTAAAAATTCAAATAACCGTTTTTTCGCTCCGCTAACAAAGAAATATACCCCTTGCGGCAGAGGATCTGCACCTTCAAACAAGATCTCTTCGCTCACCGGATAACTGGTATCTGCTACCGAGAGCTTGTCGCCAAAATAATTTCCCAGAAAGGCAATGCTGTCCTGGTACCCCGGGATCACAATGCTGATCCTATAGGCGGGGGTTTGCGCAAAAGCGAAGCTGAAGGAGAGCGATAAGATGATTATGGATATGATGTTTTTCATGTCTGCTTTACAAGATCGTTTTAATAAAGCGTAAAATTAGGAATATTTATTATTTTTGCCGGGAATATAGGGGTGTTAGCTCAGTTGGTTTAGAGCGCATGCTTGACAGGCATGAGGTCACTGGTTCGATTCCAGTACATCCCACCACGATATTTTAGCCCGCAATGCGGGCTTTTTTTATGTCATCTCCCAAGAATTTTCGAATAAAATGAAAAAAAATGAAAAAAAATTATGGTACTTAAGACGTTGAAAATCAGCTAGAAGAAAAATTATTTAATTTTTTTTTTAATTTTTTATTGGTTTAGAGGGTTACCTTTTTGCTTTTTCCCGTATTAATAGGTGCTTGGCAATTAAAAACCAGGCCCAAATTCAAAAGCAAAAGTCTTAATTCAAAAATTAAAAAGCCCTATCAAATGAAAACACTGACTGAAAACCTTGAAAACATCGCCGTACTGAGTGAAGTAGAAATGAGCAAAATTTTTGGTGGAGATAACAATCCAAACCAGACCGCTACTGAAGACGAAGACGTCTGGATGTAAATCCTGAAACGAACAATAATATATATTGCACTTGCGGACAAGGCATTAGCTTGTCCGCAGTGATTATTTTCTGAAAAACGCATTTTTTTCTTAACTTTCGTTCCTAATTTCGCCGCATGGAACGGAAGTTATTTTTTTTACTTCAAATTCTGATCTGCTTGCCTGCAGTCCTGGTGCTTGGTGCCGGTGATCAGGATTCCACATTGATCCAGCAGCTTAAAGAGGGCGGAAGGGCTTATGCGATCATCGGTGATTTTGATGCTGCTGAACATAGCTTTCTTAAGATCCTGGAAATCGATCCCGACAATATTCCTGCCCGAAATAATCTTGGAAATGTTTATAAGTACCTGGGCCGCTTCGATGAGGCCCTGAATGTATTGAAGGAGGCTGAGCAACTCGTGATCCAGGAACAGGGACCTGATGCCAGGGACCTGGCTACCATATATTTAAATATCGGAATACTCTATACCCAGAAGCAGGATTATGAGCTATCCCTTCAGTACCTGACCAATTCAGAACGGATCATCCGCTTGAATTCAGTCACGGATATTATATCCTCAGCCATTTACAATAACATCGGGAATGTATATTTCGGAATGCGGGAATGGCGCAAGGCCCTGAAGGCGTTTCAGCAAGGGCTCGATATTAAGGAATCTAATCGTCATCCAAGGATACATGTATCCTATACCAACGTTGCCAGTGCATACGAAAACCTGAATGTTCTTGATTCGGCCCGGATATTTTACCAGAGATCAATACAATCAAAGAAGAGGGTGTTTAATGACACGGCATATCAGTTGATCAGTGTTTATGGCAGTTATGGCGTACTCTTGCAGAAAATGGGAGAACATGATCTGGCAAAAGAGTATTTCGATGAAGCTCTGGCCTTCGCCAGGATATGGTATCCTGAAAAACATCCCATTGTTTCTTCCTGCCATCATCACCTTGGGGGATGGAACCTGACCATCGGGAATAATCAGGAAGCTCTAAATGAGTTCCATGCTGCAGTCCGTTCAGCAGTCTTTGATTTCGATCTGAATGACCCCTATTCGAATCCCAGTCTTGATAATGATATTATATCTTATCCGGTCTTGATGAACGCCTTGTATGGAAAGGCCGAAGCCCTTCTTTCGCTGTATCATGAACACAAGGATGTAGGAGCGCTCAAAACATGCCTGCAATCACTTGAAGTGGCCAATTTGCTGGCGGCAAAAATGCGATCGACCTACCAGGGTCAGGAAAGTAAACTCTTTATTACTGAGTTTTCGCACAGTGGATTCGATAAGGCTATTGATGTTGCTTACGAATTGTACCGCATCACCGGTGATCCGGAATACGCCAACAAGGCATTTATCTTTGCCGAGAAGAGTAAATCATCGGTGCTTCTTTCTCTGCTGCAGGAAGTTGAGCGGAAAAACAACCTGGGCATTCCCGAAAAGATCCTTAACCGTGAGCAGGACCTTAAGAACGAATCAGAGTTTTATAAGAAACTGCTTTACGAAGAAAAGCAAAGGGCACAGCCCGATTCATCGAAATTGGGAATATGGCAGGGCAAACTCCTGATCCTTAGTCAACAACTGGATAGCATATCCCGAATGATCCGGGAACGTTACCCGCAGTACGCATCAAAATATGATAATGAGGTTGCGGATCTGAACCAGACCATGGATATGATCGATGCCGGGTCGAATCTTATTGAGTATTCCCTGACTGATTCCTCCCTGTATATTTTTGTTATCGGGGCAGAAGAATTCCATTGTAACCGGCTGCTATTGGACAGTACATTTTTCAGCAATGTTCATATCATTGGTGCTTTTCTCAGAAATAACGACTTTAACAACAATACCAGCCAGGATTTCCGGCAATATACCAGGGCTGCCTATGATCTATACACTATTTTGATCGGTAATGTTGAAAAAACATTCAATTCTGAAAAGCTGATCATTGTTCCCGATGGAGAACTCGGCTACATCCCATTTGAAGCCTTGCTTAGTGAGCTTCCCGGGGATAAGCGCATGGATTATCGTGATCTTGCATACCTGATCTACGATTACCAGATCTCCTATTCCTATTCATCTACCTTGCTGTTTGCCGAATCAGACAAGCGACAGCAGGCCGGAAAGAAACTTCTGGCGTTTGCCCCCACCTATGAGCATATGGAGGAGATCAGCAGCGATAAATTTCCGTCCTACCGCAATTATTCGAGCTACCTGGTTCCCCTGAAATATATTTCGGATGAGATCAGGAATATCAATGAGATCATCAAAGGTGACCTGTTCGAGGGTTTTGAAGCCACGGAAGCTGTATTTAAGTCGAAAGCACCTGATTACGACATTCTTCACCTGGCCATGCATACCCTGATCAACGATGAAAATCCTATGTATTCTCAATTGGTGTTTACGCTGAACAACGATACTCTGGAAGCAAACGACGGGCTCCTGAATACTTACGAGATATTTAATATGGACCTATCGGCAAGGATGGCTGTGCTCAGTGCCTGCAATACTGGCTACGGCAAACTCAGGAAAGGGGAGGGGATCATGAGCCTGGCCAGAGGATTTATTTACGCCGGTGTCCCCAGTATTATCATGACCTTATGGGCTGTTGAAGATCAGTCGGGCTCGGTGTTGATGAGCAGTTTTTATGAAAACCTGGTGGATGGTCAGGAAATTGATGCAGCACTCCGGGAAGCAAAACTTCAATATCTGGCCGGCGCCGACCAGCTCAGCGCCCATCCCTATCTCTGGTCGGGATATGTATGTATTGGTGCCACTTCCCCCATCGTATCTGGCGGTACATTACTATTGTATGTTTTTGCAGGATTGGGGGTGCTCATAGCTGTTCTGGCAGTATTCATTTTGAGGAGAAGAAAGACCCGCAGGGCATAAAAAAAGCCCCCTGCCGTCGCAGGGGACTCCTCCAAATTCAAAAGTCTGTCTTAATTCAATAAAATCTAAAAAGCATTTGATCAGTCCTGAATACTCTTCAGGATCTCGTGAGCTTTATCTTTATAAAAGCTGTTGCTATGACTGATCTTCCTGAAGAGATCAACTGCATTGTCGTTATCCTGCAACTTCAGGTAGCAGAGAGCAGAGTACCATTCTGCTCTTTCCACATAAAGGTTTTCCTCATGCTTGATAATGTAGTCGAAAGGACTTAATGCGAGCTGATATTGCCCTAATTCAATGTTTGATATTCCTGAGTAAAACTGTACCGGGATATTTTCGGCATCGGTTTCAAGAACCTGGGAAAACAATTCCAGTGCAGTGGTATATTCTTTGTTTTCATACAACTGGAAAGCCTGGATCAGGGTAGCATTCTGGCTATTGGTACCCCTGATGAGCAGTGCTGCATCCGGCTGATAATAGATATTGAACAGGCTGTCGTTCGACATATTGCCGTCGGGGCGCAGGAAGTACAGGGAAATGCTTGTAATGATCAGAAGCACTACAAAGCTTGCGGCTGCGATCCTTGACAATTTATGGCGCAATATGGTCCGTAACAGGCCTGGTTGTTTCTTATTCTGGGTGAGATCGTGAACCAGATCGAGTTTTTTACGCAGCTCGATCACTTCACTTTCCTGGATAGCTTCGTCAACTTCCTGATGAAGCTCAAATTCTTTTAAAAGTTCGGGATCATCCTGAAGCTCCGCATCGAAGGCTTCAAGTTCATCTCCGCTCAACTCGCCGCTGAGTTTTTCATCGATGAGTTCAAACAGATCTTTTTCTAGTGTTTTCATTTTTTTATTTTATTGAATTCAGGGTCGTTTTTAATTTTCTTTATCAGTATTTCTTTACATTGGAACTTTCTCTTCTTGGCGTACTTTTCGCTTCCGAAGCCCATGATCTGTGAGATCTCTTTCAAAGATTGCTTGGCAAAGAACAGCCTTAGTACTTTCTGGCAATCCTCACTTAGCGTAAGGAAATGCTTCTGGTAAAGCTTGAACCGCGCGCTCTTTGGATCAAACATTGATCTCTCGATCGCTTCATTGGCGACTTCAAATTCGCCTTCCACCTGTAACTTTACACCGCTGGTTTTTCTGCTTTCCAGTTCCTTCAGCCATAGGTGTTTTACTATAGCATAGACGTAAGTCTTGAAGGAGCTGGTCAGCGCAAAACTCTCATCGTTAACCTTCCTGTAAAGAACCACAATGGCTTCCTGAAAAACGTCCCGGGCGTCATCATCATTGCCACTGTTGTAATTTACGAAGGCTCTTACTGCAGGGTAAAACTTCTTGTAGATGTACTCCAATGTATCGGAGTCATGCAATCGTATACCCTCCAGTAACGATTCTTCGATGTAATGCATCACAGTTCCAACTATTAATACTGATTTTTGAAAAAGGTAACCCTGTTTCAACAAAAAAAAATGATTTTTTTTTATTTCAAAGGACTAACTGATTGTAAATCAGTGTGATGTTAGTTAATTTATTTTGAGCTTTCGCTTTATAATACGACAAAAATAGTTTTTTGTTCCTTAATTGCTAATGAATCTTGCTTAAAAACCCGAATTCAACAGGGGGACATTTTAGAATTTTGGGTATTAACCAGTAGAGATGAGAAGGATTTTTAAGATAATTATGCTGGGCATTTGCCTTGGTTTTGCGATATCATCATGCAGCCAGGATAAATCATCCTGTATCATGTTTTACAATGCCGAAAACTATTTTGATACAAAGGATGACCCGGTTACTGCGGATGAGGAGTATACCCCGGAAGGAATAAAGGCCTGGTCGTACAGCCGGTATAAACGGAAGTGCGATCACCTTGCCAGGGTCATCACTGCGCTTGGCGGGTATGAATTGCCGGCAGTGGTCGGATTGTGCGAAGTGGAAAATAAAGCCGTCTTGTATGATCTGCTTCACCATCGGTTAATGAGCAGAAAGGAATTTAGGGTCATCCATCGTGATTCTCCAGACCGGAGGGGGATCGATGTGGCCGTAATCTATGATCCAGGGCAATTCTTGTTATTGTACCGGGACTGGATCAAGGTTCACATGCCTTCTGATCCCGATTTCCGCACCCGCGAGATCCTTTATGTTAAGGGCGTGCTGAATGATCAGGACACTTTGCATTTGTTTTTTAATCACTGGCCATCGCGCTGGGGTGGAGTGGCTGGCAGCAAGCCCAAAAGAATTTGTGCTGCCCGCCGGCTTCGATCATGCGTAGATTCTCTTTTTAAGGCCGAAAGAGATCCGGGGATCATCATTATGGGGGATTTTAACGACAATCCTTCCGACAGCTCCGTTTTTCAAATCCTGGGAGCAAGGAGGCCGGGTGAGGCAAACCTGCATAACCTTGCATTTAACTTCAGGGGAACCCTGAAATACAGGGCTGCCTGGGAAACTTTCGACCAGGTAATTGTTTCTGATGCAATCTACAACGGGAAAGATCCTGGTATAAGTATACAGGAATGCGGAGCTTTCAGGGCGGATTTTTTACTCACCAAAGATGATAAATACCTGGGGGAAAAACTATTCAGAACTTACCTGGGACCGCAATACCTGGGAGGATTTAGCGATCATTTGCCGGTTTTTATCCGGTTTTAGGACTTCTGGTGCAAACCACACTCCTTGTTTTCAGGTAATTCCCACCACCATCGGCCGGCACGGATATCTTCTCCGGGAGATATCGCCCTGGTGCATGGCTGGCACCCAATGCTGGGAAAGCCTTTGTCGTGAAGTGGATTATAAGGAATGTCGTGCTTGCGGATATAGTCCCATAAATGTTCTTCTGACCAATCCTTCAGGGGGCTGATTTTGATCAGGTTGAAGTTATTGTCCCATTCGACAAGGTCAAGATCGCGCCGGGTCACACTCTGCTCTGCACGCAATCCGCTGATCCAGGCTTCCGCGCCTCCAAGGGCTCTTTTCATCGGGAGTATCTTGCGTATATTGCAGCATTCACGACGGTTTTCAATGCTTTCATAAAAAAGGTTGATGCCCTTTTTATGGACCATTTTCTCGACTTTCTCCGCATCAGGGAAAAACACCCTGATATTCATATTATAGCGCTTATTGGTCTTGTCGATCAGGTCCAGTGTTTCCGGGAAAAGCCTGCCGGTATCCAGGGTAAAGATATTCACGGCCTCATCCAGTCCGGCCAGCATGTGCGTGATGACCTGGTCTTCAGCCCCCAGGCTGGTGGCAAAAGCCAGTTTTGGGCCAAACTTAGCGGCAATGACCCGGATCACCTCTTCGGGTTCCAGTCCGGCCAATTCACGGTTCAGTCCATTGATAATATCTTGAGCTTCAGATGAAGGCATATTTTCTGTTTGGAAAGAAACAAAGGTAAGAATTTAAATTAACTTTGGATGGTAATTTGTCAGCACTGAAGCAGCTTATGAGAGTACATTTTATTGCCATCGGGGGAAGTGCGATGCACAACCTGGCCCTGGCCTTGAATGCAAAGGGATATGATGTCAGCGGATCGGATGATGAAATATTTGAGCCCAGCAGGGGGCGTTTGAAGCAGGCCGGGCTCCTGCCCCCGGAGAGTGGCTGGTTCCCGGATAAGATCATCCCGGAGCTGGATGCCGTGATCCTTGGCATGCATGCCCGCATGGATAATCCTGAACTGATCAGGGCCAGGGAAATGGGCATTACGATCTATTCTTATCCTGAGTTCCTGTATGAGCAATCGAAGCAAAAGAAGCGGGTGGTGATTGCCGGAAGCCATGGGAAAACAAGCATTACCGCAATGGTATTGCATGTACTGAAGGCGAATGGCATTGGCTGTGACTATATGGTCGGGGCGCAGTTGGAGGGATTTGATGTGATGGTAAAAATAAGCAGCGAGAACGAAATAATGGTTTTCGAAGGCGATGAATACCTTACTTCCCCCATCGACCCCAGGCCGAAATTCCATTTATACAAGCCTCATATTGCGCTTATTACAGGAATTGCCTGGGATCATATCAATGTTTTCCCAAGTTTTGAAAACTACATTGAGCAATTTAGAACCTTCATCGAATTGATCGGGAAAGACGGAACGCTGGTATGGTACCAGGGGGACCCTGAGCTCAGGAAGATTGCGGAAACGAATAATAGCCTCCATTGCATTGCTTACGGTCTTCCGGATCACCGACAGGAAGAAGGCCGTGTTTTTCTCCGCGGGGGCGGGAAGGAGTATCCCATAAAAGTATTTGGGGATCATAACCTGCAGAACATTGCCGGAGCGCAGGAGGTTTGCCGTTTACTGGGCGTTTCGGATCCGGAATTCTACGAAGCTATTTCTACTTTTGGAGGAGCGTCACGCCGGTTGCAGCTGATCGCTGATAACGCGCATACTGCCATTTATCTGGATTTCGCCCATGCCCCTTCAAAACTCAAAGCCACTGTGCTTGCCATGAAGGAGCACTATGCCAAAAGGCAATTGTGTGCCTGCATGGAACTTCATACTTTCAGCAGCCTGAACAGGGATTTTTTGTCGCAATACCGGGGCGCCATGGATGCTGCAGATGATGCTATTGTCTTTTACAGCCCGCACGCCTTGTCGTTAAAACGGCTTCCGGACATTTCCCCTGAGGATATCCGCACCGCTTTCGGCCGGGATGATCTCAAGGTATTCAGTGATCGGGAAGAAATGTTAAGCTATCTGCTCTCCCTCAATTGGATTGACAGGAATCTGCTGCTGATGTCATCAGGCAGTTTCGATGGCCTGGATGTTCCCGGCCTCTCAAAAAAAATACTGAAATAGGGTCCTTTATCCGTTCATGGAGATCAGGAACTCCTCGTTGGTCTGGGTGAACTTCAGTTTATCTTTCAGGAATTCCATGGCTTCCAGCGGGTTCATGTCGGCCAGGTGGTTCCGAAGGATCCAGATGCGCTGCAGCTGTTCTTTGTCGAGCAACAGATCATCCCTACGGGTACTGGACGAAACGATATCGATGGCCGGAAAGATCCGTTTATTGGACAGTTTACGGTCAAGCTGAAGCTCCANNTACCGGTGCCCTTGAATTCTTCAAAGATCACTTCGTCCATTTTGGATCCGGTATCGATCAGTGCTGTCGCGATGATGGTCAGTGATCCGCCATTTTCGATCTTACGGGCTGCCCCGAAGAATCGTTTGGGTTTCTGAAGGGCATTGGCTTCCACACCACCTGAAAGGACCTTTCCTGAAGCTGGGGATACCGTGTTATAGGCCCTGGCAAGGCGGGTAATGGAATCGAGAAGGATAACGACATCATGTCCGCACTCGGTCAGCCTTTTGGCTTTTTCAAGAACGATATTGGCGATCTTAACATGGCGGTCGGCGGGCTCATCGAATGTGGATGAGATCACTTCGGCTTTCACGCTCCGTGCCATATCGGTAACCTCTTCCGGACGCTCATCGATGAGAAGCACGATGAGGTATGCTTCCGGGTGATTATGGGCAATGCTGTTTGCAACGGATTTGAGCAGCACGGTTTTACCGGTTTTTGGCTGGGCGACGATCAATCCGCGCTGTCCCTTCCCGATGGGCGTAAACATATCGATGATACGTGTCGCTGTTTCTTCATCGGCATTGGGATTGTTCGACAGGTCGAATTTTTCCACCGGGAAAAGGGGAGTAAGATAATCGAAAGGCACTCTGTCGCGCACTTCCTGGGGTGAACGGCCGTTGATCTTTTCCACCTTTATAAGCGGGAAGTATTTTTCACCATCCTTGGGCAGGCGGATGCTTCCCAGAACATTATCGCCGGTTTTCAGTCCGAAAAGCTTGATCTGCGACTGGGAAACATATATATCATCGGGGGAGTTCAGGTAGTTGTAATCCGATGAACGCAGGAAACCATAACCGTCGGGCATGATCTCGAGTACGCCTTCGCTGGCAACGATTCCGTCAAATTCAGCATAGGCTTCTGTTTCTTTTTCTTTGCGCTGTGCCAATTCTTTAGGACGGGGGCGGTCATTGTCGCTGAAGGTCGGAAATTTGCTCGGCTTATCTTTTGGGTTTTCCTTTTCCTGCACTTTCTGCACCTTGGGGTCTTTTTCAACCTCTTTTTCTATTTTCTCTGTCTTGGGTTTTCTTCCCCTGCGTTTAGGTTTTTCTTCTGCTGTAGGTTTTTGTGCTTCCGGGGCTCCCTTTTCTGTTGACTCGCTGCTTACTTTTTCAGGAGCTTGTTCTTTTTTCTTGCGCCCGCGGCGCTTCTTATCTTTCGATTCAGCTTTTTCCTTGTCGATGACATCCTTGGATGGATTCAGGGCCTGCTGGTCCAGGATTTTGTAGATCAGGTCCTGTTTGAGAAGTTTCTCGTACTTGGGAATGTTAAGTTCCTGGGCAATCTCTTTCAATTCAGGAACAAGCTTGCCGCTTAGTTCAATAATATCGTACATGTTTGTTTAGTTTATGTTCTGTAGGGAATAACGCACACCTTCACGGTCTAATACCGGCTTAAGGTGCCATCTGAATATCAAATTTTTGCAATAAAGAATTTTTAGGATGTAAAGGAATATATCTGGAAAATATATCACAATTGACGTTGCAAATATAATAATATTTTTCAAACCCAAGTTTTTTATCTTTGTGCCATATTTTTTTTGCCATGATACAACGCATTCAAACTTTATTCCTGTTTATTGTATTTGCCATCAGTGTGGCGGCTTTTTTCTTTCCCATTGCCAGCTTCTGGGGGCAGTTCTATTCAGTGAAGCTCTCCGTGCTTGGAGTGAAGGAATTTACATCTTATGATGTCACCTGGCCCGACACCATTTTTCTGAGCGCGATGCTTGGCCTGATCGGGCTGCTGTCGTTTGTTACCATATTCCTGTACAAACGGCGTATGGTGCAGGTCCGCCTGATCCGGTTTAACTTGCTCTTAAACGTGGTTTACCTGGCACTGATCTTCTTTTATTATGTGCCTGAACTGGAGGCCATCACTGAGGTGTCGGCCGATTATATCTCGGAGCCTGGTATTTACCTTTCCCTTGTATCGGTATTGTTTCTGGTGTTGGCCAATCGGTTCATCAACAAGGACGAAAAGCTGGTCAGGTCTGCCGATCGCCTGCGCTAGAGGCTATTCTTTTCTTTTTCCAAAATTTCCAGGTCTTTAATATTCCTGCCATCAATGCTGAATCGCAGGCAAGTGATCTTGGTGTGCAGTCCATACCTGCCGGCAGCTCCGGGATTCATATGCATCAGCTTCCGTTTTTCATCGTAGATAATTTTAAGAATATGCGAATGTCCGCTGATGAAGAGTCCCGGTTGTTCCTTGTCAAGCAAGGGTCTGGCACTTTTATCATACCGGCCCGGATATCCTCCGATATGCTTGATCATTACCTTGATCTGTTCGCATTGAAAAACGGCTACTTCAGGACAATGCCTGCGGATGCTTTCACCGTCGATATTGCCATACACGGCTATTAAGGGTTTGAATTCCCGCAACTGCTCATAGGTAACGAGGTTTCCGATATCTCCGGCATGCCATATCTGGTCGCAATCATCAAAGAAATCGAAGACACCCGGGTAGATCCAGGAATGAGTATCGGAAAGCAGGCCTATTCGGGTCATCGGGCTTACATCTGTGCATTGTTGTTATTGGGAAGATACTGGTGTTGGCTATTGTTGTCGAGGTTAAACTGAATGTTGGCATTCATGAAGGAACGAACAGCCATACCATTCTTGATGCCGGGTTCCCACATGATTCGCCGGATCAACTCAATGGCCTCTTCCGTGCATCCACCGCCCAGTGGATCGGTCACCTCAATATTTGATACCCGCCCGCTTAGCTCAACCACGAAACTTAAGCCTACCGTTCCCGAGATGTTTTGTGAATAAGCAAGCTCCGGGTATTTCAGGTTTTCCATGATATATTTCCCGAAATTCATATCAGGCTTTTCAAATACCGGTTTTGGGGTTTGATCCAATGCTTTGGTCGGATAGATTTTCAGGCTCGAATCCATTATCTCTGAGTAGGGTTTATAATATTCGGCTTCGTGTTTTTTACAATTTCTTTTGTATTTCTTAATATTAAATTTGACCGGGATATTGACATTATCAATAATGTATTTTGCAGATTTTATCGCCGGGTAAAACATGATCAGCTTACTAACTCTCAAAGCTTCCTGGTCAAGCTCCGGACTCACGGATTCACTGATCCGGTAATTCACTGTTTTTCCATCGGGTAAAACCGTAAGGCTGACCACTACAGTTCCTTCATCTTTCTTTTTAAGGGCATTTTCGGGATAGACCATTTCCTCGCAAATAAAATCGCGCATGAATTGTTTTCCCCCGTATGGTAAGGCAGTGACATCGCCCTGGGCATGGACGATTGACGGAAACGGAGCGATCAGAAGGATAAGGCTCAAAAATTGGAGTGATTTGTAGAACTTCATGGGTCAGGAATTTCAAAGAGGTCTTTTCAAAAGTACTTAAAAAATATCAAAATGTAAAGCTATGCCCATGAGATTTTGATATTCATCCGGCGATTTTTCATACTTTTACAATCATGGAATATATCATAGCGGCAGTAGCTTTTATACTCGGCGGGGTGCTGGCCTGGCTTCTTGCCAGAAACAAAACAAGCTCAGCTATCAATACCCTGGAAACGGAGAAAGGCGTCAGCAACGAAAAGCTGATCATGGCAGAAAACCTGCTGAGAGAAACGAGGGAATCTCTTAATGATGAGCGGGCAAAGGTGACCGAACTCAATCAGCAACTGGCTGTTGCCGGTGAAAAGGAGCGTTCTCTGCAGGAAAGGTATGAGGCTTACCGCAAGGAACTTGAAAACCTACAGGAAAAATTCCGTTTAGAGTTCGAAAACGTAGCGACCCGCATCCTCAAACAAAATACACTTGATTTTTCGGAAAACAACCGTAAAAGCATGAAGGAGATCGTTACTCCCTTGAGGGAAAAGATCGAGACCTTCGAAAAAACAGTTAACGAGACCTATGAAAAAGGCTTAAAAGAGCGTTCAGGGCTCAAGGTAGAGATCGAAAACCTGGCCAAACTGAACCAGCGCATCAGCGAGGAAGCCAGCAATCTCACACGCGCGCTGAAATCAGATACCAAGAAGCAGGGAAACTGGGGGGAAATGGTGCTGGAACGGCTGCTTGAACGATCCGGCCTTGTGAAAGGGGAGGAGTACCTTGTGCAGGAATCATACCGGAATGATCAGGGTGAACTCCTTCGTCCGGATGTGATCGTCAACCTGCCTGACGGGAAACACATCATTGTTGATTCCAAAGTATCCCTGCTGGCCTATGAGGCATATGTGAATGCCGAAAATGACGAAGAACGGAAAGGCTTCCTGAAGGATCACGTCAATTCCGTGAGGGAGCATGTAAAAGGATTGTCAGAGAGGAAATACCAACTCACGGAGAAATTGGATACACCCGACTTTGTGCTGCTTTTTCTTCCCCTGGAATCAGCATTCAGCCTCGCCATTCAGGAGGGATCCGACCTCTTTTCTTTTGCATGGGAGCGAAAGATCGTGATCGTAAGCCCCACAACCTTGCTGGCTACCCTCATGACGGTAGGTTCGATCTGGAAACATGAGAAACAGACCCGCAATGCGATCGAGATTGCCAGCGAAGGAGGAAAGTTGTATGATAAGTTTGTTTCCTTCCTGGAGGATCTTGATGCCGTGGGAAAACAACTGGCAAGGGCGCAGAAATCATACGATGACGCCCAGAATAAACTTAGTACCGGAAGGGGGAACATTATTGGGAAAGTGGAAAAACTCCGAAAACTCGGAGCTAAATCAGCCAAGGATATCCCTCGCGAACTTCTGCAATCAGATGAAGAACCGGAATCATAGAACGGGTATTTTAGCCCTGCTGTTTTTACTGTTCCTGGGATCAGTATCCTGCTTTAACCTGAACAGGATCAGCCTTTATAACCTCTCTTCTCAATACGATAACACCCTGTTCACCGAATTCGATGCGCAAGCTTTTGTGTCCTCCGATCCTCTGGTGAAGGTATATGTCCCCGTGAATATGATGGATTTTGCCTCAGGGGAAAACGAGGTGAATGGTGTGTCTTACCGTCAGTTTGAATTGTCATACAGCTTATTTCAATCCTACGATTCAAAGGACATTGTCGATAGTGCATCTGTTGTGATCACCGACAGTGCAATGATCACTGTGGATACCCTGGTCGAGCTTCATATCCCCTTCCCGGGAAAAGAACGCTACATTCTGAAACTGGAACTTACCGACCTGAACAGGATCGATGCGGTAGAGGGCTTTCTGCCTCTCGATCTGACAACATTGCAATCGAGAGATCATTTTCTGATGAGAGATGTTGATGGGGAGATCATGTTCAGCAATGTGATCCGGGGGGGCGATGATTTTTTCCTTCAGATTGATGATAAGGCTTGTCAATCGCTTCAGGTGCGCTATTATAACAGGGACTTCCCGTTTGCCCTGCCGCCCTTCCTGGAAGAGACGGAAAGCAGTTTCGACTATACTGCCGACAGCTTGTTCGGGCTTGATATGGAAGATGGCCGGAGTGAATTGATCACGCTTGTGCAAGAGGGTTTTTATCATTTCCAGAAGGATACCAGCCAGCGGGCAGGATTTACGGTTTTCCGTTTTTATAATGCATTCCCGAATATTGTGAGCCCGCAACATATGCTCTATCCTTTACGGTATATCACCACGCGGGATGAATATGCTGAACTGGAACAGGCAGAAAACAAGAAACTGGCCATTGATAATTTCTGGATCGGGAATGCGGGAAATCCCGGCAGGGCAAGGGCCATGATCAAGAAATACTATGGCCGTGTTGAGGATGCAAACCGCTATTTTACGTCCTACCTGGAAGGATGGAAGACCGACCGCGGGTTGATCTACATAGTTTACGGGCCTCCCCAGATCGTTTACCGTACACGCAATTCAGAGGAGTGGCTCTACGGGGAAAAAGGCCATTCAAACTCCATCCGCTTCCGCTTTGTCAGGGTCGATAATCCATTCACAGGGAATGATTATAGCCTGATCAAATCCCCGTCGTACAAGGAAAAATGGTATAATATTGTAAACAGCTGGAGGCGATAGCCCCGATGCATTAGCGCATCAGGACCATTCTTCCGCTTGCTGTTTGTCCGTTTACACGGATGTGGTAAATGTAAATGCCGTTTTCAAGTCCTTCTGCATTCCAGGTGTATTCATGGTCACCGGCTTGCTGATACTCTTCAACGGGAGTGTTGATCACCCGGCCGTTCATGTCGAGGATTGTAACACTGACTTGTCCTGGGGTTTGCAGTGTATACGACAGTTTTGTTGAATTGCTGAAGGGGTTGGGTGCATTCTGGTGGAACCTGACGGGTTCACTGGTATTGCTTTCTTCCACGCCAACGGGATTGTCGATGCTATAAGCCTTCAGGCAGAAGTTCCCTGTGTTCTGGTAGCCTGACGGATCATCATAGTCGTAGAAATCTTCCCATCCCTTAGCACTCATATAATAGCTCTCGCCGGGACTGGCTGAAGACTCTACAAGGGTTTTGCTGTCGGCTCCCAGCAATACGGGAACGATGGAGCTCCTGTCGTAAGGATGGCCTCCGTCGGAAAGGGATACGTAGAGGTAAAAAGTTTCACCGGCTTCAAGCTGAACAGGTACATCCAGGGGGATGGTATGGAAACCACTGTATTCTATGGTGCCAGTTTGTTCCGGCATCAATTCACTGCTGAGGCTTGTTCCGTCAAATGCGCCATAAATATTAATGGTATAGTCTACATCGTTGGCGGCGGTGAAAAAGCTTACTGCTGTAAGCAGTTCTTCAAACCCTGTGGTGAAAGTGTTGAAGGCTTCGGTAATATCGGTTTTGGTATCGCGCCAGCCGTGGTAGTCATGATAATATACATTGTCGTATTCATTGAGCACGACATCCTGGAAGGAAATGGCACCCATTTCGGGATGCTGGCAGGCATGTTTGTCGTAATACGAGATCCAGAAATATCCGTTGTATCCCCAGCCTGAGCCCCAGCTGTTCTTAACAAGCCATGCACCCGGTTCGGGGGCCTGGGTTACCCTGTTGTCGTCCCAGCCGATAATGGCTACCGCATGGTTGGGATCGTCAGAGCTTTGCGGTGGCTGATAATGCTCATATTCTCCGTTGATGTAGGCCCCGCTGTAACACATACAGGTACCCAATACACCATAATCCATGATCATTTGTTTGATGAGGTCGAGATTTTCCAGGTTTTCTCCGGCCACCAGCCAGACAATATCGTTCGGGAAATAATAGTGATAGCTTTCATCCCAGCGTGCGGGCGGGTTGGAGTAGGATTGTCCGTCGATTTCCCTTACGGCACCTTCAAGCCTGCTCAGGTATGCACTCGTAACACGGTAATCTCCGCCATAGTGCACTTCCAAACCGGCTCCAGTCGGTGGATCGAGGTCATCGTTATTATGCTGATTAAATCCATTCCACCAGTCGAGGTGATATTCGGCCAGTGCAGGTTCCCCGGTTTCTCCGGCTGCAGCCCAGGCACCGGTCATAAGCAGATTGCCTTCAATGGCAGCCATGGCCCCATGGGTCCAGCAGGTACCTCCCTGCTGGGATTTAACGCTGGTGACATAGTTTTGTCCGTTATAATCCCTCAGGTCGAAGGTTTCCGGGATCTGTGCCATTAAAAACACAGGAATGATCAGGGTCAGTAGGGTAGGTAGTAGTCTTTTCATAACTATAAAATTTAGCTTTAGTGATGTGTTGAGGCTGTAAAGATACGCTTTGTTTCTATATAAAAAAAGCTTTGAAAAACGGTCAGAGATAGGTTGGAAATTAATTACAAGACTTATCAAGATGTTCGAACCGGGGTGTTTTCCAAAGCTTTAATGTGATTGCTCAATAATACAGACAAGCACTGTATGCAAAAGGTTGCACAGTCGAAGAGATTTTTTATCTTTGGTTGGTCCCCGGGAGCAGGAAAGATGAAATTGATCGATGCTCCTGATGGTACCCATTCTTTCAGCCTTAACATTATGAAAAAAGATGAATTGATATTTGGGATCAGGCCGGTGATCGAGGCGGTATCCGCCGGTCGTGAAATTGACAGGATATTGCTGCAGAAAGGCCTGAGGGGTGAACTTTTCAAGGAGTTGTATGCCGTGGGGAACGAGATGGGCATTCCTATGCAGCATGTCCCCATTGACCGGCTGAACCGTATTACCCGGAAAAATCACCAGGGAGTGATCGCTTTTCTTTCTCGTATCTCCTACCACGATATTGAGCAGATCATGCCCACGGTATTTGAAGCGGGGAGAGTGCCTCTGGTACTGGTGCTCGATCATATTACCGATGTCAGAAATTTCGGGGCCATTGCCCGAACGGCCGAGTGCTCCGGTGTGGATGCCGTACTCATTCCGTCAAAAGGTTCTGCCGCCGTGAATGAAGATGCCATGAAAACTTCAGCGGGAGCGCTGAATGTATTGCCGGTTTGCAGGGCTGATAAGCTTGAAACAGCAGTACGCTTTCTGAAGCAGAGCGGACTAAAAGTGGTTGCGGCAAGCGAGAAAGGAAATACTTCTTATACCGATGCCGAAATGAATGTTCCGCTGTGTTTGATCATGGGGGCCGAAGACAAAGGTGTATCCAGGGAACTGCTGGCCATGAGCGATGAGATCGTCAGCCTTCCCATTCAGGGTGAGATTTCTTCTCTGAATGTATCCGTGGCTGCGGGGATAATGCTTTACGAAGTGCTGCGGCAGCGGAAGGCATAAAAAAATCCCCTGCCGGCCGGGCAGGGGACTTCACAAGGAATGCACCCTGATTAATTTCTTTTTTCCCTGATGCGGGCTTTTTTACCGGTAAGACCACGCAGGTAAAAGATCCTGGCCCTTCTGACCACACCGTGTTTATTCACTTTGATCTTATCAATAAAGGGTGAGGCAATGGGAAAGATCCTTTCGACGCCGATACCGCTCGAAATTTTCCGCACGGTGAATGTGGCTGTGTTGCCACCTCCAACTCTCTGCAATACAACGCCCTGGAAATCCTGCAGACGTTCCTTGCCTCCTTCTCTGATCTTATATGTAACGGTGATGGTGTCACCGGCCTTGAATTCCGGAAAGGTTTTAACTTCAACCTGGTCTTCAACAAACTTCAGTAATTCATTCTTGCTCATCGCGCTTGTTTTTATAGGTAGGTGTTCGAAAAACGGCTGCAAAAATACGTGTCTTTTTTATAATATCAAAGATTTATTGTTCTTTTTTACACTTGGGAAATTCAGGAGACAGAATGGGGATGGAGAGATGGGTTTTGAGTGTTGCCCTTCGTCTTCGCTCAGGGTGACAATCGTGTTGAGTTTTGAGTGTTGAGTTAATTGTGGATTTTGTTTTTTGGAATTTGGAGTTTCTTACAAGGCCTCATAAACCGTATTTATCCATAAAATATCTGAATTTATCTGCTTTATCAGGGCCGTATTTTTTCAGTTTTTCGAGAATTATATCAGGGGTTTTGGGCAAAGTTAGTTTTTTAGGATTTTTGGAGAAGAACTTATCGGCATAGCACACGATCTCTTCTTCGATGGATTGCGGTAGCATGTCGCGGAGCGGAAGGGGAAGCCCATCACGCTGTATGTCTTCGATACTCAGTCCCACACCAACATGCCGTTCACAAACGAGAGCATGTTTCGGAAATCCTTCCCGTTCCAACAGTTCCCTGCCCAGGTAGCCATGTGCCAGGTATGGATATTTCCCATAGCAGCCGATCTTCGGGGCATGGGTCATAAAAATACCGATATCGTGCACCATTGCAGCCGTGTAAACGAAACCGGTATCTACTTTTGTTTTTTTGAAATTATTGCTTATCCGCAGGGCCAGCTCAGCTACTGCCTCACTGTGTGCAAGCAGGTATTTATAAGCAATCCCGCTATCGGGGTAGTATTTACGGAGCAATCCCAGCGCCTGGTCAGGAGTCATGGTACAAAGATAAACAACTCCATCACTAAAGCTACACAATGAACATCCGGCACTCCATGAACTCCATGAACTTAAGCGCACTCTATGAACTCAAGGCACTTTAGGCACTTTATGAACCCCAGTGCACTCTATGAACTCCAGTGCACTCTATAAACTTAAGCGCACCTGATAAACTTCCTACTGTTCCGGGTTAAAGGGAACGACCAGTTTGCTGGAATAGCTGTCGATCTTGATCCAGTAAAGGATCCAGCAGACCAGCGAACCGAGAGCGGCAAGCCATCCCAGGAAGGGGATGATGGAGCAAACATTCAGGATAGCATAGGCCATGCCGATGGGTTTGCCTGGTTCGGGTTCTTCAAGCGGAAGCCCTCTCATGGTATATTCAGCGGCCAGGCTTTTGGCCATGTTGCCGACCACGATGAACATCCAGATCCAGTTAAAGATCGGGATGAGTAGCAGCCAGGCGTTTTCAGGAGGCATAGCCCTGTTCTGAGGAGCACAACGACTGAGTGCTTTCTGTAAGGTGATGATAAAAAAGATCATTGGTATCAGGGCGATAGCCAATGCGATCAGGATCACCATAAAAATTGCAGCAAATTCCATTTCTTAATTAATTTAGGTTAATGATGGTTTGAAATATCGTGCAAGGTATTAATTGATCAGTAAAAATCAAACAGCTTTTTAAAGGAATTCATGAAATTGCTGAAATAGCAGTGAAGCGAATTGCTGTTGTTGAGGTTTGGCTGTAGTTATAAATATGAGGAAATCAGACATGACTAATAAAAAACCACGCCGGAAGC
>NPID01003965.1_pt1 | contig 31978 bp, 29 predicted proteins | sample 8637491 | NCBI WGS metagenome assembly NPID01 (sample SAMN07420843, study PRJNA396082) | bioreactor metagenome | isolation source: sample BA6 brine-fed electro-methanogenic bioreactor BA | place: Japan: Kochi | collected 2016-06-14 | reverse complement strand
ACCGCCTCTTCGAGCCATCGTATGCATTCTTTAGTCGGCGTTCCCGGGCCAAAAATAGCCCCCGCTCCCATAGCCTTTAGCTTGGGTATGTCATCCTCAGGAATGACTCCTCCACCGAATACTATAATGTCTTCCGCTCCCTTTTCCCTCAGAAGATCGATGATCGCCTTGAAATAATGCTCGTGCGCACCGCTCAGAATACTGATGCCTATCGCGTCGGCGTCCTCCTGGATCGCCGTCTCGACAATGCTCTCGGGGCTCTGCCGCAAACCCGTGTAAATAACCTCCATCCCCGCGTCCCTGAGCGCCCTGGCTACCACCTTCGCTCCCCGGTCGTGTCCGTCAAGCCCGGGCTTCGCCACTACAACCCGCGTCTTCCTCTTTTCCATGTTCCTTCCTGCCTCCCGTTCCTCGACTTAACGTCCGCCAGAAGATGATGTTTTTTGAATTACCCGGTTTCGATCATCTGTTTAAAATATCTATCCCGGCGAAAGCGTAAAAGGCAAAATATATCGCCCCGGCGAAGACAAAACCCAAAAGAACTCGTAATAAAAGTATCGTTCCCGGCCCGCCGGGCCATTTGCCTTCTCCTATCCTTACTACGGCCCTTGATATGAGCAAGGCCAGCAAGAAAAAACCTATGGCCATAAAGGCCTGTATGTTCGTCGTCGGCATGACCGACCTCCAGTGATCACAGACTTCACACCAAATACACCGCCAAGTATTGTATCAGGAACGAGGCTTTCGAAAACGGTCTGTTTCAATAAAAAGGCGGCCTTGAAGGCCGCCTTTTTATTGTTTTTTCGACTTGATTGCTGAATGAAACATTTTGCGGGAAGCAGCACGTTCTGCGCGCCCTGCCCAGGAATCCAGACCTTTATCTTTCTGCGGCTTCTGTTTCTTCAACACGTCCTGTCGGCGTATGAATCTGTTTCAGGACCGAAATCGCCACTTCCAAAGCCCTCTTCCCGTCCATGATGCCCACGAGAGGCTGTCGTCCCTCCCGGACACAGGTAACGAAATGCTGTAACTCAAGCTTGAGTGGTTCCCTTTTGGCAAAAACGGGATGTTCTATAACCTCCACCAGGCTGCTTCCCTTTTCCCTTATGCATCTATGTATGGACACGTCCTGGGTTTCATAGTTCAGGGATATGAACCTTTCCGGCTCCATTATCTCAAGCTGGCGTAATCGCCGCTCTGAAACCCTGCTTACGAGGATGTGGGCCAGTGTCCCGTTTTCAAATGAAATCTGGGCCGTCGCCACGTCTTCAAGGGGGGATCTGATGGAACGTCCCATGGCCATTATGGAGGTAATCTCCGACGGTACCAAAGAAAGTATGATATCGATATCGTGGATCATCAAATCCAGCACCACGCCGACGTCATTAATTCGTGACGAGAAGGGGCCGATGCGTCTGGACTGGAGGAAAAGCGGGCTCTTTACTATGTTTCGTACATGCTGGACTGCGCTGTTGAACCGTTCGATATGCCCTACCTGGAGAACCAGATTTCTCGACGCCGCAAGTTTCAGAAGGCTTTCCGCCTCTTCCACTGTGGAAGTTACAGGTTTTTCTATCAGGACATGGCACCCTGCCTCAAGGGACATCTTGGCAACTTCGTAATGGTCGACGGTCGGCACTACTACACTTACGGCATGAGGACGGGCCGCCCTGAAAAATTTCTCCAAATCGGAATAGTGGGGAACGCCTAACATCTCCCCTATTGATGCTGCCCTTTCTTCATTGATGTCGACGACTCCCACGACTTCCGCATTCAGCAGTTCCGTATATACCCTGGCATGATGGTAGCCCAGGTGACCGACTCCTATGACGCCGACCCGCAAAGGCCCCATGGAAGATCACACTCCCGAAGATGAATTACTCAAATTAGCGTTTTCATTGTTGTCGCTATTATCATTTTCCCACCAGTACCTCGAATTGTGGCCTGGAACGAGCAACCTTGCCAAAAGGAAATTGCTGTATTCGTCTTTGCCCCTGTAAGAATAAAAAATATCCTTTCTGCATAGTGTACAGAATGGAACCTCGAAAACAGAAGATTCACAAACTCCGGACTCTACAAGCTGCCTGGTTATGATTCCTGAAAGGTCGAAATGCACTTCTTTTTCTTTAAAGATAACATATTCCGAGGGGAAAACCTTCATCCCCCACATCGTCCAGGGATCGTCGGCTTTTCTTCCGTAGCACTTGCCGCATATGCCGGGGCCTACCCAGGCCAAGGCACCGTCAAGCGCATCGGGGCCAAGATTGCCAGACACAGTGGAAACCATTGCCGATGCCACATTCATTCCCGACCCAACAAAACCTGAATGTCCCACGGATACCCAGCGTCTTGGGTTGCGCCCGCACAGGACTATGGGAAAGCAGTCCGCAAAGCGCAAACTACCGAAATAACCCGGCCTGTCCAAAAAAAGGGCGTCGCCTTCGGGCCTTTCCGGGAGGCAGGATTTTTCATCCACGGTGATCACGTTTCTGCCGTGCTCCTGCCTGGGTGCTGCAAGTGGTGGAAATTTCCCAGTTTCGAAAAAAGAGGCACCTAGCTTCTCCGGGTCACCTTCAGCGACCTCTGTGAGAAACCCCCTGCCGAAAAGCACCACCGAGGTTTCGCCGTCGTTTATATATTCAAGCAGCCACTGGCCACTCCGCCTTTTGAGCGACCAGGGGGTATCCTCAGGCCACATTACAGGCATTCCCCCACGCTGATGTTTTTTTTAAGGATTTCCGCCACCAAATACAGACTCCCGCAACAAAGAACGGTTCCGCCAGCTTCCAAGGCTTCCTTCAGGGCCTTTCCCGGAGTATCGATTGTACGGATGCCGTCCCACCCTGCTTGGACTGCGGCTTCCTTCAGCTCCTCGGTAGTTGCCGAACGATCCATTCCGGGAACTTGAGTCAGGAAAAGCTTTCCTTCCAGTTTTTTAAGCAAAGAAAGAGATTTTCGGTAATCTTTGTCTTTCATGGACGCGAAGACCACGGAAAGAGCGTCTCGCGGCACCAGTTCTGAAACGGCCTCCACGAGGGCATTAATGCCGTGGGGATTATGAGCTCCGTCGAGTATCACAGTTCCGCCTTCCAATAAGCGGATATCGAACCTGCCCGGCAAACGGACACGCCTGAAGCCTTTTTGGATTTGTTCTTTTGTTACGTTTACACCTTCAGAAGAAAGAAGCCGAAGGGCAACAATGGCGTTCATTGCATTTAAAGCCTGATATCTGCCTACAAGCCCCGTTTTGAGGTTTCTGAACGATTCTCCAAAAAGAAACGCGTCGAAAATGGTACCAGAAAGGTCCACCTTCCTTACTTTCCACTTCGCGAAGCGGGAGGTCACTATTCCCTGGTTTTTCAGGAAAAGACACCTGTTTTGATATGCTCTTTCCAGCCTTACGTCTCCGCCTGCAAAACAACTTTTGCCATTCGGCCTCAGGACGGAGAACTTTTCCGCCGCCACCGCCATTGGTGTTTCACCGAGATATTCCATGTGGTCAAGACCGACGCTCGTCAACACCGAAACAGCCACGTTCCGAAGAATATTGGTGGCGTCCAGCCTCCCGCCAAGTCCGGCTTCGACGACCGCCATGTCCACTTCTTCCGAGGCCACGATCATAAAGGCCGCAGCAGTGGATACTTCGAAAAAAGTCGGCTTTTCGCAAATTTTTCTAAGCACCGACTCCACAACATCAATGGCTTCGTTCCATTTATCGGGCGAAACGATTTCACCACCGATTCGAAGCCTCTCCCCAAAATGAACAAGATGAGGACTTGTATACAGGGCCGTTTTCAGTCCGGTTTCCCTCAGTACCGATTCGACAGAAGCCGCCGTCGACCCTTTCCCGTTGGTACCCACCACATGAATGGCCCGAAAAGAGCGTTCGGGATGCCCCAAATACTTCAAAAGCCGGGCGATCCTCGAAAGCCCGGGTCGGATCACAGGATATGCTATACACGACATCCTTTTTTCAACGTCGTCGAAATCTTTAGTGGTCCACCGGACAATTCCCATTAAGCGACTTTCCTGTTTCCATCCGATGGCGTCGGATCATCCGCGCCGCAGACTTTCGAGGTTACGGTCAATATTGTTTATTTTTACCATGCCCTCTTCGAGCCTGAGCTTTTCTTTTTCTACCACTTCGATGGGGGCGTTTTGCAAAAACTTCTCGTTTTCAAGCTTCGTTCGTGATTTTTCCACGGCCTTTTCGGTTTTTTCCTTCTCCTGTTCCAAGCGTCTTATCTCTGCTGCAACGTCCAGGACGTTCCCGACGGGAAGAAATATCTCCCCGAATGGCAAAACAGCCGTCAGCGCCTGTGAGGGTCTTTGGCCTCCCGCAGAAGAGAAGTTGAAGCTGCTGATGTTTGTCAAAAGCGACAAGAGATCGGCATTGCCTTTTAAATCAGCGAGCAGGTTGCCTTCGTCGATGACAAGATGGCAAGTTTCCAGCTTTTTCTGGGGGGGAAACCCCGCTTCGGCCCTGAGATTTCGGAAGCCTCTGACAATTTCCTGAAATATTGACATCTTTCGGCTTTCTTCAGCGTCTTCGAACCCGGAGTCTGCAACAGGCCAGCTTTCCCTTTCTATGGAATCCTCCCCGAACCGGAAAAGGTGCCATAGCTCTTCCGTAACAAATGGGATAAAAGGATGAAGGAGCTTCAAAACATCCCCTAGCACCTCTTGAAGCACCCATCGTGCCGCTTCCCGGCGGGTCGGCCCTTCCTCGTTCCGCAAGGCCGGTTTTGCCATTTCGAGAAACCAGTCGCAAAACTCGCCCCATACGAACTCGTAAAGGCTTCGTGCGGCCTCCCCGTAATGATAGGTATCAAGATAATTGGAGACCTCGTCGATTATCTTGTCCCGCCTGGCCAATATCCATCTGTCGTGATCTCGAAGGAAGGCTTTTTCCGGTTTTTCAGGCCTTTGTCCGTCGCAAAGATGCATCTCCGCGAACCGGGCGGCGTTCCAGAGCTTGTTGAGAAAATGCCGATAGGCCTCTATACGCTCACGACTCAGAAATATATCCCTGCCCTGGACCGTCAGTGCCGCAAGGGTCAACCTGAGGGAATCTGCTCCGTATTCTCCTATGATTTCCAGAGGGTCGATGACATTGCCCCTGGATTTACTCATCTTGCGCCCTTCCTCGTCACGCACCAAAGCATGTATGTAAACGGTTCTGAAGGGGATATCTTTCATGAACTTGAGACCCATCATTATCATTCTGGCCACCCAGAAAAAGAGGATGTCGAATCCCGTCGTCAAAAGGTCCGTCGGGTAATAATACTTGAGATCCTCCGTATCATCGGGCCAGCCGAGAGTCGAAAAAGGCCACAAGGCACTGCTGAACCAGGTATCCAGAACGTCTTCTTCCTGGCTTATCTCGAAACTCCCGCACTTTTCGCAGCGGTCGGGATCCTGTTCGGAAACGGTAAGGGAGCCACATCTTTCACAGGTCCACGCAGGAATCCTGTGGCCCCACCAAAGCTGCCGCGAGATGCACCAGTCCCGTATGTTTTCCATCCATTGGAAGTAGGTATTCTCCCACTGTTCCGGTATAATCTCGATTCGTTTTTCCTTGACCGCCTCTATCGCTTCTTTGGCAAGAGGGGCTGTCTTGACGAACCATTGCTCCGACAGGTATGGTTCTACCATGGTGCTGCACCGGTAGCAACGCCCCACGGAGTGATCGTGTCTGTCCTTTCGGACGAGGTAACCCTCTCTTTCGAGCATTTCGACAATTTTCCGCCGTGCCTCGAAGCGGTCCATCCCTTCGAAGTCGGGCCCGGCCTTTTCGTTCATTCTTCCTGTTTCGTCGATAACCTGGACCGGCTCGAGGTCATGCCGTTCGCCGACGAGAAAATCATTGGGGTCGTGGGCCGGGGTTATCTTGACGAGCCCCGTCCCGAACTCCGGATCCACCATGTTGTCTTCTATTATCGGGATCACGCGACCGCACAACGGAACGCGCACCTGCCTGCCTATATACCCTGCATTGCCCTCGTCACGCGGATGAACAGCGACGGCCACATCGCCAAGAATCGTTTCCGGGCGGGTTGTGGCGACCGTTACGCCACCATCGCCATCTACAAAGGGGTAGCGCACGTAATAAAGCATACCCTCCGTGGGCTCATGTTCTACTTCAAGGTCCGAGAGAGCCGTGTGGCAACGCGGGCACCAGTTGATAATATATTTCCCCTGGTAAACGAGTCCTTCCTTGTAGAGTCTTACGAACACTGCCCTGACCGCTCTCGAAAGGCCTTCGTCCATGGTAAAGCGCTCTCTGCTCCAATCACAGGAAGCCCCCAGCTTCTTGAGCTGGTTTATGATCCTGCTGCCGTACTCTTCCTTCCACTCCCAGACCTTTTCTACGAAGGCATCCCTCCCTAGGTCATGGCGCGAAATGCCTTGTTCCTGGAGTTGGCGTTCAACGACATTCTGCGTCGCAATCCCGGCATGATCGGTTCCCGGCAGCCACATGACGTTTTTCCCTTTCATGCGCATATAGCGGCAGGTTATATCCTGAAGGGTGTTGTTGAGGGCATGGCCCATGTGCAGCGATCCCGTGACGTTGGGAGGAGGAATCACTATGCTGAAAGGCTCTTTTTCCTCGTCAGGTGTGGATGAAAAAAGCCCAGTCTCCAGCCACCAGGCGTACCATTTATCTTCGATCGGAGAGGGATCATAGGCTTTGCTCAACTCCGGGCCTTTGTTGGTCATTTGCACGTCCTCCTTGAAATCCTGTAATTTCCTGTCCCAATCTTTTATAAGTCTTCATCCAATCCGGCCAAGAATTCATCAAGGGCCTTTTGCAGCTCCTGTATACCGATTCTTTTTTCTGTGGATACATAGATCGGAGCTCCCGCTGTCGGGGGAATATTCTCCAGATGTTTCCTGTAATAAGAGGAGCGTTTAGTCACAGGGATCTTGTCCGCCTTGGTGAAAGCGATTAAAACTGGAACGTCGCTTGCGGCAAGCCAGCGCTCCAACTGCCTGTCGTTTTCCAGCATACCGTGCCTGAAATCGACTAGATGGACCACGAGCACCAGGAAGGGACGCGTGGTTATGTAGCCTTCGATCAGGTGCGACCACTGTGAACGTTCCGCTTTGCCCCTTTTCGCAAAACCAAAACCCGGAAGATCGACCAGGTGAAAGGGTCTCTTGGCTCTTACTTCGTAAAAATTTATGCTCCGCGTCTTCCCAGGTTCCCGGCTGACTTTGGCAATACGCCTTCCCAGAAGGGCGTTTATCAAGGAGGATTTTCCCACGTTGGACCTTCCGGCAAAGGCGATTTCGGGCAGTCTTCCCTCGGGAAGCTGACTCATGTTATAAGACGTCGCAACAAGCGTTCCGGACCAGGTTGTTTCAGCCATCGTTTCCGCTGTCCATTGCTTTACCAAATACTTCGAGAATATTGCTCGTGAAATGCAGTCTAACGCCCTTCGTCACCCAGGGGGGCATTTCCTCCACATCAGCCATGTTCTCCGATGGAAATATAACTTCTTCCAAACCGTGACGTTTCGCGGCAAGAAGCTTCTCCCTGACACCTCCCACTGGAAGGACCTCACCCCTGAGGGTTATTTCGCCGCTCATGGCGAGGCTGCTTTTGACGGCCTTCCCCGAAAGCGCCGAGTACATGACCGTTGCAAGGGCTATCCCGGCTGACGGGCCGTCCTTTGGAATGGCACCTTCGGGAACGTGGACGTGAATATCCGTTTTGTCCCACTTCAGTCCCTCGAGGCCAAGTTCTTTGGCATGGGCCTTGAGATATCCCAGGGCTGTCTGGGCCGATTCCTGCATGATCTCCCCAAGGTTTCCGGTCAAAACGACATTACCCTTGCCCTCCATAGTGGCAGACTCTATAACGAGGACGTCCCCGCCGGTCTCCGTCCAGGCAAGCCCTATCACAGCACCAGGCTGGGGTTTTTTGGGCAATCTTGCATCGTAATGTTTGGGAGTTCCCAGATATTCGCGCAAGTCCCTTACTGTGATTTTTATCGGACCAGTCTCTTTTGACCCGCGATTTTGTTCCTCCACGAGTCTGCGAGTAACCTTTCGCGCGATTCTCGCCAGTTGTCGCTCCAACTCGCGAACTCCGGCCTCACGCGTATAATCCCTGATTATTTTCTTTACCGCGTTGGGAGAAAAAACGAGGAAATCCTCTTTAAGGCCATGTTCCGCAAGCACCTTTGGGATCAGGTGGCGTTTGGCAATCTGGTATTTCTCCTCGGCCACATAGCCGGGAAGCCTGATAATCTCCATCCTGTCCAAAAGGGCCCTCGGAATCGTGTGGGTAACGTTCGCCGTCGTTATGAACAGTACTTCGCTGAGATCGAAGGGGACCTCCAGGAAATGATCCGTGAATGAGCTGTTTTGCTCCGGATCCAGAACTTCGAGAAGCGCGGCAGCAGGGTCACCCCTGAAATCGGCTCCGATCTTGTCGACCTCATCGAGAAGCATTACGGGGTTTTTCTTCCCGGCCTGCTTTATCTTTTGGATTATCCGGCCCGGCAGGGAACCGATGTAGGTCCTCCTGTGCCCCCTGATCTCCGCCTCGTCACGAATTCCACCCAAGGACATGTTGACGAAATTACGTCCCAGTGCCCTCGCTATGGATCGGCCCAAAGAAGTCTTGCCGACCCCCGGGGGTCCCACAAAACAGAGCACTTGCGATTTTGTCCTGCTGCCAGCCTGTTTCCTGACGGCCAGAAATTCAAGGATCCTCTCCTTGGCTTCTTCGAGTCCCCAATGATCCTCGTTCAGGACTTTTTCGGCATACCTGATGTCGACTGTATCTTTTGAGCGTTTGCTCCACGGCAGGTTGACGAGCCAGTCTATGTAAGTCCTTACCACCGTGGCCTCCGCCGAAAGGGGCGGCATCTTGGAAAGGCGGTCGATTTCGTGAAGGGCCTTTTCCCTGGCTTCCGAAGGCATGTCGGCCACTTCTACCTGCTCCTTGAGCTTTTCTATCTCGGAAGTTTCCTCTCCTTGCCCCAACTCATCCTGAATTACCTTCAGCTGCTCTCTGAGATAAAATTCCTTTTGCCCTTTTTCAAGCTCCTGGCGAACCCGTTCGTGTATCGATTGCTCAACTTCGAGGATCTCTATTTCTCTCAAGAGTATTTTCAGTATTTTTTCCAGCCGGACCTTGACATCTGCTGTTTCAAGAAGTTCCTGCCTGTCGGCTATTTTGATTTGCAGATGCGAAGCGACCAGGTCCGCAAGAAAATCCGGATCCTCCACATTATTGATCGACATCATCACCTCGGTAGGGACCCTCGGGTGAAGTGACACGTATCGTTCAAATTGAGCTGACACGGAGCGCTTGAGAGGCTCGAGCAACTCGTCTTCCACGGCGATCGCCGAGGCCATCCTGGAATAGCTGCATTCGTAATGATCTTCTGCAAGGAACATTCCCTCGATCCGAGCACGCTCAAGACCCTCGACCAGCACTTTTGTAGAACCGTCGGGAAGCCTGACCATCTGAACTATCATGGCCATCGTGCCAACCTGATACAAGTCATCTGGTTCGGGATCGTCCTGGGTCATGTCTTTTTGGGTCACTACGCAAATTTTTCGGTCCCGTTCGATCGCTTCTTCGAGGGCTCTCCTGGATCCCGGCCTTCCTACGAAAAGTGGCGCCACCACTCCCGGAAAAAGCACAAGGTCTCGCACGGGAAGTACGGGAAGGACCCCGGAGGATCCCCCTTTTTTGGACATCGCCAAATCAGGCTACCTCCTCATCATCTTCGAGGAACTCCATTTCGGGTTCTCCCCTGCCCAGAACGAAATCTTCGTTCAAAACAACCCTGGACAAGTTTTCTGCCTTGGAGGGAATCTCGTACATGAGGTCCAGCATTATGGACTCCATAATAGACCGCAATCCCCTGGCCCCCGTTTCCTTCAATGCCGCTACCTTTGCTATGGCTTTAAGGGCATCCTCCGTTAAATCCAAAACAACGCCTTCCATCAAAAAGGCCTTCTTGTACTGCCTTATCAGCGCGTTTTTAGGTTCTGTGAGTATCCTGACAAGAGCGTCCTCGCCGAGTCCCTCCAGCGAGGCTATCACAGGCAGCCTGCCAATGAACTCAGGTATGAACCCGTAAGCCATCAGGTCATCCGGCTGGACTTCTTTCAGGAGGATCGATTTCTGGCGTTTGGCTTCCTCTATGATATTTCCGCCGAATCCTATGGTCTTCTTGTTCACGCGCCTGGCGATTATTTTCTCCAGACCGTCAAAGGCTCCTCCGCATATGAACAGGATATTCTTCGTGTTGATCTGGATGAAATCCTGGTAGGGATGTTTTCTGCCTCCCTTTGGAGGAACGTTGGCCACCGTCCCCTCGATCATTCTCAGCATGGCCTGCTGTACGCCTTCGCCGGAGACATCTCTCGTTATAGACGTAGACTCCGATTTGCGGGCGATCTTGTCTATCTCGTCGATGTAGACGATGCCCTTTTCGGCTCGTTCTACATCATAATCAGCCGCTTGCAAAAGCCGCACGAGGATGTTTTCCACATCCTCACCGACATATCCCGCTTCTGTAAGCGTAGTCGCATCGGCGATGGCAAAGGGGACCTTGAGCTGTTTCGCCAAAGTTTCTGCAATTAGCGTTTTACCGCAACCGGTCGGCCCTATAAGCAAGATGTTGCTCTTTTGCATTTCCGCGTCGTCCCCTTTTTCTCGGGCCTCCAACTGCTCCGTGATCCTCATGTAATGGTTGTAGACGGCAACGGAAATGACCTTTTTCGCAAAGTCCTGACCGATTACGTACTGGTCGAGAAAGGCCTTGATCTCCTTTGGTTTGGGTGGAGGGTTGTCTAGGAAATCCAGGTCGTCTTCCGTCAAAGGATCCGAAAACGCCTGATCGGGCTTGCCAGCCACCTGAATGGCGGCTGAACCCGAAGTTTGTTCTTCTTCCTTGTGTTCCTGGAGAATCAGGTTGCACAGGTTGACGCATTCGTTGCATATATATACGCCAGGTCCGGCAATCAGCCTCAGGACTTCCTCGTGACTCTTTCCGCAGAATGAACATTTTGCATCGCGGAATGCACCGCCTGATTTCGACATTCAGGACATCCTTTCATATATGGTATTCAGGGCGGACAGGACCCGGTTTCCGGTCCAGGGAAAAGACTCAGCTTTTTCGGGCCCTTGCCGCCTTTGCTTTTCTCACAATTTAATTCCAAAAGGGACTTGTCTAGCGTTTCTCTATCACCTTGTCCACTATACCGTATTCCACCGCTTCCTCAGCGGACATGAAAAAGTCCCTGTCGGTATCTCTTTCTATCCGATCCCTCGGTTGGCCGGTATGCTGCACGAGTATCTCGTGCAGCCTGTCTTTCAGTCTCAAGATTTCTTTGGCGTGAATCTGGATATCCGTTGCCTGGCCCTGGGTGCCTCCCAGAGGCTGGTGCAGCATGATCCTGGCGCTGGGGAGAGCTACCCTTTTACCTTTGGTACCGCCGGCCAGAAGAACCGCCGCCATGCTCGCAGCCTGACCTACACATATGGTCGCCACAGGACATTTGATGTACTGCATTGTGTCATAAATGGCCAGTCCCGAAGTGATCACCCCACCCGGACTGTTGATGTAAATATTCACGTCCTTTTCAGGATCTTCGCTTTCAAGAAACAGCAACTGTGCCACAACTAGATTGGCAAGATGATCATCTATGGTTTCACCGATAAAAATTATCCTGTCTTTAAGCAGCCGGCTATATATATCGTAAGCCCGTTCTCCTCTGCCGGTCTGCTCTATGACCATGGGGACAAGCATCAGGCATCATCCTCCTTGTTTTTTGCGTCTTTGTTATTTACATCTTCGGTATTCACTTCTTCTGCACCAGTTCCGGTTTCTTTTACGAGCGGTTTTTCGTTGACCTTGACGGATTCCACCAAGCGATCAATGGTCTTTTTGTAACGGACCCTGCCAAAAACCTCTTCCAGTCTCTTTCTGTCATTGGCAAGAAACTGCTGGACTTTCTCGGTCTCGGCACCTATGGACTGAGCCAGGGCATTTATTTCTTCCATAAGGTCCTTCTGCGCCACCTGTATTTTTTCCCGCTCCGCATAGCTTTGGAGCACCAGGGAACGCTTGACCATATTTTCGGCACGCTTTCTTATTTCATTTTCGTGCTCCGATAGATCTATTCCTATTTCATTGAAATATTCCTCGCGTGACTTTCCGGTCTGCTGTTGGATCCGCTGTTCTTCTTCCCTTTTGATCTCTTCTACCTGTCTTTCTATGAGCTTGTCGGGAACTTCAACGTTTGAAGCATCGCACAATTTCGAGATTGCCTCCTGGCGACAACCCTCAATGCTCTCGGCTTCGAACCTGGATTTAAGGGCCTCGCGAACCTTTTCTCTGAATTCCTCTTCGGTATTCACGTCCTCGCCAAAAACCCTGGAATAAAGCTCGGGCCCTATTTCCGGAAGCTGTTTTTCCTCTATAGAAAGAATTTCCAGGTCGAACCGTACGGTTTCGGACGGCTTTTCGGCATCCTCGATATTTTCCTTCGGTATCTCTACAACTGCCGTCTCTCCGACGTTTTTCCCAAGCAAGGCCTCCCGGAACTCTTCTCTGACATTATCGGCGGAAAGGTCGATATCCGCTTTTACCGGCTCCTGTTTTTCGCCGGTTTCTTCCTCAGAATCGACTTTTACCGCGTACTGCACATGTACGATGTCCTGAGGTCCGGCAGGTCTTCCCTCTACGGGTTTTCTTTCAGCAAAAGTCTCCCTGAGCTGGTCGATGGCTTCGTCGACCATGTCCCCGGTAATTTCAACTATCCTTTTTTCCACCTCGAGAGCGGCGGGGTCCCCCAGTTCTACTTCCGGCCGGGTCTCGAAAGTGACGGTCATCAGTACCGGTTTGTCTTCCTCAAGAGTCTCTATGTCTACCTTTGGCGTGTCTATTAGTTCCAGCTCGTATTCTTCGATAAGCGTATCGAGCGTTTTCGGCAGAAGCTTTTCAAGGGCCTCCGACTTGATCGTATCCTTGCCGAGGCGCATTTCAAGAATGTTTTTAGGTACCTTACCCTTACGAAATCCCTTGATTTCCGCCTTTTGCCTCAACTCGGAAATGGCTTTTTCCATAGATTCCCTGAATTCTCCTTCGGGAACCTCCACCTTGATCTTGACGATGTTCTTTTCCTGAGACACTATTTCAGAACGCACAACGCGACAACTCCCTCCGAGCCTCTTTTTACTTTCCCGGAAAGTTTTCTCTTATCCGGGATAAAGTTTCGTACTGTTTACCTCTCGAGGCAAACCTCAAGATATTAGCATAAGGTGCAAAAAGGTCAAACCTTTTCGCCCCTCCCTCCATAAAAGTATACCCCCCGCGTACTTCCCTATCGGGGGGTCTTGAAAGTTCAATTGACCAGGAATTGGCTCCTGTAAATTTCTGGTGCGAGAGAGGGGATTCGAACCCCTAAAGCCTTGCGGCTACTGGATTCTAAGTCCAGCGCGTATGCCAGTTCCGCCACTCTCGCCCAAATACTATGGTGGGTCATACAGGAATCGAACCTGTAACCCCCTGATTAAGAGTCAGGTGCTCTGCCAGTTGAGCTAATGACCCACTTTTTTGTTTGTTTTCAGGCGGAGGGGACTGTTTTGGTGGGCCATACAGGAATCGAACCTGTAACCCCCTGATTAAGAGTCAGGTGCTCTGCCAGTTGAGCTAATGGCCCACTATCGCCTGTTGCGCTTACAGCATCTTTCGTAAAACTGGCGCGCCCGGCAGGATTTGAACCCGCGACCAACGGATCCGAAGTCCGCCGCTCTGTCCACTGAGCTACGGGCGCGAGAAAAAATGGGGTGAGCGAGGGGACTTGAACCCCCAGCCTCTGGAGCCACAGTCCAGCGCTCTGACCAGTTGAGCTACGCCCACCATCTAAACTAAAACGGCCCTTTCCATGCGGACTTGGTATCATCTGGCGCGCTTGGCAGGATTCGAACCCGCGACCTACGGATTAGAAGTCCGTTGCTCTATCCAACTGAGCTACAAGCGCACTTAAGATTAATGGAGCGGGAAACGGGATTCGAACCCGCGACCTACGGCTTGGAAGGCCGTCGCTCTGCCAACTGAGCTATTCCCGCTTTTTCTTGCATATCTTTTCTTTGGTCGGGGCGAAAGGATTCGAACCTTCGACCCCCTGCTCCCAAAGCAGGTGCGCTAACCAGACTGCGCTACGCCCCGATATTCTATATAAAAAAGCCCCCCGCGACAACCGGGGAAATTGGTGGAGCTGGGGGGACTCGAACCCCCGGCCTCTTCCGTGCGAAGGAAGCGCGCTCCCTCTGCGCTACAGCCCCTTCTGCAAGTGACGGCGACAATTCTAGATTCGTAAAAGAACCTTGTCAAGGCGGATTTACCTAAAAGGACACATTCGGGCTGAATGTCATACCATTTTGCCAGGCGGCATTTTTTCCTCAGGGTATCTTTTCCGGTACAATAACTAGCCTGAACAAGGCTTTCGAAAACAAAAGGAGGGAACAAACCATGGCGTTCGGTCCCGAAATGATCCGGGCCTGGAGCAAAGAAATTTCTTCGAAGCTTGAGGGGAAACGTTGTACCGGAGTGGAATCCGGGACCGACTGGACCGTCCTGAATTTCGGTCCGGAAGAAAGCCTCTTCTTTTCCTTGCACCATAAACATTACGGATGTTGCGGCATAAAACGGATCGAACACGAATACCTGCGTAAAACGGCATGGAAAAAGCCAAGGTTCGGCGAGATGCTGAAAAAATATGTATCCGGTGCCAGACTTTCCTCGGCAGTGCAAGTAGCAAGCGACAGGATACTTAAACTTTCTTTTGACAAGGCCATAGGAGCGGGATTTCGGCAACGAACACACATTATTTTCGAATTTATGGCGCATCGAAGCAACCTTTTGTTGACGGATGAAAGCGACAGGATCCTTGAAGTGTTGCGCCCCATCCACCCTGAAAGTCAAAATATCAGGACCGTCGTACCCGGCGCTTTATATACACCTCCCTCACCTGTAAGCGGCAAGGGTCTTATCGATTTTGTGAACAATCCTTTTTTTGATCAACCTGTAGCAGGCTTGGGGAAAGATCTTTTCGAGGTACTGAAAAAGGCCGCCGAAATCTATCCACCCGAAACCATAAATAAAAGTGTTACTGCCTTTTTGGACTCCGGCAAGACTAGTGTGATGCGCTTTCAATGGATTCGAAAGACATTAACCCTTTTCCCTTTTATTTTGCCTGGAGGAGTCCCCGCCGAAGGGAGAGATGCCCTCGAAGCATCCCGAAGCGCCGTAATCATCCCCTTGATCGAAGAAGAGACGGTAAAACTTAAAAAGGACCTGCTTGCAATGCTTGAAAGGAAATTGAAGGGAATCCGTACAAGGGAAAAGGGACTTGAAACACAAAAGAAGAAGGCCGAAGAGGCAGAATACTACAAAAGGCTGGGGAAACTGCTTTTGGCCTGGCAACATTCCATACCCCCAAAGGCCTTGGAAGTGGAGTTGACCGACTGGGAAAAAGACCCTCCGGAAGTTGTAAAGATAAAGCTGGATCCCGGGCTTTCGCCCGTAGATAACGCACAGACCTTTTTCCGCGAGGCCAAAAAAAGAGAAATTCCCCTTCGTCCGATAGATACAAAGCTCCGAAGCCTCGAAAAACAGGCGGAATCGCTGCGCGGCATGATATCCGAGGTAAAAAACATGGATAACCTGCAGGATTTGTACGATTTTGCAGAAGACACGGGCCTGACCGGACAAGCCCCCAAAAAACGGACAGATAAAAAGCCTCCTTTTTTGCGCTTCGAACTGGAGGGCGCCATGGTTCTTGTAGGTAAAAACGAACGGGGAAACAGGCATGTAACCTTCGATCTGGCAAAGGGTAGCGATTTTTGGCTTCACGCAAAAGACGTGCCCGGTTCCCACGTGATTCTCAGACGGCTCGACGGTAAGGACACCGCCTTTTCCCCCGACGACGGCAGGTTGCTTTTCGCGGCATCGCTGGCGGCCTATTACAGCAAGTACCGGGGAGCGGCAAAAGTCCTCGTGGACTACACCGAGAGAAAACATGTGACACCAATGAAAGGGTCGACGGCGGGAGCCACATACAACCACGGCCGATCTATCATCGTGTCTCCCCTGCTCTGGAAGGAAGTTTACGGAGATACTCATTAAGGTCTTCGGGCAGAAAGGCGCGAAAGAAAACCCTTTTGCGCGTGTCGGGATGTGGAAAAGAAAGCTTCCAGGCATGCAAAAAAAGCCTTCCGGAGGAAAATACTTTCTTGCGCCTCGGAGCGTAAAGGTGGTCCCCTACGATAGGGCAACCGATGGACTTTAAATGGACCCTTATCTGGTGAGTCCTTCCGGTGTGTATTTTACAGACTACCAAAGACATACCGTCGCGGGTCCACAGCACCCGGTAATCAGTCACGGCCCTTTTCCCGGAGGGAGAGACGGCCATGCGAAAGCGGTTTTTGCGGTCACGCCCGATGGGAAGGTCTATGCGTCCTTCCGTCCTTTTGGGTTTCGACCAGACCAGAGCCAGATATTCCTTGTCTACTGCTCTTTCCTTGAAAGCCCTTGAAAGCCTCTCGTGAGCATGGGGAGTCTTGGCCACTACCAAAAGCCCCGAGGTCATGGCGTCAAGCCGGTGGACAATGCCGGGTCGTAAGACGCCGGAGCCGGCACCTATATCAGGATACATGTACAGCAAACCGTGAACAAGCGTGCCCCGCCAGTGTCCTGGGGAAGGGTGCACCACAAGTCCTGCGGGCTTGTTTATCACCAGGAAAGACTCTTCTTCGTGGACGACCCCGAAGTTTACTTTTTCGGGCTCTACCGTCGGCATTTCAGCGACCGGGATACTTACCTGTATTTCATCGCCTTCCGAAACCCGTGTCGATGATTTGGGCTGCGATTTTGCAGAAAGGATAACCCTGCCTTCTTTCAGCAACCCCTGTACATAGGACCGGGATTTTTCAAGCTTTTCGGCCAAAAACACGTCTAGCCTTTTCCCCGAATCACCGGCTCCGACTACAAGCCGCGAATTTTCTTCTTCCACATCATAGTCATCCGCTGCATTTGTCTCTTCGTTCGGTGTCATTTCTTCGCGAGGGTATTTCCCGAAATGTCCGGATAAGCTCGCTCGAGCATATCGTCTCATTTCCTCTTCAAAAAACTTTTTTCATATCTGCTGCGGCATGTCAGGCAATACCTCGCCCACGGCTTGGCCTTCACGCGCGCATCTTCTATATCTTTCCCACACTTCTCGCACTTGAAGACTTTCTCGGGATGCCTTTGGATTTTATCCATGGCGTGCGCGATTTCAGCGAGAATATGGCGCAAGGAAACCTTTTCTCCTTCGTTGTATTCTCGTTGGGACAGTCCGGAGGCCCATTCGGCAGGGTGATCGGAATGATCCGGCCCTTGAGGCTCAAGGCCCTCGGCTTCCAGCGACTCAAGCAGGTTTTTAATCCGTTTTTGCTCCTTCTGCAAAAGTGCTTCGAGTTCTTTCACCCTGTCAACCATGGTCCCCTCCTCCCCCGCAACGGGACTTCAATGATATTCTATACCTTTTCGGAGTGACTGGCCTCCAATACCTTTTTGCATCTCGGGCAAACGCCTTTTTCATCAACGTCCACCGAATATTTCCAGCATCTAGGACACTTCGTCCCCGCGGCCTTTCTTATATCCATCAGGATCCCCGTCTGCTCGTCTTCATACCTTACCCCATCGCCGGCGACAACCTCGGCGTCGCCGATTTCAAAGTCCGAAGTTATTGTGACAGTTTCCCATTCTTCTTCCGACAGCGAGTGTAAAACCTCTTCTTGACCCGAGGCATCCACTATCCTGACTGCAGCCTCGAGGGGATGACCTATGATACCCTTGTTTCTTGCGACTTCCAGTCCGCGGCTCAAGGCACCGCGCACATCAAGCACCCTGGACCAGAAATTCTCCAGTTCGTCGTCTGCAAGATCGTGATCAAAAAGAGGCCATTCTGCAAGAAACACGCTCACAGGAAGGCTACTGTCGATCTTGCGCATTTCCTGCCACGCTTCCTCGGCAGTAAAACTCAAAACAGGGGCGAGCATCTTGACAAGTGCCTTCAGAATCTCCCACATCACCGTCTGGCAGCTTCTGCGTTCAAAGCCTCTTGCCGGCTCAGCGTAAAGGCGGTCCTTGCTTACGTCAAGATAAAAGGCGCTGAGGTCATTTACACAAAAATGGTGCATATTGAAGCTGGGAAGATGGAAGGCATATTCGTCATAGCCTTTCGTAACCCTTTCTATCAAGTGCTGCAGACGTGACATGGCCCATTTGTCTAGAGAAGGCAGTTCGGCACATGAAACAGCGTCCGATTCCGGGTCGAAACCGTCGAGGTTCCCGAGCAGGAACCGCAGCGTGTTTCTTATTCTCCGGTACGACTCGACAAGATTTTTAAGGATGTTCTCGGAGATCCTTATGTCGTTCCGATAATCAGTGGACGCCACCCAAAGCCGCAGTATATCGGCGCCATATCTGTTGATGATTTCCTGCGGCGCGATAACGTTGCCCAAAGACTTGGACATTTTCCGCCCCTCGCCGTCGACGATGAAGCCATGAGTCAGCACGGCGTCATAGGGGGCCCTGTCCCTGGTCGCGACAGACGTGAGTAGCGACGTCTGAAACCAGCCCCTGTGCTGGTCGCTTCCTTCAAGGTAAAGATCGGCCGGCCACTTGAGGTCCTTTCTCGTCTCAAGTACTGCGATATGGCTGCAACCTGAATCGAACCACACGTCCATTATGTCCGTTTCTTTTCTGAGACCCGACCTGCCGCATTCGGGACATACATCGAGATCGCCCAATAGTTCTTTTGCAGAAAAGTTCCACCAGCAGTTGGAACCGTTTTCGGCAATCTTCTCTTGAACGCGCCTGATCCTTTTTGAATCGACCACGGTTTCCCCGCACCCGTCGCAGTAAAATGCGGGAATCGGAACACCCCAGACACGCTGGCGGCTGATGCACCAATCGGAACGATCCCTCACCATGTTGGAAATGCGGCCTTTGCCCCAGTCGGGAACCCATGTGACCTTATCTATCTCTTCAAGGGCCTTTTGCCTGAAGGCACTGACTGAAACGAACCATTGTTCGGTGGCCCTGAAAATCACGGGCTTTTTGCATCTCCAGCAATGGGGGTAGGAGTGGCGGATCGAGAGCTTTCCGAGTAAACGTTCTCTTTCCCGTAGTATCTCGAAAATTCGCTCATTGGCTTTTTCCAGAGGCAAACCACCCACCAGAGGTGTATCCGGCAGAAAGGCCCCCTTGTCGTCCACAGGATTAAGCACTTCGAGGTCATACCGGATGCCCGTTTCATAGTCCTCCACACCATGGCCGGGAGCCGTATGCACACATCCCGTTCCCTGTTCAAGGCTCACGTAGTCCGCCAGGACAAGGGTCACCACTCTTTCATCGTAGAAGGGATGTCTTGCCTTGAGGTATTCCAGTTCCCTACCCTTTACTTTCAAAACCGGTTCGCCGAAAGACATGCCGGTTTCCGTCGATACCTGATTCAGCAACCCTTCAGCGATGAGGTATACCACATCCCCAAAACCCGATCTTACAAACACATATTCAAGGTCGGGATGCACTGCAATAGCCATACTGGCAGGAAGTGTCCATGGCGTCGTCGTCCAGACAACGACGAATACATTTTTACCTTCAAGTTCAGGGAAGCGATTATCTTCGTCTATGAAAGGATACGCTACGTAAATAGAAGGTGACGTTTCATCCTCGTACTCTATCTCTGCCGCTGCCAGGGCAGTCTGACAATCGGCACACCAGAAGACAGGCTTCTTGCCCTTGTATACCAGGCCTCTTTCCACCATATCGGCGAATACTCCTATCTGTGCAGCTTCATACTGGGCCTTGAAAGTAATATAAGGATCCTGCCAGTCGCCCAGAACGCCAAGACGCTGAAACTCTTCGCGCTGGACATCTATGTAGGTCCTGGCGTACTCCATGCAGTAGTCACGAAGCGCGGCTGGCTCTACCGCTTCCTTGTCCACACCTCTTTCCCTCAAGACCTTAAGCTCGATGGGCAGGCCGTGAGTATCCCAGCCCGGCACATAGGGGGCCCTGTATCCCCGCATCCACTTGTACTTTGGTATGAAGTCCTTGAGAATCTTGTTAAAGGCCGTTCCTATGTGGATATTTCCGTTGGCATAAGGGGGGCCGTCGTGAAGCACAAATGTCTCGGCGTTTTTCCTGGATTCCATAAGCGTGTCGTAAAGCTTTATAGAAGACCAGAACTCCAGCCACTCGGGCTCTCTTTTTGTGAGATTGGCCCTCATGGAAAAAGAAGTCCTGGGCAGGTTCAAAGTGTCTTTGTAATCTTCAGACATCGAAAATATTTCCTCCCTTCTTTATTGCAAAACGTAGCCGCCCCTTTTCTATAAGACAGCTACGCCAGATCATTAAAACCCGACTCCAGGCCCGATACCCTTTGCTCAGGATGTCTCTGCCGCAGTGGCTTTTCTGGCCTTGACGGTCTGAAGAAGATGCATGGATATCAGGACTGCCAGCCCTATGGTATCGGACACGAGACCTGGAACCAAAAGCGTCAGGGCCCCTCCTATCGCGAGTGCACGCTGCCAGGCCGCCATTTTCGTCTTGTAAAAACCGATGGATCCCATTCCAAGCAAAAATACACCAAGAAGCGCCGTCGCTATCGAAAGGATGAAAGGCACCGGTTGGAAATTGACCAGAACAAGCATGGGGTTGAACACGTAGATATAGGGTATCAGAAAACCTGCAAGAGCCAGCTTTATCGCCGTCCCTCCCGTTTTCATCGGATCATCACCCGCAATGCCGGCGCCGGCGTAAGCAGCCAGTGCGACAGGGGGGCTCAGGTCAGCAGCAATCCCGAAATAAAGCACAAACATGTAGGCAGCCATGGGAGCTACGCCAAGCTGTAGAAGCGCCGGAGCCGCCATGGTGCTGGTGACGATGAAGTTTGCCGTCGTCGGGAGCCCCGCGCCCAGGAGGATACAGGCAACCATCGTGAGGAGCAGTGAAAACAAGAGAATTCCGCCCGAAAGGGCGATAATGGCGCTGGCGATGCGCAGGCCAAGCCCGGTAAGCGTCGCCGTTCCGACTATAATACCTACCGTTGCGCAGGCGCACGCGACCCCAAGTGCGCCCTTTGCTCCCGATTCGAGAGCTTCTTTCAACTTGGGTAGGGTCATGCGCGTCTGTTTGTTGAGAAATGATACGGCGACGGTGAGCAGTATTCCGTAGTAGGCTGCCTTCAGCGGCGTATAGCCGGCAAGCAGGAAATATATTATGCCCGCCAGCGGGACCAGAAGATGACCGCGCGTTTTAAGGAGCGGAAGGATCTTCGGCAGTTTTTCCCTGGGAAGTCCCTTCAAGCCGAGTCTCGTTGCCTCCAAATGGACCTGTACGATTACGGCGAAATAATAAAGCAGGGCCGGGACGATAGCCGCGGCAGCGACGTGAAGATAGGGCACTCCCAAAAATTCCGCCATGATGAACGCTGCGGCCCCCATGACGGGCGGCATTATCTGGCCACCGGTGGATGCCACAGCTTCGACCGCCCCGGCGAAATAGGGCTTGTAACCCACACTTTTCATAAGCGGGATGGTAAACATACCCGTAGTACACACGTTAGCGACAGAAGANNGAAATGGACCCCATAAGGCCGGAACTTAAAACGGCGACCTTTGCTGGCCCACCCGTGGACCACCCAGCCAGGGCCATGGAAAGGTCGATTATGAAGCGGCCCATGCCCGTCTGTTCAAGAAAGGACCCGAACAGTATGAACATGAAAACGAAAGTGGCCGAAACACCCAGGGGTATACCGAAAATCCCTTCCGTACCCATGTACATGTGATTGATGATTCTGGTGAAGTTGAACCCGCGGTGCGCGAACATTGCCGGGAAATGGCGTCCCGCGTAACAGTAGAAAAGAAAGAAAATTGCTATACACGGGAGTATGGGATTCGATACTCTTCTTGTAGCCTCCAGCAATAAAACAATCCCCAAAAACCCGGCGATGAGGTCCATCCTCGTCGGCAACCCGGCACGCATTATTATGCTGTCGAAGTAGATCACATGATAAAGCACAACATAAGCGACAACGCCTGCAAGAACAAAATCATACCAAGGAATTCCGCTTTTTATGTTCTTCTTTTTGGGCGGGTACAACAAGAAAACCAGAACAAGCACAACTGCCAGGTGCACCGCCCTTTGCTTTATCGCAAGCAGAAGTCCAAAACCGGAGGTATAAATATGAAAAACAGAAAGACCCACCGCGAGCGCCGTAACCAATAGTGCCTGCCATCCCTCAAGAAACCGGGTATTAGCTTCTGTATCGAACTTTCTCCTCAACTCGTCAAGGTCTATTTGAGCAGCCTGGACTTCGGGCTTTTCCTCTCGAGTCTCTTCGGCTTCTTGTCTTGCCATGTTTTCTTCCGTCACGTCGATCCCTCCATATCTCTCCTGGAATTACCGGGAAATAATTTATTGCCTGACAGTGCCAGACACCTGGCTATAAAACGGCCATCGCATTTTACCATAGCCTTACCAGGCCGGGATGCTCTTTCGTAAAACTCCTTCCACAAAAGGCATTTCATAAACCTGCAGGAAAACGATTCGTTCAGGCAACACTTTGAACAGGTCGTAGGACATATCATCCCAAGGTGGTGCGAACACTATCCGGTTCAACCCTATACTATTTGAACCCACCCTGATCACCAGGGTCTTCCATTTCATCCTTCCCCCCCTGAAGACGAACCAATCCGGTTCGTTTCTGAAGGAACCGTTTCTGGGGGGCTCAGTGGGAAGCCCTGCATTGTGCGACTTGGACTTTTCCTGCCACTGCCATATCCACCCGCCTGATAGTACGTACTCGTCCTGAACAGAGGTCTTTTGAACCGAATGGATGTAACTGGTAACAAGCATCTGTCCAAGAGGTGCAGGTACTCGCAGCCACGTTCCTCTTTCCTCCGAAAGAGCCACTATCGAAACGGGAGAACAGAGTATGACGACGACACAGGTAATAATCAGAAGCGATACGCAATAGATACGCAGCATCTTTGTCATTTGCAGACTCCATCCATTCCCCGGAGGTTTCCGGACTTATTCTTCGGCCTTTTCATCAGTCTCGCTTTCAAGGCCGCCGAGAAGAGGGACGAACCGACAATAATCGAACCACTCGTCTTTCCATCCTTTTGACACCCTGGTCCTCAGAAGCAACCTCTCGGTACCGAAAGCCACTCTAATGGGCGCCAGGATACTGCCATATTCTTTCAGCTGTTCCTCCCAAACCGGCAATATTCCTTCCGAAGCGGCAGTGACCAGGATCCTGTCAAATAGTATCGATCCTTTAAAGCCGCGGCGACCGTCGGCGATTCTTACGTCTACGTCGTAACCGGCTGCCGAGAGGTTTTTTCGTGCCTGTCGGGCAAGTGCCGGTATCCTCTCGACGCTCACCACCTTCGCTCCCAGCTCCGCCATAATAGCCGCCTGATATCCGGACCCGGTTCCAATCTCCAGGACCAGATCGCCTTCCCGAGGATCAAGCAGCTCCGTCATCCTTGCCACCATGTAAGGCTGCGATATGGTCTGACCGTATCCTATAGGCAGCGGATGGTCTTCATAGGCAAAGGCCTCGTCGCCGGGCCGTACAAAAAGGTGCCTGGGAACCTTCAAAAAGGCATCCAGGATCCTTTCATTACTTATACCTCTTGGAACAAGTTGTGTTTCCACCATTCTCTTGGCACGTTCCCGCCAGTCATCCATCTTGCGATCACCACGGGACACATTTTACCAGATGTTTTTAACTCCACGACATGAAAATCACAAATGGTTTCTACATAAGAAGAGATTTTACCCGTTAAGACACAAAAAACCCGACAGGAACTGCAACCTGCCGGGTGGCATTCTGGCGGGCCTGGCCCGATTCGAACGGGCGACCTACGGCTTAGGAGGCCGTTGCTCTATCCCCTGAGCTACAGGCCCGGAAAACAGAGGCTATATTACCATGGGTAAGGACCGAGTTCAATGCTTGCTTCAACCAGTTGTGCAAATTTCCTGCCCATCTCGCACAAGCCATTCAAAAAGGCTACCAGACCAACTGTCCCAGTCATTCCTTGTTTCAGACAAATCATTCTTTATTCTGGAAAGGAGCTCCTTCACGTCGGAAAACCGCATTTCGTTTCTCATTCTGCGGAAGAAAAATATTATAATTTCTTTATTGTAAATGTCTCCTTCGTAATCCAGAAGGTGGGCTTCGACACGCAGCGCCCTCTGCCCCTCGAAAGTAGGATTATATCCAACGTTGACCGCTGCCGGGAAAAGTTTTGAATCTGTAAGGACCGCACCGGAATATACCCCCCTGTCAGGTACCACCTTTTCAGAAGGCATGCACAGATTTGCCGTGGGGATCCCCAATTCACGGCCCCTCCCTTCTCCATGTACGACCCTGCCTGAAAGGAAAAAAGGATAGCCAAGCAATTCGGCGGCATCAACTACATCACCGGCAAGCACCATCGTCCTGATAAAAGAGCTGCTCACCTTGTTTTCTCCCACCACAACGGGCGGAACAACGGCCACCTCCCAACCCTTCCTGGAGGCCAAAAGCTCCATTAGCCTGGCGTCGCCGCTCCTTCCCTTGCCAAACCTGAAATCTTCCCCGATAACAACACCTTGCAGAAAATATCTTTCTTCAAGGCATTCTATGAATTCCTCGGGGGAAAGCTCCGCGAGCCCCCTTGTAAAAGGCAATCTCACAAGTTCGGGTATCCCGAGCTTGCTCGCGATGAAGTCCTTTTCTTTTTCAGTAAAAAGCATCAGGAAGGTTTTCCCGTTCAAGAAGGACTGAGGGTGCGGCGAAAAGGTAATAACGCCCCACGAATCTTGTCTTTGGGCCGCGATTTCCCGGGCCCTTGAGAAAAGTTCCCTGTGTCCCTTGTGAAAACCGTCGAAGGCCCCTATTGCGGCAATCATGGGTACGCGTCCTTCTCCTCTCCGATAAAGATATTGGTTTCAGGTTTGAACAAGGTTTCTTCCTGCAATTTCAAACATTTCGCAAAGGATAGCACCCCACTGCCCGCAAGAACCACCGTACCGGAATCTTCACATATTCCCCAGTGCCGTCTCAAAAGCCGTCCGGGAGGGATGGCCTTCCCGCTTTTAAGCGTCTGGAGCATTCCCTCGGGCACCTCGTAACAGGGAAAGGCCTCCGCCAGATNNCTCCGTCAGATCTTTCGGGTGCCTGAACGACCCGGTTAAACCTTTTCCCAGAGCATCCACGCAAACAGCATCGAAAACACGAAAAGGTCCTATAGCCGTGCGTTTCAACTTCGCTACCGTGGCAAAGGTCCCTAGCATTCTGCCCATATCCCTTACAACGCTTCTCACGTAGGTCCCCTTGCTGCATGTGATTGTAAACTTTACCGTCCCGTGCTTTTCATCGAACTCGTCAAGGCCAATGGAAGAAACGTAAATGGCCCGATCTGAAATCGAAAGCGCCAGGCCGGCCCTGGCCAGCTCGTGGGCTCTTTTGCCGCTTATCCGCACCGCCGATATCATGGGAGGTTTCTGACATATCCAACCCAAAAAAGAAAAAAGGCATCTTCTAACATTGCTTTCTTTCACGCGTAAGCCACCGGCGGATTCGGCTGTTACTTCTCCTTCGCTGTCGAGAGTGTCCGTTTCAAAGCCGAGGGTGGCCGTCACTTCATAGGTTTTTGGAAGGGCCATTACATACCTGGATGTACGTGTCATTTTGCCGAAAAGAAGGATCAGCAGTCCTTCGGCCGTCGAATCCAGTGTCCCCGCGTGTCCGACCTTGATCTTTCGTCCCAGGACCTTTTTCAGGGTGTTCACACATGAAGTGCTCCTGAGGCCCCTTGCCTTATCAACAAGAACAAAACCGCTTTCCATCATTTTCTTCCAGTTCCCGCCTTACGGCATCCACCGCTTCTTTGACGCTTCCCGCGATCCTGCAGCCAGCCGCCCGGATGTGGCCCCCGCCACCAAAGACGCGCGCAAGCTCTCTCGCATTGCAAGGATCCTTGGTTCTGATACTCACCCGTACCAGGTCCGACTCTTCTTCAACAAGCAAAACCGCGATCCTGACGCCTTCGAGGGCAAGCAGTTCGTTTACGAGATGTTCCGTCTCGTCTTTTTCGGCTCCCGTTTCCGCGAAATCCGTTTTTTCTATGAAGGTAATGCAGGCTTTCCCTCCCGCGAGTGATTCGACTCGCGAGAACGCCCTGCCCCACAAATGAAGCCCCTGTATGGAACGGTTTTCGTAAAGGAGGGAATAAAGCTCGTTAGGTCTTACGCCGCGGTCCACGAGCTCGGCTGCGATGCGCAACGTCTTGCCCGTGGTGCCTTCGAATCGGAAATGGCCGGCATCAGTAACCAGCGCAACGTAGAGGGCCTCCGCCTCCCTGATGTCGGGCTCCCAGCGGGCATATTCGTAAAGGTCCCAAAGAGGTTCCGCCGTCGCGGGAGCTTCAGGGCAAACCAGATTCCAGTCTCCGAAGCGGTCGTTGTCGCCGTGATGATCTATGTTTATTACCTTGGGAGGGCTATCCCCCCCGCCTTCCAGGAAAACCGTCCTGTCGGCGGAACTCGTATCAAGAACGACCAAGACAGTGTCCGGACCGTATTCAGACAGCGAAAGGGAAGCCACCTGGCGGTATTGTTTCGTTCCATAGATGAACCTGTAGGTTCCCGGCAGTGGATCAGGTCCGTGCCATGTCCATTTTTTCCCGAGGATATCCGCCCGCCTTGCCATGGCGCCGCCGCACCCTACGGCATCGCCGTCGGGTCGCTCATGAATGAGGATCACCCAGTTTCGGGCAGCGCCAAGTTCCTCGCATATTTTTTCAGCGGAGCTCATCATCTTCGCCTTTTTGTGAATTTTCGCCGTCTTTTTTAAGCGAATCCAAAACCGCCTCTATCTTTCGAGCTTCTTCCTCCACGTAATCCGGGATGAAATGAAGTTCCGGAACTTTCCTGAGGCGCATTTGCCTGCCGATGGCGCCTCGAAGCAAACCTGAGGCTTTTTCAAGGGATTTCTGTACGGCTTCCCTGTTTTCCCGGGAAATAGTCGTGTAATAGATCTTGGCATGGCCGAGGTCTTTCGAGCAGTCCACCTCGACCAGAATGGCCCTTTTGGCGTTTTCGTCCTTTATTTCGAACTGCAAAAGTTCCGAAAGCTCCCGCAGCAACTCCTTGTTCACCCGCTCAATCCGGAAATGTGTCATATCTGTCTACCTCTCGTTGGACTGAGACTATGAAAAAATCCGATTCTTCCTCGCGTCGTCGCAAAAAGGATTCCGCCTCCTCGAGGCGCGAAAAAACACTGTCATAGGAACTGCCCAGAGTCCCCAGGGCGAGCCTCACATCCGTCCAGGAAGCGTCAGGCCCCAAATCGGCCACGGTTACGTTCCATCTTTTTCTCAGGCGCTCAACCAGCGACCTGACTACCTGTCTTCTGTCCTTGAGGCTGGACGCGCCATGTATACGCAGATGCACCAGCATTATGCCCCAGAATACATCGTGCATCGACAGGGTCATACGTCCAGTGTCCTTTTCTCCTCCACTAGTTCATAGGCTTCAATGACGTCACCTTCGCGCACATCCTGGAAATTGGCGAGGTTTATCCCGCATTCATATCCGGCGGAGACTTCCCTTACGTCATCCTTGAAGCGTCTCAATGCCTCGAGGTTCCCGTCCCATACGACTACACCGTCTCTTATGAGCCTGACCTTGGCGTTGCGCCTTATCACGCCTTCCTGGACATAACAGCCGGCTATCTTACCCGCTCTGGGCACCTTGAAGACGGCACGAACTTCCGCCTGGCCTATGACCTTCTCCTTTATCGTCGGGGCGAGCATACCTTCCAAAGCAGACCTGACATCATCGATAACATCGTAGATGACCCTGTAAAGTCGAATCTGGATTCCTTCGGCCTCGGCCATCTTTTTGGCATTCGAGTCGGGCCTGACGTTGAATCCTATAATGATAGCCTCCGACGCGGAAGCAAGCATTACATCCGATTCGGATATCCGTCCTACTCCTTCGTGAACGAAATCTATCTGGACTTCATCGGTCTCCAGTTTTTTCAGCGAACTCTTGAGAGCTTCCAGAGACCCCTGTACATCGCATTTTATAACCACTTTCAGGGACGGCGTCTCGCCTTCCTGCATTTTCCCGTAGAGGTCCTCCAGAGTTATACGCCTTGCGGGAGCCGCCTCGGCCTCTTTCTGCTCCTGCGTTTTCTCGTCGATGACCTGCCTGGCTTCCTTTTCGCTGGTTACGGTACGGAAAAGCTCACCGGGCTGGGGGACACCGTTGAAACCGAGTATTTCGACGGCCTTGCTGGGGCCCGCCTCGTCGACCTGTTTACCCTTGTCGTCGATCATTGCGCGGATCCTTCCCCAGGCGCTGTCGGTAAGGATTATGTCGCCCCTCTTGATGGTCCCTTGCTGGACTATGACGGTGGCAACCGGCCCCTTGCCCTTGTCAAGCTCTGCTTCGATGACCACGCCTTCCGGCTCGATAGTCGGGTCGGCCTTCAACTCGCTCATGTCAGCCACGAGAAGGACCATCTCAAGAAGCTGGTCTATTCCCACTCCGGTTTTCGCAGAAATGTCCACGAATATGGTATCTCCGCCCCATTCTTCGGGGATCAGACCATGGTCTGCCAACTGCTGGCGCACTCTGTCGGGCCGGGCGTCGGGCTTGTCTATCTTGTTTACGGCTACCACTATAGGAACACCTGAGGCCTTGGCGTGGTTCAGGGCCTCCACCGTCTGGGGCATGACTCCGTCATCGGCTGCGACAACAAGGATGACTATGTCCGTCGCCTGGGCGCCCCTCGCCCGCATGGAGGTGAATGCTTCGTGACCGGGCGTATCGAGAAAGACTATCTCCCTGTTTTGGTATACCAGAGTGGAAGCCCCTATGTGCTGGGTAATGCCTCCTGCTTCGCGCTCGGTCATTTTAGTTTTTCTGATATAGTCCAGAAGGGTCGTCTTGCCGTGATCGACGTGACCCATGACGGTAATTATCGGTGCCCTGGATTCGAGCTTCTTGCCTTTGGGCGCCGCTCGCTTGACGGGCTCGGCTTTTTCCTCGGCCTTTTCTTTCACGAAAACAAGATCTTTGCCAAAAGTCCCCGACAGGACCTCGGCAATATCTTCCTCAAGCGGCGCCGTCGCGGGTACCATGTACCCGGCGGAGACCAAGGCCTTTACCGCCTCAGCGGGACTGACCCCCAGGGCTTGGGCCGCCTCAGACACGGTAATCCCTTTTGGAATCGAAACACGTTCCCTTATGGCCTCTTCAGTTTTTTCTTGCTCTCGGGCAGTACCAGTTTCTCCCAGAGCATCCTCGACCAGTTGCGCCGTTTCCGAATCTATGGAGCTCATATGCGTTTTAACTTCGATGCCCAGGTCCTCCAGCATTTTCATAAGCTCTTTGTTTGACATGCCTACCATTTTTGCCAGTTCATACACTCGAATCTTGCTCATTCATATCGACCCCCTCCGTCACGAGCGCCTCTATCTTTTCCGCCAATCCGTTTTTCTCTGGAATGGCCAGAATCTGCGTTCGTCCAAGACCAAGCTGGTTTGCTATCGAGTTTCTCGTGACGCCTTTCATAACGACGACCTTGCAACGTCCTCTTTCGTGGTACCCGGCTATAGCCGACATAACGTTACGGGAATGATCTTCCGTCAGCATGACCAGAAGCCGGTTTCCCCGTCTCAGTTCGTTTTTAACCCTCGTCTGTCCCGAAACAAGGATATTCGCCTTATGGGCCATTCCGAGGATTTCGAAAAGACGCCTCACGACACGGCCTCCCCGCTTTCACTTCCCCTTTTTTCCGAGAGAAGTTCCTCCAGTTCGTCATAGATTTCGCGAGGCACCTTTACTTTCAACGCCCTGGAGAGGGCGTCCCTTTTGCGGGCGGCCTGGAGACATTCAAGGTTTTTGCATAAATAGGCCCCTCTACCCGGAGCCTTGCCGCCGGTATCTACGCGAAGGTCTCCCTCGGGCGTCCTGACTATCCTCAGAAGCTCCCTTTTCCCCTCTTCGTTTCTGCAGCCTACACAGGTACGCGGCCGCTTCCTTGGGAGTTTTCCCCGATTCGTGCCCTTCGGGCTCATTCGGACTCGTCGCTCTCCTCGATTATTATGTCCTCGAAAAGATCCTGCAGCGTTGGCAGACGTTCAGGCTCAAGGGCTTTTATGTCAATCTTCCATCCCGTCAATCTGGCTGCCAACCTGACGTTTTGTCCGGCCTTCCCGATCGCCAACGACAACTGATCGGGACGGACATAAACCCGCACCGCCTTTTCCTGTTCCACCATGGGTTCCACCTTGGCCACACGGGCCGGCGAAAGAGCATTGCGGATAAACTGCAGGGGATCGTTGCTCCAAACCACTACGTCCACCCGCTCACCGTTCAGTTCCTTCGAGATCGACTTGATCCGCGCGCCGTTGTTTCCGATACAGGCTCCCACAGGGTCCACGTTCGCGTCGAGGGTGCTGACGGCGACCTTTGCTCGCGCACCGGCTTCCCTTACTATACCCCTGATCTCGACCGTGCCTTCCAGGATTTCCGGGATTTCAAGTTCCATAAGCTTCCTTAAAAGACCGGGGTGGCTTCGGGACACAACTATCCTCGGCCCCTTTGAAGTCTGCCTCACCTCCAGGAGGTAGAATTTGTACCTTTCGCCAAGTCTGTAAGACTCCCCGACGATANNGTTCTTCCCTTGGCAAGATGGCTTCGGTCCTGTCATTGAGCCTTACCAGGACATAATCATTTTCGGATTTGAAAATTATTCCATTGACCATGTCCCCGAGCTTGTCTGAAAATTCTTCGTAGATTATCTGGCGTTCGGCATCCTTCAGCCTCTGTATGATAACCTGCCGCGCCGTCTGGGCGGCTATCCTGCCGAAATTCTCGGGAGCGACCTCTATCCTGATGATATCGCCGACGGCCACATCAGGAAATCCCGCGTTAGTCGCCTCTTCGACGGTCATTTCCTTGTCCAGGTCTTCCACCTTTTCCACGATGCGGCGCACCTCACAGATGGTCATCTCACCGTTGTCCAGGTCCAGATGTATTTCCACATCCTGGTCTCCGCCCTTGTACTTTCGGTAGGCCGACACCATGGCCGCCTCCAGGCCCGACGATATTATCTCTAGAGGCAGTTTTCTCTCTTGGGTTATCTGTCGTAAAGCGCGAACGAAATCACGCCCTAATTGCATTACTTTTTCCTCCCTTTTTTCCGTTCCTTCTTTTTCATTGCCATAAGCCGGGAGGTTTCCTCCCCATCGTCCACAATCTTGGCCTTTGTTATTTTATCGAAGGGAACCTCAAGAAAAATATCTTTCTCTTCCCTGAAACGGACGACCCCTTCGTCAACGTCAGCTATCTCTGCTGTCAGTTGCCTTTTGTCTTTTATCTTTTCCTGGAACCGGACCTTGGCCTTGCGTCCGATGAATTTCCTGAAATCTTCCAACGTAAACAGCGGTCTCTCGATTCCCGGAGAACTCACCTCGAGAAAGAAATGCTCCGGAACCAGTTCGGAGTGCCTTTCAAGAAACCTGTCCAGTTCCCTTGATACGGTCTCACAGTCGGAAACCGAAACGCCCCCTATGGAATCTATGTAAACCCTGAAGACGGACCTTCCGTTTTCGGTCACTCTTTCTGCACCGACAAATTCGTACCCCGCGGATTCGACTATATCCCTTATTTTCGCGTCACTGAGAATTTCATCCAAAAGGTCCTTCATGCACTACCTCCAATGAGATTTCCGAAGCCCGGCCGCCTCTACAGATAAAAGGCGAAGAGCAGGCACACGCCGCTCTTCGCCTTGAAAAGGCTCTCGTTCAGGCGGAAGACTTATAAATTATAACATGGGGGTTCTTGGAGTGGCAAACATACGTCGGTCTCCTAAATCCGCA
>NPID01002060.1_pt1 | contig 32163 bp, 31 predicted proteins | sample 8637491 | NCBI WGS metagenome assembly NPID01 (sample SAMN07420843, study PRJNA396082) | bioreactor metagenome | isolation source: sample BA6 brine-fed electro-methanogenic bioreactor BA | place: Japan: Kochi | collected 2016-06-14 | reverse complement strand
TAATCAGTGATTGAAAGTATAGAATATAATGGTTTCCTAATAAACATGTTTTATTAAATAAGCAAGAAAATGCTTTTTTAAGATGGTTTGATGATTTCTAAAGCTCAATGTAATCTTTACTATAGTTTGTTTTGGGATAGAGTTGTTATTCCAGGTTAAACAAAAAGAAGATACAGGTGTTGTAAACCACAATTAGGAAATATAAAAAAATAGGAGGAGTCTTATGGCAAAAGCAATTGGTATTGGTGGGGTATTTATCCATTTTAAAGGGGATTCAAAAGAAATATTTGATTGGTATGAGAAGTTTTTGGGTATGGATTTTTCTGCCTATGGGTCTGGGTTTGTTGATGGAAATCAACTGATGGTTTTAACATTCAAAAGAGATGATAATCCTCAGATGCCGTATTTAAATTTAAGAGTTGATGATATCCAAACAATCATTGATACTTTAAAAAGAGAGAATATCGAGATTATCTCTGATATAACAGAGTATGACTATGGAAAGTTTGCGACTTTTATTGATCCTTTTGGTAACGCTATAGAGTTATGGGAAGCGTATCCAGAAGCATATCAAGAACTAGTAAAAGATGAGATAAATAAATATAAAAAAAGTAAAGCTCCAAAAATATGAAAGACTAAACTACCAGTGGTAAAATAGATGAACCGATTTTAATGAAATAAATGTAGTTTAACGCAAAGGGTGAAGTTTATGAAAAAAGAAGTGATTGAATTTATAAACAAAATTGAAGATAATAGTAACAGGAGAAGAATGCAAGAAGTTTTAGAATATGTGATTAGAACATTTCCTGAGCTTAAACTTGAGTTTAAATGGAATCAACCGATGTTCACGGACCATGGTACTTTTATCATTGGTTTTAGTGTATCAAAAAAGCATATTGCGGTAGCTCCTGAAGCACGTACTTTAGACATTTTTAAGCACAAATTAGATGAACTAAGACAGGATTATTCAAAAATGTTAGTGAAGTTTCCTTGGGATCAGCCTTTTAACTTTGTTTTACTAAAAGAACTGATTCAATATAATATAGCTGATAAAAGTGAATGTAATACTTTTTGGAGGAAATAACTATTGTATTTAAATATTTTTTAAACTAGTGTAAATTAGTTTTTTTCTTGAAAGACTAATATTAAAGATGATTTAGAGTATCTTTCATAACAAACAAACATTTATGGTTAGACAAACAGGCTATGGAAACACAAGATTTAGTAAAGTAAAAAATAAGAAAAACATTGTTGACATTTGAAATATAGAATGATATTATAGTTATGTAATGCAAGCGATTGCATAATTATATACAACTTAAAATAAGCCTTAAATAATACTGGAAGTATTTTTTTTAGCAAAATCAATGCAAACGATTGCATAGGAGGATATATGGTTAATATAAAACAAGTAGCTAAGGCAGCGGGTGTATCAACATCTACTGTATCTAGAACAATTAATAACAGTCCATCCATTTCACAAAGCACAAAAGATAAGGTGTGGGCTGAAATTAAAAAATTAGATTATAAACCAAATAACATCGCTAAAGCACTTATAACAAATAAGTCTTATACAATAACTTTACTAGTGGATATCGATGATGAAAAGTCATTTCAAAATCCCTTCTTTTATGAGATTATGCATGGGATTGAAAAATTCTGTCAAAATAAAGATTTTAGTTTAATGGTTTCTAATCTTAATACAAAACTTAAGAAACAAGACATTATTTCTTGGTTAGTCAATAGTAAGAGAACAGAAGGAATAATTCTTCCTGTTTCAATATTACAAAAAGAATTAGTGAAAGAACTTAAAGATATTGGCATACCTTTTGTTGCAGTTGGAGAAGCGAATAGTATTCAAGAAAATGTAAGTTGGGTTGATATTGACAATCAAAAAGGTACAGAAAAAGCTGTTTATTATCTGCTAGAACAAGGCTATAAAAACATTGCATTTGTTGGTATGGATAATTCCAAGGATTTTAGTAAAAAGCGTTTAGAAGGATACATTAACGCTTTAACACAAAGGAATATCCAAGTCAATGACAATTATATTGTGGAATGTGATAACAACAAAGAAGATGGCTATAAAAGTATGAAAAAGTTATTACAGGATGAACAAAGACCCGATGCAATAATCTGCGGTAATGATTCATTAAGTGTTGGTGTAATCAAAGCGATACTAGAAGAAGGTTATAGTATTCCTGAAGATTTTGGAATAGTTAGTTTTGATAGTCGGCAAATTGCGTCTTTAATGTATCCAGAAATAACAACAGTTGATGTTGATGTGTTTGAAATGGGTTATCAAAGTGCCAAAATGTTGTTTGAACTAATAGAAAGTAAACACGCAACCGATCAAGGGTTACTTATTTCAACAAAAATAATAGAAAGAAATACAACTAGATAATATATACAACAGAAAGGAAACGAGCAAAAGTTCGATTATATTTGGTGAAAACGATGATAAAAGTTAGGCACTTAGAATCAAAAGATTTTGTTAAACCAATAAACAAATATAATTTACATATAAAGTTTGAAGTGATATCTGGAAAACTTAATGAAGTTTACTTAGTTTATTGGAAAAGATTTAATGAATCATCAACTATGACAATTCGAATGAGAAATTTTTCTTTAGATAATACAAGTCCTTATTACGAAACTGTTGTTTGTTCTCAAGAAAATATTAGATACCTAAACTATTATTTTTTAATAAAGACAGCTGATGAGACTCTTTATTACACAAGAAATCATGTATCTAAAGTCTTACCTAATGTGTTTTTTGAGTATCAATTTATTAATCAATCTGATTTTTTAGATACTCCAATTTGGGCTGAAGGGCGAATAGGTTATCAGATTTTTCTAGATCGTTTTTACAGAAGTGAAGATAGAGAAGAAAGCTCAAAATATGAACTGTGGACAGAAAAACCCAATCGAACTAATGTTTTTGGAGGAGATATACAAGGCTTAATAGCGAAGCTACCATATCTTAAAGATTTAGGAGTGTCAATTATCATCCTAATGCCCTTGTTTAAAGCTCATTCCAATCACAAATATGATACGATAGATTATTTTGTAATAGATCCAAACTATGGTAGCATTGAGGATTTACTTGAATTTGTAGAAAAATCACATGAGATTGGTATTTCAGTGATTCTCGATGGTGTTTTTAATCATATAGGATATTACTCTGATATATTTCAAAATGTCTTAAGGTTAAGAGAAAAATCTAAATATTATCAATGGTTTCATATTTTAAATAACCAAGAAGAACTAGAATATATTTCAGTAGGCGACTACAAATGGATGCCAAAGTTAAATTACACATCAAAGGAAGTTCAAGATTATATAATAGGTGTTGCTAAACACTGGATTTCAATAGCGAATATTGATGGTTGGCGATTAGATGTTTTTGATGAACTAGATGAAATGTTTCGCTATAAATTGACAAGAGAATTAAAAGCAGATAAACCAGATGTTTTGATTATCGGTGAAACTTGGCATGATGGTTCTGATTATCTAAACAATAATCAAGCGGACTCAGTGATGAATTATCTGTATCGAAAAAATGTTTTAGACTTTTTTATTGAAAGTAAAATATCATCACATGAATTCAAAAGTAATTATGAATGGTTGATGTTTCGATATCCGAAGTATACAAGAAATGTTTTGTATAATTTATTAGGAAGTCATGATACAACAAGGATTATGACTTTAGCTAAGAATAACTTAGAAAAAGTCAAACTTGCTTACGCATTTCTTTTATTAACCCCAGGAATACCTGTTATCTATTATGGAGATGAAATTGGATTAACTGGAGAGAATGATCCTTTATGTAGAGGTACAATGAACTGGGATATTAAAAGAAGTAGCCTAAGAGATCAGATAAAGGAATTAGCACAACTTAGAAATGAAAGTTTAGCGCTAAGATTAGGAGATTTATCTCATGTTTATATTCATGATGATATATATTCATTTATCAGAAAATATGAATCAGAAGAATACTTAATTCTATTCAATAACACAGATAAAGACGTTTTAATATATTTAGATCAAGTTCATCTTTTAAAGAATCAAGAAATAGATCATATCTTGGTCAAGAAAACAGATTATAAAGTTATCAAGATTTGTGAATAACGATATCTAATATCAGAGGATATTTAAGATAAAATAATAATCAGATGATTATTTCAAGGAGGGTAAAATGAAAAAGAAGTCGATTATTTTGGTACTAGTTTTAATGTTATTTATTACATTAGTAGGATGTAATAAGAAGGAAGAGGTTACAATTGAGTTTTGGCACAACTATTCTGCATCAGATGGCCAAATTACTGTTTTAGAAACCTTAATTGCTGAATTTGAAGAAGAAAATCCAGGGATAACAGTTGAACATGTTTATATGGAATGGTCAGCTTTGAAGAACAGCGTGACTTTAGGGGCAGATACAGGGATTTTACCAGATGTTTTACGTGGAGATATTGCTTTTGTACCTCAGTTTCAAAGTTTAAACGTTTTAGAGGCTATGAGTGATTTTTCGGATTATAACACTCAAGCAGCTAAAGTATTAGCCTCAGCTAATAGTTCAAATCTAATGGGTGATAAGTACTATGGTATTGCGGCTAATACAAACACAAAAATCCTTTTCTATAATGAAACTATTCTTAATGCAGCAAGTGTAAGTGTCCCAACTACACTTGATGGCTTATGGTCTGCAGTGTCAGATGTCACAAGCAGTTCGGTAATTGGAATGGTTGAACCATGGACTGGTATATGGAATGTAGGACCTTATATTTGGAGTGAGGGTGGCGAAGTTTTATCTAGCGATAACACAACTGCAGAAGGTTATATTAATAGTCAAATCGTAGTAGATGTTATCCAAACTTTAGCAGACTTATACCAAGCAGAAGAATTAGCTGGACCATCAATGGATCCGGGAGCTACAGGTGATACAGACGGGTGGGCTCAAGGATTATATGCTTTTCAAGTAGATGGTCCGTGGAGAGCTAAATCTAATGACTCAGCAAGTGTTGAATATGGTGCAATGCCTTTACCAGCAGGTAGTGCTGGATCAATCAGTGTTTTAGGTGGCGAAAATTTCATGCAATTTAAAACATCAGATGATGCTAAAAAAGAAGCAGCTTGGAAGTTTATTAAGTTTATGACAGATGAACATGCACAAGTTGAGATGGCAAAAGTTGGACAAATGCCAGTTAATCTCGATGCTTTAGAAAATGAAGAAGCAATTGCAGCAATGCCATTATTACCTGTATTCCAAGAAGCACTTTTAACAGCAAAAGCAAGACCAGTTATTCCTGAATGGTCAGAAATTGAAGGAATTATCGCTACAAAAGTTGCTGAAGCAATTACAGGAACGAAAGATATTCAAACTGCTTTAGATGAAGCAGCGAGCGAAATCGATGAGATTCTTTCTTAAGTAAACAATCTTATAAATAATTAGCAAAGGGGGTTAGGCGATGGCTCGGACAATTACAATAAACAAGAAAAGCGCTTTGAATAAAGCTACTTGGAAAACTTGGGTTATATTTCTTCCAGGATTAGTTTTCGTTTTGCTTTTTACAATATACCCGATTATTAAAATGTTTGTTATGAGCTTTTTCGATTGGAACATTGGATTCCAACAGTCTTCTCCTTTTATCGGAATCAAGAATTATATCGATGTTCTAACTGACCCCATTGCTAAAATCGCTATTATTAATACGTTTGTATATGCACTTGTTACAGTACCGCTACAAATGATTTTTGGTTTATTTGTAGCGCTACTGATAAACAGTGTAAAGAAATTTAGTATGTTATTTAAACTTGGGTATTATCTGCCTGTTATAACGTCTTGGGTCGTAGTTGCTCTATTATTTAGGTATATATTTGCCAATAGTGGCTTAATGAATTATTTATTAGTTGATGTTTTGAGAATAGCTAATGAACCTATAAACTGGCTATCATCAAGATGGTCAGCTTTAGGATCAGCTATGTTACTAGGGATTTGGAAAGGGATTGGCTGGAATATGATAATATTCTTAGCCGCCTTACAAGCAGTACCTAAAGGTTTATATGAAGCAGCTGATATTGATGGAGCTAATAGAGTTCAAAAATTTTTATATGTAACTTTACCTTCAATTAAGGGAACAATTCTTTTTGCAATTATCATGCTAACAATCGGTGCTTTTAATACATATACACCGATAGCTATCTTAACAGGTGGAAATCCAATGCATCAAACTGAAGTAGTGCTAACATGGATGTACTTTCAAACCTTTGATGCACTAAATATGGGTTATTCAGCAGCTTTAAGTATGATAGTAACAATGATTATCATGGTTATTACTATTATAGTGTTTGGTATTTCAAATAAGAAAGCTGGTAATAAATCATGAAAAAAAGAAGGGCTTATAATCGAGATAAGACCATATCATATATTCAATATTTGATTATAATTCTCGGTTTGATTGTAATGATTACGCCAATGTATTATATGATCATATCGGCATTAAAAGATAATGCTACTACATTTTTGTATCCGCCTGATTTGTTTCCGAGCTTAAAAATTATTGATTTTTCTAATTTTACATATATTTTGAAAAATGTTAGATTCTTTCAGTACTTAATTAATACGATTTTTGTAGCTATAACAACAGTTCTATTATCAGCCTTTCTATCTTCTTTACTAGCCTATTCATTTGCTAGATTAAAAATACCAGGTAAGAAGATCATTTTCGCTGTAATTATTTCTATTATGTTAGTTCCTGGATTAGCCTTGATAGTACCACAGTTTCAGTTAGCAAGTTGGTTTGGATTAACAAACAAACTTTGGGGTGTAATCTTATTTTATACTGCTTGGGTAATTCCTTTTTCAACTTTTCTTATTAAGGGGTATATTGAGGATAATATATCAACTGAATTAGATGAATCTATCTTTATGGATGGCGGAAGTGTATTTTCTGTCTATCGTCATATAATAATACCGATGGCCTCACCATCAATTGCCGCGATAAGTATTTTAAATTTCTTATTTCCTTTTGAGGAATTAGGTTGGTCTCAAGCAATATTAAAATCAGATAAGATTCGAACGTTACCAGTAGCTATAAGTATGTTCTTTAGAGCCCATTCTCAGACTGACTGGGGTTATGTTTTTGCGATGACTACTATGTCGATGATACCGGTAATTGTTTTTTACTTAATTTTACAGAAATACTTTGTTACAGGCATCTCATCTGGAGCGATAAAAGGATGAGTAAAACTAATATATTTTCTTCCTAAATGACAAACTTAATTGTTTGTCATTTTCTTAAAAGAAAAAACGTTCAATTATAACTAATTAAACGTTAAGATTATTTTGTTTTACCAAAATTGGATAGAAGAAATCCAGCAGCTATTTCACTACCAATAACTCCAGTTACATTACAAAACCTATTGGTATTAATAAATTAAGTTCAAAGTTCTTAAAAATAGCTAGATATAATGAAGTTAAAAAGATTTTTATCATAATCAAGTATTTTCTGTAATCAGTAAAGAAGAGCTATATAGACAACTAGATTTATATAATGTTTTAATCGAAATTCTCATTAATGCATATTATACCGATGAATATTTGAGTAATATTGCATATTATACCAAGGAATGTTGTGATTGATATAGCTGATAAGAGCGAAAGCAAAACCTTTTAGAGAAAATGACTATATTACTTATTAAACTAGTGAAAATTAGTTTTTTTTACAAAAAAACGTTCAATTATCACTAATTAAACGTTTTTGTTTATAGTTGTTTTAACCAAAATAGGATAGAAGTAATCCAGCTGCTATAGCACTACCAATCACTCCGGCAACATTTGGACCCATCGCATGCATTAAAAGATAATTATTAGCATTTGCTAGTTTACCTTCTTTCATTGCAACTCTTGCAGCCATTGGAACGGCAGATACTCCAGCTGCGCCAATGATTGGGTTAATCTTTTCTTTACTAAAAACATTCATTAGTTTAGCACCTAATACCCCTGAGATGGTCGCAACAATAAACGCGAATAATCCTAAACCGATGATCATTAAGGATTCTGTTTGTAAAAAATTAGTAGCTTTTGTAGTTGCGCCAATACTTAATCCTAAAAGGATTGTTATGGCATAGAGTAATGTTTTACTACTAGCTTGAACAAGATTAGGAACAACACCAGATTCTTTAATTAGATTACCTAACATTAACATCCCAATTAACGGAGCACTTGATGGGATTAAAATAATTGTAATGACCGCAACAATTACAGGGAAGATTATCTTCTCTTTTTTAGAGACTGTTCGAAGTTGAGTCATCTCAATCATTCGCTCTTTTTTTGTCGTTAATACTCTAATGATTGGCGGTTGTATAATTGGTACTAAAGCCATATAAGAATACGCAGCTATCGAAATAGCTCCAAGTAAATGTGGTGCTAGTTGTGATGATAATAAAATGGCAGTTGGACCATCGGCACCGCCGATAATACCAATAGCAGCCGCTTCTTCACCAGTAAATTTAAGAAGGATTGCTCCTAAGAATGTAATGAATATACCAATTTGTGCTGCAGCTCCTAATAACATCGATTTCGGTCTAGCAAGCATTGGTCCAAAGTCTGTAGAAGCACCAATTCCTAAAAAGATTAGACTTGGATAGATTCCATAACTGACGCCATAATATAAGTATCCAAACAAACCTGAATACTTGGAAACTTCTTCACCGTTTTCCATAATGGTTTCTTTAATAAAAAGATTTGTACCTGGAATATTAACTAGTAACATTGCAAAACCGATTGGTAGTAACAAATACGGTTCAAAGTTTTTAAAAATTGCTAAATACAATAGGGTTAAAGAAATTATAATCATGATTATATATTTCCAACCATCGGGGCCTAGAAAACTATAGAGCCCACTGGATTCATATAATTTATTCAGAATCTCTATCATTTTATTCTACCCTTAGTAAAGGTTGATTATTATCTACAGAGTCGCCTTCTTTAACTAAAACAGCTGTTACTAGATAATCTTTATCAGCAGTGATGATATTTTCTAATTTCATTGTTTCAATGACTAAAAGAGAATCACCTTGCTTTACTTTTTGTCCAGGTTTAACTAAGATGTTTTGAATCGTTCCTTGCATTGGTGAAGAAACACTGTTTTGATTTGAAGTGGTTTTTGGCTTAGAACTTTCATTCTGGCTTATTGGTTTATCATTCTCTTCTACGGATTCCAGTTCCACTTCATAAACTTTTCCATTTACTTTAATTTTATAGATTTTCATTAGAAATCTCCCTTATTGATTTTAAATATGGTTCTTTGGCAGTTGTTTCAATATAATCAATGGATGCTACTAGTAAAGCAACCATCATATCATCATCTTTAATTTCTCTAGAGGATTCTTCTTTAGAAATATTAGAGGATTCTTTGGTGTTGCTTAGTTTCTTTAAAGGCGATATTGCAATAATAATGATTGCTATTAATAAGATTACTAGGAAAACACTAAGTAGTGAAAACAATAAACCATCCATAAATGTAAATAGAATCATGATTGATCACCTAGATGTATTGTAAACTCTATAATGTCTGTTTTCTGCTTAAGTAGATATTTTTTTGCGACTACTTCAAATAAAGCTAGGGATAAGACATCTTCATCTGATTGAGCGAGGTCTTGATATTTTTCTTTTAATACTTCAAATTGTGGGGCTAAATCATCCGCTGGACGATAATCTATAACCTTAGCATTACCGATGATGCTTTTACGGAAATCTTCATTAATCTCTCCAGGCGCTTGACCATATTGACCTTTTAAATAGGCTTTAATCTCATCAGGGACAATCTTGTATCTTTCCTTAGTTAGGATATTCATTATCGCTTGTGTACCAACCATCTGCGATAGTGGTGTTACTAGCGGCGGATAACCAAGGTCGCTTCTAACTCGTGGGACTTCTTGTAACACCTCTTCGTACTTATCTAGGGCATTTTGTTCTTTTAATTGACTTAATAAATTAGAAATCATACCACCAGGAATTTGTGAATGGAGAATTTGCGGGTTTGGTGTTAAAGCCTTGGGATTTAATATGCCAGATTCTAAATACTTATCTTTGATCTTTGTTAGAATCGTTTTAGCGTTTTCTAATGCATCAAAGTTAAGATTTGCTTCATACCCCATCAAGGTAGCAATTGCTTCCGTTGCGACTTGAGATGTTCCACCAGAAAGTGGTGAAAGAGCAGTATCAATAATATCAACACCTGCTTCAATCGCTTTATAATACGTTATAGGTGCTAAACCAGAAGTAGCGTGGGTATGAAAGTTAATTGGTATTTTAATGCTATGCTTTAGTGCTTTGATTAATTCATAAGCGGTATCCGGCATTAAAATACCTGACATATCTTTAATACAGATAGAGTCAGCTCCCATTTTTTCGGCTCTTACAGCTAATTCAACATAATATTTAATAGAATGAACTGGACTGGTTGTATAAGATAAAGCAATCTGCAGATGTCCTTTATATTTCTTCACAGCTTTCGCTGAGGTTTCGAGATTTCTTAAGTCATTTAAAGCATCAAAAATTCTAATCACATCAATCCCATTTTCAATTGATTTCTCGACAAACTTTTCGACAACATCATCAGGATAATGTTTATAGCCTAAAATGTTTTGTCCTCTAAACAACATTTGCAGTTTCGTGTTTTTCACTACTTTTCTAATTGCTCTGAGTCTTTCCCATGGATCTTCATTTAAGAATCTAAGACAAGTATCAAAAGTAGCTCCTCCCCACACTTCCAAAGCATAATAACCTGCTTTATCCAAGTCAGGTAGAACGGAAAGTATTTCTTCAGTAGTTAGACGTGTTGCCATCAATGATTGATGACCATCACGCAATGCAGTTTCTACAAATTTTATGCTCATATATGCCCCTTTATTATGCAATATTAATTATATTTTTCAGTTAATAACCTTTTTAAAAAAGTCAAATTAGTCAATATCTACAAAATTTCATACATTAGGGTGATTATAACATTTTATTGCGATTTTATAAATAAAAACTCTAATTTTTTTCATGAGAGTTTATTCATGTTTTTTTGATATGAACAATTTTTGTTTTAGGTCTTTTTATCTGATAGGAAAAATGATAAAATATAAAAGATAAATTCTTGATTATTTGCAAGAATAAAAATTCGCAAAAGAGTTATTTTATGAGGTTAAATTAATGAATAAACTTGTAAAAGGTAATAACAAAGGGGTTACATTAATTGAATTGCTTGCGGTAATTGTGATTCTCGGTGTAATAGCTGCTATAGCTATTACCCTCATTGGGAATACAATAAGTAACTCTAAGTTAAAAGCAGACCAATTAACGGTAAATAATCTTAATACTGCAACTAGATACTATAGTTTTGATAATACGAGTAATACGATTTTTACATCAAGTCTTAGTGACTCTGAAAAAATTGAAGCGTTGGTTGAATCAGGGTTTTTATCAGCTCAAGCCATACCACAATCAAAAGATGCAACTTTTATATGGGATGAAGATTTATTGTCTTGGTTTCTGCAAATAGAAGATGAAGTAATTAGCTTAAGCCCATATGGCAGCACTTATGATGAGATTACTCCAGAGATAATTTCTGATATAAAAGAATACTATTTAGAAAATGAACATTACGGAAGAACTTGGGGAGATTATCGTTACACTGATATTGGTTTAGATCCTTTGATTTGGAAAGAACCAATTCTTCATATCATTTATACTCCATCTGGTAGTAAACTCTATTTAGAACCTGAAGATGGCTATGGCTTTACAGTTTATAATAGTGATGGTGATGAGTTTTATATGGAAGCTAGTTTTAACTGGAATATTATCTATAATGATTTAGATGAACTTTGGTATTTTCATTCGATAACTCCAGAGAATGAAATTGATATTACTACACTAGTTGTTGAAAAAAGTTAAAAATAACGGATTAAGTTTGGGGAATACTTAATCCGTTTTTTACATAATCTTATCGAGTGATTCAATTTCAAAGAGGTTTTTAAACTTGGGATCCTCTTCTAAACTAATTAAACAGTTCTTAATTTCTTGGATATAATTTTGATTATTCTCTTTGAAGCGGTTAATAACAATACTAGGTTTTCTCAATTCTTTCCGATAAACATAAGCGGTAGAAAGATATTGCTTTTTTAAAAGCTTATTTAAGTACTTTTGATCGCTAAAACCAGCTTGTTTAGTGATTTCAGCAATACTTAGGTTTGTACTTTTGAGAAGTTTAATAGCGTGTTCTAAACGAACATTTTGCAAAAACTCATTAAATGATATACCTAAGAACTCTTTAATAAAATGAGAAAGCCGAGAATACGATAAATCAACAATGTTTTGTAAATCAGCAATGGTTATTTGCCGGTAAAAATTAGTATATACAAAATCAACAATCTTTTGCGAACGGGAAAGGAACTCATCATAATCAATTGTTTTCACATCTAAATATCGCTCTTTTAATAACATTTGATAAATCTCTGCGATATAGAAGTTATAATAAGCAAGGATCTTATAATAAATAATTTCCTTTTTTTCATTTGATAGGAGTATTTTCATAAACTGTACCAATAATAAAGGTACTTGACGATACTTATCTGCGAGAAAATTAAAGGTAAAGACCTTCCCTTGATAAGGTATCTTTTCAAAGAACAAACCTCTTCTGTGTAAGTAATCATTTTTTAAGCGATAAGCTATGATGATACTGCCTGGATCGGTTTTTATTGAATGTTGCTTGTTTTGATAAACTAAAAAAACGGTTTGATCAGTCATTTCATGAGTTTCGCCTTCAACTTCTAAAATCACTCTTCCTTTTAAAACCCAGATAATTTCCATGTCTTTATGACTAGATAAATCATGGTTTTGACAACCAATAAAATAGGTTTCTAAGGGAAGGTTATATTCAGCAAAAACATCTTTACAATTTTCTTTCATTTTATCACCAACCATATTATACACTAAGAAGAATGATGAGAAAAGAAAAATATGACAATTTAGCTAATAAATAAACATAAATTTAGAAATTAATATGACAATTTAGCTATTTATACCGTGTTTAGTACCTAGAATCATTTCAATGATTTAGGTATAATTAACTGTGTTGATAAATATCTTTTTTGAGGAGGAAAAAATGTCTGTTTTAAGTACCATTGTTTCTATGAGTGTATATATGCTTTTTTTATTCTTATTTCTGGAATATACTCGTGAGAAACAAAAGTTTTATCTCTGGTTTTTTATAGTTGCTTTATTATCGATACCTTTGTGGTTTATCAATCTCGAAGGCTTCTTTAGATGGGCGAAAACGATTAGTGTCTTGCTACCAATCTGTTTCGTTTCCTTTGTCAGGTTAGCTAATGATGGTTTACACGATAATGTTCTACCATCACTTAGAAAGAAGTGGCCATTGTGGGTCTTTTACTTTATCGTTGCTCTTAATATAGCTGAAGCAACCTTTACTGATTTTCAAATGGGAAATATTTTTAACGCTGTTTGTGGGATTATCTTAATCATCACAATGCCATTACCAACTAAAAATCGATGGTATATGGCTCATAATGATGGTAAGAATAATTTTGGTGAATTGATAGCGGAATTACCAATTGCTTGGTGCTTATTATATGTTACTTGGAACGCTTGTTTTGTCTATGCAGAAAATCCAATGTACTTTGCTTCTAGTTTATGTATTTTATTAATTATTCAGGTTTGGATGTTTGTAAAGAAACGATCTGACTTATGGTTAATGGGGAGAATCTATACTTTAGCAATTCATATTTTGATTAGAGCTTCCTATGATATCTTTACTCCAGTTATGGGTTCAGCTAGTTGGTTTGATAATGAAGTTTTGAAAGTTTGGGGTATCATCAATCTATCTCTTCATGGGATATACTTGATATATTGGTTCTTAAAGATTAGAAACAAAGATTATACAATGAAGTATTCAGCGAAAGCTTATGGGTTTAAAGAGGTGAGAATTTAATGGATAAGATTAGGATTATAGAAGTACGGAAAAGTGTTTATGCAAATAATGATTTAGAAGCAAATGAAAATAGAGAATTATTGAAACAACAGAATACATATTTAATGAATCTTATGAGTTCTCCTGGTTCCGGAAAAACCACGATGTTAGTTTCAACCATTGAAAGATTAAAAACTAAGCTTAAAATTGGGATTATTGAAGCGGATATCGATAGCGATGTTGATGCTTGTACTATACAAGAAACTGGAGTAGTGGTGAATCAGCTCCATAATGGTGGAAGTTGTCATTTAGATGCAGGTATGGTAAGAGCTGGTTTAGAAGATATCGGTTCTCAGGATCTAGATTTTATTATTGTAGAAAATATTGGGAATTTAATTTGTCCTGCTGGATATGATTTAGGTCAAAACTTAAGAGTGATGATATTATCGGTTCCTGAAGGGGATGATAAACCATTAAAATATCCAAAAATGTTTGGAAAAGTTGATGTTTTGTTGGTTAGTAAGATTGACACGATTAGTGTATTTAGATTTGATTTTAAAGCTTTAGAAGAACGTGTTAGAAAGTTAAATCCAACGATTAAAATCTTTAAGATTTCCGCTGTTACTGGTGAAGGTATGCAGGAATGGTGTGATTATCTTTTAGATATGGTCAAGGAATGGAGAGAAAATAATGGATAAGAATGTTAAATTATTAGAGTTTTGCCACTTAGTATCAGGATTAAAAATGGGATCAAAAAAAGGCTTCTCCTATGATGATCCAAGATATATGTTATTAGAAAAAGTAGTAACCGAGGAAATGGCAGAAGTCGCTCTTTGTTTAGAGTTTAGAAATCCTTTAACAGTAGAAGAAATAGCTGCTAAAGCAAACAAAGATGTAGAAACAACTAAAAAGTTATTATGGGAACTTGCGATGGCTGGAGTATCTACTATAAATAAAAAAGATGGAGTCGATAAATTTTGGCGTGAAACTTGGGTTCCTGGAATTTTTGAGATGGTTGTTAATAATAAAGAAAACGTTAGAAAGTACCCGCAAATTGCTAGAGCGTTTGATGATTATGGGCTTTTAAGGAATCCAGTAGGATATGGTAATATTCCAGTGGGAAAAGGTTTAATGCGAGTTATTCCGATTGAATCTGCTTTAGATGGTACTTCAAGAGTTGCATCTTCTGAAGAAATTTCGAAATATATTGAAAACGCTAGATTGATTTCTGTATCGGATTGTTCTTGTCGAACCTCAAGAGAAGAAAACGGTGAAGGTTGTGGCCATTTAAAAGAAGACATGTGTATTCAAATGGATGATGCAGCGGAATACTATATTAGAACTGGACGAGCTAGAGAAATTACCAAAGCAGAAGCGTATGATATTATGGCAAGAGCCGAAAAAAATGGTTTGATGCATCAAATTCCTAATACGGAAGGAGAAGGTCATACTCACGCTATTTGTAACTGTTGCTATTGTTCATGTTATGCTTTAAGGGCAGCTACTATGTATAATAATCCCGATATGGTTCGATCAAACTATACTGCTCAAGTAGATAAAGAAAAATGTGTAGGTTGTGGAGAATGTGTTGATGTTTGTCCAACGAATGCGATAAAACTTGGAGAAAAACTTTGTGCATCAATTAAAGATCAAACTCCAGTACATGAAGATGTACCATTTAACAGTCCTTGGTCATTAGAAAAACTCAATGCGGATTTTAGAGTTAATCGTAAAGAAGCATTAGATAGTGGAACAGTGCCTTGTAAAACTGACTGTCCTGCCCATATTTCCATACCAGCATATATAAAACTAGCTTCTCAAGGTCGTTATAAAGAAGCACTAGAAATGATTAAAAAAGATAACCCATTCCCTGCTGTTTGTGGACGAGTATGTCCTGCTTTATGTGAATCTGCTTGTACGAGAGGTAATCTTGATGAAGCTGTAGCTATTGATGATATTAAGAAGTTTATTGCAGAACAAGATTTACAAGCAGAGAATCGTTTTATTCCAGAGATCAAACACAATTATCAAGACAAGCATATAGCAGTAATCGGAGCTGGACCATCGGGGTTAAGCTGTGCGTATTACTTAGCAGTAGAAGGTTATAAAGTAACGGTTTTCGAAAAAGAAAAAACGCTTGGGGGAATGTTGAATTTAGGGATCCCTGCATTTAGATTAGAAAAAAACGTTATTAATGCTGAAATTGATATTCTAAGAGAACTTGGTGTAGAGTTTCAAACAGGTATTGAGGTAGGTAAGGATATTACCATTCCTGAGTTAAGAAATGGCGGATATAATGCTTTTTATATTGCTATTGGTGCACAAGGCGGTAGAATGCTTGGGTTGGAACACGAAGATGCTATTAATGTAAAAACAGGTGTTGAATTTTTAAGGAATGTAGCTTTAAAAACTGAGCCGAAATTAACAGGAAAAACAGTTGTTATCGGCGGTGGAAATGTAGCGATTGATGTTGCTAGAACTGCGGTTAGATATGGTTCTACCAGTACTACTTTAGTTTGTTTAGAATCCAGAGATTACATGCCAGCACTAGAAGATGAAATTCATGAAGCTCTCCATGAAAATATCGCAATAACGAATAGTTATGGCCCACATAAATTAGTGGTAGAAAACAATACAGTTGTAGCTGTTGAATTCAAGAAATGTCTTCAAGTTTTCGATGAAAATAATCGTTTCAATCCCATCTTTGATGAATCAGATATTTTAAGAATTGAAGCAGATCATATATTGATTGCTATAGGTCAAGCAATTGAATGGAAAAACTTACTTCAAGGAACTAAAGTTGAATTAAATCCTAATAAAACGATTAAAGTAGATAGTTTTACTTTGCAATCAACTGATCCAGATATCTTTGCTGGTGGTGATGTAGCTACTGGTCCTAAATATGCAATTGACGCTATTGCCCTTGGAAAAGAGGGATCAATATCAATTCACAGATATGTTCAAAGAGGACAATCATTAGTTTATGGACGTAAACGGAATGTCTATATTGCTTTAGATAAAACTAAGGTTGATTATTCTGGTTATGATCAAGTAAAAAGAGAAAGAACTTATACTAAAGAAATCTCTACTTTAGAAAACTCATTTGAAGATCCAAGAGGAACATTATCAGAAGAGCAAGTTCAAAAAGAAACTAGTCGTTGCTTAGGCTGTGGTATTACAATTGTTGATGAGTTTATGTGTGTTGGTTGTGGTGCTTGTACAACAAGATGTAAGTTTGATGCTATTAAACTTGTTAAAACTAGAGATGCAGTCGGTGTTGACTTCCCTGATTTAAAGAAAGTTGTAATTAAACATGCTTTAAAACGTAAAGTGCGCATTGCTGTTAGAAGTTTTAAAGCAAAGTTTAAAAAGAAATAAGATAATGCATGAATTAGGAATAGTTATTCAAATAGTAAAACAGATTGAAAGATATATGGAAGAAAACCAAATTAAAACAATTGATAAGTTAGTCTTGCAAGTTGGTGAACTTTCAGGAGTTTATCCGCCTTATCTAGAAGAGGTATATCCAATAGCAGTAGAGTATTCAATGTTAAAAAACACTAAACTAGTTTTAGAGATTACTCCTGGTATAGGTCAATGTAACAATTGTGATTTTAATTACAATCTAGTTGAAAATAACAATACATGTCCATTATGTAATGGTAAAGACTTTAAAATCATCACTGGTCAAGATTTTTTGATAAAAGAGATTCACGTAAGAGATTAAAGTGATTATTTAGGGGTTTAATAAAAGCAATTGATCGTATTACCTTGTTATATACAATAGATGTTTTAACGGGTAAAATAGATAATATTATTTAATTTTTGTTATATCTGTAAAAATGTCATGAATAGAGTAAAAATGGTTGGATTTTTCAACCATTTTTTCTTTAAACAATCTAACAGTTCTTGCATAATAGTTTATAAAGTATAAAGGATATGATAAGATAAGTATATAAAGAAGGTGAATTTAATGGAAAAACTTGTTGTTTTATGGAAGAGCAACAACTTAATTGATATCTTAGAAATGATTACTCCTTATATTCTTGTCTCTCAAAGAAACGGTTGGTGGGATGAGGTTGAAGTAATCATTTGGGGTGCTTCGCAAGAGATTGTAGCTCATAATGATGAAGTAAGGTCAAGAGTAAAAATGATGGTGAATAGAAAAATAAAAGTCCATGCTTGTTTAAAATGTGCCGAAGACTTAGATGTTGTGGAAAGATTAAAGTCTTTAGGGATTGATGTTCATTACTCAGGTGAGTTATTAACAGAAATATTAAAGAGTGACGCTAAAATAATTACATTATAAAACTAATCAAACATATAATTAGAAGAATTAAAGAAAGGAATGACATTTATGAAAAAATACTTGTTACCAGCACTTATAGCAAATGCTGCAACTCTCGGTGTTCATTGGATTTATGACTATGAATACTTAGAAGCCCTAGCAAAAAAACAGTCTTTGTTATTTCTAAGCCAAACAAAAGAAATTTATAATCAAGCCAAAGTATCGTTTTTCAGTTATCCTAATAATGCAATAGGTGATGTTACTGTCCAAGGAGAGATTTTAAAATGGTTATATCTAGCTATGAAAGATAACCCAAGTTTTAACAAAGAAGATTATAGTACATTACTTTATAACAAGTTTAAACCAGGTGGAGATTATGTTGGTTATGTTGAAAGTTATTCTAAAAATCATGTCATATCAGTTTTAACCAAGAGTTTAAATATTGATTTACCAGAAATGCCTGTTAATGATAATCATTTAGTAGGTTTTATTCCTTATCTTGTTTGTAAAGAATTAGGAGAAGATAATAAAAAAGCCTGGGAATTAACAAATGTTTATTCCCAGGATAAAGATTATTATAACTTTTTTATAATGTTTGATCGTTTGATTGAACTTCTTCCCCAAGTAGGTATCAAAGAAGGCTTAAGATCAGTTATTTATTTAGCTCCAGAACAATATCAAACAGCTTTAAACAAAGCAATAGAACTAGATAACAGCAATCATTTCATAGAAAAATATGCGGGAAGAGCCTGCGCTATAAATCACTCAATACCTGTAATATTTCATATCCTTGCAAAAACTGGTTCTTATCAAGAAGCGATTGAAACTAATGCTCTTATCGGCGGTGCTGTCGGAGATAGAAGCACTATCTTAGGAGCAATCTATGCTCAGATTTCTAAGGTGCCTGATTCATGGGCTGAAAGAGTAGATTTAAAGTTTAAACCTTAATCTGGTTGCAAGCAACTTGTAAGGGATCCCATACAGGTGAAAATGGTGGCGCATAAGCAAAGTCTAGTTGTGAAAACTCTTTTGCAGTTAGACTTTTTGTTATGGCTAGAGCCATAATATTTATTCTATCTGATACGCCTTTTTCACCTACAAGTTGTGCTCCTTTTAAAACGCCAGTTTCCTTTTCAAAAACTATTCTAATAAATATTTTCTTAGCTCCTGGATAATAACCACTTTGGTTTTTAGCAGTTACATCAACATAATCATAATCAAGACCAAGTTTTTTGGCTTCATCGATACCTAAACCGGTTTTTGCAAAAGCATAGTCAAAGACTTTAATGATATTACTCCCAACGATACCTTTAAAACTTTCCTCATTACCAGCGATATTCTCTGCGATAATTCTTCCAGTTTTATTAGCGTGTGTTCCGAGGGGAACATAGACTAGTTCATCTTTGATTAGATGATGATAAGTTGCACAATCTCCTGCAGCGTAAATATCTTTTAAAGAGGTTTCACATCTTTCATTAACGACAATAGCTCCATTTCTCAACATTTCAATATCTATGTCTTTTAAAAATTCAGTTGCAGGCTTAACACCAATAGCTTCAATAACCAGATCTACTTCATACTCAGATTTATCAGTATTTACAATTGTTGATGAGTTATTCAAATCATAAGAAACTAGTTTTTCATTCAAATGAACTAAGACTCCTTGTTCTTTAAGGATTTCTTCAGCTTTACTAGCTACAGTCTTATCAAAAACTCTTAATAACTGATCTGCTAGTTCAATGATATGAACTTTGATACCGAGATGAGCGAGATTCTCTGCTACTTCAATTCCAATATAACCACCACCGATAATTGCGACTGTTTTTGTTTTTGCTAAATTTTTCTTAATAACTCGCATATCATCTAATTGATTTAAGACATAAATCTTGGCTTTATCGCTTCCTGGTACATTAGTTCTAATTGCTGTAGTACCAGTTCCAATTACTAACTTATCATACGAATCTAATGATTCTTCAGTAGTTATGAGATTCTTAACAACTACAGTTTTTGCTTTCGGATCAACTTTAATAACTTGATGATCAAGAAAAACATTGATATTTTCTTTTTCAAAATCATTTCTATTTCTAGCAATTAATTTTTCCTCTTCAGTAATAATATCACCTAAATAGTAGGGCATACCACACCCACTATAACTAAGGTCATTTCCCATCTCATAGACAGTAATTGCCATATTTTTATCTAACCTTCTAAGTTTTGCAGCAGCACTCATTCCTGCAGCAACTCCTCCGATAATTATTGTTTTCATAATAACCTCCAGACAGTTATAATATTATCATATTTAACTTGTGAATAACAAATAAATGCATTATTAAACGAAATAACTTGGATTTATTAATGAGATTATTAATAGAAATTTGATTATTATAGCAATATAATTATATTTTTATTTGAAAATTGATATAATAAACAATAGAAGTAGTTAATAATTCAAGCATTAGAAGAAGAACTTGTTAAAAATGATGTAACTCAGCTCATTAAGTGAAAATTTTCTTAAACAGGGTAGTTCTTGATAATGCATAATCTTATACTTGCGTTAAAATGTTTTATTATATTTTTAAATAGCATTTTTTCCTGTTTTAAGATGGAAAAATATGCTATAATTATATTAGTAAGAGGTGATAGAGATGTTTAATCCAAAATCTAAAAGTAGTAATATGGATTTATTGTGTGAAGCAATCCTTGAGCTGAAAACAGTTGAAGAGGTATATCAGTTTCTTGAGGACTTATGTACAATGAGTGAACTGGATAAGATGTCACAACGAATGGAAGTCGCTGTGATGTTATTTCATAAGGCTTCATATCAAAAAGTCAAATACCAAACAAAGGCTTCGACAACAACAATTGGTCGAATTAATAAATCGTTAAAGTACGGAAACAATGGTTATCGGACAGTATTTTTCCGTTTAAAAGATAAAAATCGCTTTGGAAACTTTAAAGCAAAATAAATTGAATATAGCGTTTAAGAGTTGCTTTTTCATGAGCAACTCTTTTTTCTTTGTGTCAAAAAATGTCGCAAATGAAAAAAATCGTATTAACGCGGTAGAGCGTTGTTATAAAACCTTTATTTTTCGCGATTTTTTTCTTGACAAGTTATTGAAATAATAATTTGACAGTATTATAATCATTGTATAAATTTACCTAAAATTTTAAGTAAGGCAAAATATCTTTGCTATTACAATAGGTAATGATGAGGGGAAATTAGACTTATAGGAGGTAACAAGATAATGAAACTCAAATTTGATAAATTTTTAGTTCTAGGTTTGTTGATACTGTTTGGTGTAACTCTACTTGGGTGTGGAGGTAAGACAACAGAACAAACCACAACCACTCAAGGGGGACCTAGTATCGTAGGTGAATATCTGATTGATATTACTGATTTAGGTATGCCTCTACAGTTTTATTTGAAGATTGATAGTGATGATAATTTTTATCTTTCACCAGATAGAACTTATCAGACTGATAAGGGGCATGGAACCATTGGTAGCAGTGGTGAAACTTATATGTTAATCTACAGTGATTCAACATCAGAAGCACCAAAAACATCTACATTTCATATTCAAGATAATAATCTCCATTTTGATGCAAACTTACCTTATGGAGCATCTAATCTACCAGCATCAAAAGTAGATGAAGAAAATCCAGATATAACTTATTATTTAGTAGCTAAGACTTTGATGTATGAAGATTATTTTGGTGAGTACGCTGGAACCCATACTGTTAGTGCTATGGGTAGTGAAGTAGTTTATGATTATTATCTAAAACTAACTGAAGGCCGTGAATTTATGTTCTATTCTGAGTATGCAATGAGTGGAGTAGAATATGACTATACTGAAACTGGCTTCTATGATATCGATGAAGGAACAGTTACACTTCATTACTTAGATGAAGATGTATCAGGTAGTTTTGATGAAGATATGAATTTAACAATTGCTGTTAAAGCAAGTGAAATGGCACAAAGAGAAGAAAGAGTCTTACAAGTAGCTACAACTGCAGCTTGTGCAAGTATTTATTATGGGTATTACGCCGAATATACTGGTGAAGTTTTAGATTTTGAAGTAGATATCATTTTAGTTTTAGACAAGTTTGGTGGTTATGAGTATACTGCAGTAAACTCTGTATCTGGAACTGTTACAGAAACTGGATCATTTACTTCTGATGGGACAAATCTTGAATTTACTCCTGCATCAGCAACTGAAAGCTACGCAGGTACTATAGTTAATTATGTTGTAGAAGGAGAATTTTTAGTTGATGATAGCAGTCCTAGAACCGATGTAAAAATGTATTGCAAGACTGTTCAAGGAACTTTTTCAGCTGATGGCGAAGATGAATTAGAAAATCAATATTCTGCCCTACTTAATTTATTGAATGATGGAACATTTACATTTATTGTCACTGATAGCGCAGAAGAAGAGATTATTAATGCAACTGGAACATTCGCTGTAACAAGATTTATGTTTACTCAATTAGTTTTAACAGCTGAGGATGAAACAGTTTATACTTTAGTAGTATCTGAAGTAGGTTTAAACGTTAATGTCTTAGTAGCTGAAGAAGTTGAAGTTGGTTTTATCTTAATGAAGGAAGAATAAAAAATAAAAATAAAAATAAAAAGGGAGAGAAATTATGAAAAAATTAGTATTAAGTTTATTTGTTTTAAGCTTAGCGTTAGTATTATTTGGTTGTGGTACTGAAACAACCACCACAACCACCACAACAACTACCACCACTACAACAACCACAACCACAACTACGACAACAACTGAAGAAGTGTTTACATTAGGAGATGCTTATGATGGCGGTCATACCAAGAGTGCAATGGGTAGTGATGTAGTTTATGTTTATTATTATGAATTTGATAATGGTGACTATGTTTTCAGAAGTGATTTTGAAATGGCTTCTACACCATATTCATACGATGAAACTGGAACATATACAGTCAATGGAAATGAAATCACTTTTACTCCTGCTGAAGGTGATCCTTATACAGGTGTATTAGTTAGTAATACAGAAATATCAGTTCCAGTTAAAGCTTCAGCTATGGCTTCAAGAGGCGATTCATTCACATTAACATTAAGAGAAGAATAAAAAAGGAGAGTATTAATGAAGAGTGCAGAAAGTTTTTTCAATTGGGCTTTTAAAACAAGAGCCAAAACAGTATTAAAATTAGTTAACGGAGAAGAAATGTCTCCAGAGAAAATCTTTTTAAGTTTTTGTTCACATGACCCAGCACTAGTTTCAAATGGGCCTGCTGGATTAAACGCAAGTATTAAGGGTATTGGTTTTATGCCAAAACCAGAATATTTAGAAGAAACATTGAATGCTTATATTGAACACATCAAATCTTATGATGGTGATGATAAAGAGTATTCGCAAAGAGGTTTAAAACTATTAGTTAAATATATGTATGGAGAAGAAGCTCATCACCGAGTAGACTTCACTTGTATTGGCAGTTTAGAAATGGCTAAGAAACATAGTTATGAAAACTATAAAGTGAATCCAGAAGCAACTATTCTTTTCTATCAGCCACCGATGATTTCTTATGAATTAAGAGGACAAATGGAAATACATGACCAAAATGATTCAGGTAAAGTTGAGATGTACCAACAGTTTTTAAATGCTCAACATGATGTGTATCATCGTCCTGACATGAATCGTTGNNTGATATGAATCGCTGGTTACGATATCCAGCCTATGTCTTCAGAATTGAAGAAATATTTGATAATTGCGTTACAAAAGATGGTTTTGGAACCAAGATGAAGTATCCTTATTAATACTCCATTTGGGTTTGCTGAAATTTATATGTAAATGGCAAAACCAGGGTAGTTAAATGTATGGTTTTGCCATTTTACTAAACTATGATATACAGGAATGAGGTTTGACAAATGAAGAAAAAACTGTTTTTAATCGGACTTAGTCTGATTTTAACATGTATTCTAGTCGGTTGTAATTCCAATGAATATGAAAGAAGAGGTGACGAATCCAACACACTGTATGTTGGTAGTGTTGCTTCTTCATTTCCAACTTCATTTATGCCTTGGTTATCAAGGGATGGAATAGCACCGACCATATCTTCAATGCTTTATAATACATTATTTAGCTTTGATGATCAAACTGGAGAGTTTTTACCTTTGATCGGTAAAGAATGGTATTATGTAGATAGTGATGGTGAACCAATTCTTACCTTAGATGGTAAGATTGATTATGACCAGCTTGAAGATATCTATAACGATGATGATATGAATTATCTTGTTGTGAAGATTATTTTAAATGATGATGTTTATTGGAGTGATGGCGAAAGGCTAACAGTAGAAGACATTTACTATACCTATGATATTGCTACTAATAATACCTTATCTAATCATGCTGGTGCCTTAGCTTGGACTAGTGATTTACAACATACCTATTCAAATGGTATCTTAACGAAACAAGGTATTTTTACATATGATCACGGAGCTAATGAAAGAGGATATGTAATAGAAGAAGAAGAAAAAGATACAGTAATGTATCTTCATGTAAATAAAGTTTTAGGAGCGATAACATCATTGTTTTCGACTATTTTGATTTTGCCTGAGCATATTTGGAGTCCAATTGTAAATGTTAGTAATCAGTTAAACTCAAAAAATCCAACTGATGAAACACTTTATCAATATAAGAATCCAGTCGGTTCAGGACCATTTATCTTAGATACCGAGAACTCTAATGCTCAAGTAATTACTTTGCTTAGAAACGATGACTATCACCTTAAAGATGGAAATGACTATCTTTATAAGGTGGAAAAGATAAAATTTATGTTGTATCAAGAAGCCAATGTTGCGATCTATTCTTTATTAAAAGGTCATATAGATATTCTTGATTCAACCATAAGTTCTAACTATATGTCTTTATTTACGGAAAGAGAAGACATCTTTGTTTCTAATGCCGAAGGATTGTTTACTCAAACTTTAGTTTTGAATTTAAATCCTGCTACTTCGGAACAAAATGAATTAAGAGATTTATTTAAACAAGTTAACTTCAGAAAAGCGATTGCTTTAGCGATTGATCAAGAAGAACTTGTTAATAAAGTTTTAAATGGTGCTGGACAAACTGTTAGTGCTGGTTTAATGAGTGAATCTCTTGATGATTTTTATAATGAAGAAGCTGATATCTTAAGATATGATTTAAATGAAAGGTTAGTAGAAGCAAATAATTTATTAGATCAAATAGTTCCTATTAAGGATGATGATGGTTATCGTTTAGTCAATGGTAACCGTATTAAGTATGAAATTTTAGGTAGCCCCGGCGAACAAGAAGTGATTTCGAGACTACAAGTTCAACTACAAAAAATTGGAATAGAAGTAGCTTATAAAGCTAAGGGATCATCTCCAGAAAAAACCTATCTATATAACTCTCGTTTTGATATGACATTACAAGGAGTCGTTTTTTCTTTATCAAATGTAGATATTATGTATAAGGCTCATTTTGTTACTTTAAGTAATTCTAGTAATTATGGAAGATTAGTAGATTCGGTTTTAGCTAGTAAAATTGAAGATATGCGATCATCTTTAAATCTAAACTATAAGTATCAATTAATGCAAGAACTTCAAGTGTTAATAGCTGAGGAGTATTATAAGATTCCGCTTTATACCTCAAATGTAATCTCAGTAGCTAGGAATGATCGTTACACTGGTTATGTTGTAGAACAAGGCGCTACTGTTTTTAACACAGAGACTCTACAAAATCTAGAAAGAGTGGAGGGATAGATTATGAAGAAATCGTTTGTTATAAAGAGAATTATCTACGCGGTTTTCATCTTTTTTATCGTGCTTACTCTTAATTTCTTTATTCCTAGATTAGGTGTAGATGATCCAGCAGAAAGATATTATCCACCACAAGGAAATATGTCTGAGATTGAATATGAAATTATTAAACAAGTAACAAGAGAACAATATGGTTTTGATGTTTCAACTTTTGAGCAGTATATGAATTATGTGAAAGGATTAACGAAGTTTGATTTAGGAACTTCATTTCGATCAGGGAATCCTAGAGTAAGTGATTTGATTGCCGAAAGATTACCATGGACTCTGGTTTTATCCGTTTCTAATCTGGTGATTAGTTTATGTATTGGTCTGGTTTTTGGGACTGTTGCGGCTTGGAAGAGGGGACGCTGGCAGGATACTACGCTTCTCAATCTATCAACAATATCTGTTGCTTTACCAGCATTTTTTATCGCTTTAATTCTATCATTTTATTTGGGATTTGAGTTAGAACTCTTCCCAGCTTATACAAACCCTAATATGGTAAGTCAGTTTGATTGGAGTTTAGAAGCGATAAAAGTTGTTTTCTATAATGCCGCTTTACCAATTATCTCCATGAGTATTGGGGGAATTATTGGTTATGCTCAAAGAACGAGAAACTCGGTGATAGCTGTTACTAACGAAGACTTTGTCTTAACTGCTAGAGCTAAGGGTTTATCACAAAGAAAAGTTTTGTTTAAACATACTTTAAGAAATGCCATGTTACCAATTGTTACAGCTGTTGGGATGAGCCTTTCAGGGCTAATCGGTGGAGCTGTAATTATTGAACAAATATTTAACTGGAACGGCATGGGGACATTATTCTTAGAAGCGAATAATTCTAATGATTATCCATTAATGATGGGTATTATGTTATTTATGTCTACTATTGCAATTCTTGCAAATCTTTTGGTCGAATTAACCTATAGTTTATTAGATCCAAGAATAACGGTAGGTGAGAAACGATGAAGAAGAAATTATTGAAATTACTTATGAAGATAGTATTGTTTTTCACTGGTATTGGTAAGTTTATTGCGAAGATATGGAAACATCCTAAAGGTCGAGTAGGTCTTGTATTAGTAGGGTTACTATTTGTTCTTGCAATCTTTGCACCAATTATTGCACCATATGATCCATATGATGTAACCCAAAGAGCAGCGAAAGGACTTAGTCCATCTTGGGATCATCTTTTAGGTACCACGATTACAACTGGTCAAGATATCTTCTCGATGTTAATCTATGGTACAAGAGTTAGTTTATTAGTTGGATTAATAACAGGTATAGCTATTGCTTTCTTAGGAGCTATTTTAGGGATTATTGCTGGTTATGTTGGTGGTGTAGCTGATAACTTAATTATGAGAGTAGTGGATGTTATGTTAGTTATTCCTACCTTACCACTGACGATAGTAATTACCAATCTCTTTGGTAAAAGCTATTTGATTATCGTATTAATTTTTGTTGTTTTTGGTTGGACAGGACTAGCAAGAATTATCCGTTCTTTAGTTTTAGTGTTAAAAAATAGTAATTATGTAAAAGCTAGTGAGTTAGCTGGGGGAAGTCGTTGGCATATTATGACAAAACATATCCTACCTGGAGTAAGTCATCTACTGATTATGAATACCGCTTTAACCTGTGCTGGTATCATGGTTGCTGAAGCTGGACTTAGTTTCTTAGGATTAGGTGATCCTACAGCTATTAGTTGGGGTAAAATGCTTGCAGATGCCCAAAGTGGTGGTGCTTTATTGTTTGGCCACTGGTGGTGGATTATTGCCCCTGGTATTGGAATATTTATTGCAGTTTTCTCATTCATGAGAATTGGTTTGGTTATGGAAGAAATCCTTAATCCAAGAATGAAAGCTTCAAGTGGAATATATAAACTATTTAAAACATTAAATAACACTTATATTCAAGAGGTTTTTGCTAATATGGATGAGTCAGCAGCATTAGATAACATTTCTGTTGGGGAGGGAGAGGTATCATGAGTGAAACGTTATTAGATTTAAAGAACCTTAAGGTTATCTTTCCTGCCCAACAAGGGATTGTTAAAGCAGTAGAAGGGATTGACATTGAGATAAAAAAAGGGGAATGTACAGCTTTAGTTGGTGAGTCAGGTTGTGGAAAGAGTGTTACTTCTTTAGCAATTATGCGCCTTCTTAGTACCCCACCTGCCTTAATTCAAGTAGAAAAAATTGATTTGGATGGTGAAGATATTTCTACGTACTCAGAAACCAAAATGCAAGAGGTTAGAGGTAAACAAATTTCGATGATTTTTCAAGATGCAATGACTGCTTTAAATCCAGTTATGACTGTAGGGAAACAAATCGATGAAGTGTTTTTAAAACATAATAATATTACGAAAAAAGAAGCGAGAATTCGAACAGTAGAGGCGTTAAGACTAGTGGGGATACCAGAACCTAAGTCTAGAGCAAAAAACTTTCCTCATCAACTTAGCGGTGGGTTAAGACAAAGAGTTTTAATTGCTATGGCCTTTGCTTGTATGCCTAAATTGATTATTGCGGATGAACCGACAACAGCTCTTGATGTTACTATTCAAGCTCAAGTATTAAATGTATTGAGTCAGATGCAAAGAAAACATGGGGTTTCATTATTGTTGATTACTCATGACTTGTCTGTAGTTGCACATACCGCTGATAATGTCTATGTTATGTATTCTGGGAAAATAGTTGAAAAGGCTAAGGTTGAAGATCTTTTTAATAAACCTCACCATCCATACACGGAAGGTTTATTAGGTTCCATTCCTCGGTTAAGTGATACTAAGAAACATTTTGTGCAAATTCCAGATACCGTACCACATCCAATGTTTAAACCAACAGGTTGTTATTTCCACCCAAGATGTAAATATGCGACCGATAAATGTAGAGAAACGATGCCACCATTAGAAAAAATCGATGGCGATAGAGAAATCAGATGTTTTTACCCACTTAATGTTGATAAGGAGGCTAAAAAAGTATGAAAGATGTAAAGCCGATTATCAAAATAGAAGACTTAAATGTTAATTTTCCTGTCAAAGGTGGATTACCATTTATGAGTAAAAAAACAATTCAAGCTGTAACTGATCTAAGTCTAGAGATTTATCCAGGTGAAACGTTTGGTGTTGTTGGTGAGTCTGGTTGCGGTAAAAGCACCTTAGCTAATGCAATGATTGGGATGATTAGACCAACTTCAGGTAAAGTTTACTTTAAAGACAAAGACTTGTTTAGTTTAAATCGAAATGATTTTAAAGAAACTAGAAGAGATATGCAAATGATTTTCCAAGATCCATTTTCCTCGCTAAATCCGCGGTTCTCAGTCTTCCAAATCATCTCTGAACCAATGTATATCCGTGGTGGTTATACGAAGAAAGAAATGGAAGAAAGAGTAGTTGAATTATTAAAACTAGTTGGTTTATCGGAAAAAGATATTGATCGTTATCCTTCAGATTTTTCTGGAGGTCAAAAACAAAGAATTGGGATCGCAAGAGCGATATCATTAGATCCAGATTTCTTAATCTGTGATGAACCTGTATCTGCTTTAGATGTTAGTGTTCATGCTCAAATTTTGAATCTGTTAATAGATCTTCAAGAAAAGCTAGGAATGACATATGTTTTTATTTCTCATAATCTAGCAGTTGTTAAAAATGTGTGTGATCGGATATTAGTGATGTACTTAGGTAAAGTAATGGAAAGCGGATCTACAAAAGCTATTTATAAGAATCCTTTACATCCTTATACAAATGCTTTATTATCGGCAATTCTCGATTTAGATATAAAAAGAGAAAAAACGATTCTTAAAGGGGATATTCCAAGTCCAATCGACCCACCAAAAGGTTGTAGATTCTGGCAAAGATGTCCTTATGCAATGGTTGGTTGTAAAGATAAACCAGCACCACTAATAGAAGTAGAAGCAAATCACTTTGTTTCATGTCATAAAGTGAATGGGTTCTCTGAGGAAGACGTGGCTTTAGGTTTAGCTGAAAGGATTAATAAGGATGAGTAAGAATCATAAATTTATTTTGATTTTTTCACTAGCGTATTTTTTTGTAGTTATTATGTTATTTCTTCTACAAATTAGTGAAATTCCTTGGTTCTTTGTTTGGTTAGTTTTAATGCATTGTGGTATCGCTATCTTGGCTATTTCAAAAAGAAAGTTTATTGATTTAGGAGTGAAACAATATTACAAAAGAGCATATCTTAGTTTTTTATTGTTTATCCCAATTTTAATCTATAAGATCATCGTCGCGATTACCAGTTTAGAAGAAAATGAAGTAGTAATTACTTATATTTCCTTCGGTTTGATTATTATTTGTATAATAATCGGCATCTGGAACATCTACTCCTATTTAAATAGTAAAAAGAATTAAGGGAACAATTTTGTTCCTTTTTTTCTTAGGTTATATAAAAATCAAAATGTTTGTGTTACAATAATTAAAATAAAAGATAAGAAAGGCTATGTATGATTTTCGATGCTCACGGGGACATTCTAACAGATATTTATCAAGAAAACTTAAAAGAAACAACCCTTAACTCATTTAAGAAACGACATTTAAGAAAATACCAAGAAGCAAACATCAAAGCTTCCATTTTTGTTAACTTCACAGAACCTGACTATGGCAGTGAGAAAATATATCAAGATATTTTTAAAATCGGATTTAAAGAAATATTAGCTAATTCTGATATCTTAACAATCTGTACTGATTTTTCAACACTTGAAGAAGTAGTTAAAACGGATAAAATAGCTGTCATAATCGGCACTGAAGGGATTAAGTACTTAAAAGGTGAAGAAGCTTTGGTTAATCTTTATAATCAAGGATTAAGACATATTGCTCTAACTTGGAATGAAGCAAATGATTATGGTTGTGGTGTTTTAGGTGGAGATTCAGGATTAACTCAAGCAGGTAAAGAGATAGTAAAAAAAGCAGAAAACCTAGGAATGATAATCGATTTAGCTCATGCAAATGAAAGAACGTTTTTTGATGTCTTGGATATTACTAAGAAGCCTGTTATCGTATCACACGCAAATTGTAAGGCTTTATGTGATCATCCAAGAAACCTAAGTGATAAACAATTATTAGCGATTAAAGCTAGAAATGGCGTTATTGGTTTTACCAATGTCGCTAATTTTATCGCTAAAGATGTGAAACATAAAAATGTTCAATATCTTGCTAAACATATTGACTACGCCATTAAGCTTATTGGTATAAATCATGTAGGGCTTGGTTTAGATATCTGTCATTATCTCGGGGATACTTATAAAGACACTAGAGTAAAAGGATTCGAAGATATTTATCTAGTGGGTAATCTTATTAAAGAGTTAGAGATTCTAGGATATTCCGAAGATGAAATTTTAAAAATTAAATATATAAACTTCTTTAGAGTTTTAAAAGAAATTTTAAAGTAATTATTTTAGTGAAAGCCGAGGAAAAATAATATGAAAAAAGTAATAATGGTTTTTGTTTTTTGTTTTATACTTTTAGGTGTTTTTGCTTGTGGTGGTGACACTCTTTCAGAAACAACAAGCTTATCTACAACAGTTTCAACTACTCAAACTATAAGTTCAACTACTACTGAAACTACTGTTCTAAATACTGTACCTGTTTTATTTGGGGTAGAAGATCTAACGCTTTATCAAGGGGATGAGTTTAACCCGCTTGCTTCTGTTTATGCAATGGATGCACAAGATGGGAATATAACTTCTTTGATTGTTGTAACAGGAGAAGTTGATTTATCTACTCCGGGGACTTATAACTTATCATATTCTGTAACAGATAGTGAAGGAGCTGTTACTACGGAAAACCGAGTTATTTCTGTAGTTGCTCTTTCCTTAGTCTATCCTAGTGGAACCTATGATTTTAGCCGAGGTTCAGCAGAGTTAAAGCATAGTTTTATGGCAGCTGCTGAAAAATATTTAATGAATAATATGTTTGGTGGAGTACCGTTATTTACGAACGCGGATATTATGATTTATAGTTCAAGATTAATTCTACCAACTGAAGACTATTTACCGGTATTAGGATTAGGAGAGAAATTTGCGACTATGGATGCTGATGACTCAACAGTTCTTATGTATAATGGAAACCCAGGAAACGCTGGAGAGTATACTTATCGTA
>NPID01000241.1_pt1 | contig 32209 bp, 29 predicted proteins | sample 8637491 | NCBI WGS metagenome assembly NPID01 (sample SAMN07420843, study PRJNA396082) | bioreactor metagenome | isolation source: sample BA6 brine-fed electro-methanogenic bioreactor BA | place: Japan: Kochi | collected 2016-06-14 | reverse complement strand
TTGTGGCGGTAGCTTGATATAATGCATTTGTAAGTCCAAATATGGGGAAGTCATGCCGACCATCAGTATATTTTACGGAATTGTTATCCAGATGTTCTGGAAAGAACATCCACCACCGCACTTTCATGCTTTGTATGCTGAGCACGAGGTGCTGATTAATATCCAGACGCTGGAAGTAATGAAGGGGACTTTGCCCAAACGAGCAATGGTCATGGTACTTGAATGGGCTAATGAGCATCGCCAAGAACTAATGGAGGCCTGGAATAAATGTGCGCATATGCAACCACCGCAGAAAATCGAACCTCTCTCATAGAGCCAGCTATTACACCAACGATGCCTTGGCGGATCCAGCAGGTTGATGCTTTGACTGATTACCGGCTCTTTGTCCGTTTTCTGGATGGTCTTGAAGGTTACATAAACATGAAAACCTTTTTGTTTTCAGAACAGGCCGGAGTTTTTGTAGACTTGCGTGATCCGGATGTATTTGCTCAAGCTACCCTTGTCTATGGTGCAGTGACATGGCCAGGAGGGTTGGATTTAGCGCCTGATGCCATGTATGAGCAGATAAAAAACACTGGCGAATGGAACCTTGACTAACATGACCATAGAAGAGACTAGGGACGTAGGTAACTTTAAGGACCACTAGGGACGTAGGTAACTTTTGTAACTTATCGCATGGCGGGGAAACAAAAAATAAAAATAAAAGACAGGCACTTTATATTGACATCTCTTTTGCCTTGCGGTAGGGTGGCGGTGTAGTGACTGGTGAAGGGTCTTGACCCTTGCTCGCTCACTCTGAGAGCACTTAAGAGCCTCTCCCGCCACTTTTTCATGCTTTTGAATGACGAAAAGGTTTTTTACGATGGCGACTCCTCGATACAGTCAAGTCAGTCTGGAAGATACCCCCTGGTACCACGTTGTTTCGCGTTGTGTGCGGCGCGCGTTTCTGTGTGGCGTCGATCACATTACCGGTCAGAGTTACGAGCATCGGCGCGGGTGGGTGGAGTCGCATATAAAGCAGTTGGCTTCCGTGTTTACCATTGATGTCGCCGCCTATGCGGTGATGGACAATCATTATCACATCGTGGTGCGCGTCGATCACGAACGTGTGCAGGATCTCTCAACCCAAGAGGTAATTGAGCGCTGGACTCAGCTCTACACCGGACCACTGATTGTTCAGCGCTATCTCTCCCAGCAGCGCCGGCAGATGAGCGAGGGGGAATTGCTTCAGGTCGATAAACTGGCCGACACTTACCGGCAGCGCCTGTGCGACCTGTCGTGGTTTATGAAAAATCTCAATGAGCATATCGCGCGCCGCGCCAACGCTGAAGAGAATGTTCGGGGGCATTTCTGGGAGAGCCGCTACAAATGCCAGGCTCTTTTGGATGAAAAGGCTCTGTTGGCGGCAATGGCCTATGTGGACCTTAACCCGATACGCGCTGCGATGACCGAAGCTCCGGAGGAAAGCGAACATACGTCGATCAGGCAGAGAATCTGTGAGTTGAAGGCCGAGAGTTCAGCTGCAACGTCTGAAACACTTCAGATCAGCGAAACCGATCAACGGCATGCAGGTTCTGAAGAAAGTTTAAGAACTGGGGTTGCTGAGGTGCCGGAAGCACCGCTGCTGCCTTTTGATACGACAGAAATTTTGAAGACCTCGATACCCTTTTCCTTCATCGATTACCTCGATCTCGTCGATACCATGGGACGTGCCGTTCATCCCTCCAAGCGCGGCTACATTCCTGAAAAAACTCCGCTTATACTGCAGCGCCTCGGCATTGAGGTTGAAGCGTTTATCGAGCATTCCAATCAATTCCTGAAGAGATTTGGCAACAATGCAGGTAGCCCAGCAAAATTGATCAGCCTTGCCGCAGCCCGCAATGTCCGATTTCTAAGAGGCATGGCCCGGGCACGCGAGTTGTTTGGTGGTCATGCCGACAATGCTGTATCCCATTAAGACCCACCTCAATGCGGCGGTTCATGCCGAGCCTGTGTCACTCCCACTGCACGGAATTCTGTTTACCCTCTCCTTTATTTCGAATTTCTCACGATCCAATTAGGTTTTTGGTTGTTTTTTGAGATTAGTAAAGGTAAATTGTATACATTTGTTAATTTTTTACAAACGATCCGGGTTGGCTACAAAACTCTGCACCATGAACGGATCGAAGATCAGGCCACACAGGAGGCTCCAGGCATGCTGAGGCTTTCCGCACTGACCATGTTCCACAGCCTACTGTACTGAACAAGCCGAGGGCGCGCAGAAATTATCGATATTGCGAAATCATAAAAGACAGGTGTTTTATAATTGCTTAGCCCCCAGGAGGCCCCATGGAATCAACTTCATCTGCCTGTGCCCGTGTTCTGCAACCTGCCGAACCGGAGCAATTGAACAACCGGACCGAAGTCATCTTCATCCTGGATGGCTTGCCCGATTGGCAGACCTTGTGCGAAGCCGCGCCGCAAGGCAGCGGCGTGGTTCTGCTCGACGGCAACGGGGATGTTCTAAAGCAGATGGCCGGCTACCTTGATGCCCAGCCGGCTCGCAGCGTGGATGCCATTCACCTGCTCAGTCATGGCAGTAACGGCCGGGTACATCTTGGAGAGCAGACCCTCGCAGCTGACACCATCGATGCGCATACTGATGTCCTTCAGCAAATCGGCGCCGCGCTGACGGAAGAAGGGGATTTTCTGCTCTATGGCTGTCATGTGGCCCAGGACGCCGCCGGGGTCGAATTCCTGGGGCGGCTGGCGCAAGCGACCGGCGCCGATGTGGCTGCTTCCGACGATGCCACCGGTGCGGCGGAGTTGGGTGGAGATTGGGTGCTGGAACAGCATGTTGGGGAAATCGATGATACAAATTCAGTTCATTTCCAAAACTATGCGGCACTTTTGGCGCCACCTGCTGATGAAAATTTTGATGATAATGCGGGATGGTCCACTGGTGCTAATTCATTCACTCTCGATGGCATAACTTACACTAAAACGGGAATTGAAGATACTTTAGTTACGAATAGCTCTAGCGGCCCTCTTGGAGATGGTGCGAGCGATTATTATATCAATTTTTTGGCAGATTCAGTAACAATTTCCGAGGCAAGCGGCGCCAATTTCAAACTCAATGGCTTCACCATTGATGCTCTTGCAGATGCTGATATTACTCTTCAGCCTGACTCCGGGGCAGCTATTACTTTGGTGAGCAATAATTCATGGGTCACTCAGCCAGTCGATTTAAGTGCAAATTCAGATTTCGAAAATATTACCAGTGTCACCATTTCCGGCAGCAATATGATGCTTTGTATGGATGACTTGGATTTTTCCGCACCCGTGCTTTCCAATTCCCCTCCTTCACTGGGAGGTGCGCCGGCCGATGCAGTCGTCACCGAGGATGTGGACACCCCCATTGACCTCTCGGCGTATGACCTCTTTGATGAGAACGGCGACGAGATCACCCTGACTCTAGCCGTTGACCGGGGATCCCTCAGAACAAGCGATGGCAACGGCACCTTCAGTGGGGTGACGGTTGCCAGTTCCGGCACCGGCTCTATGACCCTCACTGGTGCGGCGGCCGATCTTAATACCTATCTAAACGATACCAATAAAATAAGCTACCGCACCGCCCTTGACGACACGTCGTCAATAAATCTGACAGTGACACCGAACGATGGTACGACGGATGGTACGGCCGATACGGTAGCGCTTATGGTTCAACAGGTCAACGACGACCCAACTGTCGCTTCACTGCCGGCCAGTGTGACGGTCACGGAAGATGTGGTCAGCAACTTCGATCTCTCGGCAGCGACTTTCACAGATGTGGATTCAGGGGCCAACAGTGTGACGCTGACCCTCGCAGCCGGCGCGGGCACCTTCGCGGCGACCAGCGGCGGGGGGGTGACGGTGGGGGGCAGCGAAACCGGCACGCTGACTCTCATCGGCACAGCCGCTGGTATTGATACCTATCTGAATACCGCGAGCAATCTCCAATACACAGCCGCCAGCAATGTCAACGGAACGTCGGCAACGACTGTGACGCTCACAGCCAACGACGGCGGCAACACGGGGACCGGCGGGGGCAATAACGTTGCCCTGGGTTCCGTCAATGTTGATGTGACCGCGGTCAACGACGCCCCCTCCCTGACCAGCGGAGACTACACCTTCACAGGGGTGGACGAAAACACGACCAGTACCGCCGTAGCTGTCTCGGCCATGGCTTCTTTGACAGACCCCGATGCGGGGGCGTCGGCAGGTATTGCCATTACCGCGTCGACCGGCATCGGCACTTGGCAGTACTCCACGGATGACGGCGGCAGCTGGACTGCCGTCGGGGCGGTGGCGCAGTCCAGCGCCTTGCTGCTGCGCAGCACTGATTCTGTGCGGTATGTTCCGGACAGCCAGAACGGGGAGACCGCGACGTTCGGCTTTCATGCCTGGGATCGGACCTCGGGAAGTTACGGCCAGAAAGTTGACGTCACCACCAACGGCGGCACCACGGCGTTTTCCACCAACAGCGCCACAGCGTCCCTGGATGTGTCCAGTGTCAACGATGCCCCGAGCATCATTGCTACGACCCCCTCCCTGGGGACAACCACCGAGGACGCCGCCGCGACTTTGTCGGTGGGGAGTTTTCTGTCGATTTCGGACGTCGATACCGGAGCCTCAGGCGGCCTGGCCCTGACCGGCCTCACCGGAAATGGTTCCTGGGAGTACTCTGTTGACGGGGGTAGCATTTGGACAGCGGTGGGAGCGGTGGCGCATTCCAGCGCCCTGTTACTTCGGAGCACCGACGTTCTGCGCTACCTCCCCGATGGAGAAAACGGGGAAACCACGACGATCAGCTATCGCGCCTGGGATCAGACCTCCGGCAGCGGTGGGAATAAAGTCGATGTCACGACCAACGGCGGCACCACGGCCTTCTCCGCCAACTCCGCCACCGCCTCCCTGGCGGTGACAAGCGTCAACGACGCCCCGACCTTCAGCGGGCTTGATGGAGCGCCGGCGTTTACAGAAGTGAGCGCGAGTGTCGGACTCGACACCGATGTAACGGTCGCGGATATCGAACTGGGCGCTCTCAACGGCGGCAACGGCAACTTTGCCGGCGCCAGCCTGACCCTCGTTCGTAATGGCGGGGCAAACGCCAACGACCAGTTCTCCATTCCGTCGGGGGGCAACCTGACGGTTGCAGGGGCAAATGTCTCCGCTGGCGGCAATGTCATAGCCACCTTTGACACGTCCTCTCCCGGCCAGGTCGTCACCACATTCGCCAACAACGGCACCATCCCCACCACAGCCCTGGTCAGCGAGGTGCTCCAGGCCATCCGTTATGCCAACACCGCGGACGATCCGGCCGGCACAGTGCAAATCGACTGGACTTTCTCCGATGGCAACAGCGGCAATGCGCAAGGCACAGGAGGCAGTCCTGCAACGGCCACCGGCTCCACCACGGTGAGTGTCACCAATGTCAACGATGCTCCCACGCTCACCGCGACGGGTCAGAATCCGACTTTTACAGAAGGCGCACCCGGCGCCGATCTGTTCAGCGCGGTTGCAGCCTCGACCGTCGAAGCGGCGGACCGCATCTCCTCCATGACGCTCACCGTCACCAATCTCAGCGACGGTGCCGATGAGATTCTGCGTTTCGACGGCTCCGACCTTGCCCTGGTAGACGGCAACAGTGTGACCACCGCCACCAATGGGCTCAATGTCAGCGTTTCGCTGGCCGGCAGCACGGCGACCGTCAGCTTCAGCGGGGCCACCCTGACCGCAGCGCAGATGCAAGCCCTGGTAGACGGACTTGCATATCGCAACATCAGCGACAACCCTGCCACCGGCAGCAGCCGCGTGGTGACGATCACCGGCATAGAGGATGACGGCGGTGTTGAAAACGGCGGGCATAATACGGCCGCCCCCAATCTGAGTTCCGCGGTTTCCCTGGCGGCCGTAAACGATGCGCCGGTGATCGGCAATCTGGCTGGCGATAACGTGGCGCTGCAGCCTGGGTGGTCCGCCCATATCGACAGCGGTGAAGATGCAAGCATTAGCAATGCCGATTCGCACGACTACAACGGTGGCTTTCTGACGATCACAGATACCGGCGGCAACAATACGGCCAACGGTAACTTCTCCGTGGATGGAACCAATGTCACTTCAGGTGGGGATGGAACCATCGCGGCGGGGGAAACGATCCAGGTTGGAGGGGTTTCGATCGGGACCGTCCATGCCACTAATGATGGACAGGGAGGCAATACCCTGCAGGTGGGCTTCAATACCGCCGACGCTACCAATGCCAGGATTGAGACGCTGCTGCAGAATCTGCGCTGGTCGGCTGCGGCGGGGACAGGAAGCCAGACCTTCACAGCCACGCTCAACGATAGTGATGGGATTGCGAACAGCGGCGATCAGGACACAACCGCCAATTTCACCATGACGCTCGGCAACCAGCCTCAGGTCACCAACCTGAACGGTGACAGCATAACGTTCATCGAAGCAGGACCCGTGCTGCTCGATGTTGACAGCGATGCGGGGCTGACTGACAGTGACAATCCTGCCAGTTTGGGCGGCGGCAACCTGCGGGCAACGATCAGTGCCGGGGCCGCCGCGGCAGAGGATCTTCTGAGCGTCAGCGGCGGCGGGGCAACACTTGGAGGGACAACGGCGGGTTCCAATGTCTCGGTAGGCGGAACCGTCATCGGCACCCTGGCCAATCCTGTCGCAGCGGGCAACGATTTTGTGGTCGATTTCAATGCCGATGCGACGCTCGCGCGGGTGCAGACGCTGATCCAGGCGCTTGCCTACGACAATGAGTCGCCATTGCCGACCACCGGCCCCCGAACTGTCTCGGTCACGGTCACCGATAATGACGGATTGACAAGTGACGTTGCCGCAATCGTTGTGGATGTTCAGTCGGTAAACGCCGCGCCCGCTTTTTCCGGGGTGGATGGCACGCCTACCTTCACTGAAGATGGTGCTGCAGTGGTGCTGGATGCGGATATGACCGTGGCAGACGCGGAACTCGACAGTTTAGACGGCAACGCCGGCAACTACGACGGCGCCAGCATAACCCTGGCGCGAATCGGCACGGCCAGCGCCGATGATGTATTCGGACATTCAGGAACGCTCGGTGCCTTGACCGAGGGCCAGGCCTTTGAGGTGGGAAGTACCACCATTGGCACAGTCACCACCAACTCGGGCGGCACGCTGGTGCTGAGTTTTAACAGTAATGCGACCTCCGCCCTGGTGGACAGCGCGATTCAGCAGGTGACCTATTCCAACGTCAGCAATGCGCCGCCAGCCAATGTGGAGATTGGCCTGAGCTTCAACGATGGCAATGCCGGCGCTCAGGGCAGCGGTGGGGCGCTTACGGATTCCAACGAAAGCATTGCGATCACAATTACCCCTGTTAACGATGCTCCCCTGACCGCCGCCGGCAGCGCAGCAAACTACCGGACAGGTTCGTCTCCTGTGATTTTGCTCCCCGAGGCGGTGATCACTGATGCTGACTCCGCAGGCCTGACAACCGCGACCGTTGCTTTGTCCGGCGCTGATTTCAGTGCGGCAGAAGATGTGCTTGCTTTTACCAATGACGGCGCGACGATGGGTAATATCACCGGCTCCTATGATGCCGGCACGGGACTGATGACACTGTCTTCAGCCGGCGGGACGGCGACGCCCGAGCAGTTTCAGGCGGCGGTACGCGGTGTCACCTTCGAGACCACAGCCGGCGGTGGAACCACGCGGACTCTGACTCTGCAGGCAAATGACGGAGAAGCCGACAGCCTCGCCGTTCAGGCCACACTCAACGTCACTGCCCCACCCCTTCCGCCGCCACCAGCACCGGAGCCCGAGCCTGGGCCTGAGCCGGTGATGCCGCCGCAGGATGAGTGGGAGAATCTGCCCGATGAGGATGGCGACGGCGTGCCTGAGCTGGTGGAAGACTTCGTTCCCAGTCTCGGCGGGGCGGATGGCGAAACTGGCGACGGCAACGGCGACAGCATTCCTGACACCGACCAGGGGGATGTAACCTCTGTGCCCTTTCGCCAGACGTCCCATGTCAGCCTGGAGCCCGACGCGCCGCAGGTCTTTGTCAGCCTTGTGGCCGATTCCGTCGAAGGGCGGGAGGATACCGGCGATGCAAACAAGGCTGAGTTGCGCAATGCACACCAGTTGGATGCCCCGGATGATGTTCCCGCAGATCTCGATATGCCCCTTGGGATGATCAGCTTTGAAGCCGATGTGCAGAACGCCGGCGAAATCGAGACCTTCAGCCTTTACGTCGATGGCAGCCTGAACGTAAACGGTTACTGGAAGCAGAATGCCGCTGGGGACTGGGTGAATCTGGCCAGTGAGGCCTATGGCGGTGCGGTGGTGAGCGAAGGCGGGCGGATCCGACTCGATTTTACCATTGAAGACGGCGGCGAGTTTGATGAGGACGGCATCGCCAATGGCATCATTGTTGATCCGGGTGCCGTGGGTTACCGTGCAGTCCCTGCAGAAGATCCGGTCAGTGTCATGCGCCTCTACAATCCGACCTCCAATCTTCATCTGTACACCATTTCAGAAGAAGAAATCATGGCGACCACCCAGAGCGGTTGGCAACTTGAGGGGAGCGCGTTCAGTTTTGAAATGGATGGAGAAAAAGAAATCTTCAGATTTTTCAACACCCTAAGCGGAGACCACTTTTTGACCAGCAACGCCGAGGAAGCTCAGATCGTGCAAAACAGCGACTGGGGTTATGTTTATGAAGGAGTGGTCTTTGCCGTGCATGATGAACGTGCCGACACCAGCGCCATTCATCGCTACTACAACCCCGGCAGTGGAGAGCATTTCTACACCGCTTATGAAGAGGAAGGGATTGAGGCCATGGGGCAGTACGGTTTTGTTTACGAAGGATTTCTTGGTTACGCTTTCGCTTGAGTAAGGAAAAGCTTGTTGACACAGAGACTCGGCCTAAAGGGGACAGATTTATTTTCTCTGATCTGTCTCCTTTAGGTCCTCTCCCCCCCAAAAAAAACCACCAGAAACCACCAGGGACGCAGGTAACTTTTGTAACTTATCGTATGACGGGGGACGATTTTTTTCCTCGTTGCTTAAGTCCTTAGGCCGGCGCGCCTTGTTTTTCCCTCTTTATAAGTAAAATTATTGATTTTATAGCGCTGCAAAGGTATTAATGAGTCTTTGCGCGCTGATCGCTTTGATTTTCACTGAAATGGTTTGATCCCTGGAGGGGGAACCACATGCCACCGAGCTTTAGCACCGCCCGCCTGTCGGTCGAGGTGGGCGGCCTTGATCTGCCTGCCCTAGCCCTGTCGGGTACAGAGGGGCTCTCACAGCCTTTTCGCTACGTTCTTGATATTCTTGTCCCGCCCGGCTTTTATGCTGCCGAACTGCTCGATCTGCCGGCACGGATCACCGTCACCGGCTGGGATGGATGTTCGCGCACCATAGCCGGCATTGTCACCGCCCTCGAACAGCAAAATTCTCACCCCGATGGCCGCAGCTGCTTCAGACTCACCGTGGAATCAGCCTTGGCGCGGTTGCGGCTGCAGCACGACACGCGCATCTTTCTGCATCAGAGTGTGCCGCAGATCATTGAGACCGTTCTGGCAGCGCATGGTATTTTAGAAGATCGCCTGTGCATGCGTTTGAGCCGCCATTATCCGGTGCGCCCCTGGACCCTGCAGGTCAATGAAAGCGATTTTGAGTTTATCTCACGCCTGCTGGCCAAGGACGGGATCTTCTACTGGAGCGAAGCGGATGCCGATGGCGAGCTGCTCTGCCTCAGCGACCATAATGCCCAGCTTCCCGAGCGCCCCGGTGCGCCGCTGCAATATCGGCCCGGTGGAGGGATGGAGCCCGGAGAACCACCAGGGACGCAGGTAACTTTTGTAACTTTTCGTTTTTTATGCAATTTGAGGGGAAATCATGCCACGGCAACCGAGAATTCATGCCCCGGGCTTATTTCATCACGTCATGGCTCGAGGCATCGAGGGGTGCGATATCTTTCGGGATAAGACCGATCGCGAGAATTTCCTCGACCGACTCAGCGACCTTCTTGCCCAACCCAATGCGCCACGTCTTTATGCCTGGGCACTTCTGTCCAATCACCTCCACCTGCTCCTTCAACCGACCGACACGACTTTATCCTCGATGATGCGCTGTCTGCTGACTGGCCATGCGGTTCGGTTCAATCTTCGTCACAACCGGCAGGGCCATCTTTTTCAGAACCGGTATAAAAGTCTCGTCGTTGACGAAGAGACGTATTTTTTGGAACTTGTCCGATACATTCACCTAAACCCTGTCCGCGCAGGTGCTGTCGAAAGTCTTGAGGCCTTGGAGTACTACCCTTATACCGGGCATGCCGCCTTGGTTGGACAGAGAATGCGGGTGCGGCAGGAGGTCGATGAGGTCCTGTCTCGTTTTTCATCGACACCCAGACGGGCTGTCGCTGCCTACCGTGATTTTATCGCCGATGGGATCGGGCAGGGAAAGCGGTTGGAATTAGGTTACACCCACGACGGAGTTAATCAGACGGGTGGCGGCGGAGATGCCAGAATTCTCGGCGACAAAGCCTTCACGGATGCGGTTCTTGCGCGTCAGAGGGTGGAAAAGAGCCAGGAAAAAATGACGATCGAGGATATTTTGGCGCAAGTTTCGGCCTGCACCGGGGTTAGGGTGAATGAAATCCTTGGCGCGAGTCGCAACAGACGGGCAAGTGCCGCTCGAGCGCAATTTTTCGAACGCGCCCATAAGGAAGCCGGCGCGACGTTGACGGAGTTGGGAAGGATGAGCGGCCGCACGCACGTTGCGGTTCTCAAAGCGATCCGGAAAAGGCGGGCAATAGGGGGCGGGGCAAAAGTTACATAAGTTACCAGCGTCCCCTAAAAGAGGCCTAAGTTACCAGCGTCCCCTAAAAGAGGCCTTTGTATCTTTTCTCTACCGCCTCGTGTATAATAAAAATATTACATTCACCTGCCGTTACCCCGCCCCCAGCCACCGTTGAGATCTTCCCTCGTGGAGATGCAGTTTTCGCACGGGGAAGAGTGTCTCGCCGCAGACCGGCTTTCAGTCGGCCTGCCCAACGTCGATTTTGCCCGAGCATCCCAGAGATCTCCCTGGTTTCCCGGACAATTTCCGGCCAGTTTTTAAAGCAAGGGAGAAGTGCCATGCCGAACAAAAAGATCACCGTGGGTCAATCTGTCGAAGCGCGTTGTACCAAGTGCCGTGCAAATACCGAGCATGTCGTCGTGACTGTGCTGGAGGAGGCCCCCTTGAAGGTGCAGTGCGGCCAATGCGAGCGTCAGCACAAGTATCGTCCGCCCAGTGTGGCCAGGAAGAAGCCGGCGGTGCGTAAAAAAGCCGACCCGAGAGTGGCTGAGCGCAAGGAATGGGAGACTCTGCGGCCGGCGATGAACAGCGCGGCAGCACGCGATTATTCGATGACTGACGCCTACAAGGTTAAATCCCTGATCAATCATCCCGTTTTCGGGCTGGGGTTGGTGCAGCGGGTGGTGGGCGAGCGCAAGGTGGAAGTTCTTTTCGAAGAAGGCAAGAAGACGATGCGGTGTGGATAGCCTGAGGAAAAGGGGACAGGCTGATTTTCGTTTCGGAAAACCAGCCTGTCCCCTTTTTTTTTATCCCACCGCCAGCAGCCCGGGATGATTGCCGGTCAGGCAGCGGCCGCCCTCCGGTGTGACGACAAAGGTATTCTCCGTGCCCACCATGCCGATGCCGGCAATCCCTTTTTTGGGCTCGATGGCCAGCACCATGTTCTCCTGCAGCGGTTCGTCGAAGCCTTTGGCGATCACAGGCCATTCATCGATGTGCAGGCCGATGCCGTGGCCGAGAAAGCGCGCCTGGCGGTCGCCGAAGCCCATGAAGTTGTCGAGGAAGTTCGCATCCAGGTCATGGGTGATGGTTTCGTAGATTTCCTCCGGCACCGCGCCGGGCTTGAGCAGGGCGGCGGTGGCATCCTGGATGGCAACGCATCGCTGATGGGCGGCGACGGCTTCCGATGGCAGCTCGCCCTTGAAGACATAGGTCAGGGTTTTGTCGGTGTGGTAGCCGTCGACGCCGCAGCCGATGTCGACAAACACCAGGTCGCCGGGCTTCAGGGTGCGCTGCCGGCTTCCGAGCAGCGGCACGGCGGGACTCATGCCGTAGTTGCCGCCGGGTCCATCGAAAGAGGTGGGATAGATGGAGCTTTCGCCGAAGCAGATGTGGCCGAGCAGGATTTCTGTCTCGAACATGCCGAAACGGGCGATGCCGTGGTGCCCCTCTTCGACCAGGACCGGGTAGAGGCGGGCACCGAATTCGGCTTCGCTGATCCCCTCCTGGAGAAGGTCGGGCACCCGCTCTTCCAGAACCCGCTGATGGATGCGCCCCGCTTCCTCCATTCTTTCAAGCTCGTAAGCGCTTTTTACCGCGCGGGAGGCGGACAGGGAAAGGTCGGCGCTTGCAGACTGCTTGAATTGGAAGTGTTTGTTGATGCGCTGCCAGGCCGCCAGCGGCACCCGCTCGCTTTCGAGGTGAACCGTCTCCGGAGACTGTGACAGGGCAGCCGCCGCGTCGCGGAAGCTGCCCATCGGGCGGATATCGCCAAATTCGGACTCGTCCCGCGCGCGCTGCAGGCTGCGCCGCACCCAGTAGGTTGCCTCCCCGTCGCGGGGAACGATCACCATACCGTCCTGCATGGTGCCGGTCAGGTAGAACTGATTGATCTTGCTGACAACGATCAGCAGACGCCAGTCGGGGCTGTCCCGGTCGAGGCGCCGCCGCAGGCGCTGCATGCGGTTGTCGAGTTCGGAGCGGGGGACTTTGTTGAACATGTTGATTTCCCTTCTTAAAAGCAAAGGCGCCGGCAAAATGACTTGGAGTGATCGAATCGTTTCTCCGCGCTGAGCTCTATGTCTTCTTCAGGCAGACAAAATACAAGCATCAATTAATCGAGTGTTACACCTATAATAAAAAACACCTGCAGCAACAAGTAGAACTTTCGCGATTTCTCCTGCTCACAAGGTCTTTCCCGCCCTTAAATACTCTAAAAAATTTTTCTTGGTGCCTTGGTGTTGAAAAGCTTTCCTCCGCGCCTTCAACGAACTCTGCGGTTCAAGCTTGCGTTTTCGACAATAAGGCAGCGCTACCTGTAGACGAAACATCCTTTTAACGGTATGTTATTCAAAGGTATTACCGACTGATAACGGGAGAAGCTATATGGCCACATCCATCAAAATCGACGACGAACTGAAGGCGCGGATCCGCAAGCTTGCGGAGCGCAGGCAGCGATCCTCTCACTGGATCATGCGTGAAGCCATCGCGCAGTATGTTGAGCGGGAAGAAATGCGCGACGGTTTCAGGAGAGAGGCTTATGAATCCTGGAGGGCCTATCAGGAAACCGGTCGTCACCTGACGCAGGATGAGGTGCAAAATTGGCTTGCATCCTGGGGTACTGATGAGGAAGCAGAGCCGCCCGAGTGCCACGAATAGTCGTTACAGAGGGAGCTGCAACGGGATTGGTGCGCTGTCGTGAGTTTCTGCGTCTGAAATCGCCGGCGGCGGCAAGACGGGCCGCTTCGGCAATTCAAGAATGTTTTGAACAACTTGGCGTGCGCCCCGAGATGGGTCGGCCGTTGGGAGATGAGCTGCAGTTGCGCGAACGGCTCATCGAATTCGGCGATTCCGGGTATGTGGCGCTTTATCGCTACAGCAAAGCTGATGATACCGTTTATATCCTCGCCTTCCGGCATCAGAAAGAAGCCGGTTATTAAGTTTATCAGTGTCTTGGTGCCCCTTTGGTGCCTTGGTGCTGAAAAGCTTTCCTCCGCGTTCTCCGCGGTTCAAACCTTTTGCAACCCGCCAGATCAATTCACCCCCAGCTGCACCCTGATATCCTCTGCATTCTCAACACGGTACGCTTCCAGCTGCGGATCGTGAAAGGAGACGGGATATCCGGTGGACTCTTCGATAATCTCCCGCAGAGCTTCAGGCGACATGTCCGAATCCGGCAGATTGATGACAGTCATCTTGACTCCGTCCAACTTGGCGTGAGATGAACCGGGCAGATAGATGGCTCCGGTGGCGAAGTCGATGGCAAAGGCAACCATGCCGGGGATCAGAAACACCAGCAGCCCGACGCCGTCGAGGATGGCGATCGCGGGATCGATCCGGCCGCCGGTCTGCCCACGGCGCTCGGGATAGATGAGGGTGCCGCAGCCGGCGAGGGAGAGGGTCAGAAAAAAAATTAAACCGAGGGCAATCGATTTGAGTTTAAATGCTTTTTCGCCCGTCATCCTGAGGTCTCCTTTGTTGTGGTATTCGCGCGAGCTTTGAACGTGGCTTTCCGCTGTGAAATCGAAGTTTAAGAAATTAGCATTTTTCAAGCTCCTATGGTATCACCAAATGTGTCTGAGAAAGGAATCGCAGGCGGAGAAGAAGCCGTAAAAAAGCTGTCAGGGAGATTCTTTTGGAACAAATCGCGATCGAAATCGACCGTCTGAGTGTGCAGGTGGGTGGTCAGAAGATCCTTTCAAATCTCAGCCTGCGCCTGGCGAAGGGTCGCAAGGCGACTCTTGTGGGGCCTTCGGGCAGTGGCAAGTCAACGCTGCTGCTGGCGTTGCTGGGATTTGTCACACCGGCCGACGGGACCATCCGCATTTTTGACGAGGAGCTTACGGCGTCCTCCGTCTGGCAACTGCGGACCCGCATGGCCTATGTGTCGCAGGAGCCTGAACTGGGGGAGGGGACGGTGCGCCAGATCCTGACCCACCCTTTCACCTTTAAGAACAATCGCCACTTGAAGGGCAACATGGAGCGCGCACCCGAGCTGATGGAGAAACTCTATCTGCCCGGCCATCTGCTGGACAAGGATATGACTTCGCTTTCCGGTGGGGAGAAACAACGCGTCGCCCTGATCAGCGCGCTGCTGCTTGAGCGCGAGATTCTGCTGCTGGATGAAGCTTCGTCGGCGCTTGACCAGAGGGCAAAAAAGGCGGCCATCGACCTTCTTTATTCAAAGGAGGATCTGACCCTTCTGGCAATCACCCACGACCGGGAATGGATCGAGGCGGCCGACGACCTGATCGAATTGTCCGGGATGCAGCCGGGCATGGAGGGGCGCGCGCCATGAGCATTATCGATATCACACCTCTGCGGCTGATGTCGGCCTATCTGATGCTGGTCATTCCGCTGGGGATCATGCTGTGGCTGCGCATGCCGATGATGGGGCAGACGCTGGTTGCGGTGCTGCGCATGACGGTGCAGCTGCTTTTCGTCGGTTTTTACCTGCAGTTCATCTTCGATCTGAACAGCCTCTGGCTGACCGGGGCCTGGGTTCTGATCATGATCGGGGTGGCCGATGTTTCCATTGTCAACGGCTGCCGACTGCGTTTTCGACGGCTGGGGCTCGGCCTGTTCATCGCTCTGCTGGCCGGTACGGTTATGCCGCTGCTGGTCTTTGCTTTTGTGGTGCTCAAGGGGCCTTCCGCTCTTGACGCCCAGTATCTTATCCCCATCAGCGGAATGATTCTCGGCAACTGCCTGCGCGCGGATATTATCGGCGTCAGGACCTTTTACGAGTCTCTGAAAAAAGAGGAAAAAGCCTATCTGCTCAGCCTGTCGCAGGGTGCCAACCTCAGGGAGGCGCTGCTGCCGTTTGTGCGCGATGCCTGCCAGGCCGCACTGGCGCCGACGGTGGCGACCATTTCCACCGTCGGCCTGGTTTCCCTGCCGGGGATGATGACCGGCGTGATTCTGGGCGGCGGCAATCCCATGACCGCCATCAAGTATCAGATCGCCATCATGATCGCGATTTTTGCCGGCACTGCGCTGACGGTGATTCTGGCCATTCGTTTGACCGCTTTTCGCAATATCACTGCACGCGGTACTCTGGACCATGCGGTCTTCACCAGCGGCAGGGGATGAAAAAGTCATTTTCCCGACACCTTTCATTGAAAAAAATAACGACTTCATGCTATTCTCGCGCCGTATTGTTTTTCCCCTGGTCTTCAAAGGGGTGACCGGCCGCCTTCTGGGGGTGGCGACGATTGCTTTTATCTGGGCAGGGGTGGGGTCCGCCCGTCGTTTTTTTATGACCGCGGCTCTATCATTTTTGTGAACAGGGAGAGAGCGTTGCGTTCTATTCTGCTCGTCGACGGTGACCGCCGTAACCGCGAAGCACTCGCGGTCATGTTGCGCAAGGAGATCGACTGCCTGGTGCTGGAGGCAGATTCTCCCGAGGATGCGCTCTCGATGCTGGACAGTCAGGAGATCTCCCTGCTGTTGACGGATCTGTTCGCTCCCGATGGACGGGGGATTGAACTGATAAAAAACGTTCTGCGCCGCAACCCCGAGGTGGTTTCGGTGCTCGCGCTGCCTGTCGGCGATCGCGAGTCTGCGGTCAAGGCTCTGCAGGCCGGTGCCCTTTTCTATCTCAACAAGCCCTACCATTACGATGAGGCCATCATCGTTACAGCCCGCAGCCTGGAGCATCACGACCTGGCCATTCACAAGGAAAAGCGTGGTCCGAAAATCCGCAAGACGGAAGGGTTTCACGGCATCATCGGCGCATCTCCCCAGATGCAGTCGCTGTTCGAGATCGTCGAGCGAGTGGCAGAGGACGGCGAAAGCACGGTGCTGATTCAGGGCGACAGCGGTACCGGCAAGGAGATGGTGGCCAAGGCGATTCATGCCTACAGCCCCCGCAGCGGCAAGAATTTCGTGCCGCTCAACTGTGCGGCGATTCCCGATGAACTGCTGGAGAGCGAGCTGTTCGGCTATATCAAGGGGGCTTTTACCGGCGCGGCCCAGTCCAAGCAGGGGCGCATCCAGTATGCCGAGGGCGGCACGCTGTTTCTCGACGAAATCGGCGATATGAAGCCCGCTTTACAGGCGAAGCTTCTGCGCGTGCTGCAGGAGAAAGAGTTCGAGCCGGTGGGCGGTGTAAAGCCCATCAAAGCGGATGTGCGCATCGTGGCCGCCACGCATCGCAATCTTGAAGAAGCGGTGCGCAACGGCTCCTTCCGCGAGGATCTTTATTACCGCTTGAGCGTGGTTCCCCTGCAGATCCCTCCCCTGCGCGAACGCAAGGAAGATATTCCGCTGCTTATCGAAAAGTTCATGCAGGTTTACAATCGCGGGCGCAAGCGTGGCCTGACGGGGTTTGCCGCCGATGCCATGGCGGCGTTGAAAAATTACGCCTGGCCCGGAAATGTGCGCGAGCTGGAGAATCTGGTGCAGCGTCTGGCGATCCTGCATGCCGATGGGTTGGTGCGGGCTGGTGATCTACCGGAGAAATACCGGGAAGGGCTCAACCTCGAAGCTCTGGCGGAAGAACAGGCCGCCGAGGCGGTGACGACCTCGGAAGCCGCTGCCCTCAGCGGGCGGGGTGAAGGGGCGCCGATCCCGGAGCCGCTGGAGGAGCAGGCCGATTTCAATGCGCTGGTGAGTGACTTTGAAGACCGCCTGATCCTGCAGGCGCTCAGCCGCACCGGCGGCAACAAGAAGGAAGCGGCGGCGCTGCTTAACCTGAAACGCACCACGCTGCTGGAAAAAATCAAGAAGAAGCAACTCGACAGCCTGTTCAGTCGGGTCGGCCGCAAAAGCGAGTAGCTGCGCGGGGCGTCTACTGGGCTGCCGCCGCAGCTGTCTCCGCACTGAGATGGCGGGTGACCTTTTCGCTGATCTCATCGGCGCTGGCGGGTGTGACCAGAATGTCGCAGGCGCCGTAGCGAACTGCCTGCAGGACTGCGCTGCGGGTCCAGGCGGGGCCGGCCATGATCAGTGGAGTGCCGGTTTTTAACGCGGATTTGATTTTGATGGCGGTGGCCATCCCCTGTTCTCCGACCTCTTCCATCACCAGAAAAGTTCCTGCCACATTTTTCCCCTGAACGGACTGCTTGATGTTGTCCTGAAAGCTCAGCGTCTGATGCGCGAGTCCGTGGTCCGCCAGTACGTCATTGAAGGGAGCGGCCGCTTCGGCGCTGTCGGCCAGAACCAGAACGGTGGCGGACTTGCTGTCGCCGTCTTCGTCGGTCGTGGCGGCCGCCTGCAGGGCGGCCAGGTCATCGGCGCTGATGGATGAAGAGCTGGTGGATGCGGGGCGCGCTTTTTTCTCGCCCTCTCCGGCGACCGATTTTCCAGCGGAGCCTTTTGTCTGGCTTTCAGCCGCATCTGCCGGTTTTTCCTCCTCGATGTGGACATCGAGCATTCCCAGCGGAAACAGCAGATCGAGTTCGCCCAGCGCTTTGCCCTCGAGGGCCATCTGACAGGTGCCGAGATAGTAGTCGCCGGGAGCGAAGGGTTCGCTGCCGTCCGGATCAATCTTGGTGGGGATGAAGGGTTCGACCTTGGTGCGCTTGAAGTGCAGCTTGCGCGGATATTGTTCGCCGATGACCTTGGCGAGAGAGCCGGCGATGATGTTGGCCACCTCGCCGTAGGCGTCGCCTTCCTCGCCCTCGAAATCGCAGGCTTTGACCTTGGCGCGCAATTCCTCTTCCGGCAGCATGACCAGGGTGCCGCCAAACAGGATGGCATCTTTCTGGCGCACGATGAGAAATGCATGGCCCTGGGCTTCACCGCTGGCTTCAAGAAATGAAATCGCGCCCTTGTCGCGCGGCAGAGCGAGATAATCTTCTTTGCTCAGTGGTTGATAGGAAGGGCCCGCGCACTTGAGAGTTTTTCCGATCAGATCGCTGAGATCCTTGGCGATCTCTTTGAAGACACTGTCGAGGACATTGTCGACGACCTTGCGCGGCACCCCCTTTTTCTTCTCCGCCCTGGGCTCTTCGACGGGAGGCTGTGCTTGCTCAGCCTCCTCTTTCCCCTCGGGTTGCGGCTCCCCTGGTTCTTGTGCAGCTTTGTCGGTTTTCTCCCCGGCCGCCGCAGGTGCTTCCGGCTGCGCTTCGGAAGTGACCCGGGCCGCAGCCTGCCGCTCTTCGGCGCTTGATTCTTCGCTGGTGCCTGCGGCCGCTTTCTTCTCCGGCGTCTTGTCCCCGGCATCAGCTTCCGGTCTGGCCTGTGCCTCTTCTGGCGGTTCCATACCGAGCAGGGCAAAGGGGAGCACAATTTCCAGATTGCCGAGCTTTTTGCCGGCCAGGGTCATCTCGCTGGCGGTGACATGGTAGTGCCCGGGTGAAAAGGGCTGGTCGGAGTCCATGTCGACCTTGGTGGGGATCAGGTTTTCGCAGGCGCTTTTAACGAAGTGAAGCTTTTTGGGGAACATCTCCTCGAAGGTCGAGGTGATGGAACCGGCGAGGATGTTGGCGATCTCGCCGAAGGCATCGCCCTCTTCACCGGCGAGGTCGGGATTTTTGACTTTTTCCGCCAACTCGTCGTCGGGCAGCATGATCAGGGTGCCGCCCAGCAGGATGGCGTCCTTGAGAGGCAGGACGACTGCAGCTTCGCCTTCGGCGTCGCCGCTGGTTTTCAGCCGGGTGAGGGCGCACTTTTCCCGCGGAGTTTCAAAAAACTCCTCCTTGGAAACCGCGGCCATATTCGGTTCGGAGAGTTTGAACTCCTCGCCGAGCAGGGCGGCAATCTCTTCGGCGACCTTGCCGATCGCGGATTTGAGAACGCTGTCAACGACGGCTTTTTTCACGCAACTTTCCCGATCCCTATTCGTAAAACCTTCATCGATGAGTCTCTATTTAGCAGCGCGGGGTCGCAGCTCCCATGACAAGGGCGGTTGGCGCCAGGGATGGCGCCAATCAAACGGCCATGGATGGCGAAAAGTGGCCCCTGTCATGGGAGTTGCGACCCCATACTGAACAGTTACGTCAATTATTTATATTTCAATTCCACGTAAAAACGCCCGGCTTCCATGTCGAAAGGCAGGCACAGATGCCCCACGTCGCTCTTCGAGGAGATGCGAAAGGAGCGGCCGGCGATGGTGGTGGGAATGGCGAGCTTGATCTCGCGCTCCTGTCTGGCCAGGCCGTCCTTGAGGCCGCCCGCCACCATATTGACCAGTTCTCCGATGGCATCTTTGACATCTTCGTCGATCTCGCTTACCTCCATGCCGAGAAAGCCGCAGGTGATTCCCAGCGCCACCGCCTCCGGGCAGTGTATGGTGAGCATCCCGGCCACATCCCCGGAAAAACCGAGCATTCCCGACGCGCCGGCGGGGATGGAGAGCAGGGACTGATCGCAGGCGTCCTGCGGGCTGACCTCCATCATCAGCATGGTGGAGAAAACGTCCGTGACGGCATCGGCGATTATCTGTCCATAGTCCACGTTCTGTCAATCCTCTCGTCGGCGTTCGGCTCAGTGATTGTCTGATGCGTCGATTTTTCCGCCTTACTCCTGCTTTTCGACCTGAAGTTCCACCATGAATTTGCCCTGCTCCAGGGTAAACGGCATCACGACACGATCGGTGTCGATGGCGCAGTTGATGGTGTATTCCTCGCCGGAGATGGTGGAGGGGATCGAAAGGGTGATGTCCTTGCCGTTCTGGCTGAGGGCCATTTTGGCGTTGCCCGCCAGCATGTTGGCCAGCTCGCCGATGGCGTCGGTGACGTCTTCGTTGACTTCGTCCACATCCATCCCGAGGAAACTCGAGGTGATAGATTTGGCCACCTCATCCGGGGCATGGATGGCGATCATCCCTTTGAACAGCCCTGCCAGCCCGACCATGCCCGACACGGTGCAGTGGTGCTTCTGCCCGTTTTCCCTGGTGGGCTCACCGGGGGTAACCTCCACCATGATCATGGTCTCGAAAATCTCCTGGGTGGCTTCCGTAATAATTTTTGCCAGATCCAAGGTCGGCTCCTGTCGTTTGAGAGATAAGGGCGGCGGCACCCATACGGGCGCCGCCCGCGGTATCAGAGGAATTCCCCAAGAACGTCCTGCACCTGGTCCGGGGTGAAGGGCTTTTTGATGGCGCCCTTGGCGCCCAGCGACTTGGCCTCGCCGAGGATGTCGTTGCCGGCCTCGGTGGTGATCATGACCACCGGGATGTCCTTGATGGCGTCATTTTCCTTTTTCTGGCGCAGAAACTCGATGCCGTCCATGTTGGGCATGTTGATGTCGGAGAGAATGAAATCGACCTCTTCATTTTCAAGCAGGCTGAGAGCTTCCTGGCCGTCGCCGGCTTCGAGGATCTTTTCGAATTCGAAACCCGCCTGGCGCAGAGAGCGCTGCACGATCTTGCGCATGGTGTTGGAATCGTCGATGATCAGTACTTTGGCTGCCATGGTGTAATCCTCCTTGCGTGGGGTTGAAATTTTGATTTCCTCCCTCCCCCAGCGGAGGAGGGGTGGTTATGGATTCAGGGTTCGTCTTCGAACTTCCGCCAGGCGCTGCCGCCGGCGCTGAAACAGAAATGCCGGCCGTCGACCTGAAAATGCCAGCGCTCCACCGGCGGTTCAAGTTCGTGGAACTCGTCACGGCTTATGGAGGGCAGCCCCAGTCCGAAGGTCTGATCGCTCGGCAGCAGTTCGCTCAGAAAGATGCCGGCGATAGTGTTGAGAAGCTCGTTCATCAGGTCGGCGAGCATCCGGTCGCTCAGGTCCTCTTCCGGCAGGGCGTAGATGTTGCCGGCGATCTGTTTGAGCAGTGCTTCCGGCATGAACATCACCAGTTCTCCCTGGATGGGGTCAAGTACCAGGAGGTTGGCGCAATAGACCGGCGACGGCCCCTGGCAGCTGTGCGGATCCTTCAGGGGGCGGGCTTCCATAAAGGCCATATTCTCGAGGGTCAGAGTCACGGCCTGTTCCATTGCGCGCTGCAATCTGGGGGCGGCCTCAGGCATAGCCATCCTCCGTGTCGATCATGGGGCCGAGAGCTTTGAGCAGATTGGCCGGAGACACCGGCTTGTTGAGGACAGCGAAGGCACCGTGCTCCATAAGTTCCTGCTCTTTGGCCGGGTTGCCGGCGCTGGTAATAATCAGCACCGGCAGCTGCACCAGCTTCGGGCTGGTTTTGATCCATTTGAGCAGTGTCACGCCGTCCATGACCGGCATGTTGAGATCGGACACCATCAGGTCGACGGGTTCTCCTTTGGCGAGCTGCTCCTTGGCCAACTGCAGGGCGTCGCGCCCGTCGGCGGCCTCGAGGAACTGCGCGTCGCGCAGGCCGATGATTTCCAGGCAGCGCCGGATGAACATGCGCGCGGTTTCCGAGTCGTCGGCGATAATAATTCTTTTCACGCCATTTACTCCTTGAGTTCGGCCATTGAGGTCGTGATCTTTTCGAATTCTTCGTTAGCGGTCAGGATGATGCCGTACAGGCTGTCCTGGTCGAGGTTGAACAAACTGGTGTAGGCCCCATCCATCTGATAGCGCAGCGTATCGGCGCCGGTGCCGCAGCCGGCCATCATGGCGACGATGTCACCGAGATGCACGGCATACGTCAGTGCCTGGTGTTCGGCAGCGGCTTCACGCGGGGCATGGTGGTGGCGGATCGCTGAAATCAGGCCCGGCGGCAGTTTCCATGCCTCAGCCAGGACGGCTCCGGCCTCGGGGTGGTCGATACCGAGAACTTCGCGTTCCCCTTCGATATAGTCATTGAGCAGCGATTCCTCGATTTCGCGCAGCATATCCGGCGCGGTGCCCTTGAGAAAATCGGAGATCAGCGCCTTGCCGATATCGTGCAGCAGCCCTGCCGTGAAGGCCAGGTCGCGATTGAGGGGTTCGGTGCAGTAAGCGGCCACCTCGCGGGATGCGATGGCGGTGAGCAGGTCGTGCTGCCACAGGCTGCCCTTGGCACCGTCGTAGCCGTCCATCGATTTCTGAAAAAGCTGTGAGGCGCAATCGCCGATAGCCAGCCCCACCACCATGCGCTCGCCAAGGTAATTGACCGCGCGCTCGATGGAGGTGATTTCGTAAAGCAGTCCGAAGGCTGCCGAGTTGACGATCTTGAGCACCCGCGCGGTGAGGTGGGCGTCGGTTTTGACGATCCCGATCACTTCGGCCATGTCATGATCCTTGGTCGAGGTGACCTGCAGCAGCCGCGATGCGTTGGGCGAGAGCATGGGCGCTTTCTGGATGGCTTCGATGATCGCTTTGCGGTCCGTAGTCGGTTCCATAAGCGTCCCTTTACAATTTCCAGTTCGGGCGCCCCGGCGAGGAGAGCATCACTTCGCCGTTGCGTACCGTCACGGTGACGGTGCGGCTGAAATTGCCGCCTACATCTTCGGCGACCGCGCCCAGCCCCAGAGCCCAGAGCGCCTTGCGGGCCGCGAGGTGGTTGCGCTTGCCGATGTTGAAGGTGTCGTTGGGGTCCATGACCCGCGCGCCGCCGGCCATTTTGACGATAAAACCGCGCCCTGAGGGGTCGCAGCCGTGCTTGGCCATTTCGCGCAGCAGCATGGGGATGCCGGTGTCGGCGAAATAACCGGGGCGTTCCTTGGCCTTGCCGGGGTTGATGCGGGCCTCTGGCAGAGCGCAGTGCACCATGCCCACGGTGCGCGTCTTGGGATCGAGCATAACGACCGCCACACAGGACCCCAGCGCATAGGTTTTCACCAGGTCGTCGCGGTTTTTAGTGGCGCCCAGGTCGCCGATGCCGAGAACAAGGAGACTCATGCCCGCTTCTCTGTCACCAGCCGCAGCAGGGCTGGGCCAATGTCGTCTATGGGCAGCAGCCGTTCGGCGCCGCCGCGTTCAAAAGCCACTTTAGGCATCCCGAAAACCACCGAGGTGGCCTCGTCCTGGGCGATGCAGCGCGCGCCCGCTTTGCGCATGGCGCCCATACCGTCGGCACCGTCGGAGCCCATGCCGGTGAGCATGGCGGCAACGGCGTTGCGCCCAACATGCTTCGCCACCGAGTGCATCATCACGTCTACCGAAGGGCAGTGCCCGCTGACCTTTTCACCCGGTTCGCACAGCACCTGGTAAAATCCGCCGGAACGGATGACCCGCATGTGCTTTTCTCCCGGTGCGATCAGAATCCGCCCAGACATGACGCGATCGCCGTGTTCGGCCTCCTTGACCTCCATGGCGCACAACTGATTGAGGCGTTCGCTGAACATGCGGGTAAAGCCGGCCGGCATGTGCTGCACGATCACGACGCCGGGCGAGGTGGCGGGGAAGCGACTGACCACTTTCTTGATCGCCTCGGTGCCGCCCGTTGAAGCACCGATGGCGATGACCTTGTCGGTGGATTCCGCCAGCGCACCGCTGGAAACCGCGGCAGGGCGCGGCGCGGTCGTGGGCTGGCGGTTTTTCCAGTGCGCCACGTTGGCGGTGGAGGCGATTTTGACTTTAACCCGCAGTTCGAGCATCATCGCCTGCAGCCCGCGCGCCACGTCGGAGGTCGGTTTGGCGACGAAATCCACCGCGCCGGCTTCCAGCGCGTCGATGGTGATCTGCTTGCCTTTCTGGGTCAGCGAGCTGACCATCACCACCGGCATGGGATGCTGCGGCATCAGCCGACGCAGAAACTCCACCCCGTCCATGCGCGGCATCTCGACATCGAGAGTGAGCACATCGGGCTTGAGGGCGACGATCTTGTCGCGCGCCTGGTATGGATCGGCGGCGGAGCCGACGACTTCGATGTTGGGATCGCCGGAAAGCCCCTGGGTCAGGATCTGGCGCACCAGAGCGGAGTCATCGACGATCAGAACACGGACTTTTCTTGTCGCCATGGCTTCTCAGGCCCCCTTCTGAAAAACGGCGGGCATCACATAACGGTACAGTGCGTGATTGCGTCCGAGGGTTTCCGAATGCCCGATAAACAGATACCCCCCGTTGACGGTAAATTGATTGAATTTGCGGACCAGTTCCTCACGCGTCTGCTGATCGAAGTAAATCATGACGTTGCGGCAGAAGATCATGTGAAAGGGTTTCTTGAACGGAAATTTCTCGTTCATCAGGTTAAAGCGGCGGTACACAATCTCCTTGCGTACGGCTTCGGTCACCTGGCAGTCTCCGCCGGGCAGTTTGCGAAAATACTTGCTCTGAAGCGGCTGCGGCAACTGCGCCACCCGCTCCTGCGGGTAGATGCCGGCGCGGGCGATGGAGAGCACCCGCTCTGAGATGTCGGTCGCCAGGATGCCGGCGTCCCATTTAGAATATTCGCTGCCGAAATACTCCATCATCAGCATCTGCAGGGTGTAGGGCTCTTCTCCGGAGGAGCAGCCCGCGCACCAGATGCGCAGGTCACGGTTGTTCTGGTGGCGCATCATCTCGACCACCGCCGGCAGGGCGGTCTGCTGAAAAAAATCGAAATGCGCTTTTTCCCGGTTGAAGTAGGTGTGGTTGGTCGAGATGCGGTTGATCAGCTCGCTCAGGCCCCGTTCGCTTTTATCATTGACCAGGTACTCGTAGTACTGTTTGAAATTGGCGAACCCCTCGCCGCGCAGCAGCTTCTGCAGCCGTCCCACCACCAGCGAACGCTTCTGGTCGGTGAGGTTGATGCCGAAGCGACTTTTGATCAACTGGCGCAGAAGCTCAAATTCTTCATCGCCGATGGTCATGGAGCTGCCCGAAGCAGGGATGTCCTTCAGCCGCAGCGGGGCGGAGGCAGAGTGATCGCTCATTGAATTTCCGGACTTCGTCGCTAAATAGGTGAACTTCAATTTGTCTGAGCTGCCGGCCCGATACCTGTTCTCAGGCCCCGGCCAGACTTTCGCCGTGACTGATTTCCATGAGGCTGCCCACATCGAGAATCAGGCAGACTTCGCCGTTGCCCATGATGGTGCACCCCGAAACGGCGCGGACCGAGCCGATGTAGTCCGAAAGCCCCTTGATGACCGTCTGCTGCTGACCGAGAATTTCATCGACCAGCAGGCAAAGGCGGTTGTCCTGGTTCTCCAGAGTGATCAGGATGCCGTCCTGGATCTGTCCCGAGTCGGGCTGTTTGCCCAGAACTTCATAAAGTCGAAGAACAGGATAGAAGCTCTCCCGCACCCGAATCAGGGTGTCGCCATCCGGTGTAATGGTCAGGGCATCCTCCCGGGGGCGGAACGCCTCGCGGATCGCCAGTGTCGGCAGAATCGCCTTGGTCTGCCCGATGCGCACCAGCATGCCGTCGATGATGGCCAGCGTCAGCGGGATGCGCAGATTGATGCGCGTGCCCTTGCCCGGCTTGCTGTTGACCTCGACCCGGCCCTTGATCTTGTCCAGGTTCTGGCGCACCACGTCCATGCCGACCCCGCGACCGGAGATGTCGGTGATCTTGTCGGCGGTGGAAAAGCCAGGGGCGAAAATCAGATTGTAGACCGCCTTGTCCGACATCTCGGAGCCGTCGCCCTCAACCAGTCCCTTGCTGATCGCCTTGGCCAGCAGCTTGTCGCGGTCGAGTCCGCGGCCGTCGTCCTCGATGGTGATCCACACCTCGCCCTCTTCATGGCAGGCTGACAGGCGCACCACGCCTTTTTCCGGCTTGCCCAGCTTGCGGCGCTCCTCCGGCGGCTCGATGCCGTGGTCGCAGGAATTGCGCAGGATGTGCACCAGCGGGTCGGTGATGGTTTCGATGACCGTCTTGTCCATCTCGGTCTCTTCGCCGGAGAGCTTGAGCTCCACTTTCTTGCCGGCTTTGAGCGAGATGTCGTGTACCAGGCGGATCATGCGGCGGAACAGGCCCGACACCGGAATCATGCGCAGCACCATGGCCATCTCCTGCAGCTCGCGCACCAGCTTGCTCATATGCTGCCCGGCTTTCTGGAAGTTCTCCAGCTCAAGCCCGTCGAGATCGGGATTGCGGATCAGCATATTTTCGGCGATGACGATCTCGCCGATGAGGTTGATCAGGTTGTCGAGCTTTTCCAGGTCGACGCGGATATCCTGGCGGCGCGCCGGCGCCTGGGCTTTGGCCGGCGGTTTGGCCTGCTGAGGCTGAGCTTTCGCTTCCGGGGCGGGCTTCGCCGCCGGTTTGGCTGTTTCAGGTGATTTTTTCTCCTCTGCCGGCGGTTCGGCGTTGCTGGGTTCGGGCGGCGCCGACGGGGGTTCTTCGGCAGGTTCCTCTTTGCGCTCGGATGTTTCCAGGTCGATGCCGCTTTCCAGAATGGCGCCCAACTCCTCCATATGCTGCTCGAGGTCGGCGACGCTGCCCGCGCCCCCCTTTTGCAGGTCATCGATGGCGTCGCGCAGCACGTCGATCAGGTTGAGCATCAGGTCGCCGGGCTTGGAGCCGAAATCCCTGCCGGATTTGACGGCATCGAGAATCGTTTCCATCTGGTGCGACAGCCGCTCCATCTCGGCGAAGCCGAAAAAGCCGCAGTTACCCTTGAAGCTGTGGATATTGCGGAACAGGGCGCCGATGATGTCGGGATTGTCGCGGATTTCCTCCCACTTGAGCAGATCCTGCTCGGCGTTCTGCAGCAGTTCATCGCCCTCCTGAACGAACTTCTCCAGCATTTCGGGGGTGATATTGAGTTCGAAATCGAGGACTTCGTCCTCTTCGTCCTCTTTTTCTTGCGTCTCCGCGGGAGGCGCTTCCTGCCGGGGAGAAGGCGCGCCGGCTTCGGGCTGATCGGCGGCTCTCTGTTTCGCTTCGCTGATCGCGGTTTCAAGACGCGAGGAGATCTCTTCAGCGTCTTCGGCCATCCCTTCGTCAGAGAAATTGGCGTCGACGAAGTCGAGGGCGTCCTTGGCGAAATCGCAGGCAGAGCACAACAGGTTGACATGTTCCGCTTCCATGCGCACGCCACCGTTGCGGATCAGATCAAGCAGGTTTTCCGCCGTATGAGCCGCGCGGGTAATGTGGTTGAGTTCCAGAAACCCGGCGCTGCCCTTCATGGAGTGGAACAGGCGGAAAATGGCGTTCATGGTGGTGCCGTCGCCGTTGATCATCTGGAACACCTGGCATTGGAGGCAGTCCTGTTTCGATTCGGTGTAGATACAGCTGCCGTCGCCGTCGCCGACATGCCCCATCTGCAGCCAGCAGGGGTATTGCATCTGCTTTCCGTGACGGGCGCAGTCGGTTTGCGGGCATCCAAGCGTCTCCCAGCACTGGGCGTCGTGACAGCTCTGGCCCAACTCGATGATGGTGGGTTCGAGCTGTTCGATCATGTCCCGGCTTTCGGTGACAAACTCCTGAATGATTTCAATCTGATCGTCGCTTATGTCGCTCATGTGCGGTTTCCTTGCATGCGTCGGCGCGCGAGCGCCGGCGGGTTGAAGGGACCTTGCCCCGGCAGAGATTCGAAGGGTCGCTGCTCAAGGTTAATAAAAAAATTAGTAATTAGCAATACCTAATTTCCGGTTTTTTTCAAACTGCGATTTTATGGGTCATCTTTGAGTGTTGTCTGGTGCTGAAAGCAGAAAGCGGGCCAATCGGGTCAGTGAGAGGGGCGGCGCGAGGGGTGAGGGATGAGTATTCCAGTAAAAATCCGGACTTTCTTCTCACTTGTCACTTCCGACCTCCTCCCAGGGTACACATGCAGATGTCGGGAGCCGTCAAAATGTCGACAGGATCGGCGTTTTCGCCTCTGTTGGGGTTGGCATGGAATTCGCTTTTAATCTCGTTTTCAGAAGCTCGGTTTCGCGGGGTGCGTGGGATGCGTACGGCGGATCCCTGTCGAAATTAAAAGGTCATTCCTTTGCAAGAAGGTGTTTTGAAGTGAAATTTTTGAAGAAACAATTTCGAATCCTGATCTGGCTGGTGATCTGGTTGGCTGTGCTGCCTGTCGCGGCCGTTGCGCAGAAAGTCATTCTGACGGCTATGGAGAAAGAGCAGAACCGTCAACAGGCCCGCATTTTGATTGACCTCTCCGGGCCTGTCCGGCCGGAAGTCGCCGTTTCGGGGCAGCGAGTCGACGTCATGCTCGCCGGCACCGAGGTGTCCGACGGCTTTCGCCAGTTGCCCGAAGATGAAAGTCTCATTCGTACCCTGCTGATTAGCCGCCGCGAAGGTCTGATGGTGTCCTTTCTTTTTCGTCGGCCGCCCACTGACGCCCGGGGCCGGTTTGATTCGGGCCGCGGGCAGGTCGAACTGCTTGTTGACTGGTCGGAGAGCGGAAAGGGGCAGCGTCTGGCTATTGTCGATCAGACCCCGGGATTTGCCCGGAGCGGTGCAGACGGTGCGACAGCGACAAAGTCGATCCGTTCTCCTTACAGCGGAGATTGGCGGCGGTTTTTCAAGGAATGGGAGACGCCTTTTTTCTTCGAGCTGCCGCCACGATATTCTCTGCCCCGGATGCCCCTGGTGCAGTTGCCGCCTGGAGTGGACGACAAGGCCTTGCCGTCTGCGTTGCGTACTGCCCGTAAAGAGGCAGGTACGGGGGATTGGGCGAAAGCGCGCCGCAGTGCTGAGGCGCTGCTGGAAAAACCTCTGAAAGGCGCCGTTCGCGAGGCTTTTCTCGTTTTTTATGCCGAGGCTCTGCTGCGCGATGGTCGTCCTGAGGCGGCTGGCGCAACGCTGCGGCGCTTCGTGGAAAACTATCCTGAAAGTGAACAGCGTTCGAGAGCACGCTATCTTGCCGGCTACTGCCATGCCGTTAATGGTGACCCGTATATGGGGCTTTACGAGGTGGAGCAGGCGTTACCCCATGTCGAGTCGGGCGGCTACCTTCTTCCGCGCCTTCTGCTGTTGCAGGGAGAGTTGCTGCTGGCGCAGGGCAAATATGACCAGGCCCATGAAATCCTGTCTTCATTCAACCTGGAGGGGACGGCGGACGATCTGCGGCGTCTGGGGTATGCCTGCAGTTTGTCCGGATTGAGGCGCAACAGGGAGGCTGCCGACATTTTCAGGGCAATGGAGCAGCAGTACGGTCCTTTGCGTGACCCCGACGCACTGGAGCATTTTGCCCGCGCTCTTTATCGCGGCGGCGAATACCTGGAGGCCGAGCAGGCCTATGCCCGATTGGCCGGGTTGATCGGCGGTCACCCCGATGAAGGGCTCGCTTATTTTGCCCAGGTACAGGCCGCGTTGCAGCGTGATGATATGGAAGGGGCGCGCCGCCTGCTTGACCGGATTCTGGTGGCTTTTCCGGAAAGTCGCGGCGGGCAGCGCGCCGCCGTGCGCCAGATCGATCTGGCGGTGCTCGACGGCGGTGAAAAAGTGCTGGCCTGGGCGGTGATGGATTACGGCCATCACGCGCAAAATCTTTCCGAGCGCGCCCTGCGGGAGGAGGCGCGCTTCAAGCAGGCTCTGGCCCTGTATCTCAACCGCGACCATGAGCGCTGCGTGAAGGTATTGGAAGATTTTATCCGTACTTATTTCAGCGGAGACTTGCGCCCCCATGCCGAGGCGCTTTTGGGTGAGATCCTGCCCGGTGTGATTGAGAAAATGATTGCGGATGAAAACTATCTGCAATCTCTGGTCATGGTGGAACGCCACCGCCGGATTCTTCTGGACCGGCGGATCAGCTGGGATTTTCTGGAGCAGCTGGCGGGTGCCTACGGTGATATGGCGCTGTTGCAGCGTGCCGCCCGCGTCTACCTGTTCATGCTCGACAACAACAGTGTGCCGGGGCGCGAGCGTGGTCTCTATCTGCCCCTGGTGCGAACCCTCTTTCTTGGCGGGCAGTATGGCCTGACAGTGGAGTATGCCCGGCAGTACGCCAGGGAATATGCTGAAGGCCAGGATCGCGCTTCGGTCCTGCTTTTTGAGGCCCGTGCGCTGGTGGAGTTGAATCGCCGCGAGCAGGCCGCCGATCTTCTCTCCGCGGCAGATCGCCCCGCGTCTTCCGAACTGGATCTGTGGGCAGGCCGTCTCTGTTTTGAGATTGAACGGTATGAGGATGCGGCCAATGCCCTTACGCGCCTGGTTCCGGAATTCGATATCGAAGAGGATGGGGGCGATCTTCTGCTGCTGGCCGAATCGTTGCTGCGATCGGATCGCCCTGAAAAAGCTCTGCCGTATTTTGAAAAGCTTGCCGAAGTACCGGAGACAGCTGACCAGGCCCTTTATCGCAGTGGGCAGATCTTGCGGATGCAGGGGCGCGAAGAGCAGGCGCTTAACCTTTTTCGGCAACTGGTCGATGAGGGCAATAGCGAGCAGTGGCAAAAGATGGCACGGGAGATGCTGGAATTGATGTCACTGTCTCTTTAAAGTCAAAAGATCGACACACGGTGAGACTGGAATGGGTGTCGGTTTTTCTGTTCAAAGGAGTTTGATATGTCGACACTGGGAATTTTCGACAAAACGGGTCAATTGCTGCAGAAGGTCATGGACCTGCGTCAGCAGAATCAGGATGTCATCGCCTCCAATATTGCCAATGCCCAGACTCCGGGTTACACGCCGGCGCGCCTCCAGTTCGAGGATGCGCTGGCCGGAGCGGTGGGCCGCGACGGCAAGGGGATCGCCACAACTCACCCGCAGCACCTGCCGGTGGGTGGCGGCCTCGCCCAGGTGCAGGGCAAGGTGCTGCGCGCCCCCGACCGCTCGGGGCTGGGTGACGGTAACAACGTCAATCTCGACCAGGAGATGATCGGACTGGCGGAAAACCAGATTCTCTATGAGGCTGCAACGCAGATGCTCAACAAAAAGATGGGCATTCTCAAGTACGCGGCCCAGGACGGCCGTTAAGGAGGAGTGAGCCATGGATATCTTTACCAGCATGAAAGTCGGCGCCTCCGCCCTTAAGGCACAGCGGATGCGGCTCAACACCATCAGCTCCAACCTGGCCAATGTGGAGACGACCAGCACCCCGGAAGGCGGACCCTACAAAAAGAAAAACGTGGTTTTCCGCCCGGTAGGCACGTCTTTTGAAAAACAACTGGACAGCAACCTCAAGGGAGCGGTTCAGGGGGTTCAGGTGCAGCGCATTACCGCTGATGAGCGGGAGCCGCGCATGGTCTACGACCCTTCCCATCCCGACGCCGATCCCCAGGGTTATGTGGCCATGCCCAACATCAATGTCATGGATGAAATCGTCGATATGATGTCGGCGACCAGTGCCTACGAAGCCAATGTGACCGTGGTGCAATCGGCCAAGCGCATGGCGCTCAAGGCCCTTGAAATAGGAAAGTGATCCCATTATGACCAACGACATCACACTGCTGACTCATCTCAAGAATCTCAACCAACCCTCCCTTGAGCCGCAGAAAAACAGCGGCCCCGGTTTTGGCGAAATGCTCAAGGACACCATGAAGAAGGTCAATAACGCCCAGATCGAGGCGGACCGGCAGGTGGAACGGCTGCATACCGGCCAGGCCAAAAACCTGCACGAAGTCATGATTTCCATGGAGCAGGCCGACATCTCGCTGCGCCTGATGGTGCAGATGCGCAACAAGGTGACTGACGCCTACCAGGAAGTCATGCGCATGCAGGTGTAAGACGGGCGACCGCCTGACGATCCACCGCGCAAAGCGATCCCACATCTTTGACATGAGGTATCTGGCCG
>NPID01001101.1_pt1 | contig 32367 bp, 23 predicted proteins | sample 8637491 | NCBI WGS metagenome assembly NPID01 (sample SAMN07420843, study PRJNA396082) | bioreactor metagenome | isolation source: sample BA6 brine-fed electro-methanogenic bioreactor BA | place: Japan: Kochi | collected 2016-06-14 | reverse complement strand
GGATCTCCATGCTCTCGTAATACGACCTTGACCAAGAACGAAGAACAGATTCTCGCTCTGGAACGAAGAACAGGTTATTCCTCTTGGACGGGCAACGAAGGACGGTTTTTTACAGCGATCAGCGACCAGCGAAGAGCGGGTCCTTTGCCCGGCGAAGCCGGAACTGTCCGCGTGAGCTGACTGGCTCATCAGGATAGGTATGTTAACTGGATGTAAAAAATGGAGTCCCCAATGGAAGGAGTACAGCGGATCTAGGAACGAAGAAAAAATTCTTTTTCTTGAACGGCTGACGGGGTACTCAAGGCGCGCTTCGTGGGGGAAGAGGTGGTTGTAGAATAACGCTATTCGCCGAAAGCTGTGATGAACCGCCCCTCTACGTTCGTCGATCAGAGCTTCATCTAGAATCATAGAGGAAAGAAAAAAGACGCTCTGAAAGCGTCTTCAATAATAATTCTACCACGAGTAATCGTTAAAGTCAACCGGTCTAGCTGTTGCCGGCAGGTTAAGGAATCTCGCCCGGGGATCAGCATTTCCTTTAGCCTGGTCGATCTGAATCTATTGTTCACATATAAACAACAGTGGTCGCTTAAATGAATAATCATCTATCGGATGACTCCAGAAACTCATCCAGCCGGTCCAACCCTTCTGCGAAGCTCTTTCGGCCGAATCCCATTCTAAAAAAGCCGCCTTCAAAATCGTACATCGATCCGGGAAGAAGTAGAATTCCCGCGCTTTCCAGGACCGCCGAGCAGAAGTCTTCAACATCCCCTCCAACGAAATGTACAAATGCTATGGGTCCTGCTTTTGGTCTCGAAACTCTGAACACCGACGAGTGCTTCTCGAAAAAGAGGGCAGCACGATCCCAGTTCTCAACAACTATAGCTCTGTTCCTTTTCAGGATCTTATCACCTACACACAGCGCCTTCCAGGCAAGATACTCCGAGGGCGCGCTGTTGCAGATCGTAGTGTAGTGTTTGAATCTAGTCATTGATTCCAGGACGCTTTTGTTGTGTGATACAACCCAGCCGATTCTCAAGCCGGCCAATCCGTAAGATTTCGACATCACACCCAATGCAAGAGAGTTGTCGGAAATATCTGCAAAGGACTCCTGCTTCTCTATGGATTGATCAAGCTCAAGCCCTCTGTAGACCTCGTCGGAAAAAACGAAAATCCCCCTTTCTTCGGTAAAGGAAGCGATCTTCATCAGGTCTCTGTTAGAAACAAGGTATCCGGTCGGGTTATTAGGATTGTTTATCACAACCAATTTAGTCTCTGGGCGAACAAGATCCTTCAGTTCATCTACATCAAAGCGCCATTCTTCACCACTTCTTCTCAGTTCCCAGCGGGTCACTTCACATCCGATTGAGTTGGCAACTTCGTACAGTGACTGATAAACTGGAAACTGGCAGATCACATGGTCGCCTTTCTGAAGAAAGACATTCATGAAGTTGAAGATCGCCTCTTCCGCGCCTGAGTGAACCAGAACCTCGTCCGTTTTGACGCTCGCGTAAAGCCTGGCAATTTGTGTCCTCAAATCGCGATTCCCGGGAACTTCGGTGTAGCCAAGCCACGTATCCATGAACTTCGAGGGGGGTTCGCCGGCCATTTTCAGCAACTCGCCGATCGTCATGGCTTCACAGTCAGACTGAGCAAGAAGGTGTGGTGCGTCGAACTCGTGCTTTTCAAAGTAAACTTCCAGTTTGAAATCATTTAGCTTCATTTTCTTCCTCCGGCTGTCAGTGATACTCGATCTTACCAGACTACTCTCAAACTGGAACCTATGAATGGGTGCAGACGACGAGTCGGCCGGCTTCCAGGACGTGTCTTATGCTATTGAGAACAGGTCTCACAGGGAAATTCGATCATGAATCTATTGACGCCCTCTTCATGTTCGTAATCAAGCCTAAGATTGTGCGCACGCAAAATCGACAAGACCACTCTCAGACCGAGACCGTATCCCTGACCTTTCACTTCCTTCACGGATTCTTCAAGGTTCATGAAATCGACGGCTTTTCCCTTGTTGGAAACAGATAACAGAGAGAATTCCTCTTCACGGGTCAGTCTGATCTCCACAGAGTCGTCCGTAGAATACTTGCAGGCATTGTCAAGAAGATTCATTACAACGTGCTCGATCATGTATCCGGAGGCACTGATCATTATCTCGGGGAGGATCTGTATTTCAATCTCTTTGTCGGGATGAAGAATCATGATCTTCTCAGTAGTCTCCAAGACAAGTCGGGAGAGATCTATCTCTCTCTTCTCGATTGGTACCGAGGTCTCTGAGCGCGACAGAAGCAGATACTCTTCAGAGAGTCTTATGAGCTTTTCCACTTCCTCAAGGGTTTCTCTCAAGGCTTCGTGCATACTCTCTTCCGAAGAATTGCCGGTCAAAGAGAGCTGAAGATTCGATTTCATTACTGCGAGGGGTGTTCTTAACTCGTGAGCGATTCTTGAAGAGAACTGCTTTGCATCGTTAATCAACTGCTCTATTCTACTCAGCGCCTTATTGATTTCGCTTTCCAGCTTTGAAACCTCGTCTCCACTCTTCTTGAGCACAATTCTGGCATCTTTCAGTCCCGTTCTGCTGATTAGCTCCATTTGGTTGCCGGCCTCTTCAAAAGGTCTTATCAGTTTTCTCGTGAATATTGTTCCAATGAGGCTTACGGCCAACAGGATCGATAACGAGGAAAAGACCACTACTGCAAGAACAAACTTCAGATACTCCTCAGACTTTTCGAGATTGTAGAAAGTCACGAATCTCTCTTCGGCTCCTTCGATAAGCTCGACAGTCGCTCTATATCGATGGTCGCCTTTTGTGCCGATTCCTGCAACTTCCTTGAACAGTTCCGGTTCAGCCCGAAAACTCGCTACTGGTTCATCTTCTATGTATATGGCGAATCCAAAGTCTTCATTTCCCGCAAGGCTCAGAAGTCTGTTTTCTTGACCTGCGAATTTGTACGTGTTGACTATATCGTTATGAAATGATAGGAGAAGATTATCTATCCTGCGAAATTCCAGATTCCTCAGGACAAAAAAGACCGTCAGGCCCAGTGAAATCACCACGGTGCCATAAGTTACAAGGTAAAGGAGTGAGATCTTTCCCCTAACCGTCATCTGTCAAGCTCCTGAATCTGTACCCCTTTCCCGGAACTGTCTCGATCATGTTATACATCCCCGCCGATTCGAGTTTCCGTCTTATGTAGTTAATATAGACATCAACAATATTGCTGCGCGGTTCAAAGCCTGTTTCCCAGATCTTGTCGGTTATCTCTTCTCTGGAGAAGACGGTTCCCGGGTTGCGGAAGAGCAGTGCGAGGATCGAAACCTCTCTCGAGGTTAGGTCCAATCTTCCCCCGGAGCAGGCGAAGACTTCCTTTCTCGAATCGTAACGTAGAGGACCGTACTGAACTATCGACTCTATCTTCAGCTGATTCCGTCTTACAAGAGCCCTTACTCTGACTTCCAGCTCACGCAGATCGAATGGTTTGGGAACGTAATCATCGGCTCCGATCTCAAGTCCTTCAATCCTGTTGTCAACTTCGCCCAGTGCGGTGATTATTATTATAGGGACATCGGACTTCATCTCTTCTCTCAGAAAGCGGCAGAACTCATAACCGTTCATGCCGGGCAGGAGAACATCGAGAACAATGCAATCATAGCTTCGCTCAAGGGCAAGATCAAGTCCTTCTTCTGCGTTCTGAGAGGCATCCACAAGAAATCCCGAACGCTCAAAAAAAGAGACGACATTGTCGAGAAGTCTTTTCTCGTCTTCAACTATCAAGAGTTTCATCGAGCATCAATTCTTTCCGTTTTCTTTGCCGGGAGGAGTGTCCGGCTTGCCTGGATCATCGGGTTTGCCAAGATCGTCGGGTTTGCCCGGATCATCTGGCCTGCCTGGCTTTTCCGAAGGAGTCAAATCCTCTTCCTCACCCAGTGCTTTCTTAAGTCTCTTACTGGCCTCCTCAAGCGCCTTATCATTTGCCATTACATTTAGCGTTGAAGCAAAACTGCTTGCTAACCTGTAGGACTTCGTTTCAGTTATTACATGCCAGAAGTGACCGTTCTCTTCCTGTACTAGAAAGATACCGCGAACCTCCTCCCTTGACTGCAGAGAAACAAGAGAGAAAGCGTCAATCATCTTTACTTCTGATGAAATGCCGGCCTTGCTAGTTTCCGTTATTTCGGAAATCTCACCATCTGAAGAGATCGTAACTACTCTGGAGTCGGTCACTACCCTTATCAACCCTTCGGGAAGAACAAACATGGCGAGGATCTCACCAGCAGCTATCTGCTGCACCTTCTGAATTAAGGTGATGCTGACTGATAGCTCAAAATCCCCGCCCCCAACCAAGTAACCAAGCAAAGACTGCTCGCTTTCAAGCACAGTACCCACCGAAAGTGCGGCTGAAAACACCAAAACAATAGCGGAGACGAGACAAATGACTCCCTTCATATGAGCTCCACCTTCACTTCCGCAAACCAATGGCAGTATTGAACAGATGAACCCCTCGTGCTTTCCAGTTAATCAATCCAAACTCCTTGATGACAAATCGAGATTTAACTCTTTGCAACACCTATTTCTCAACCAAGTCAATTGTACCAAGATCGACGTCTTTGTCTGCAACGGTAACTGAAATGGATTGATATCTGGATTCGCTTTCATCGACCGAGAATCCCTCATCACTGTAATTGTCGAAGAACTCCAATCTATATTCCCCCGGTCCAACCTTGCAGAATCTGAATTCGCCTGCTTCCCAAATCGGATTGTCGATATGGGTAAACGTCGTAAGAGCCTCGCCATCACCTTCGGGAAACAGCGCTACAAGGAGAGGCAACTGATTCGAAGAGACAATTCCCGTTACATCAAAAAGGCTTCCGTGGCGAACATGGATTACAGGCGTCATGTGGACCTTGTCTTCGTGGCTCTTCTTCTCGCCTGAGATCTCAGCTTCACTGACGATGTCCTCCCACCGGCCGTTGATTTTCAGTGACTTTGACAAGTCAAAGTCAAGAACAACATTCGTCACAGAACCTTCGATGATCTCGAGGCCCAGATTGTTGATCTTCAGTGATCCAGAGTTGACGGTGACTGGATAGACTATCTCATTGGCCGTCATAGTTGCCGCAGACACTTCTATCCGCAACTGGTTATATACACCGACGACTCCTGTAGTGTCGGGCAGTTCGAAAGTCGTTCCCACCAGAGTAAGAATGTCTACTTCAAATGGTTCGTCCACAATCACAAAAGGCTCGTATTCATCTGGAGGAACCTCCTCGGACCCATAGAGCTTTATGCTTTCAATCCTTACCATAAGAGAGTCAATCTCTTCGATAGGGATTACCGCATCGGTAAGAACAACTCTCACCGTTCCCCTGTCAGCCTCTGGCAAAGTAAGATCCACGCACCCAGAGAAGAAAAACGCGGAGACCAGGACAATCAAGAACAGTAGCTTTTTCATTTTCTTTACCTCCCTTCTTCGCTTGGTTATGAACAAAGTTTATCCCGGATGTTATTAAAGAGAGATTAAACCGACAGACACAGGCGTTGTCCGAAACTGGTCCTGATCAGAAGCTACTACATTGCCAGCATTGTTCCAGTCGACAACGGGTGCTATATTTGATATTGGCCAAATGTCGCGCCCTGTCGGTACGGGCCAGTGAGGAAGAGATAAGTTGAAGATAGGAATACCTGGAGCTCTCTTATATTATTACGGGCCGTATTGGGTCCATCTGTTTGAAGAAATGGGAATAGAGGTATTCACAACGTAAAAGACCGACAAGAAGACGATTGAGAGAGGGAACGGGGTTTCGGTTCCCGAGATCAGCGTTCCAATCAAGATATACAACGGTCACGTCCTCAGGTTGGTCGATCAGGGCGTTGATTACGTATTTGTGCCCAGAATGGTTTCAGTTGAGAAGAGCAAGTACTTCTGTCCCAAGTTCATGGGACTACCAGACATGATAGAACATGGAATCCCGGCCGCCAGGTCGAAGTTGCTCGCACTTGACATTCAGAACAACACTGAAGACATCACTTCACCAAGGTTGATTTGTCTCATTGCCGGGAAACTAGGAGTCTCCAGGAGCGAGTTCCGAAGAGCCAGTCATTCCTCAGCAAGGAGATGGAAGAAGTTCAGAAATCTCTGCCTGGAAGGCAAGACCATCAAAGAGGCGTGGGCCGAACTCGACGGGGATGGGCGCTATAGGCCCGCGATTCTAGCTCGCGAAGAGATTGAGAGAAAAACTGTGGAATCTTCCTTCAAGTTTGACTATCTCAATCTTGATTTCAGGCCTTACAGCTTCATTTGCAACGGTTGTTCGAACAGCTGCGAGGTAATCGACGCGAAAGCCGACGGAGAAATAATCGCAGTTTGGGGCGACCGCGTGCGGCAAACGGCAGGAGCAGCTCAGAAGAAAGGAAAGAGCCTCTACTACTTGAGAGGCTCCTTGTCGTTCCTTCTGAAATACTTATAGATGAGCTATTCAGTATGAAATAGATCTTTCAATGATATGCGCCGATCACACTTCTCACAGAATGTGTCCCGATCGACTTTGCAGAAGGAGAGGCAGCAATTCATGACCTTATCGCCGCTGCCATGTTCAGACCCAGTTCAACGCACTTGTCGAGATCCTCTTGCGTTGGACAACTCTTCGACTCAATCACCGGGCCCACCTGATCGCACTTCGATCTCGAAGCGAACTGCTGAAGTTCTTTCAGGGCTCCCCCGCTCCAGGTATAGGAACCGAAAACGCCTATCTTGTGATTTTTCATCATCCTGTTCTCTATCGCGCTAACCAGTTGCTTCATCGGAGGGAAGAGCTCCGCATTATAGGTACAACTCCCCATCACAAGGCCCTTGTATCTCCAGATGTCTCTTATGATAAACGAAATGTGCATCGTAGAGATATTGTGAACCCTGACTCTCTCGACGCCTCCTTCGACAAGACCGGAAGCCACCGCCTCCATCATTTTCTGTGTGTTCCCATACATTGAACCGTATACCAGAACGACGCCTTCCTCTGTCTCCTGTCTGCTCCAGCGATCGTAAAGATCGAGAATCCTTGAAGGGTTCTTTCTCCAGACGGGTCCGTGAGTAGCGCAGATAACCTTTATGTCAACACCTTTGAGTTTTTCGAAGGCCTTCTGAACCATTGCACTGTATCTACCGACTATGTTTGAGAAGTACCTGAGCACCTCGTCCTCGAAAAAATCGACATCAACTTCATCGTCAAATATCCCGCCGTTCAGTGCGCCGAAACCTCCAAAAGCATCTCCGGAAAACAGCACCCCCGTGGTCTTTTCAAGTGTCATCATCGTCTCTGGCCAGTGCACCATAGGGGTCATGTAGAACCGGAGGGTCTTTGAACCAATGTTCAGCTCTTCGCCGTCTTCAACTCTGACCACATTGTCGGTCACTCCATAGAAGGCGTCTAGCATATCAATGGTTTTTTCATTTCCGACCACACTCATTTCAGGAAATGCCTCTCTCAAAACCTTAATCGAACCGGAGTGATCGGGCTCCATATGATTAACCACGAGATAATCGATCTTCTTTCCAGCGGGAAGAAGCGACTTTATCTTGTCGAGATATGCCGAGAAAAAAGGCCCCTTGACAGTGTCGATGAGAACGACCTTTTCATCGATCAGAATATATGAGTTGTAGGAAACTCCTCTTGGAAGCGGCCATAGGGCCTCGAAAAGATGAGTCTCAAAGTCATTCACTCCTATCCAGTGGATCCCTTCAGCGATTTTTACAGTTTCACTCACTCAAAAAGCCTCCTTTCAGATTCTCTGTATAAACATTGTTTGATCATGTTTTCTCAAAGAGCTGATCATGCGCTCTTTCTCAAGAAGCGCTCAAATAACGCTTTCCAGTGAAGTAAAGAAGCAATACTCCACTGAAAGACAGCACGATATTGGTAATAACAAAGTACGCGGTGGAAACCAATTCTATCCCAAGCGAATGTCTCATTAGTTCAGCCACGTACTTTACGGGAAGAAAGATCGATATAGTTCTCAGATAACCGGGCAGGAATGTCAGAGGAAAGTATATTCCTGCAAGAAAGATCATTATCACCATAAGTATACTGGCTGCCGAATCGGCCGTTTCCGGATTCCTGAAGAGAAGTGTAAGGAAAAGGCCAAGAGCCATCATCCCGAGAGTTGATGAAACTATCGATATAAGGAAAAGCGGCCAATCAATCTGAAAGCTTGTCTTGAACAAAAGTCTGCTTACTAACAAGATCAGGATGATTGACACCAGACTGACCAGGAATCTCGTCAGAGTGCTTCCAAGAATGAAAGTCATGGGTTTGAGCGGAGTGATCTTGAATCTATCAAGAACTCCCCTCTTTCTGTACCTTCCAAAGACGCTGATCACTGAAAACATCCCGGCCGAAAGGAGTGAGATCGCTACGACGCCTGACATCGTGTAATCGGCATCGGTTGCGCGAACTCTTCCGGCTGTCTCGGGAATGTTCTCAACAACAATCACCGATTTCACATTGTTGATTTTCTTCTCAACGGCCGCCGAGATACTTGCCCTTGCCATTTCTATTGTACTAAGTTGACCAACATCACCCTCACGGTAGAGATAGGAGATTTTCTCGCCATCGAATGTAACTCCCAGCAAGATATCCCCGCTTCTTATCTCCTCTTCCAGGCTCGTCTCATCATCAAAGTGGCTTAGACTCCATGCCCCCGTCTCCTCGATAACCGGAGAAATATCGTAACTTCCGGTCTGATACAGCCCTACGGAGGGCTTTTGATAATCACTGGAGCCACCGAAAAAGAAACCGAAGAGCAGCAGGAATATCATTGGGAAGAACAGCGTGAAAAAGACTTCCAGCTTGTTTCTAAACGCTTCCTTTGCAAAGGCGATGAAGACAGCTTTCAACTTGTTTCTACTCATAGCCCATCACCTTCTTGAAATTCACGGCAAAAACGACCAGTGAGAATGTGGTCCAGATTAGAGGTACCGCTATCAGCCAGCCAACCGAAAGCGGCGCGAACTGGTAGCCCATTACCCTTCTACTTAGCTCAACAAGATAGGTGGTCGGTAATGCGTAGACCAACCAACGGATACCCCATGGGAGATCGAATACGGGGAAGTAAAGGCCCCCGAGAAACATCATTATCTGGTACAAGCTCTGCCCAAGAACGCTAACTGTTGAGAGCTTCTTTGAGAAGGAAGCTATCATTAGACCGAAAGATACCGTAACAATCATTGAGAAGAGCAGAGTCAAGATGAACCTGATATCGAAGATTGAACCGCCCACCCTATACACAAAAGTGGCCATAAGGTACAGAAGTAATAATGAGATCAGCATAGTTATTATCAATTTGAAGAAGTGACCCGCGAAGTATTCAAGAGATCTCAAAGGAGTTGTGTAGAGTTTCTTATTCACGCCGGACACTCTGTACTGAATTAGACCAAAAGGGCTGTTTAGAAGAGCTACCGAGAGAATCATCATCAAAGCAACCCCCGGAAAGATGTACTCTTTGTAGTCAAAGGACTTTTCTTCAATTGCGGAGATAACTCTGGTCTCCGTGACAATATCGAGAAAATCTCCTTCGCCCCGCCGTTCAATCTCGAGATTCACTTCGTTAATTACTTCCTCGATAATGCTCGAAGCGATTGTGGACGATTCCTTGCCGCTGATATAGTGAACTTGAAGGGGCACTTCTCCCATCTTGAGTGCCAGCGCGCTTGTCATTTTAGCGTTGGTTCCGGCGGGAATGACGAGCACGACATCCTGTCTTCCCTCTCTAAGATCAACTATAGCATCATCGATTGACCCGTACTCCTTCTTGACAAACGGACCGCTCTCCGAGGAGATCCCTTCAATGACTTCATCGATAATCTTTCCAAATCCCGCAAGATTTTCCTCCCTCACAATCCCGACTCTGAAACTCACTCCCTGCGCATCGCTACCGTAAAAGGATCCGAAAACCGACGTAAGGATGAAGTAGAGAATCAACGGAAATATGAAACTCCAGAACATTACCTGAAACTCTCTAATTTCGCTCTTGAAAAGCCCTGACGTGAAGTTCCACAATCTGCTCATGGAATCACCTCAGTCCCTCAGTTTTCTACCGGTAAGAGTGATGAAGACGTCCTCCAGATTGGGCTTTCGAATCGTAACGTCGTCCAGGAGCAGGCCAAATCTCTTCGATCTCTCGAAAAGCCGGCCTAGAATTCTCTCTACATCCCTCGTTGTCACCGAATACTCGCGATTCTCAACATGTTGAAGACCTTCCATATCCAGAAATTCTCCAGGTACGGGATCCTCTCCCTGAACACTGAAAGTGACGATGTTTTCCGCATCGATAGAGTCAATTAGCTCATCCAGAGTCCCTCTAGCGATTATCTTTCCGTAATCCATTATGATTATTCTATCGGCCAGTCTTTCTGCCTCTTCCATGTAATGGGTCGTAAGGATTATCGTCTTTTCCTTCTTCTTCAGGGCCAATATTGTCTCCCACAACATTCTCCTTGCCTGAGGGTCCAGTCCGGTAGTCGGTTCATCCAGAAATACTACTCTCGGATCATTCACAAGAGCCACTGCAACCGCCAATCTCTGGAGCTGACCTCCCGAGAGATTCTTTGTGTAGGTTTTCTCTTTGTCTTCCAGTGAGACCTCTTTGATCAGATCTTTTGATGGAATCCTCTTCCGGTAAAGACCTCTGAAAAGGTCAAGAGTCTCCTTGACAGAGAGATATTCGAAAAAACTCGACGACTGGAGCTGAACACCGATCTCCTCCTTCACCCTTTCACTGGAAGGAGGGAGTCTCTCCTCGAAATACTCTATTTTACCTGCGTCGGGTTTTCTCAATCCTTCAAGCATCTCCACAGTTGTGGTCTTGCCGGCACCGTTGGGACCTAAAATGGCCAGTACTTCTCCCTCTCTGAGATCGAATTCTATTCCGTCAACTGCCTTCGTGTCGCCATAATATTTCCGGAGATTCATTACTTCAATTACGGTTTTCGACACTTCTTTCACCACCCAACAAATACGTCTGTCATCGCCAATACTGGTAGATTCTACCAGCTGTAGCAGGTATTAGCTCTATCTCAGTCCTGCTCGTCTATAGCCTTCAACAGAGCCTTCGCGGCTCGCATAGGCCCGTCCATCTCGAATCCCGGTATTCCTAACCTCGTCCTGACCTCTCCAACCGTTACCCCCGCTTCTATCATGGCTTTTAGATAACGATCGGCTATTACCTCATGTTTATCTCGCCTTTGAATTGCTCCAAAAGGATTCGCGAAGTAACTGTAGGTCAGACCCTTTTCGGATGTAGTACCTTTGGCTATCCTGGCGCCCATCGAAAAGATCTTCGCCGCTTCGGCAGGGTCACTGAAAATGCGAAGGTCGTCCTCGGTGTTCTCGTCGAAGTTGTTCGCATAGAGGAAATAATCAATCTTTGTCGGCTTAATTATCTCCGTATAGTTGGAATAGGGGACAATCACCCTGGCGTTTATCTCGTTAGGGTTCATGAATATGCTTCGATCCATCGTTGAATAGGCGTACCCCGGCTGAAGATCATCCAGACGCACAAAGGCTCCCGTCTCAGTACCGTAAGCGACCACGGAACCGGATGAAGTTATGTCGAGAGATCCCATGTCATCGATCAAGATGTTTACCTCGGATACTTCCGAAGAAAGCCTGTTCAAAGCGTCGAGGGTTTCGGACTTACCGGCTCCGCTGTCGCCAATCAGCATTACGTTGGCCTTCTCCCCATTCCTAAGTTTTATGTTCGCCAGGGCACCGTGAACCGGCAACCTCCCCTCGTCGATAACAAGAAGATTGTGAATCGTGAGTATCATCTTCTTCATGTAGCCAAAATAATCGATTGCAGGGTCATCTCCTACTATACCAATATACGTTCCGTCATCTTCTCTGTAGATTACTCCGTTGTAATCTTCTTTATCTTCGAAAAAGGCGTTGTCTACTCCGAGGACATAAATACCATCGGGTTTCTTATGCTTGACAATGTCAAAACTTGCGAGCTCAAATAGATTCCCCAGACCGGCGGCCAGAGCCAGGTACTCTTTGTTAACCACTACGAAGACAAGTTTGGAGCCTACGTGAATGGGGAACAAGAACCAGTCTTTTCCCGAAGAAATATCAAGTCTTCTCAGAACGGGCTTGTCGTAGACCTTAAACAATCCCCGTCTTTTGTTTGACCTGGTATAGAAGATTACCGGCGGCTCGAAGACTATACTCCAGATGCATGCCATGTCGTACAGAAAGTCGGCTCCGGCTACCCTAACTCTCTCATCTACTTCAGGGCGGTCCACAATGAATCCCACCTGAGCACCACCCGGCTCCTGTCTCAAAATTTTGAGTCTGATATCGGAAACATTTATCAGTATCTGCCTGTAAAGGCTGAGAACTAAACCCTTGAGATCGGTGTTAGTTCTTACAAGAACCATCTGCTTGAAAATTCTATCGAAGCGATTCGGGGTGTACTCATCTCTCTTAACAATGAATCTGTGCTTGTTTCTCCACAGAGAAAACAAGCTCTCGACAAACCTTACAAGAAGTTCTTTCTTGTTGCTCATCTTTGGGAAGGAATAATAAGGCGAACCGTCAATCTTCTCAATCGGATCGATCGTAAGTGCAAGAAGAAGCTCTATAATCCCCTCGATATTGTACTTTGTGGAAATATCTACCGTATCTGTATTCTTCAAAAACGGCTCGAACAATGAAAGAAGCGAATTCTTCTTTTCTTCCGAGTCTCTTATCAACTCGGCAAGAATCTCTTTGAAGGTGTTGCTGTTAAGTATTTGAGAAGAAGCATTGTATGCTACTTCTCCATTTATCAAAATACTCCTCATTGATCATGGCCTCCTCAATTCTAATGTAAGTATATTATACTTGCAGGTCCGTTGATTTCCTTTCGTTTCAGTGAAGATCGTACAATTCAAGCGCTTGGCCGGCAAAGTGAATCTTCGGGCGGTTCGTGTTCAAATGAAATTCAACTTCTCTTCGAGTCGACGATATTGCTGTTTGTCCGCTCTCCAATTGGAGCAATGAGTTTTCATTCCAAGTATTTGTTATAGCAGGATAAATATAAGAAGCAACTTACAAAGAACAGCGCTAGAATTCAATTGATGCGGACATGAGCCGCGAGGAAAAGAGGTGTCCAGTATGGCGGACAAGAAGAAAGAAGTTAAGAAAGAAGCAAGAAAAGAAACCAAGAAAGAAAAACCAAAGAAGTAATTCCTCCAATACCTACTCCGGGAGGCGGATGAAGATACCAGCCTCCCGTTTTCATTTATACACACCTCACTTTGCTCCGGGAAATAAGATATTCGATGTAGAATCCTGATGTGAGCGACTTCTTCTAAGTCAAGAAGGGAGGGTGAAGCGATGAGAAAGAGAATTGGTCTGCTGGTTCTGTTTTTTGCTGTAATAATGGCATTTGGACAGAAAGACATTCTTTCAACCCTGCACGATGTTGAACAGTTGAGTACCCTTACCGAAATGGTTCAGGTTGCGGGACTTGAAGATCTTCTATCCGGTCCGGGACCCTTCACATTATTTGCACCTGACGACAGTGCCTTTCTGCAGCTGCCGAATAAGACTGCGGAAGACCTTTCAAACAACCTGTCTTTTATGCGGAGAGTTCTTCTCTTCCACATAGTTCGAGGAAGCCTATGCTCTCAAGTGATCGTCCAGAATCCAGAGCTTGAGACGCTTCTCGGTCAGTCACTTGCGATCGATTCAAGAGGTGGAATTAGAGTTGACGGTTCAACGATGGTGGTCAGGGACATCCAGGCATCGAACGGCACTATTCATGTAGTAGATTCGGTTATATTCCCCCGTGAAGAACCCGACATCGCCCAGGTAATGAGGAATACCGGAATACTGGACGTGGCAATATCTGCTTTTGAAGAGACGGCCGTTGTGGATGCTTTGAAAGGTGAGGGTCCGATGACCGTCTTCGTGCCGAGCGATGTTGCCTTTGCCAGAATACCGCGTGAAACAATGGAAGCTCTACTAAGTGACATGGAATGGCTAAGAGAGGTGCTTCTTTATCACATATCGGAAGGTCTCTTCGCAACTGGTGATTTGATCTTTGAAAACGAATTGAGATCGTTGCAAGGAGAGATAATTGAGGTGAAAGTAGCTGAGTCAGGACTCTGCGTGCAAAACACTCTAATAAGTGTGCCCGACATAGAGGCCAGAAACGGAATCATACACGTTATCGATCATGTGATGTTCCCCCGGAATTCGCGAAGAAACCTGCCATCAATCAAGGAGACTCTAGAAGAAAAGGGATTCGATCTCATGCGGTCGCTTCTCGAAACACTGGATCTAGATATACAATCAAATGAGAAGCATCGTATCACCGTCTTTGCTGTACCAAATGAGGCACTCCTCAATCTCGAAGAGTATCCTAAGTTGATCTCCAGCGACCGAGAATCCCTGGAGAAACTGCTCGCCTTTCACGTCATTCCAAACGAATACCTCCATTCTGAACTGAGGATCGCTCAGACGATATTCGCAGCTAATGGAAAGCCCTTGAAAATAAGGATAAGTGATCAGTCAACCGTAAACGGAATCCCGATAATTGAAAGAGATATTCTGTGCAGAGACGGAGTAATCCATGTCATCGAATCTCCTTTAATGCTGGAACGGTAGTCTATTTAGCAGCTCTCTTTCGGATAATCATCCTTCCAAGGGATACCAGTCCCCTCGATGATGCCACGCTTCCAAAGGCAAGCGTTCCAAGTTTTCCGCCGGCTCCTCCGAAATGATTCGCGCTATATATGAACATTATCCCCATAATCAGTCCACTGAAGAGGACTGCCGCTTCGCTTCTTAACTTCTCTCTGGAGGACATGCCAACAAAGGAGGCAGCCATCACAACGGCCGCCAGTACTGCCGCGTTTTCGGCACCAAATGCGGGAAGAAGTAGCCCTCCAAGCAGACCGACCAAACTGGAGGCAAATACAGGGCCGTTTCTCAGCCTAATGCTTAGTAAATAGGTTAGGACGGCGGCGCCAAGACTGAAGAGCATTATGCTGACTCCAAAGTGACGAAATTCCTCGAGCTCATCGAGCAACCTGCATCTGGAACTGATTGAAACAAGTATCCAGCTACTAAAAGCTATCGCTCCGAGCTTCCCGCCATATCCCTTGAACACATCCCTTGTCAAAAAGAATATTGTACCCGCGATCACTCCTGCAATGACAGTGTGTCCGAAATCATGAAGTACATCGGGAGAGACCATCCCGACAAAGGCTCCGCAATAGACCTCCACAGCATATTCCTTCACAGTGGCAGCACCGACGAGACCGACAAGCGAAGCTGCAATAATAGCCCCGAGGCCGAGGTAAATGTTGGCGAAATATGCCGAAAGTGTGCCTGCAACAACCGCTATCAACACCATCGGGTATCCCTTCAGTTCCTTCGGGGCCGGTTGTTTTGCCGGTAACTCCCGGAATGCGTCCCAGACAAAGCCTACGACGATTATGGAAAGAAAGGGGACCATGAAGCTCTCCGATTCAAGCGACGAAACTGCCGTTTGAACAAAGAGAAGAAGAGTCATGAAGACCAGTATCGTGAATCCCAACCATCTCATCTTCAGCCTCCAAAGCATCTGTAAGAGAGTATTAGCCCGACTTGGTTCCCGAGCGTAATTCTTACATCAAGATTCTAGTTCGTACACTTAACACACGTGGGTCGATTCAGTTATCACTTGCGTACAAAGTCAATTGTGAATAATCAGGCAAATGCTGAAGCAGTTTCCCTCTTTTCGAGTCATTTGTCTTCTTCGTCAATGATAGGTTGATATTTCTGTAAAGACCATTTTAAGTGCGATTAGGTAGTATAATGATTATATCGTACCATCATTTTTGAGCCCCCAGATTACTGATTAAGTCTCAATGACCTCGAGGTGTTTTTTGCTGCCTGGCTCCTTGATACAAGGATTATTCATTATCAGATAATCTTCCAGGGCGGAAAGGATTGGTATCCTTGAAAAGACATTTCAAATTTCTGATTTTCGTTGCTATTGTTGCAGTGGTTGTGGTTTTATCAGCCTTTTCGTTCACAGCAATGTGGGAAGATCCGCCGATTATTCCCGGCTCCGGCGTGACGGAAATCAGAATGTTGAGCGAATGGCTGCCCTCTATTGAAGGCACTATGCTGGACACTGAGGTTTATGTGATCAACGGCTCCGAAGATGGGGGGAAGTTTCTCCTTCTCGGCGGGACGCATCCCAACGAACCAGGTGGTACTCTTGCAGCAGTTGTCTTTATCGAGAACGTGTCTGCAGTTTCGGGAACTATTTATGTGATACCTAGATCCAATCACAGCGCCTTTACCCACAATGATGCGATGGAAGGTTCTCCTCAGTTCTTTTCAATACAATTGCCGGACGGCTCGCAGAGAGTCTTCAGATTCGGTTCACGGAGGACTAATCCCATTTCTCAGTGGCCCGATCCGACGATATATCTTCACCCGACGGGAGCCACGCTGGGAGGCGGAGAAGTTTCGAACCTGAACAGGACCTTCCCCGGACGAGAAGACGGTTATTCTACCGAAAAGGTAGCTGCCGCTATTATGAATCTCGTGCTCGAAGAGGAGATAGATCTGGTTTGCGATCTGCACGAGTCTTCACCGGAATATCCAGTAAACAATGCAATCGTCTTTCACCAGGATTCCGCAGAATTGGCAATTATGACTCAGATGATGCTCGAGATGGAAGGTGTCGACATCAGGCTTGAAGAGTCTCCAGTCAATCTCAGAGGGCTTACTCACAGAGAGATCGGAGATAATTCCGACGCTCAAGTCGTTCTTCTAGAAGTATCAAATCCTTCACAGGGAAGACTGCGGGGAAAGACAACGGAAGATCTCGTTACAAAAGGGATCGACAAGTTCTATCTGCAGGCTTCCAAAGACGGGAAATTGTTCGCTCCATATGACGAAACCGGATATCCTCTTGATCTCAGAGTCGCGAGACATGTGGCAACAATCAGAGTTCTAATCGATTCCTGGAACATGATGTTTCCCGAGAGGATGATCCTTCTTTCGGACATTCCGCCCTACGAGGGGCTGGTTGATGGTCTGGGGACTTATCTTAATCCAGTTTCATGAGAAACACACATTTCTAGATTGGAGGGGAAAGAATGAAAAAAGTAGTATTACTCGTTACACTTATCGCCTTTGCGTTTACGGCCTCGTTTGCTACCGTGACTGCTCCAACAGTTGCCTCGAGCAATGGAATGGTGGCTGCAGTCAACAATTACGCAGCTGAAGTCGGCGCAAAGATTCTCGAGATGGGAGGCAACGCTGTTGACGCTGCAATTGCCGTTAGTTTTGCTCTTGGCGTTGTCGAACCCTACGCGTCCGGTTTAGGCGGAGAAGGCTATGCCGTAATCACAATGGCCGATGGAAGCAAATTCGCTATCGACTTCAGGAGCGCCGCTCCGATGGCTGCCTCTTACGATGCTCTTTCCGAGCTTGGACTGACCATAAGCAAAGCAAATTACACTCCAAGGGGAGCCTGTGTTCCCGGAGTCCTTGCAGGAATAAAGGAAGCCTGGCTGCTGGGAGCAACACTTCCTCTGGCAGATCTCATTCAGCCAGCAATAGATCTTGCAAGAAATGGTTTCATAGTCGACGAGACGTTCGCCAAGACAACTTCCGACAAATACGAACTTGTTCTCGAAAACGGCTTCGATTTCTTGAACGAAGGTTTTGTCTGGGAAGTCGGGTCTGTATTTACAAATCCTCAGCTGGTAGAGACTCTTGAAAGGATAAAAGAGGAAGGCATCGATACATTCTACACGGGAAGCCTCGCAGATGAGATCGAAGAGTTCATGATTGAGAACAACGGTTTCATGAGGAAGTCGGATCTCGAGATGTACAGTGCGATCGTAAGGGAACCACTTCATGGGACTTACAGAGGTTACGACTTATACGTTCCACATCCGCCGGTTTCCGGCCCTCAGTTTATTGCCGTTCTCAATACTCTTGAGAACTACAATCTTCCTGCAATGAGCTGGGACGATCCCCTGGCAGTTCACATTATTCAGCAGGCACTTGTTCTTGGAGACGTCGACAGAAGAGCTTACATAAGCGATCCCGAGTTCTACGACCTCCCTTACGAAGCCTTCATGAGCAAAGAATACGCGAAAACAAGATTCATGGCGATCGATCTGTCACAGGCCTTCGATCCCGCTTCTTACTACGACTATCAGGGAAACGCTTACCCCTTCGCCGACGGAAGGTCATACGAAGAGGTTCTTCTCGAAGCTCTCGAGTCGGTGGCCGCTAATGAAAGCGGAATGGAAGAATCGCCATCGACAACCCATTTCTCTATTGTTGACAAAGACGGAAACGCTGTAGCCTGGACCCAGACGATCTCGAGCTTCTTCGGTACAAGCGTTTATTTCAAAGGGTTCTTCTTCAACAACGAAATGGCCAACTTCGCTTCTTCATACAGAGAAGGAGACGTCATCAACCTTACCGGCGGAATGAGACCGAGAACGACTATCTGCCCGACAATAATTCAGAAAGATGGAAAGGTTCGCTGGGTAATCGGTACACCTGGAGGCGGAAGAATAATCTCCACCATGGTTCAGCTGGCGGTCGATCTGATAGACTTCAACATGCCTGTGGACCAGGCAATAAGAACTCCCAAGTTCGTTGGATACACAACTTACAAGGATCTTAGAATTGAAGAAGGCTATCCGCAGACTACTCTTGACTTCCTCGAAAAGGTTCTTGGACATCAACTGAATGTATATTCATACCCCGATCTCTTCTTTGGCGGCCCTAATCTTGTTTCTGTTGAAGAAAACGGTTTGATGATAGGAGCCGGCTCCATAAGAAGATTAGGATCTGCTTCTGCACCAGAATTTTGAGAAATAGAAAGGATGATGTGATTTGAAAAGGTTACTTATTGTATTTCTGATTATCGGCGTCGTGTCTGTAGGATTTGCTGCAGATGGGACCGAGCAAGGATTCATTCTTGAAGAACCCGTTGCAGTTACTTCGGCCGGGCAGTCTCCCGGTGCGCTACAGTTCACAGTAGTTGCAAAGATGATCAAGCTGGAATACACTTTTGAAAAGCTTCTTAGCGTTGAGACCGTAGAAATTTCTCAGTTCAAGACCCTTGTGCTGGTCGTTGGAGCAAGTGGAAAAGGCCTTGGGGCTGCCAACATAGATATCGAGGCAGAGATCTTGAGAGTGAAGTCACTCGCCGAAGCTGCAAACGAAAGTGGTGTAAAGGTAGTTATCTGTAATCTAGAGGGTGAATCGAGGAGGGGAGCTTCTTCAGACAGAATAGTCACCGAACTAGCACCTTTTGCAGACGCATACTTTGTAAAATCAGACGCTGATCAAGACGGTTTCTTCACATCTCTTAGCGAGGAAGCCGGAGTACCCCTGGCAACTTTCGAAAAGACAGTTGACCTGAAAGACGTACTGGCCGAATACTTCGGCAAATAGCAATATGAATAGAAGGGGCGCGCCTGCGCCCCTTATTTCTTTGGAGGAAAACTAATGAGAATAAAAGCAGTTTTGATTCTGGCTCTATTTCTAGCTTCCGCACTCTTCGGAGCTTTTTTCAGACCGGATGTGCGTCCCGGATACGGCGTTACCGACATCGGCTGGTTATCTGACTATTTCTCTCCACTGCGAAACACGAATATGGATACTCCCGTGTATTTCATGGACAGCGGCGTCGAAGGGCCGACCTTTCTTCTAATGGGAGGCACCCATGCGAGAGAGATCTCGGGCACAACCGCAGCGATAGTCTTCATAGAAAATGTTGTAGTTACGAAAGGCAGGGTAATCGTAGTTCCCTTTTCAAATATCAGCGCGGCTTCAATAGCTGACGAGACGGGAAAGTCACCTCATCTGATACCGATTGAAAGCAGATCCGGTTCAAGGTTCCTAGTGTACGGCGACAGAAGAACCGATCCGCTTGATCAGGGCATTCCTGACCCGGAGATCTTCAAACATGCTCAATCTGATTTCACTCTCGATGATGGGGCGGAATCCAGGAATTTAAACAGGCAGTATCCGGGAGTCGCAGATGGAAATCCTACTCAGCAGCTTGCGTACGCAATAATCCAGCTCGTAAAAACCGAGAAAGTGGATTTCAATCTTGACATGCATGAGAGCGGAACGCCTGACAGCTACATCGACAGCAAGGGAAATCAACGATCAGGTAGCAGCCTGGCTTACACACTGGTCTGTCATCCTGATGCTCTGGAAATCGGAGCCGTAGCGATTATGGAAATAGAAGCCTTCTATGGTGTTTCAATGAAGCTTGAGGAATCAAACAAGGCCTTCAGAGGTCTCAGCCATCTTGAGATACGAGATGCCACAGGCTCGCTTTCATTCCTTTCGGAGACACCAAATCCAGGACAGGATTCATGGAGAGACAGATTTGATGTTATCAACGATCCCGATTATCCGTTGAGCCATAGGGCAGGTTTACAGCTTCAGATAATAAGATCTCTGTTCGGTGCTTACGAAATGATGATTGGTGAAACGGTAGAGGTCGAAAATCTTCCTTCTTATGAGGAAGTCATGCAGAATGGGATATTCTCTTACTTGAACTGAATTTCCGGGGGTGAATGTCATCTATACGCCTGAAGTCTGGTATTTTTTAGTAATGCTGATAACGTTCGTGGGTCTGGCAATTATTAAGATCCCAATTTCCGTTTCATTGATGTTCTCTGCACTGGCTGGCTCGATAGCCTTCGGGGAGTTTTTCCCTCTCAGGCATCTTGTGGAAGGTGGATTTGGTTACATAGACACCATACTTGTGATTGGCTCTGCGATGATTTTCATGGAATCGATCAAAGTGTCGGGCCTTCTTGATACAATTGCAGGCAACATGACGATCGCCCTTCACAAGAAACCAACCTTTCTTCTCGTATTGCTCACTTTCTTCATAATGATTGCAGGCATGATAACCGGGTCGTCAACGGCTACAGTCCTTACTACCGGTGCAATTGCCTTCCCGGTGCTGAAGAATCTCGGATTGAGCAAGAGAAGAGCCGGTTCTATAATCGCAATGAGTGGAATCTACGGCATGATAGCACCTCCGATCAACTTGCCCGCAATGATCATCGGTCAGGGCGTCGACATGCCTTACATTGGATTCACCACCCCTCTTCTTCTTATGACCTTTCCCCTGGCAATTGTCACCTCGCTCATAATCGGAGCTCGCGAGGTAAAACCGGTCGATCTCGAGGAATTCAGGAAGACTAGAGAGAGGGAACCGATCAAGGGCTTTGCAGTGTACTTGCCTCTGATTCTCATGGTAATACTTATGGTTCTGGAAAACGTGAGCTGGGGCTTCTCCCTCGGTCTGCCCTTGATTTTCATGCTCTCCGCGATAGTCGCAACCATAACGGGGGCAAAAGGCAATCTGTTTAGGATCTCAATATCGGCCATACAGAACTCTCTTGGAATTCTATCAATACTCATCGGCGTCGGAATGTTTATTCAGATCATGACACTGAACGGCGTCCGGGGTCTTATTGTGGGCTTCCTCAACGGCCTTCCGCAAGGAGCTCTACTGGCCGGAATCGCCCTGGGTATTCCGGCATTTGGCGCCGTCTCATCTTATGGCTCGGCTTCGGTGCTTGGAGTTCCCTTCTTGCTTGCCTTTCTCGGCAACAACGACATCGTCGTCTGTTCGGCTCTTTCTCTGCTCGCCGGCCTTGGAGATATGGTGCCGCCAACGGCCCTTGCCGGCATATTCGCCGCTCATGTTGTCGGAGAGAAGAACTATTTCAAGATCTGGCTGAGCTCGATGCCGGCCTTTTTCATTACGATGATATTCGCTACCATTACCATAATCTACTCGAACGCGGTGGGAAGATTCGCAAACAGCTGGTACTTCTATCCAGTTTTTATAGTTGGTCTTGTAATCGTTGCCGTCGCGCTTCTTTTGGTAGATAAGGGAAAGGAGATGCCGGTGTCGTGACATTCATATATATTGCAATTGCGGTTTATCTTGCTTCCGTTCTAATTTATTCGGCTTATAAAACTGCGAAGAAATGGGAGTGGGTCATGAGCGCCATGATACTCATCCCGCTAATCTTGAGAATCTTTCTTATTAAGTAGAACTACCGCACCCGGAGAGTTTATCCAGAGTATAATTTCTCTAGTTAAACTCTTCGGGAGGGGTAGTAGTTGCAGATTAAACGAGACAGTCAATTCTACAGATTCGCTGCGTACGGTTTTCTGAAGAACCTTCGTTTCTTTGATCCATTCTTGATACTATTCTTCAGGGAGATGGGCCTTTCCTTTCTTCAGATAGGAACTCTTATATCCGTAAGAGAAGTAGCCACAAATTTCCTTGAGCTCCCAACTGGAATAATCGCCGACTTGTACGGCAGAAGGTTATCCATGGTGCTGTCAATGGTGTCCTATCTTTCATCTTTTATGATCTTTTACTTCTTTCCCAGTTTCTATGTCTATATGATAGCCATGATAGCTTTCGCATTCGGAGAGGCTTTCCGTACAGGAACTCACAAAGCAATGATACTGGAATATTTGAGAATCAATGACATGACCGACATGAAGGTTCATTACTACGGAGCGACTCGAGCGGCATCACAGTTGGGATCGGCAATCAATGCTTTAATAGCCGCCTTTCTGGTATTCTACTCTGGCAGCTACAAGATAGTATTCCTTGCTTCTGTCCTGCCTTATGCCGCCAATCTCGTCAACCTGATGCTCTATCCCAAGGAACTTGACGGCGAGTTGAGATCCGGAGAAAAAAGAGAAACGATCAAAGCCTTTCTGGGGATTTTCAGGAATGGAGACGCTCTCAAAGGAGTGCTAAATTCCTCTCTTTACGACGCGTTTTTCAAAGTTGTTAAGGAATATCTTCAACCGATCCTCAAAGCCCTGGCACTTGGTCTTCCGATTATGATCACATTCGGCGAGGAGCAACGCACATCAGTGATCGTTGGCATAGTCTACTTCGTCATATACATTGCCACAAGCTATGCCTCCAAAAATGCTGGAAGACTAAGCGGCAAGTTTGGAAATGAAGCGAGAGCCCTAAATTACACGTATATTTTCGGTGCAGTTCTAATCATATTTAGCGGTCTGCTTCAGATCTTCGCGTTGCAGGTCTTGGCTGTTGTCATCTTCTTCTTTTTGTTCATCCTGGAGAACTTTAGACGCCCCATCAACATAAGCTATATCAGCGATAACATTGATCACAAAACGATGGCTTCCGGTCTCTCGGTAGAATCACAGTTGAAGACTCTGCTGATGGCGATATTCGCTCCCTTGATTGGCTTCATGGCCGACAAACTGGGTGTAGGTTCGGCAATTACAATAGCCGGGGCAGCTATGCTGGGCCTCTTCGCCTTCGTTAAACTTAACCCTCCCAGAAACGTCAAAGATGTTGAAAGGGAAAAAGCTTAACCGCTAGTAAGTCTATTGGGGGTGATTGTTCTTGAGAAAGGTCTTCATACTAATAATTTTATTCTTCCTTTCGCTAACCACGCTAGTTTTTACATCAGAGACCGAGAGGGTCACTAGAGATATTGAGAGGATTATTGTCAGTCAGGTTTCTTACGGCGAAAAGAACGGTGAATGGACACAAGTGAAGAGAGAGACAAAGAGAATAGAGGTATTCTCTGAGCAAGGATTGCCGGTTATTACCGCACTTCACACGAACGGAAAGGAATACAGCAGAGTCGAATATACCTACGATACCGCTGGCCTGGTTCTGGAGAGTCGATATTACAGGAACTCAAGTGCAAACTTCACTTCCAAAACACAGTTCAGCTATGATTCTTCCGGTAGAGTCATAGAAGAGAAGACATATGACTACTGGCCCCCGCTTCTTGGACCACACAGACTGGTTGAAAGAGTCGAGATCACTTATGAACTGGAAGGTCGGGAGATACTCAGAGTCAGAACAAATCAACTCGGTGCGGTTCTCTCAAAGACCAAACTCATTCTTGACGAAGACGGTAGAGTTCTGGAAGAATCGGTTTTTGATGGAAGCAACAAGCTCACTTCCAGGGTAATTTATGAATATGACGACCTTCGCCTTTCGAAGATCGGTTCAATGAACAACTTGCTTTCTCTGAACGAAGAAACGATAATCAGTGATGTAGATTTCATTTTCGATAGAAAAATCAATACTCTGTCAGGCGAATCAGTCCTTCAGCGTCTGAGAAGAGTGTCGGACGGGTACTTTGAAATTGTCGAAAAGCGTGAACTGGGCGGAGAAGCGGAAGGGAACGTTCGGGTTTCACTCCCTGTGGAGCCCTTCTATGTTTCTCGAGAATACTCGGGCTCTCTGAAGACGGCCATTTGGAGGAATGCTGAGGGAGATGTCGTTCTTCTCGAGGCCTTCTGCGGAGACGAAACAGTGGTAATTGCCGAATATAGTTATGCTTCAACCGGCTTGATTACCTCCAGGGAATACATTGCGGGAGAACTCCACCTCAGGATCGACTACACTTTCGATTCTCGAGGAAACTGGGTTGAAGAACGGCTGTATAAGGAGGAAAGCAATGAGTTCAGGCTCTTGTCAGCAATTGAGAGGATAATCGAATATTATTGAAATGAGCTGGCCATCATCGATGATAGACCCGGAATTCCTCATAACGACTTTCGCCGTTACTGGAGTCGAGAGCTGCATAAACAGGTAGATCGAATAAGAAGCAAATCTGCCCCAAGGAGTCTCAATTTGATCTTCTTCAAGATTGAACGGAGCATCTCTTTCCGAAAATAATTCCGGAATCCAGTCTCTCTTTGTCTGCACTGCTTTGTGGGTGATAGAATCTTACCAGTGGGAGGAGATCTATGAGAATCACGCTTTTCATCGGGCCTTCGGCCTCCGGAAAGTCGGAAAGAATGCTTCAAGAGCTAGAGGCAGTACACAGGAAAGACCCGTTTTCCTATTTTTTTGTTGGTCCTTCCGGCGATCATGTCAGATATTTCAGAGAAAGCTTCATCTCAAGAGTTGGAACGATTCCCGCTTCCAGATTTCTTGCGATGGATCAGTTTGCCGTCGAGCTTTTCAGCGCACTTAATCCGGCATCTATCCATGTGGGAAACCATCTGATAAGGATGGAGATAGGGGATATTCTCGATCAAACTGGAAGAGGGGAACTCGCTGATTCGCCGGTATTCGTCGATTATCTGCTTGAAATGGTGCACGATGTAAAGGAAAACGGTGGTTTTGGAGAGATATTCTCTGAAGACGATGAGGTGTCGGCGATTCTCGAGTCAATCTATGTCGAGCTCCAAAACAGACTATCAAAGAAGGGCATTTTTGACACTTTCGATGCTTACACTCAGATCGATGACTGCGAAAGGGATCTCAGATCCGGGGAGTTTGGCAGGTACTTATTCCTTGATGGGTTCCACGACTTCAGTCACGCTCTTAAGCATTTCTTCAAGGCCGTAATTCCAGCTTATGACGAGGTTTTCATTACCGTTCCCCAAGAGCCCGGAAAGGAGTTCCTGTTTTCGAATATCGATTCGATTCTGGAAACGGTAGATGAAATAGGCGAGAATCTACCCGAACTGGAGATTAGAAAGATTTTTTCCGAGAAGAAGCCCCCTTCCAGCGGATTCGAGAGTTTCAAAGACTCTCTTTTCTCATCCGCAAGCGGGAAGCAAGCCTGCGGATCGGTCGATGTAGTTGTTTACCCCGATATCTTTGCGGAGATTGAGGGCATATCAAGGTTTGTGAAGTCCTTGCTCATATCGGGGTACGAACCGGGCGACATTTCAGTTGTCGCTTCGGACTTCTTCGCTTACAGAAAACTGCTTTCGGGAAAGCTCCGGGAATATGGAGTTCCCAGCAGAGTTGAAGGTGATGAGCAGCTCTACTCCTCGCTCTCGGTCAGAAGGTTGATTCTTCCTCTAGAGACTGCCGTTCTGGGTTTTCCGCCTGAGAAGATCATCGCAATGGGCGACTGCGGTTATGGAGGAGAAATCGATTCGAGATTTCTTGAGTCCGTTTCTTCAATGTCTAGAATAATATACGAGAGGGCTGGCCTCAGGCTATCGCTCAAAAAGAGAAGACTCTCGTGGCAGGAACACCTTGAAAGGCTTGTTCACCACATTGAAGCGAGGCGCGAGGCCATAATCTCACTGGCCGATGATGAGCTTGAACTGAGCGCTGCGGAAGAGCTTGCCGGGATCGTTGAACGTATTGAGGGCGATCTCGTGCCCGCCATTGAGAAGATTTTCGCCGTTCTTGAACCTTTCAGAAGCCTGAGAAAGAGGGCAGTTGGAAGTTATCGTGAAATGCTGATTGCCTGGGAGAGGGAACTTTCACTGACAGATACCTTCAATGAGTATCGGGATGATTTGCAGGAGCAAGAATTCGCGGCAGTCAGAAGACTCTTTGATCACACTCTCACCGATCTCGAGAAACTCCTCAAGTTCATGGGCAAGGAGCTGATCTCTCCGCAGGAGTATTACCGGTATCTGATGCTTGTGCTCAGGCATGACAAATTCCCTCTTTCGAGGAGCAAAGCAAACAGAGTCGAAGTGCAATCGCTGATAAATTCGCGCTTTTCGAAGAAAAAGGTCAAGCTTTTTGCCGGCTTCGTGGACGGCGCATACCCTCATGTCAGTTTGAATCCATTGTATAGTTTCACCCAGTTTGGGGAAATCAAGCCCAGGGATCTTCTTCTGGATGAGGAGATGCACCAGAGACTTAATCTACACATATCAATAAGTTCGGCACTTGAGTCTGTAAGGTTTACTTTGCCCGAATCAACGGTTGACGGCGAACCAATTCTTCCATCTCCTTACCTGAAGAGTGTTTTGGAGAGTTCGGGGCGTGAAATCGTTCGGGAAGGGAGGAGGGCCGGCAGAAGATTCGGATATATTCCTGAACTGGGATCATCGATGAGTGAATCAGAGCTGAAGATTGCGGCAGCAAGACTGTTCAGAAGCGAAGCATGGAACGAGCTTAAGGAATTTGGGCCACTGAAACCGCTCGATTCAGTCCTTTCCCATTTTGGAAGAGAGTTGAGCTGGTCTGTCGAAAACACAGGAGACCTTGGCAGGATCGTCGGAAAGGTTTTCTCATTCTCGCGTCTGAAGTCTTACGACGATTGCCCGTTTTCATTCTTTCTTTCCTACGTTGTAGGTCTCGATGTCTCTTTGGAAAGGATTTTTGAGCTGACAGCCCTCGATGAGGGAAACATTTTCCATTCCGTTCTTAGAGATTTCTTTTCCGGAAAGAACAGGGACTGGCAGAGCTCTCTATCCGAGAATATCTCCAGACACCTGATGCACGATAGCAAGGTAGTCTTTCGATTTGAATTCGAAAGGCTTAAAGAGATTCTCAGAGACTACATTACGGAAAGAGAGTCCAAAAAACCGAACTTCATGCAGGGAGATTTCGTTCCTTTCGCTTTCGAGAAAGCCTTCGGAATTGGAGATACGAAACCCGTAGAACTGCAGTCTGACTTCTTCTTGAGAGGCAAAATCGATCGACTTGATCTCGATGAATCGAGCCGCGCAATGTATCTCATAGATTACAAAAGAGGCGACAGCGGTGACGAGAAGCAGCTTCTCCTGTATTCAATCGTTGCGGACAGGCTCTTTCAAGAGAAAGGATACTATGTTGCAGGCGGGGTTTTCAAGACACTGATCGGAAGGGTAGTCAACAAATCTGCCTTCAGAACGATTTCTTCAGACGAAGAGAAGTCCTGGGAGTTTGCAAACAAGAGAAAAGCAGAAAGAATCGTTAGAGAGTCTCAGCTTTTTGAATGGCTCCGGAAGATAATCGAAGGAATCTATTCGGGCAGATTTCCGCCCTCGTTCATCCGTTCTTCAAACCAGTGCTACAATTGCAAATTCGCAGCAGTCAAGAGAGCGATCACCTGGAGGGAAGGTGAGTCAGAGAGTGAATAGCGACATGTTTGTCACCGCTTCTGCCGGTACAGGAAAGACATATACACTGGTTAAGGAGTATGTCGGAATATTTGAAAGAGCATTCAGGCTTGGCGAGCAGCTCGATGTTCACAACGTGGTTGCAATTACCTTCACCAATAAGGCAGCAAGAGAAATGAAGGACCGTGTGATAAGCGAATTTGATCTCAGGATCTCTCAAGGTGAACCGGGCAAGTGGAAGTTCTTGAGAAGCAAGCTCTCATACGCCTGGATCTCCACCATTCATTCTTTCTGCGAAAGGATACTGAGGGAGTGCGCCCTCTTCGCGGGAATAGATCCGGGATTTCAGATTATCAACGGAATGAGGAGATCTTCTCTTGAGGAAAAGGTTGTAAGGACCTACTTCGAAGAAAACCTGGAATCCATTGAGCCGCTCATTCGGCTGATGGGACTCGATAAGGCGTTTAAACTGATGAAAGATGCATTGTCGAGGGAGAGGCACTCATTCTATCTTAACCCCTCTCCCGTTGAGTATTCAGGCAGAGATCTGGGCTCGGATGCCGAAATAATCATCGACGGTTCGAAGTCATTCGCGGAATCTTACAGGGCAATTCTGTCTGATTACGAAATGAGAACTACGGGTTCCGGGCTCCTGGACTTCGATCAACTTTTGACCAGAACGAGAGATCTTCTACTGAAAATGCCTGATGTGCAACAGAAGTACAGCAATCGGTTTAGATACATCTTTGTTGACGAATTTCAGGATACAGATGAGCTTCAAAACGAAATAATCAGATTACTCAAGGCCGAGGGAAAGAACAATGTCTTCTTCGTAGGAGATGCCAAGCAATCCATATACCGTTTCAGAGGAGCCGATGTATCGGTCTTCAACAAGACATTGGAAACCTTCAAAAGAAGCGGAGCAGATGTCAAGAATCTCCGGATCAATAGACGCTCACATCCCGACCTTGTCTCATTCCAGAACAGATTTTTCAAGAGAGTGATGCAAGAGAACCCTGAAGGCCAATTCTTTCGTTCAGTTTATGAGGAAGACGTCGAATCGATCCCGTATGAAATTGATACTAACGCCTCAAGAGTGAGAATAATCGGCAGCGAGACCTCGGACGACTCAAAAGGAGTGGCAAAGTCTATACGGGCGCTTCTCGAAGAGGAAATTGTTTTCAGAAACAAGTCAGGAGAATGCGTAAAGCGTCAAATAACTCCTGGAGACATTGCTATCCTCTTGAGAACGTTTTCCAGAGTCTCGAGTTACGAAGGAGCTCTCGAAGAGATGAATATTCCCTTCTACACCATCGGCAGCAGAAATTTCTACGAAAGGCCGGAGGTAACCGGTCCCCTATCCTGGCTTGATCTCCTCGTCGATCCCTTGAATGACAACAATCTCGCGTCGTTCTTGCTATCACCGGCCTTTGGAGCTACACTGGATGAAATGCTCTCGCTGAGGGCCAGACAGGACATGAGACGTGTTCCGCTGTATTTCGTTCTGCAGGAAAGCAACGATGAAAGATTTGGCCAGCTGAAGGAGTTGCTCGATAGATTCGGGAAGCTCAAGCATATACTCTCCCCGAGCGATATTCTCCAGAGATTTGTTGATGAAACGGAGTATCTGGCAAAGCTGGCGACACTTAAGTCCGGCGAGAGAATGATTGCCAACGTGAAGAAGCTTATTGAGCTAGCTCAGGACCTTGATAGAATGGGTAGTTCGCTTCGCGAGCTTTCCTCAAACATAAGGGCGTTTGTCGACTCGAGCGATGAATCTGAAGCTACTCTCGAGACAGAAGAGTCAGACAGCGTCAAGATACTTACTGTTCACAAGTCGAAGGGACTGGAGTTTCCCATTGTCGTAATTGGTGACATGTACTGGAAAAAAAGAAACTCCAGTAAGCGGCTCTTCTTTGATGAGAAGGGATTTCTCATAACGAAGAGTAAGCCTGACAGAGATGAAGAGGGCCGAATTGGACGACTGGCCAGACAAGAAGAGGAAAAGGAACTGGAAGAAGAGAAGCGGACACTTTACGTTGCCTTATCACGGGCACGTGAAATGCTTATCCTTAGCTTAAACGGGAAAGGAGACTCTTCACGCCCGTGGTCAATTTTGCTTTCAGGATCTCTGCTCGAGCCGGAAAGCGGCGAGATAAACAGTTACTTGAAGGAAATAGCCGTACCGTTCTTTCCAGGGGAATTTGCTTCCCTTGAGGACAAATCCTCCAGAACTGAATTCTCATTGCCGAAAATCACTTCGGTAATGCCGGTTGCCGATTCCTCTTACATCAAATACCTCTCCCCGACCTTCATAACTTCTGACTACGAGGCCGAGTTCGAAACTGAATCAGATGCCGGAAGTCCGGACCTCGTTAAGCGAACGGCAAATATCGGGTTACTGGCCCACAGAATCCTGGAACCGCTGGGAATGAAAAGCATTCAAGGACTTCCCCTAACTCTGAAATCGATCATCGATGGAGGAAGACCAGTCTCTGTTGACAGGGTTAGCTTCAGCGACGATGATCTGACTGAAGTGAAGAGAGTTCTCTCCAGACTGGTCCACCATCAAATCATCAAGGAAATTGAAGATTCCGAAAGAGTGTTAAGCGAATTCCACTTTCAACATGGGTTTGGGAAGTATGTTTTGATCGGAATTGTTGATAAACTATACTTGAAGGACGGAAAGTGGAGGATCGTAGATTTCAAATACGCGAATTGGAGTTTCGGATTCATCGAGAAGTACCGATTCCAGATGCGGTTCTACCTTTACATTCTCAGAGATCTCTTGTCCCCCGTTGAAGCGACACTGCTCTTTCTCAAAGACGGAAAGTCAGAGAAGATTGTACTTGAAGATCAAGAGAGCTTCGAGGCGGAACTCCTTCAAATGATCTCAAAAGCCGGAGGCGATACGAATGAACCTTAAACCAACACGTCGCTCTTTTATGATCAGGTACTTTATCTATCCTTACTATTTTCTTCTGGGAATCGTTTTCTATCTGAATTTTGATCTGTCGGGCATAGACGGAAACAATCGCCTTTTTCTTATAGGAATCTGGATAGCCTTGACAGTAGTTCCAGGAATTCTACTGGCTTTCTCCCGAAGGAGATTCGGCTGGTTCTTCTGGCCGGCGCTTTTGAATGCTGCCGGCTGGTTGATAAGGTACGTTTTCCCCGAGAAGACCTACAATGATCTCAAGCCGCTGTTTGACAACGGGCCGGTTCTTCTTTTCATAGTTGCAGGGCTGCTCGGTGTAGTCTTCGTGGAGATTTACAGGACGTCTTTCAAGTACGATCTCAGCGATGCCGGAGTAGAGATTACCCACGGAATGTTCAGCGCAAACTCTCATATGATTGTCGCCAGACACATTACGAACGTCATGCTAAAGAGAAACTTCTTCGAACTCATAATGGGAGTTGGTCACGTGATTCCTGTAACCTCGTCTGGAATGGGCTCAGGAGACAGAGGGGTGATGGGCGGCTTTACGACCGATGCGGGTACTCAGAACCTTCGTGGGGGAGCCTTTGTGGGAAGCGTCAGCACTGAAAAAGAGTTTGTTGCAAACCCGGCAAACTGCATATACGGCATATCGAAACCGAAAGATGTAATGGAGAAATTAAAGGAAATGGTTTTATAAGGAAAGATTAATGGCGTGCCCGGGGCGATTTGAACGCCCGGCCTCCAGATCCGCAGTCTAGCGCTCTATCCAGCTGAGCTACGGGCACCCATAAACAATATAATGGCGGAGAGAGAGGGATTCGAACCCTCGGAGGGTATAAACCCTCACGTGCTTAGCAGGCACGCGCCTTCGGCCTCTCGGCCATCTCTCCACCCTACAGAGTTCATTCTATCACGGTGAGGTTGCGGTGTCAATACAACCTAAGTTCTGAAAGGCTCTTCAAAAGACACTGGTTAAGCGTTTCACAACTCTCCTATCTCATCTCTTTAGTTTGGATCACTGCAATAAGCGGTTCGGTTTTTCCGCCCGAGGACCATCTGTTTGAAGGGATCGAGTCAGCTTCAGTTCAGAAAAAAGCTGGCAAAAATGTAGTCGAATCTTTCGATGTGAAGGTACAATCATTGCAGGAGTTTCATCCAACGGGCTTTTTTGACTGATGAATCTGTGCATGTCGCTGTTCAACACATACCGGTTATCAGTGAGGAGGGATGTTTTCGGGATAGAGGCTGAAGTGGATTTCGTAATTCGGGATGAAGGAGTGTGAACGGATTGACGATAAGAGAAGTTGAACCTAGAGATGCCGCAGGTCTTATGGATATCATCGTCGATATCGGATGGTTCAAGGGCAAGGGTCTTGAAGAGGAAACATACTTGAAGAGAATTGAAAAGATGGTTCAGTGGAGTGTGGAGAAAGACGATCACCTCATTCTCGTTGCAGAAGAGGGAGACGAGTTGACAGGATACGCCAGCGTGCATTTCATGCCTTATCTATTCATGGGCGGAGCCGAAGGTTATGTTGGAGAGTTGTTTG
>NPID01000598.1_pt1 | contig 32438 bp, 28 predicted proteins | sample 8637491 | NCBI WGS metagenome assembly NPID01 (sample SAMN07420843, study PRJNA396082) | bioreactor metagenome | isolation source: sample BA6 brine-fed electro-methanogenic bioreactor BA | place: Japan: Kochi | collected 2016-06-14 | reverse complement strand
AAAAATGGGTAATGCTCCCCATTATTTTACCTTTGTAGATATAACATAAAGTAGATGGCCGATTAGCCGTGTTAAAACACGGATAATTGGTCGTGAAAATCCGAAAAAGCCCCTAACAAAAATAGGATGGCGATGATGACAGCAAATATCCATCGCAGGATAGGCCGTTTAAACTTGCATATTTAACAGTAGAAACTTCCGTGCCGCGCAGGGGTGATGACACCAGTTGTTCTGACAGATTGGCAGCAGTCATAAGAGGTCTTCTGCGCCCATCATTATCTGCTCAAAAACAAAAAAGCCGCAAACGGGGCGTTACCCGCAGCGGCTTGCTGTATATTCTCGGCTGTGATGTTCCTTGCCATCATGCCATTCCCCTCCAGTACCTTCAATCAAATTAAATCATGAACCTGACCATAACACGATGGCGCAACGTTTTTCAAAGGCGAATGGAATTCATGCAGGATTTTTGCACTTAAGACTTTTGCTGCGGCCCCCTTCAAAAGGGTGGACATAAAATTTCCCGAAAGGATTAAAATCATACAAGTGTTTAAAAATACTTGACTCTGTCAATCATTTTGCGATATATCCACCGCCATGAACTTTTTGCCCTGGCCATAATCCCCTCCTTGGCCGGGGCGCTTTTTTATCTGCTCTCCTTCAAAACGATCCTTTCTTCCTTTCGCTAAAACAATTCCTTCTGCTCCAAAGGGGTGATGCACTGTCGACCTTTATGGTCGGGCCGGTTGACGAGGGTGGAAACCGGATAAAGATCGAATGTCTCACTGGGACATGGAACGAGCAGATTTTGAAGCTTGTCTGTTTCAGCTGCGGGATCAAGCCATAGGGAAAAGTCTTCTTGTCGCACTACGACCGGCATTCGGTCATGAATTGGAGATAGGCGTTCGTTGGCATCGGTGGTCAGAATCGTGAATGTCTCGATGGCCTGCCGCCCCTGATCTGTTTCCCCCTCCCAATGTTCCCATAGGGCTGCCAGCGTCAGCGGCTTTTTCTTGTCAGCATGGTGAATGAAGTAAGGCTGCTTGGGGCCTTTTTCTTTCCGCAGCCATTCATAGAATCCGTCGATGGCAAGAAGGGCACGCCGATGACGAAACGCGCTGCGGAAGGATGGTTTTTGCGCGGCAGTCTCGGCGCGGGCATTGATCATGCGATTGCCGATGGCAGAATCTTTGGCCCAGGAGGGAACAAGCCCCCAGCGCAGAACGGTCAATTTCATTTTGCCGTCCACAATATGAAGGACCGGCGCCTGCTCGGACGGCGCAATATTGTAGCTGGGCTCGAAAGAGGGCAGGGCAGAAGAATCAAGTCCGAAATGCCGCGCCAGCTCTTCAGGCGATAATGTCAGGCAGAAGCGTCCACACATAAGACTGAGTCTATCATCTATTCTGACGGTGGATTTGCCGTCTCAATCCGACTGAGGGCTTCAAGCACCAACTGCTCACCGGCAGAAATTCGCAGGATTTCGATGGGCAGGGCGTCGTTGAGGCTGGGCTGGCGGGAAGTCAGCCACGCCACCGCCTCTTTTTTGCTGGCAAACACCTGAAGAAGATTATCCCGAAGCGCTTCGGACATTTCACCCACCCAGGCAGAACGCAGGCTGGTTAGAATCTGATCGAAGGTGGTGTCAGCCGGCAAAGATTTGAGAACCTCCAGGGCGAGGGATTTATCGCTTCGGTCTGGAGAAGGTTCCTGGATTCTTCCGCCCATCCGTTTGTCGATGATTTTGTCATGTACGATCATCGCGACAACCAGCAGCAGGATGCAGGTCGGTGCGAGTAGCGCAAAGAGAGTATGGTATGTCATGACGTTTTCCCTTCCTGCCGTTCCTCCTGATTTTTAGCCAGACGGTACAGCGACGCTTTGCTGATCCCGTATTTCCCGGCAAGATCCGCCTTGGAGCCCTGCCAGGAAGCAAAATCATCACGCAGTGACTCAATGTCGGACTCGGACAGCTTGGGCTTAGGTCCGAAGCGCACCCCGTTGGCCCGGGCTTTCTGGCGGCCTTCATGGGCACGCTCACGAATCAACTCCCGCTCGAACTCACCGATGGCGCCCATCATGTGGAAAACCAGCCGCCCCATGGGAGAAGTCGTGTCGATTGCCTGATCGAGCACGACCAGATCTACCTTCTTCTCCGAAAGGGTATGGGCGATATTGGAGAGGTCCGCCACCGAACGCGCCAGGCGGTCAAGCTTGGTGACGACAAATATATCGCCCTCACGCACGAAATCCAATGCCCGGTTGAGTTCATGCCGGTTGTTGGCCTTGGCCCCGGAGGCCTTCTCCTTGAAGATCCTGTCGCAGTCAGACAGCTTGTCCAACTGCACCTCCAGACTCTGCCCGCTGGTACTCACTCGGGCATACCCGATGCGTTGTCCCGTCACGTCTCATAACTCCCCAGATGATTTGATGAAAACATTTTAGAGGATTTATGAGACAGAAAAAGTCACAGGTTTCGGGAGTCTTATAATTCAGGTAGTTTGATATTGGTAAATCGGGTCACAACCGATGCGTTGTTGCAGAAGATCCACCAATAAGCGGACCTTTGGAGACAGATGTCGATTGTGCGGATAAACCGCCCAGACGGCAGAATCTGGTTGCCGATAATCATCCAGAACCGAGCGCAAGGCGCCACTCTGAAGGTGATCAACGACATAGTAGTCGGGCAGTTGCACCAATCCTATTCCCCGCAGCGCCGCATCGAGCAGTGCCGGGCCACTGTTGCAGCTCCAGTTGCCAGCCACTTTGAGGGTTTTGCTTTGACCCTTTTCACAAAAAGTCCAGTAATCAAGCGTACCGAGCAGACAATTGTGCTTTGCCAGATCCTGTAAGTTCTTTGGGTTCCCGAACCGTTCGAAGTATTGCGGAGATCCGCAGGTGTAAAGAGTTCTTGGGGCCAGCTTACGGGCTACCAGCGTCGAATCTTTCAGTCTCCCGAAACGAATAGCCAGATCGAGTCCCTCCTCCACCAGGTCGAGAGTCTGATTTGTGAACAGCATCTGCACACTCAGCTCCGGATATTTGCTGATGAATTCGTTGACCAGCGGAGCGACAAATAGGTCGCCATAGGCGACTGAGCAGGTTAGCCGCAGGGTGCCACGCGGTTCAGATTGCAGCGAAGTCACCGCCTGTTCAGCTTCTTCCAGGCTCTGAAGCAATTGGCGGCAGTGCTGGTAGTATGTCCCGCCAACCTCCGTCATTGTGACCTTACGGGTGGTGCGATAAAACAGCTTGGCCCCCAAACGTTCCTCGAGAGCATTGATCTGCCGACTGACATGAGCGGTGGAAACGGAAAGTCGTTTGGCGGCGGCAGTAAAGCTTTGAGTTTCCGCCACAGCAACAAATTCTTCAATACCTGCCCACCTCGCCATCATTATTACTCCCTGGCAATAATGTTTTACTGAAAATCCGGATTATCATTCTGACAGAAATAGATAGAATACGTCCATCACAAAACAACAGGCACGCAACCAGCGAAAGCTGCGTTGCACAAACAAGGGAGAACAATCATGGCATCATTTACTGTACCAAGACAAACCTTTCACGGCCCCGGTTCCCTGGAATCCCTCAAGGAGGTCGGCGGCAGAAAAGCGGTTATCGTCACCGGTGGTGGTTCAATGAAGCGTCTGGGATTTCTGGAGAAAACCATCAACCTGCTGCGCGAGGTCGGGATCGAAGCGGCCGTCTTTGAGGGGGTTGAAGCCGACCCCTCTGTTTCAACGGTTATGCGTGGCGTTGAAATGTTCAAAGCTGAGAATCCAGATCTGATCATCGGCCTGGGTGGCTGTTCGGCTATCGACGCTGCCAAAGCCATGTGGGTTTTCTACGAGTATCCGGAAGCAACCTTTGAAGAGATCACCAAACCGTTCACGATCAAACCACTGCGCAACAAGGCGCGCTTTGTTGCGATCCCCTCCACCAGTGGAACCGGAACCGAAGCGACCTGTGCTGCCATCATCACAGACACAGAAAAAGGGATCAAATATCCTCTGGTTTCTTACGAACTCTGCCCCGATGTTGCAATTGTCGACGGCGAGCTGGCCATCAGCATGCCAGTCAACGTGACCGCGGATACCGGCATGGATGCACTGTCACATGGTGTCGAAGCTTTCGTCGCGACCCTGGCAACCCCCTATACCGACGCCCTGGCCCTCGACTCGGTGCGCTCGGTCTTTAAAAACCTTCCCAGGGCCTATGAAGACGGCAGTCAACTGGAGGTTCGGCAGGCGATGCACGACGCGTCCTGCCAGGCAGGCATGGCATTTTCCAACGCAATCCTGGGCATCGTTCACTCCATTGCCCATCAGGTCGGCGGAATGTTCAATATCCCCCATGGTCGTGCCAACGCGATCCTGATGCCGAACGTGGTGCGTTTCAATAGTCGCACGACCGATAAGTATCGCTTATTGGCTCAAGCTTTAGGCAAAGAGACCGCTGAGGAGTTTGCCCAAGAGCTTGAACGCCTCCGGCAACAGGTGGGGGTCGAGGACAGCTTCCAGGCTTACGGTCTTGAAGCGGCGGCATGGCAGGAGAGGGTGGACGCCATGGTGCAGAATGCCCTGAACGATCCCTGCACCGGCACCAACCCTCGCCAACCCTCGGCAGAAGAGATGAAGAAAATATTCCAATACTGCTTCAATGGCGAGGTCGTCGATTTCTGATTCCATTGGCTCTCCCCTGCAAAGGGGAGAGCCCTTTGGCCTTTCAGATTCGATATTGCGCGCCCCTGCTTTGACTTTAAGGGCCGACCAGTGACCGACACGGTCGCAGATCATCGGTGGCCGCCAAGCTGGGCACGCACCCTCACGCCACGCGCGTCCCGATCCAGGTCTTCCGGGATCGGACTGGCCTCCTTGCCGACCTCATCAAATCCCCTGACCGATCTTTATTTCGTTGAAATATGATTTTCAGGGTTTTTCCGCTCTTTTTCAACACGACACATCAACGCGGAATGAGGCCAACTGCCGATTTCCGGACTGCAGAACTCAGGAGTTGTGAGAATTGCCGTGTCCAAGACTTCTTTAAGCTAAGAGCCAATTCGGGACAATTTCCGGGGAGGCCGAAAAACTTATCCCTTTCATGCGCCTGACGTAAGTTGAGGGCATTATTACTTCTAGGGATTTGGTGGAATTACCAGCGGTCCCGAAGCTTTTGCCAAGTGGTCGTACTCAGGAAGCTGTTGTCGACGCATGCTTCCATTTCTTGGAACATACGAATCGGCATCGTAAAAGAGAGCAGCTCTTTATCGATCTTGCCCCGCTGCGACAGGTCGAAGAAACCAATAACCCCACGTGGATTATCGCTTTCGGTTTCCTCATAGGCAAACAGAATCGACTGGCATGCAGCTCCCCATGGCGACGTTGTGGCGTTAATGGACCCGCTGCGAAACCCGGCCAATGTGACCAATGCGGAGAGTTGATCCGGGTTGACGAACATCATGACCAGCGACATCTCCTCTTCTTGCGCTACCTGATCGAGGGGCTTGAAGACAATAAACTCGGTCGGTACCTCACGGTAGGGAAGATCGTTCACCCAGCGGGAGGCAACTTCGGGGCTCTCGAAAAAACGCTCTCCCTGACCCATGTCAAAGGTCTGGCCGTTCGGCAGCTCGGCTTTCCCACCGGTCGAGAGGAGCCGGTCGATCGGGAAGCCGGTGTAGCAATTGCCGAAGCCGAGACCGGTTCCTCCCCCAGGACAACCGTAGGTCTTCCGGTCGAAGGCTGCGGTCCGGCCATTGGCAGCCGCGCTCAACATGGCGGCGGCACATCCCCACCGGCCTTCCTTGAACTGGGTGGCGTTCTCCGGCTTGGTGTTTGTCAGCAAAATAGCAACGGGGGACTGTTTCAATCCCAGGGCTTCGGCAATTCGGCTATGCATGTCAACTCCTCTTCTGTTGTTGGAGGCCTATTTCTTCGCCCTGATTTGCCGGTCATTCGTGCTCTTTTTCGACGCGACACATCAACGCCGAATGAGGCCAACTACCGATTTCCGGACTGCAGAACTCAGGGTCGTCAGGGCAAAGGATGTTGGCGTTCGATTCGAAGACGCCGAAAAGCTCCGGAAGCTTTTGATTTCTTTCGGGAAACCACCACGAATGCTGCATGTCGACCATCCGGGGATGCATGGCCTCCGAGAGCCTGACCCGCTGACGCACCGACCCGAGCGGGGTCGAGATCACCGCCCAGTCCCCCTCGGCCAGCTCCAGCTTCTCAGCCGTTTCGGGATGAATCGAGACCAGAGGATCGGGGACTTTCTTTCGCGCTTTTTCAATCTGCCGCTGCTCGGAATGGTACATGGGCATAAAACGGCTTCCGGTAATGAGGATCAGGGGATATTCCTTGGCGACCTCCGGGTCGCCCTTTGGGCTCCATAGCGGCTCGCGGTATTGCGGAAGCGGGTCTGCCCCCAGTTGCTCGAAAATCGAAGATTTCAGCTCGACCTTGCCTGAGGGTGTGCCGAAACCGAACCGCTCATATCGACGGTATTCCATCTCACCGAATATGCCGTACTGGTCCGTCAACTGTTTAAACGTCAGCCCCACCGGTTCCAGGCAATGGTCATACACCTCTTCGACGGTTTCCCAGGGCCAATATTCTTCCTGACCTAACCGTAAGCCCAACCCGCGGTAGAAGTCGTAACTGTTGCGGCGCTCGTACATCGGCTCAACCCCCGGCGGGCAGGCCATGCAGAACCGGTTGGTCAGCCAGAGCTCGGAAGTCTCCACTGTGGAGGTCGCAGGAAAGACATAATCGGCCAGGGCCGCAGACGGGGTCATGTAGTAATCCACAACCACGTAAAGCTCCAAGGCCATCAGCGCTTCAAAGACCCGCTTGGAATTGGGTAGAGCAAGAAGCGGGTTGTTTGCAAGAGTGATGGCAGCGGTTACCGGATACGGCTTGCCGGTGATGATGGCGTTCATGACTTCTCTGGCATGAGCCAGGTTGGAGTGCCACGCTTCGGGGGGCGCCATGTAACCTTCGGGCAGCTTTTTGTTGGCGGCCGTGTTTCTTTCCCAGCCGGGGAAGCCGAAGAAGGGATATTTATCCGCTCCGAGCTGCTTAACCCGCTGGCTTTCGGGCAATACGTCGTTGATCTCTAAATACGTCCAGTCCCGGATTTTCCCTACCTCGTTCGCCAGGGTGAAAACCTCGCCGCCGGGGATTTCCAGATTGCCGGTAATGGCCCTGAGGATGGCCCGGCCCCTCGCGCACTGGGTTGAATTGACTCCCTGCTTGTCCAGGCCCAGCCCGAAAGGAATGACAGCCGGAGCGGTAGTAGCGTACATGCGTGCTGATTTCACGATGAGGTCGGCGGGCACCGATGTGATTTCGGAGACCTTCTCGGGCGTGTACTGTTCGACCGAGGCGACAAGCTCTTCAAAACCAATCGTCCAGTTGGAGACGAATTTACGGTCGTACAGGCCTTCTTTGATGATCAGGCGAATCCAGCCGAGCATCAGGGCGAGATCCGTGCCGGGACGAATCTGCAGCCAGAGATCCGCCTGCTCCGCCTCTTTTGTCCTCCGCGGATCGATCACGATCAGCTTTGCGCCATTCTTTCGGGCGTGGGCGATTTTGGGAGTCAAACCGATGGGGTTGGACTGCGAAGCGTTACAGCCCCACATGACGACGCATTTGGCGCCAAAAACTTCGCTGCCGAGGATCATGCCTCCGTAGGTAGCATATTCCGTCGCGTAGCTGGGACACATGCAGATGGTGTTGACGCCGCAGGTGTTGGGAGATCCGAACAGGTTGAAAAAGCGGCGGCAGTCCCAGTGATACGTTCGCTTGGTGCCGTGGGTGAAGGTCAGGGTTTCCGCCCCGTACTTATCCCTTAAACCGGAGAGTTTCTCAGCCACCTCGTCCAGGGCCTGATCCCAGCTCACCCGCTGCCAGCGTCCTTCGCCTTTTTTGCCAACTCTCTTCAGAGGATAGTTCAGACGGTCCGGGTGATAGAGATGGTCCAGCATCAACCGGCCCCGTTCGCAGATGGCTCCCCGGGTGACGGGGTGATCGGGGTCGCCGGTGACTTTAACCGCTGTACCGTTTTCGATATGCAGCAGGGTGCCGCATCTTGGGTGGCAGAGACCGCAGTAGCTTCGGCGAATGTCTTTCATAATAGCCTCCTGCTTTTCGACATATTTAACCTTGGTGTTTGAGCCCGATTTGTCCAAACTCCCTGTCGGACCAGCCCCTGAGGTTGGTTATGGTGCGTTGAAGGAGCGATCTGAAGAGCGTCATTTCATCTTCGGTCATGCCGCGTTGGGCTTCATTCAGAATAGCTCTGGCGATGGTCGCGCAACGCTCTGCGGTATCCAGGGCCAACGGGGTCGGGGTCACAATTCTCTGTCTGCTATCATTCGGGTCCAGAGTTCTCTCAATCCAGCCGCGCTTTTCAAGTCCATTAATCAGTCGACTTACACTGGATTTCTCAAGATGCAATCGCTCGCCGAGTTGCCTCTGCGTCATGGCTTCACTATTGAGGAGAATGATGATGGCTCCCCACTGTTCCGCGGTCATGTCAATGCCCGCTTCGTGAAGCTTCCTGGCGAGGTGATTACTCAAGAGCCTGCTCGCAATTCCGGTCAGGTATCCGAGAGATTGGTTGTGGTCATAGGAAAAAGTCATAGAATGGTTGTATATGCAACCATGATGCTTTGTCAAGTGGCTCATGCGGGTTGATCATTTCAGGCAATACTCCACCTGATCAGTTACAAAGCCTATGAAGAGGAGAAGGCGGAAAGGATAAGGAGGGAATAAGGACAGCAGGAGGCTGAGAATTCTTTGTGCGTTCTGCCTGCCATCAATGGGCACTCCCAAGCGTTTCCTGGCGCAGCTTTGCGACATCGCGCAGCGGCGGCGCCCCAAACAGTCGGCTGTATTCACGGCTGAACTGCGACGGACTTTCGTAGCCGACCTGAAACGCCGCGCTCGTCGCGTCAAGATGCTCCGCCAGCATCAGGCGTCTGGCTTCCTGCAGGCGAAGCTGCTTCTGATACTGCAGCGGGCTCAAAGAGGTCATGGACCGGAAGTGGGTATAAAAGCTCGATGTGCTCATGCTGGCCTGGGCGGCGAGATCGTCCATGCTCATCTGTTGTCTGAAGTTTCCCTTCAGCCACGCAATCGCCCGGGCAATCTGATTTCCCTGGCTTCCTGCCGCTGCGATCTGGCGCAACCGCACGCCCTGATCCCCGACAAGCAACCGATACAGAATCTCCCGCTGAATGATAGGCGCAAGGACCGGGATGTCCTCAGGCTGATCGAGCAGGCCCACCAAGCGTTCGAACGCGCTGAGCAGCGCCGGGGTCACCTCGCCGATCATCATCCCGCAGCCGGCCTGCTGTGTGCGCGGTGCGGGGAGGTTGCTGTCCACCATCATCTGTGACATTTCCCGAAGATCAATTTTCAACAAAAGTCCCAGGTAAGGCTCGTCAGGACTCGCCTTGATGACCTGAAAAGTCGTCGGCAGATGGACCGAGGTGATCAGGTAATGATCGACGTCGTACACATAGGAGTCATTCGCGAGATGTGCGCGCTTGGCCCCCTGCGCGACAAGACAGAGGCTGGGTTCGTACAGGCCGCTTCTGAGTTCGGTCGGTTCCTCGTGACGATAGAAGGTCAATCCCGGGATCGCCGTGGGAAGCTGCTCACACCCTTTGGTCCATCGGGCAACACTTGCCACCAGTGACCTGCGCAAAATATCCCTGTCATCCACTGCTCCAACATTCTTAACGTCCGATTCCTTCATCTTTTTTCTCCGGTTGGCATTTATCTGAACGATATCAGCCTGCTGGGCTCCCAGCCAACCTCTTTTTTGTCCTTTTGGAAAATCAGGCAAGAAATAGACAGGATTGGTCTAGCCGTCTGATCCGCGAGAAAGTAGATTTGGATCATCAGAAAGGTTCCTGCGATGGAACGATGGAAGGTATGACAAAAACGCACGGAGGAATCAGACAATGGAAATCACGCGAAACGGCGCACAGCCCTCAGCAGAAGGACCGGCCGACTGGTTTACCGGCACGGTACGCATCGACCCCCTGTTTCAGGCTGGCACTCCGGCACGCGCGACAGGCGCCAGCGTCACCTTCGAGCCCGGCGCCCGCACGGCGTGGCACACCCACCCCCTGGGACAGACCCTTGTCGTCACCGCCGGTAGCGGCCTGGTGCAGCGCGAGGGCGGGCCGATCGATGAGATTCATCCCGGCGATGTGGTCTGGTTCCCGCCGGGAGAAAAGCACTGGCACGGCGCCTCTCCCACCAAGGCCATGACGCATATCGCCATCCAGGAACAACTTGAGGGCAAGGCGGTCGAGTGGCTGGAGAAGGTCAGCGACGAGCAGTACGGCGGTTGAGCATGATTTTCAGGCGAAAAACAGGAGTCCAGAGATGGAGGTTTCGCGAAGACGGTTCATCAGGACCAGCGTCACCACCCTTGGGGGTGTGCTCGTCTGTACCTTCAACCTTCCTCCGCAGGGAGGGAAGGCCGTTGCCGCAGGTGTATCGTCAGCCGAAACAACAGGAGAGAGAACCATGCCACACATTATCGTCAAGCTCTGGCCCGGCAAGTCGGAAGAGCAGAAAACCCAACTTGCTGAGGAAATCGTCAAAGACGTCGTCGACATCCTGGGAAACGGGGAACAGTCGGTCTCTGTCGCCATCGAAGAGGTCGCGCCGGAGGATTGGAAGGAGGAGGTCTACGGACCTGATATTCTGGATAAGCAGGAAACGCTTTACAAAAAGCCCGGCTATTCGATGTAACCACGGGAGAGTCCTGCCAGGTAGCGCCGGATTACGGTCCGACTTCACCGGCACGCTCGACCACATGGTGGTCTGGTAGCTGGGAAGGTCAGCGACGGGCAACGCCAGAACGACCGAGTGAAGCAGATCATCAGTTAAATCGGAACCAGGGAAGTCGTCCGCACCGGAAAAACACTATCTGAAAAGGTGAGCATACGCTTTACAACCACCTATGAAAGGATTTTATTCATGGACCCATATTACAGCGGCAAAGTTGCACTTGTAACCGGAGCAGCTTCAGGAATGGGGCTGGCTACGGCCAAGTCCTTCGCGCAGGCAGGCGCTTCGGTGGCGCTGGCCGACATCAGCGAGGAGGCAGTCCGGTCTGCGGCAGAAGAACTCGTGAACGCCGGGCACAAGGCATTGGCGATCCCCTGCGACGTGACTGATGAAGCGCAGGTTGCGTCCATGGTTGATCGAACGGTTTCAACCTTCGGGCGTTTGGATGCGGCATTCAATAATGCCGGGATACAGGTTCCGCCCAGCGATGCTGCCGAGGAGGCGGCAGAAAGCTTCGATCGCGTGATCGCGGTGAACTTGCGCGGCATTTGGGCCTGCATGAAACATGAATTGCGGCAAATGCGTGAACAGAAAAGCGGCGCCATCGTCAACTGTTCCTCCATCGGTGGCCTTATCGGACTGCCGGGCCGGGCTTCCTACCATGCGTCCAAGCACGGGGTCATCGGGCTGACTCGCAGCGCGGCCGTTGAATATGCGCCACGCGGCATTCGCATCAATGCGGTCTGTCCAGGGGTCATAGATACCCCCATGGTGGCCGACATGCTCACAAACCAGGCCGACGCCATGAAAGAGATCATGCGGGAGCAACCGGTCGGACGGCTTGGCCGATCCAATGAGATCGCAGATGCCGTTCTCTGGTTGTGCGGACCAGAGTCGACTTTTGTGATTGGTCATGCGCTCGCTCTTGACGGAGGATTTACGGCCCATTGATGGATTGTGGCTGGCGAGCTGCGGCGCTTCGTTCAGAGTGGGCGCCGACCGCGGAACGCCTAACGATCAAGACGTTGCTGAAACCGTAATGCTGCCCAAAGAAGACGACTTAAAGATTGTAAAGAGAAGAGGTAACGGTTATGGGCAATGAAGTCATAGACCAAGGGCGCGGCAGCGCAAAGGTGCTGATCGTCTACTACTCGCATTCCAGTAACACCGGCAAAATTGCCAGGGAAATTCACAAAGCCGTAGGTGGCGATCTCGTGGAAATCGAGCCGGTAGAGCCCTATCCGAACGACTACAATGCCGTGGTCGAGCAGGCTAGGCAGGAACTGAGCTCAGGTTATCAGCCTCAGCTCAGAACAAAAATTGAGAGTCTTGCCGGTTACGATACGGTTTTTGTGGGCTCACCCAACTGGTGGCACACCATCGCTCCGCCAGTGATCACCTTTTTGTCGGAATCGGACCTGTCCGGAAAAATCATCATCCCCTTTATCACTCATGGCGGGGGCGGCCTGGGGCGCAGCGCCGACGACATTGCGTGGCTTTGTCCGCAGGCAAATGTTCTGGAAAGCCTGGCCGTGTTCGGAGCCGACAGCGAGGCTGCGCAGAAATGGTTGTCAGCCAATTGGCCCATTCAATCCATCGGCCGCTGATGTTCTTCGTTCTTAAGCTCGCAGGAAGCCCAGAAAGCCAACACAAGGAGCGCGATCCTTCAATTTGAAAGGAGATCAAAATGAGACAGGCAACCATCTACTTAAGTCTTTTCCTGCTTCTCTCGACGCTGGTTTTTGCGGGGCAGGCATTCGCCGAGGGAAAAAGCGATTCGGCGCAGACGGTCTATCCGGCCGGGTCGCAGAAGTCCTTCAAAGGGCCTGACGATTTGTTTACCGGCGATGTCCAGGTCGACATTCTTTTTCCCTCGAACGAGACCGCTCAATACTCCGGGGCCTACGTCACATTCCAGCCTGGCGCAAGAACCGCATGGCATCTGCATCCGGCGGGGCAGCACATGGTTGTGACCTCCGGGGTCGGCCTGACCGGTACACGGGACGGGACAATCGTCACCATCCGAGCGGGTGACGCAGTCTGGTGTCCGCCCGACATCGACCACTGGCATGGCGCCACGCCCGATTCACCCATGACCCATCTTGTCCTCACCGGGGTTCTGGATGGCGAGAATGTCATCTGGAAGGAAAAGGTCACCGATGAGCAATACAACAACCGATAAGGAGTCGACGATGATGAGCAAGATCACGACATGCCTGGCAATCCTGGGTGTTTTTCTGGTGAGTGCACCCTTCTCGGCGGATGCCGAACAGCAGGCCGCGGAACAGGCCTTGAGTAAGAGGCAGGAAAGCATCGTCGCCATCTCCGCGCTCACTGCGCAAGGCGACATCGATAAACTGAAAACGGCGCTCAATGAAGCGCTCGACGCCGGCTTGACCGTCAATGAAGTGCATGAAGTTCTCGTTCACGTGTATGCGTATGCAGGATTTCCACGCAGCTTCAACGGGATGTTGGCCTTCAAGTCGGTCATGGATGAACGCCAGGCCAAGGGCATCGAGGATGAGAAGGGCAGGGAGGCCAGCCCGGTGCCGGCAGACCTGAACCGGGACGCGTATGGCGCCAAGGTGCGCGCTCAGCTCAGTGGCCTGGATGACGTTCCGCCACCGGCCGAATGGCAGACGTTTGCGCCGGTCCTCGACAAATTTCTCAAAGAGCACCTGTTTGCCGATCTCTTCGCACGAGACATCCTGTCATTCCAGGACCGGGAGCTGGCGACGGTTGCGGCTCTGGCCAGCATCCCCGGGCTGGAAGGTCCGCTCCGGTATCATCTTCTGGCGTCCATGAATGTCGGCCTGACGGAAGCGCAGATGAAGGACTTCATCTCGGTTCTCAAGTCCAGGGTCGGCGCCAGGGAAGCGAAAAATGCCGGCCAGGTATTGGAAGAGGTGCTTGTTGAAGCCAGGGCTGAATAACGGGTCCATGATGACAGGCAGAAATCATGGGGAAATATCGGAAACCTTTGCGGCGCTTTATCCATAGAGAGGGGCCAAAATGATGAAAACCGGTTTGAGCAATATCCGGATGAAAAAATACATCGTCACGGTTTTCATGATTGGATTCGTCAACTGCTTCCCGGTGTTTTCCGCACATGCAACGGAGAATCAAACAGTCATGAAAATACGTGTTGAGTCCAATGGCCAATCCTCAGTCTTCGAGCTCAACGATAGCTCCGCAGCAAAGGAACTGTATGCTCAGTTGCCCCTGAATATCGAGGTCGAGGACTTTGGCGGGAAGGAAAAAATCTTCTACCCACCCCAGAAGCTGAGCACTACCGGTACCCCGCTGGTCGCTCAAGCGAAACCCGGGACGCTTGCCTACTATGCGCCCTGGGGAGACGTCGTCATGTTCCATAAACCCTTTGGCTCCGCGGCAGGACTCTATGAGCTGGGGCATGCCGTGTCGGGGGAAGAGCATATCCGGAAGATGGCCGGGTCTTTGCGGGTCACACGGGAGAAACTATAAATGAACAAAAACATCCTCATACTGTCGGCAAGTCCCAGAAAAAGAGGCAACTCAGATCTTCTTTGCGATGAATTCATGCGAGGCGCAAGGGACTCTGGACACGAGGTCGAAAAAATCCGGTTGCCGGAAAAAACAATCAATTATTGCACCGGGTGTTGCACCTGTATCAGCAAACAAGGCTCCTGCGTACAGCAGGACGATATGAATGAGATTCTGGAAAAATTACTCGGCTGTGACGTCATGGTCCTGGCCACCCCGGTCTATTTTCATTCGATGAACGCCCAGATGAAAACCTTCATCGACAGGGTGTGCCCTGTCTACAAGCTGCTCAAGGACAAGGATGTGTATTTTGTCGTGGCGGCTGCTGGCGGGGAAATTTTGATTGAACGCACGGCTCAAAGCCTCAGGGTTTTTACTGATTGCCTGGACAACATCAAAGAAAAAGGGATTGTCGCCGTCACAGGGGTTTGGGATGTCGGTGAAGTTAAAACGACTCAGGCACTGAACCTGGCCTATAACATCGGGAAAAGTGCCTGAAAGGCCCTGACATTTCAGCCCGGAACTTATTGTTGGCCTTGGAGCGTGGACGTTTCGCAATGAAAGGGATACTGAAATACATGGCGATCATTTTGTTAGCGCTGGCGTGCTGCTTTGCCCTGGGCGCCTGCATTCTTTTGAATCAGCCTCAATTTGGCAAGTCCCCAGAAGGTTCTCGACAAGAGGTCATCCGGAGGTCAGCTCATTATGAGGCCGGAAAATTTCAAAATCTCATCGCCACACCAAAATTCACCAAAGACGTCAGTACCTTTTCGATCATCAGGGATGATCTCTTGAATCCCGGGGAGAGACTCGTTCCAGATGGGCCGATCCCCGCAATTAAAACCGACCTGAAGAACCTGGAGCAGACACGTGACGTGGTTGTCTGGCTCGGCCATTCCTCCTATTTCATCCAAATCGGTGGGAAAAGAATTCTGCTCGACCCGATCTTCAGCGACCATGCCGCACCGTTCTCATTCCTCAACAAGGCCTTTACCGGGACGAACATCTATCGTGCGGAGGATATGCCAAAGATCGATGCCCTGCTCATCTCCCACGATCATTGGGACCACCTCGATTATGCCACGGTCATGGCTCTCAGAGACAAGGTGGGTCGGGTTGTTGTGCCGCTGGGGGTGGGGGCTTACTTCGAAAGTTGGGGATTCCCACCGGAAAAGATTCACGAGAAGGACTGGTACGAAAAGGTAGGGCTTGAAAACGGTCTCGAGATTCATGTTCTGCCTGCACGACATTACTCGGGCCGCATGCTCAGGCAGAACCAGACCCTGTGGGCCGGATTCGCCCTTGTGGCTTCGGAGCGGAGGCTGTTCTTCAGCGGCGACAGTGGGTATGGGCCACATTTTGCCGAGATCGGCCAAAGGTATGGCGGGTTCGATTTCGTGGCGCTGGATGCCGGGCAATATGACGAGCGCTGGGCCTATATCCACATGACGCCCGAAGAGGCGGTAAGGGCCGCAATAGACCTTAACGCTGCCACGCTGCTCCCTTCTCATGTCGGAAGATTCTCGATTTCCAGGCACTCATGGGACGAACCGTTTTCCAGGGCCGCGGCTGCGAGTGGCGAAAAGCGGCCCAGACTGTTGACGCCACTTATCGGAGAACCCGTGCGTCTCCATGGCAAGCAACAGGAATTTATACATTGGTGGGTTGACTTGCCCGCTGAAGAGAAAAACCGTGAAAGGAGCATTTAGGAATGCGCGCAGTCGGATACTTAAAATATGGCGGGCCTGAGGTCCTTGGAACTCATGAGCTTCCCGAAGTTCATGCCGGTCCGGGTCAGGTTCGAATTCGCAATCACGCGGCGACAGTCAACCCGGCGGATATCATGTTCCGCTCCGGGATGCTGGCCGAGGCTCAAAAGGGAATGAATCCGCCTTATGTTCCAGGAATGGAGGCGTCCGGTGTCGTTGATGAAGTAGGCGAAGGCGTGACAACGGGCGTCAAGGTGGGGGATGCGGTTATCGCCCTGGTTGATCCCCATCGAGGCCATGGCGCGTATCGGGAGCGGATCGCTATCGATGCCAAATCCGTGGTCCCCGCCCCCTCGGGCAAAACCTTCGTCGAGGCTTGTACCCTCCCTATGAACGGGATGACGGCGCGGCGCTCCCTCGACCTGTTGAATCTGTCTCCTGGCCAAACCCTTGCTGTGACTGGCGCTGCAGGCGCCTATGGCGGCTATGTCATTCAGCTCGCAAAAGCGGAAGGCCTTGTGGTCATCGCGGATGCGTCCGAAAAAGACGAGCAGCTCGTCGAGTCCCTCGGCGCAGACATCGTGGTTCGTCGAGGAGACGATGTTGCCACGAGGATTCGAGAGCATTTCCCCGAGGGAGTCGACGGCCTGGCTGACGGTGCGGTTCTGAATGAACGTGTGATCCCCGCCGTTCGCGATGGCGGTGCATTTACTTCTGTACGAGGATTCGAAGGGGAGCCGCAAAGGAACATCCGATTTTTCAAAACCTTTGTCTTTGAATATTACGGCCGATTCGACAAATTTGATCGGCTACGCCAGCAAGTTGAAGACGGAACACTCACCCTGCGGCTTGCGGCAACCTATCCCATGGACAAGGCCTTGGAGGCGCACAGAAGGCTAGAGGCGGGCGGGACTCGGGGCCGTCTCGTCATTGAATTCTGAGATGGTTATCTGAGTCTGTTTTAGGCCAAACGAGGGAAGCAGACACCCAAAAATGTGAAAGCAGGAGACATGATGATGATTTTACAAGAAACGTACACGCTCCCGAACGGCGTTGAAATTCCAAAACTGGGGCTCGGGACCTGGCTTATCGACAAGGCGGATGCGGAACAGGCGGTGAGGGATGCGATAAAATTCGGCTACCGACATATCGATACCGCCCAGGATTATCAAAACGAAGCGGAAGTCGCAGCAGGGATCAAGGCAAGTGGAGTTAGCCGCGACGAGATCTTCCTGACCACCAAGCTTGCGGCACGGTACAAATCGTACGAGGACTCTGTCGCGGCGATCGATGAGTCGCTGCAGGCCATGGGGCTTGATCATGTCGACCTGATGATTATACACAGCCCCCAACCCTGGGAAAGCTTTGGTGCAAGCGAGCGCTTTTTCGAAGGGAACCGGGAAGCATGGCGGGCTCTTGAGGATGCCCATAAAGCGGGCAAGATCCGCGCAATCGGCCTGTCCAACTTTCAGAAACAGGATATCGATAATATCTTCAAAGCCTGCTCCGTTGCACCGGTGGTCAATCAGATCCTGGCGCACGTGAGCAATACGCCTGCGGAGCTGATCAGGTATTCCCAGGAGAAAGGGATGCTCGTCGAGGCATACTCGCCGATCGGGCATGGCGAATTATTCAAAAACAGCCAAATTTATCAGATGGCTGAAAAATATGGTGTTTCGGTACCTCAGCTGTGTATTCGTTACACCTTGCAGCTCGGCCTTCTTCCCTTACCCAAGACCGCAAACCCCGATCACATGAAAAACAATGCGGATGTGGACTTTGAGATCTCGAAAGAGGACATGAGCATTCTGAAAAATATGGAAAAAATCGAGGATTATGGCGAGGCCAGCATGTTCCCGGTATATCAGTAAGCGGCCTGACATTGATTGTTCATAAAAACCACCCTTTTGAACACAGGAAAGGGTGGTTTTTCTTTTTGTAGTATCCAATACAGGATGGGATGGTTATTTTGAAGGATCTATGCTTTGTCTCTTCATCAGCAAGGCAGGTAGAAAGGCCAACAGGGATATCGCGGCGACTGGGAGGAAACAGTCGTGATATTTCACCATCTATAACGTGACCAACTCATATCGGTCGCTTCCCATCCTCATCTCCTTCATGTACGACAATTGCCGCAGGCCTTTTCGGGACTCGATGCGCTCTTTCAGGTCATGCACCTCGCTCTCGGACAGTTTGTACACCATGTCGATGGAGGCCTGCTCCACGGCCAGCAGGTCCGTGGATGCCAGGATGCCCACGTCGCGCGCCTTGGGCGCAGCGGCAGCGATGCCCGCGCAGTCGCAGTCCACGGACATGTTGCGAAGCACGTTGATATAGACGATCCTCTTGCCGAAATGATCGGCGATGGCCTTGGCCGAATCCACCATGTTTTCCTGGAAAGGTTCGCCTTTCAGCCAGCTTGCGTAATCCTCATTGTCGGGGGCGGCGTGGACCAGTTTCTTGCCGATGCGACCGTCCAGGCAGCCGATGGCGATGTTCTTCATCGAGCCGCCGAATCCCCCCATGGCGTGCCCTTTGAAATGGGTGAGCACCACCATGGAGTCGTAATTGAGCATATTCTTGCCAACTGATATCTCCTTGAAGCGCTTTCCCCCTTGGACGGGAATCACCACCGAGCCGTCCTCGTCCATGATGTCCACCGGGCAGAAATCCCAGCCGTTGATTCTGATGGTTTCGAGGTGATTGGCGGTCGTGAACCGCTTGCCCTTGTAAAAGGTATTCGTCTCCACCAGGTTGCTGTCAGGGATTTGCTGCTGCAGCGCTTTCACCATGTCTCGCGGCAGAATGTTCGGGCCGTTCGGTTCGCCGGTATGTATCTTGATGGCCACCTTTCCGGTGACGTCCTGATTGATTCTGGAATAGAGCTGCACCAGCCCGCTCGCGCTGATATCCTTCGTGAAATAGACCTGAGACTCCCCTCTCCGGGCAGCCAAAGCACTGCCGAGCCCAGGGAAAACCCCAGTCGCAAGCGTTCCCACGGCTGCAGCACCCGCTTTGATAAACCCCCGACGCGAAATCCAGTATTTCATCATTTTTTCCTTTCCTTAGGTCTGCTTTGACGGAGCATGCAGCAACAACATCGAAAGAAGACAACCGACCCCGCTCAGCGCCACAACCAACCCCAGCGGCCCGGGGGTACCGTCCGCCCACAGCCCGACCAAGCCAGAGCCGAAAATTCCGCTGCCGTACTGAACCGCGCCGGTCAAGGCTGAAACGGCACCAGCGCGGTGGGGAAAGTCCGCCAGGGCGCCGCTAATCGAGTTGGCTACGATGAAGCCGGTTGTGGACACAAACAGAAGCAGCGGAAGAACAAGGCCCCATAATCCGCCCCAGCCGCTCTGTGCGGCAAGGGCCGTCATCAACCCGGTGAACATGGCAGCAATGGTGCCGGCCAGCAGGACCCGATCGTACCCGAAACGCACGACCAGTCGCGTGTTCAGCATATTGGCGGCCATAATACCGACGACGCCGAGACCGAACAGAAGCCCATAAAAACGCTCTGGTACATGGTAATAGCTGATATAGGCAAAGGGCGTCCCGGCAACGTAGGCGAACATGCCGGCATACAGAAACCCGCCGGCCCCCAGGTAGCCCAGCAGCCTGCGGTTTTTCAGCAACTCCGCATAGCGCAACAGGGCCCGTCCAAGCGGCTCCGGGTTGCGCTTGCCCGCGGGCAACGTCTCGGGGATGGTATAAAGGGCGATCAGGGTGAACAGGCCGACTCCGACCAGAACCCAGAAGATTGCGCGCCAGCCGGAGATTGCGACAATCTGCCCGCCGACCAGTGGGCCGACTAAGGGCATGACCGCCATCACCGTGATCAGGATGGACAGTACCCGGGCCGCCTGGGCCCCATCATAGAGATCGCGCACCATGGCCCGCGAAAGAGCGACAGCGGCACAGGCACCAAGGGCCTGGATTATCCGCCAGAGGATCAGCAGCTGCGCGCTTTCCGCGAACGCACAGCCTGCCGAGCCAACCACAAAAAGGCCCAACCCGACTGCGACCGATGACCTGCGCCCGTATCGGTCACTGATCGGTCCCCACAGCAGCTGCCCGGAACTAAAGCCGATCAGATAGGCTGAGATCGTCCATTCGACCATCCCGGCACTCGCCCCGAGAGTCTCTCTCATGGCCGGCATGGCCGGCAGATAGAGATCGGTCGAAATGGAAGCGAATCCCATCAGCAGGCTCAAAACAGCCAGTACACGCCAGGCTGGCCCGGAAATGGAACCCGTCTCCAGCGGTTCGTTATTTACAGGTATTTTCAAAGAGTCCACGCTAGGCCTGATTATCTGACCCGCGGGGACGGCGCGAGTGGCTGCCGTCCCCGCGGGTCAGAATGACCGATCAGTATTTCAAAGACGCCATGTCGATGGAGAAGCGGTACTTCACATCCGACTTGTTCATCCGTTCGTAGGCTTCGTTGACCTGCTGGATGGGAATCACCTCGACGTCCGCGGTGATGTTGTGCTCGCCGCAGAAATCGAGCATCTCCTGAGTTTCCTTGATGCCGCCGATGAGTGAGCCGGAAAGGCTCTTGCGGCCGAAGAGCAGGGCGAAGGCGGAGATCTCAAGCGGTTTGTCCGGCGCGCCAACCAGGGTAAGATTGCCGTCCAGGGTCAGCATGCCCAGGTAGACATTAACGTCGTGGTCGGCCGATACCGTATCGAGGATAAAATCGAAGCTGCCGGCGTGCTGCTTCATCTGCTCTTCGTCCTTGGAGATGATCACCTCATCGGCACCGAGGCGCAGGGCGTCCTCTTTCTTGCTGGGAGAGGTGGTGAAGACCGCCACATGGGCGCCGAAGGCCTTGGCGAACTTCACTCCCATGTGGCCCAGGCCACCAAGCCCGACGACGCCGACCTTCTTGCCCTGGATATCCCCCCAACGCCGAATCGGCGAATAAGTGGTGATCCCGGCGCAGAGCAGCGGCGCCACCCCGGCGAGATCGAGGTTATCGGGAACGCGCAAGACGAATTTTTCGTCGACGACGATGCTCTCGGAGTAGCCGCCGTAGGTCACCGGTGCCGTGTTGTGCTTGTCCGGGGAATTGTAGGTGAACACGGCCTCGGGGCAGAATTGTTCGACATCGGCGCGGCAACTGGGACAGCTTTGATCCGAATCGACCAGGCAGCCGACACCCACTAGGTCGCCCTCTTTAAAGCCACTGACTTCGCTGCCGACCTTTGTGATCCGGCCCACGATCTCGTGGCCTGGAACGATCGGATAGACCGTCGGCATGACGCTCTCCCATTCGTTGCGTACCGCGTGCAAATCGGAGTGGCAGATGCCACAGTAGAGGATTTCAATTGAGACATCGCGCTTGGTGGGTTCGCGGCGCTGGATAGTTTCAGGGGCCAGCGGCGATGTGGCGCTGGCGGCGGAATAGGCTTTTGCGTTGGGCATGTCTTGGCACTCCTTTTGGATTGCTCTTTGTGGTCGGCCGGTCCTCTAATTTCCTTCTTTTCGGGGGAGCAAAACCCCTTTTCAGTTAATTCCTTTACAATGGTTTCAAGCGTAGCTGGGAAAAAGAAAAAGCGGTAGATCGATCCTCTTTATTTTTTGCCTGATCCTTTAAAGTTTGGGCTGACGGGTGTTTTGTCAAAAAAGAGGGGCGGGCAATATCGAGTCTGGAAAGTTAAAGCTAGGAATTGGGGCCTACGAAGCAAAAAGAAGTGAGGAGCGTTGACATTTTCACGGCAGACAAGAGGGAAAGCATTGCCTGATGGACCGGGCCTGGTGATTCACTTGCGACAGTCACGCCAGGCCTCCCGCTCTACCGAAGAATCAAATGTTCGCGCTGACTGCCGTTCTGTATGAGCCTAAACTCCCGGTGCCATGGTAGCAGTGGTCCAGGAAGACAAAGAGCCCTCAATCTTCGGATTAGGAACTTCTCTCGTAATGCACTCTCTATGAAACACGAAACGCCCACAATGACCATTTTGTGGGCGTTTCTGATAATGCGCCATTTTTCAGACAGCTTGTGAACGGTTTTCTGAATATAGTCGATAAACCGATGACCGGCTGATCCCATAATGCTCGGCAATTTCCGTTTTGCTACATCCTGGCGCTTCGAAGTCCCTGATCAGGTCCGCAATCTCCTGCTTTGTCAGCTTTGGCTTAGCGCCAAATTTTACACCGCGAGCGATCGCCTTGATGCGGCCTTCCATCGACCGTTCTTTGATCAGCTCCCGCTCGAACTCGCCGATCGCGGCAAGAATGTTGAACTGAAGCCGGCCATACATTGTCGTGGTATCAATGCCTTGGTCCAAGACCACCAAGTCGACGTTTTTGCCTTCGAGCTTCTGGACAATCCCGGCCAAATCGACCACCGATCTCGCCAGGCGGTCAAGCTTGGTGACAACGAAAACATCTTCGTCCCGGACAAAATCGAGCGCCTTTTGCAGTTCTGGTCGACTCTTCGCTGAAGCGGCCGATGCCTTCTCGTGGTAGATGCGGTCGCAGTCAGCCAAACGGTCCAGTTGAAGATCCAGTTTTTGCCCTGATGAACTCACCCGTGCGTACCCGACTCTCATACCCATGACATCCCCTTTTTCGCTTCGGGTTTAAACTCCGCGGCGGTGGCGGTGGTCATGAAAATGAATTTTGGATGATAGGTTTTCCTGGAGGCCTAGAAAAATACCAATAAATATTATACAGTGGTGTTGAGTTCGAAAAGGAAGGAGGCCAGTATGGGCAAAAACACCAGTGTTACCTTGGGCGAGCACTACGAGAAATTCATTTCCCAGGCGGTCGAGAATGGGCGTTATGGCTCGACGAGTGAAGCGATTCGCGCTGGATTACGTCTGCTTGAAGAGCGTGATACCAAGCTGGAGATTTTACGGCGGGCCTTAATTCAGGGCGAACAGAGTGGGTCAGCGGCCTATTCCCTGGATGCTTTAAACCGTGAACTAGATGAGGAAATCGGTTGATGCCGATGTTCTCGCTCACCAAGCAGGCGCTCGACGATCTTCGCGACATCGGTCGTTATACTCAGGCTCGCTGGGGGCGAGAGCAGCGACGAGCTTACCTTTCTCTGCTTGATGGTTACTTTCGCGCCTTGGCTGAAAACCCGAGCCAAGGGCAAAGATGTGACGAGATTCGGCCTGGCTATCGCAAGTTTCTCGCCGGCCGGCATGTCATTTACTATCGCGTGCAGACTGCCGACGCCATCGAGATTGTCCGCGTGCTGCACGAAAGAATGGATGTGGAAACCCATTTGTAACCTTCCGCCGCATGACCTCCCGCCCGATCTCTCCTGAAATTCAAATGTCCCTTCAGCCAGGGCTGATGAGAACCGAGGAGGCAAATGCCTTCCCTACGGAGATCTAGATCTCAGACAACTTTCCAAACGGTGAAAAAACTTGACCGATCGCTGTGGCAACGGCAACATTGGTTCTGTTTTGTTTTCATGGATTTGCAGGAGGGGATGTGGTTACCGGTACCGAAATTCGACTCCGAAAGAATATCTAAACCGCTGTCGTTGGCGCCATGCCGGCCAGCGGTTTTCTGTTTTTTGGCCTGCTTTCAATCTTTCTATTTTGAGGGAAGCTTACACATCCTCTTAGGGGGGCGGCTCAAAGGCCGCCCCGTTAGCCATAGGGAATTTCATGGAACTGGCAGAAGGCCATAGTTATAATAAGGTCTCGTGATGGCAAAAATCCAGATAAAGCCCTCCGCGACAACAAGAGCCGGTTACGAGTACCAAGACCTCGCCGGCATCGAGGTACTCATTCGCCAGTATCGAGACCCTGAGCTCTACGCATGGGTGCAGCTCGAGGCGGACGACACGAATTACCGGGCGCTCGACGACGTTGTGGCTGCACGCAAGGACGGTTCCTACGAGTTAGTGCAGGTCAAATTCACGGTCGACTCCGAGCGCTACGAGCTGGATTGGAACTGGCTTCTCTCCAAGACCAAAAAAGGCACCTCGATGCTCGAGAAGTGGGCGAAGTCCCTAGCCTGCGTCGCCGCGATGGGTCCAATCCACAGTGCGGGCCTCAAAACAAACCGCATGCCGTCTGCGGAGTTCGCACAGTGTCTAAAGGGCTCACGGGTCGACATTGATCTCCTGCCCAAGGAACTTCGCGATTTAGTTGAGAACGCGTGCGGAGGCGCCGCCGAGGCCAAGACGTTCTTCCACACCTTCGATTTCTTAGGAGGTCTGCTGGACCTCGATGGATTCGAAAACTATTTGCGCGATCAGCTCGTGCCTACGGACACAGATTCTTTGGGCTGGCTCACCTTCCGCCACCACGTGAAGCGTTGGGCGACCTACCGGAACCAGCCGGAGCCCGATGGACGTATTCTGCGGGAGCATGTTGTACAACTGATCACGAAGCGCCGCCCGCAGCCGATCCGGCAGGACTTCATCGTTCCCGACGGATATGCCCCGCCGGGAGAAGGTTTCGACAGATCCATTCGTGGGCGCATCGCGAAGGACGACAATCCAATCACGATCCTATGGGGAACACCCGGGCTCGGAAAGAGCACCTATCTCAGCTATCTGACGCAGGAGCTTCAAAAAGAAGGTGCGGCCGTCACGCGGCATCACTACTTCCTATCGGCAGAGGACTCGAGCTCCAACCGCACCTCTTTCATCGAAATTTCGACCTCGCTGATGCATCAGCTTTATGTCCGTCATCCCGAAGCCATGGCGGGCATCCAGGAAGATGCCGACAAGTTGCGGTCCGTCATCGAGATTGCTGCGAACAACTTAGCCGCCGAAGGGCAGCGGCTCTTTATCGTTGTCGACGGGCTCGATCACGTGTGGCGCGATACGCAACGCGTCGACCAGCTCAATCACCTCTTCAATGAGATTCTCCCGCTTCCGCCAAATGTTAGTCTTATCGTCGGGACGCAACGCGTTCCCGACGAGCAGCTGCCCGGCAAGCTGCTGACGATCGCGAATGACGATGACTGGATCGAGATTCCGCGGATGGACGAGCTCGCGGTCCATCGCTGGGTGGTGCAGCAGGACAAGGCGCGTCCACTCATCCTTCGGTTTGATCCGACGCCCCAGCGGCGCGCCGAAATGATCGACGAGATCGCGGGTGCGTTTTTTGATATCAGCAAGGGGCACCCGCTGCACTTGATTTACGTATATGAGGGCCTCATACGCGAAGGCCGTCCAACGTCTGCGGAGGAAATCCGACTGCTCCCGCCGTGCCCGGACGGCGGTATCCGCGCCTATTATAAGGGCCTCTGGGTTCGCCTCAGCACGGATGCCAAGAACGCCCTCCACATGCTCGCGGGATCGGACTTTTTCTGGCCAAGCCTCGGCATAAGGCAGGTGCTCGGGGACTTCAGCCAGATCGACCACCTCTTGGAACCGCGCAACGTCGGCATGGTCCCCTTCCATTCGAGTATCTTCGCATGGGTGCGGGAGCGGGCAGATCATGCGGAAAGCTATCGGGCGCTCCTGCCAAAGATCGTCAACTGGCTCGCGAATGATGCGCCTGAATATTGGCGGTGGGGCTGGCTGTGGCTCGCCAAAGCGCAGGCCGAGGATTTTGGAGATTTACTCTCGGGCGCAACGCGGGACTGGGTCGTAGAATCCCTCGCGAAAGGCTGGCCCCATCAGCAGATCGAGAACATCCTCGCCGCCGCGGAAGCGAAGACCTTCGAGGACGGAGACTTACCGCGAACTATATCCCTTCGCAGTCTCAAGACTCGCGCCTCCAACGCACACGATTTTCAATCGAGGGATTTTGCCGCTTATCGCGCGACCTCGCTTGCGGTTTCCGAAAACCGCCAGCAAACGTTGAACCTTCTCGATGACATCCACGAACTGACCGACAGCGAAGTAACGGAGCTCGCCCGCCTCGGCCCTGTTGCAACATCCTCGCAGACTTTGCCGGCATGCTTCAATGAACTGGCTCGCCGCGTCAACGCATGGATCGCTCTGCGTCACCGCCCCGAGCAGGAATTCACGAAACTTTCGGATCAGCTCCTCTCGGTGAGTGCGCTGATGGATAAAGAGACAGTGCGGCGCACTCTAAACTATGCGCGAGGCTTCAGGAGACCTGAGCCCCATGTCTCAAGGTTCATCCGCCTGCTAGGTGATGCGCAAAACATCGAGGGTCTTCAGCTCGTTCGCGAGACACTGAGCGGCGCCAAATGGAAGGATCACCGGCGATTAACCAACGACGCGCTCATACGGACGGGGAGTTTCACAGGCTCGGATGTCAGAGAACTCGTCCCTCTCGGCAAGGAGTCTCTCTCGGTTTTTGCCTCATGTTGGTTCCTCTGGCGTGATCGCGACGCGAAGCTAGAAGTGCATCTCCCTCCGGTGCCCCGCGACCTCATCCGTGATCATTATTCACTCGTTGAGAATGCGGACGTCACGTCCTTTTTCTACGAGGCATTCTGGACCGCGCTATATGAGGGGTTTCGCGCGAAAGGCAGCGATTACTCGGTGAGCCATCCGGGGCTCGGTGAGGAAGATCTGGGGTGGCTACCGCAGGGTCTGGCAAGGCTCGAGGAGATCGCAAGGGGCATTGTGGAAGGCCGGCTCGTTCCCACCTTCTCCGCCGTCTACACCAAAGCAGTGGATGTCGAGCCGGTCCAGTGGGGGCCAACTCCCGACAGAGAATATGCACAGTATCGGGCCTTCAAAGAGGCTCTCCAACGCATCGCCGTTGATCTGCATTTCCTTGGTCTTTCCGACTCCAGTAATACGAAGGTACCAGTCTCGGAGCTGGACATGGCACGCCAATCCGCCCATTGGTCGGACGAGATCTGGGTGACACGCAACGTAGGCGACAGGATTCCGCTCCTCGATAAAGATGGTGCGGCGGCGCTTCTTACCGACGAGGTGAAAGCCCTTTTATCAACGGTGACGGAATTCAGTGAACGCTCAGAGCGTTGGACGCTACTCGCGAACTTGGCGCTCCTCTATAAGGACGGAAGGCAGACAGAGTTTCTGGCGCACGCTGCCGAGTGTCTCGTCGGCTATGGTTGGCGAAAAGACCTCCATGCGATGGACGTACTCGATGCCGTTGTCGAGGTGAGCGCGAAAGACCCGGCTGTAACGCGGGCACGCCTCGATACGCTCGTCCCGATCATCGAAATGATCACGGAATTTACGGACGGTGACGAGACGAATCACGTAAGGTCTGAGCTTATCGAAGTGGTGGCGAAGGTTGCACCCGAGCGCTTGCCATCCCTCTACGAACATCACCTCTCGACCGATGATTATTCCTATGCCGACGAGTGCCTGATCGAACTCGCGAAGGTGATGGATCTTGAATGTCCGGAAGGTGCCGCACTAGCTGGCACCTTCCTTGATAAACGTACCCTGACTGTTCTCGAGGACCGCGCGGTCAATGAACTTGCCGCTCGTGCGCACCTTGATGGACAGAATACCTTCCTCGGTCGCCCGCCCGAAGCCCGCCACGAAATCAAGGCGACCGAACAAGAACTTTCCGAGCGGGAGAAAGAGGCTGCCAAAGTCGACTCCACATCGTTCGGTTATGAGGATTTCGCCGTCGTCGTCGAAGCGGCTGCGGCAGTTCATTACAGTAATCGCAAGGAATTCATGGTGAAGTGGCTCCATCACTGGAAAGACCAGGGTAAGGCAACGTCCGCTTTGCGCTCGATCCTCTCCTTCTTCGATACGAGCGAGACAACCTACGGCGCCAAGGAAATCCTCGATGAAGCCTTCCTCGTAAGCCTCGCGGTCGAGGGAAGGGAGGCTGCGTATCCGTGGCTAGTCAAAGCCCACATTCATTGCCATGGCTGGCAGAGTTACTACGCGTCCGAGACCGAGGTAATGGCACGGCTCAATCTCGCAGCGCAGCATTATCCGGATCGCTGGCTCCAATACATCAAGAATACGTCGGTGCCTGCACCCTACTACCAGCGCCGGGGCTACAGTTTCGTGCTAGGCTACAAATATCTGGTGCGTTTCCTGATGCTAGTAGGGCAGGTAGAGCTTGCCGACGAGATCACTACTGCTATGGTGGACACATTGGTTGAGGAGGTCCGGGAGCAGCCGATCCCGGAGGCGCCATGGTTCCGGGCAAGCTCCTCTCCTCCAGCACTTTCCTTCCTATTCCATCGGCTCAAATGGCCCGTGCCAATGTCACGATGGAGAACGGCCAAGGAAATCCGCAACCTTCTCAATGATCCAGGCACACGGGCCTCAACGACGGCCGCGCTCTTGAACTATCTCGATCAGCGCAGGACCGAGTCTGAAGTCTGCGAGATCCTCATGATCGTCTTCCTGGCCGCGCCAGCTGCCAGGCCCCTGCGCACGGCGCTAGCATCGCGCGTCCATTGCCCTTCCATCCTCGCCGACATCATCCTAGAGAGGACCTATGGTCAAGGGCAAGACATCGGCGGATACCGCCAAACCCACTCGGGACCGGCGCCGGCCGACTTCGAGGGAGGCAGCTACTTCGAGGAGCACAAAACCGCGCATGTTCCGCCGATTTTCCTGAACAATCTGAGGGAGCTGGAACGCGTCAGCGGTTATCCCTTTCTCCAGCACTGGGCCTACGAGTGGAAAACCCTTCGAGACAAGCTGGGCACACACTATACGCGCTACCCGCATTATTTCGACGACGTGTTGGATGCACGCGCGGGAATCATGGGCCAGTACTGGCAGCGGATGAGAGAGGTCTATCTCTCAGCGTACCTGCGGACTCTGGCCTATGCCGTGGCCGAGTGGCGTATGCCTCAGAGGATCGCGGAAGGCTACTGCCTTGAGATCGTTCATGGGATTGCCGGTCTCTTCGATGTAGAACCTGGCGCAAGGCCGGCGTGGCTCTCGGACTTCCCTGAAAGATTCTGCGCTCCCGGCGCTGATTTCACTCCCCTAATCCGCGAGCTCGTGCAGGCCGCACGAGCGGAAGGGATGAGGATGGTCTCGCTAGACACGCCAGTAGCGTCGTCAGTACAGAAATTCGCCAATCTGACGCTCAGCGCCCATCTCGTAACGCCGGATTACGAACTGCCTGACGGCGCCTTCCTCTACGAAAAAATGCCATGGCTGTCGGTCGCAGATACGTTCGAGCTCAAGGGGCCGCCAGCGGAGATCACGATCGAGGAAGCAAGCACGGAAGGTAAAACGGGTAACGAGGTCGCCGTCTGCAGTTGCCTCATGCCGATACCGTTTGGAGCATGGCAAGGCGACTATTTTGGCATGGGACTGAAGCTCCCCGCCCCTTATGCAGTCCCCAACACCGAAATCCGGTGTACACACGAGAGCATTGACTGTATCGCATCCGAGGGGAAGCTTGCTTCGAGAACTCTGATATGGAACGACAATTGGGCGCCGCCGCACCCAAAGGGAGGCTCGACGCGTTGCGGCACCGCGACTATGGTCGATCAGGAGATGCTCGCCAAAGCTATGGAACGGCTAGGGCGCAAGCTCGCCTTCTTCATACGGCTGCGCATTTGGGGCCGCGAGAAAGAATATGGGGACTACTCAGAATCAAAACGCACTTTCTTTTTGCTTGATTGATAGGGGAGGGAGTAGATCGGCGTCAAGTCTTGTAGGGATAGAAAGACACTATCCCCTTAAGCCCTTCTTCGCCCTTGAAATAATTCGAGACGACTTATCCGATGACCTTTCCCTTGACGGTTCATGCAGGTCGGGATAGATTGGCGATGTCTTATCTTTGGCTAAGCTTTTCGGCGGGATGGCCCAAAATATATCCGTCCTCTTTTTCTACCTTTTTCGTTCCTTTTTTGTCATTGGTGGGGATCATTTCTTGAAAGAAGTTTTTTAAAGTTACAATCTTTCAGGCCTGACCCGGATGCTCCGTTCGACGGTCACTGGTATCAGCGAGCTGAGTGGTTCAATATGTAATCTAGGTTCAATCGGACGTCCGAATCCAAACATAGAATTTAAATAAGCAAGAGTGCCCAGGCAAAAGTGGGCTGATTTAAGTCAGTCTTTCGTGCATTTTCGTTTCTTGAAGGTTACGTTAGTTAAGCATCGTATGATAAAGATCATCACCTCCTTAACACGCTGGCTTGCCAACAGCCTCAATTGCATCGTGTCTTGGCTGGAGAGCAAAGACCGCTCCGCCGACATGCAATCGAAGTTCGTGAACCTCGCGCCAACTGATGAGGCAGACAAGGCTGGCGTATATTCCGAAGCGATTCTGTTTGCGACGAACGATCCGAAGGTCTCCAACATTGCCCTAACGGGACCCTATGGATCGGGAAAGAGCAGCATCATCCAATCCTTCTTGAAGAAGTATCGGCGGCCTGCGCTTCATATTTCCCTCGCTGCGTTCGTTCCCGAGGCTGATTCGAGGGGCGAGAAGGTGAGCCGTCAAGAGATTGAGAGAAGTATCCTGCAGCAGATGCTGTATGGTGCTGACGCAAACAAGCTTCCGCTATCGAGGTTCAAAAGAATTCACTCCCCCGGAGTTTGTTCGATTTTTAAATCTTTTTACATAATGCTTGGAATTCTAGCGATTTGGTACGTGTTTCATCAGCGAGAAGGTATCATCAGCGGCACTTTTTTCGTCCCACTTGCGTTCAGCAATTGGCTCAACCTAGGGATTTTCGTGCTCGCAGCAACATTCCTCTGGGTGACATTGCATCACTTTTATGTCGCGAGCTTCGGCCTGTCACTCAAGAGCATCTCGTTGAAGGACGTTGAGATTAAGCCTGCACATGATGACCAAGCGTCCATATTGAACCGCCACCTCGACGAAATAATCTATTTCTTCCAATCAACCGCTTATGATCTTGTCATCATTGAGGATCTAGATCGATTTAACGATACTGAAATTTTCGTCACACTGCGCGAAATTAATAGCCTCGTGAACGAGAATGCAGGCGTGAAACGCACTATCAGATTCCTCTACGCCCTGCGCGACGATATGTTTGTCAACACCGATCGAACCAAGTTCTTCGAATTCATCATTCCTGTTATACCGATCATCAACACATCGAATTCGATAGATATGGTATTGGAGCAGGGAAGGAGACTTGAGCTCGACGGGCGCCTTGACCGGCAGTTTCTCAGAGATGTCTCACGATACCTGAACGACCTGAGGTTGATTCAGAATATCTTTAATGAATATGCTATTTACGTGGCTAATTTGGAGACTGATGGAGAGAATCTACTCGACGCCAACAAGCTACTTGCGATCCTGATCTATAAAAACGTCTACCCAAGGGACTTTGAACGACTGCACCGTGGCGCGGGTACTCTCGCCGAAATATTGAACCTCCAAGATGAGCTCATTGGGCATGGTGAGGCAAAGTATAGGGCCGAGATCGCGGAAATCGAAAAGCGGCTTGACGTCGCCGAGCGGCAGACACCTTCGGACCTGAGGGAGTTGCGACAAATCTACGCTATGGCTCTGATTGAGAAGCTTCCGGTTAATGTTATCAGTGTTAGGTCTGGTCAGGGAACATGGATAACACTTCCCCTGCTGGTCAGCCACGATGAGTTCGAGCAACTGATTGGGGCTCCGAGTCTACTCTGCCGCAACATCCATAATCAACAACAGGTCGATGTTTCCAAATTGCAAAGCGAGGTAGATTCTCAAAAATCCTACCAGCAACGCAAAGCGGAGATCGAAAACAAGGCGGCTGGCAATAAGAACAAGAGCTTGCGCCGATTACACGAGCTAAGATCAAAGATCGCAGCGCTTCGTACGACTAAGCTCAAGAAGCTGTTGCGTTTGAACGCCGACCGCGTGCAGGATCTTTTCGGAAACTTGGGGGAAAACGGAGAACTTGCCCGTTTTCTGATTCTGGAAGGCTATCTCGACGATACCTACTACCAATACACTTCACTCTTTCACTCAGGCCGTTTGTCGCCCAATGACAACAAGTTTCTAATCCAGATAAGAGCATTTGTTACGCCTGAGCCGGGTTTCCCGATTGACAATCCAAAAGAGGTCATCGCAGCGATGCGAGATGAAGACTTCCGGCAAAGCTATGTCTTGAACGTCAAGCTTGTCGATAGTCTCTTAAGTGACCCAAGCTGTTACCCCGACCAAATGAAGAAGCTTATCGAGTTTCTCTCGTCCGAATTCGAAAGCTGCGAGAGTTTTTTCGATTCCTATTACTCCAGCGGCCACTATGTTGTAGGACTGCTTTCGGAGCTAGCAAAAGCATGGAAAGGTATTGTCCCAACAGCCATTGCCAGCCCCAACAATATCTCTCACGTTACCCAACTGGTCGCGAGCCTACCGGAAAGCGTGCTCAAAACGCTCGCAAGGGATTTCGAGGAACTGCCTAAGTTTGTTTCGGAGAACCTTCCGGAGATTCTGCTGAATTCACCCGAACTAGCACCAGAACGCCTTGTATGCCTCGACTTTGAAGTCAAAGATCTAGCTGCCATCAAAGAACACTCTGAAATTGTACGCGTTATGTGGGAGCATTACCCATTTTT
>NPID01004609.1_pt4 | contig 32453 bp, 29 predicted proteins | sample 8637491 | NCBI WGS metagenome assembly NPID01 (sample SAMN07420843, study PRJNA396082) | bioreactor metagenome | isolation source: sample BA6 brine-fed electro-methanogenic bioreactor BA | place: Japan: Kochi | collected 2016-06-14 | reverse complement strand
TCAATGTCTCAGTTCCAGCAGGGCTCTGGCCGCCGGTAGATAACCCGGATCCCTCTCCAGGGCAAGTGTCCACCAGGTTTCCGCCCCCTCCGGGTCCCCGTCCCTCAGTGAGATGAGGCCCAGATTGAACAATGCGTCGGTTCCGTTCAGGTCCACTCCGTCATCCCTTTCCAGGGCAACATCCACGGCCTTCAGGAAAAGAGCTCTGCTCATTTCCGTCTGCCCCTCCCTGTAATGGGCTATCCCGTCGTGGAACGCCATGTTGACCCCTCCGTTCCTCACCGTATGCCCGGTGAGGAAAGCCAGCGCCAGGCCCGCGGCCAGCCCGGCAGGGGCTGCGATGAATGCTCTGCGAGGCCTGAGGAGGAATCGCGGGGCGAGTAATATAACCAGAAAGGGCACAGCGGGTAAAAGGAATCTCGCGGTGACGAAGAAGGGCAGCACCCCCGCTGAGATGACCGCCGCCCAGAGACCTGCGTCCCTTTCGTTTACCTTCAGAGCTCCAGCCATCAGCGCTCCGGGAACGAGCATCCAGAGCAGCAGACCGTGCACCGGGAATCCCGGGGAACCTGTGAGCATGCGGAGAACGGGGGAATAGCGGGAGCAGTAGTACACGTCGTAGTTGCTGGGAACTGCCACCGGAGAGATCAAGTAAAGCAGTTTCTCAGCGTAAAGGGACAGGGTTCCCCACGGATCGCCTGCGATATGCTCCAGCGTCCTTCGGGTCCACCATGCGGATACCTGCGACGGCGCCGTGCCGGTCTCAAGGGGTCTGACGCTGCTCTCCCAGACATTGTCCACATACGGCAGGGTCTCGTCCAGTGTGCCCGGCCCGGTGGCCGGCGGTGCGAAGGAGGTATAGCCGTCCGCCTCGGGGCCGCTTCCGATGTAGAAATTCACGCCCCCCTGGCTGGAGATCACCGTAGCCGGGTCTCCAGAGAAGGCGTTGAACGCCCATACAGTCAGCACAGGAGGCAGGAAAAGCCAGCACCACTTCCTGACCCCGGGGTAGATCACAAGGGCAAGGGGAGCTATCAGCACCGCTGAAGGCCTTGCCACCGCCGCCAGGCCCAGGATCGCCCAGGCAAGGGGGGACGGTCTGTCACCCTGGAACAGCTTGAAGGAGAGGAGCAGAAGGAATGCATATAAGGAAGTAATAAGAAGAGCGGCGGAATAGAAGAGCAATACTCCGTTGACTCCGGCAATGGCAGCGGCGAAGAGCGCAGGTCCCCTTCCTGCGCCGGATTCCACTATCCTGTACACCAGGATCACCGAGGCCAGCCCGAGGATGAAACCCGCCAGCGCTCCGGCGATGAGAGAAACGCCGGTAAGTGAGAACACGGCCCCGAGGAAGAACGGATACAATGGTGCCCGGAAGTACGGAGAATAGATCAGCATGTTACCCCGGGCTATCTCACCGGCCCACTCCATGTGCCAGGAGGCGTCGACCACTGGATACCCCCCCAGCGGGGAGAGAAGGTAAGGAAGGACCGAGGCGGCCCAGAGAACGGTGAAACCCGCGGCCAGAAAACCGGCATGCTTCCGGGGCACTAACTGGTTCCCTCCAATATCCCGGTTGTGGAATGCCCCGGGAAGAGGGGCACGATCCTTACCTCTCCTCCAAGAGCGGTTACTATGTCGGCCCCCACCACCGTTCCCGGGGAGTAGTCTCCCCCCTTGACCAGAACATCCGGTTCGAGAAGAGTGATAAGCTCAAGGGGTGTGTCCTCCCCGAAGGGGACCACGCAGTCCACGAACCTGAGTGCTGATAGTACCGCTGCGCGGCTCTCCAGGGACTGCACCGGCCTTCGTGAACCCTTGAGCCGTTCCACGGATTCATCGGTGTTCAGACCCACAACCAGGAAGTCGCCCATGCCGGAAGCCGCTTCCAGTATCTTCACATGCCCGGGATGTATGATGTCGAAGCACCCGTTGGTGAAGACCACCCTATCCCCGGAAGCCTTCCTGCAAGCCACAAGCGCCGCGGCTTCCACGAATGAAAGGATCGGAGCCCTCTCCCTGTTATTCCTCAAACCTGCGGGCCTCCCTCAGGATATCCTCCGGTTTAACAGCGTAGACCCCGGGCTCGGCGCATACGGCAGCTGCTGCCAGCCCGGCGGTGACGGCAGCGTCCAGGAGCGAAAGGCCGCAGCACGAAGCAAGACCCATCACGGCTATGACCGAATCCCCGGCACCGGAAACGTCGAAGACATGCCTGGCGGCCGCCGGGATGTGAACGGCACCGCCTGTGGAGCCTTCAAGGAGGACCGACCCAAGAGCGCCCAGGGTAATCAGCACCGCACCGGCGCCATTCCTGTCCATTATGGTTCTTGCGGCAAGGATTGCCTTCTCCGGCGTGGCGGCCTCCATCCCCAGGGCGGCTTCCGCTTCGTGGAGGTTCGGTTTGAACAGATGCACCCCCCTGTACTCCCAGAAGTTCCTGCTCTTCGGATCTACCGAGACCGGCAGCCCGAACTCGTTCGCCATTAGCACCATCTCCCCTATCAGTTCAGCTGTGAGCACTCCTTTGTTATAGTCCTCCAGTATGATGCCGTGGACGCCTCCAACTGCTCCGCGGATCCTTTCCATGAGCACGCCGGCCACATCCCGGGAGATATCCCCGGTCTTCTCCCTGTCTATCCTTATGAGCTGCTGGTTCCTGGCCATCACCCTGGTCTTGACCGTTGTGGGTCTCGTTCCGTCGACCACAACTCCACCAACATCCACTCCCCTTCCTGCAAGGAGGTCAAGGAGGAGTTCTCCCTGGGTGTCCCCGCCAACCACGCCTGCGAGAAGGGGCCTGCCCCCGAGTGATACCACATTCAGGGCAACATTGGCCGCACCACCGGGTATCCACTTCTGATAGTCCTCCCCCAGGGAAACCACAGGTACGGGAGCTTCCGGTGAAACACGGCCCACGGTTCCTTCCAGATAGTGGTCCAGCACCAGGTCTCCTGCCACCAGAACCCTTTTTCCACTGAACATCTCCAACACATTCTTAACGCCTGCCTGGGGAATCAATGCAACCTCCGGGGAATATCCGTTCAGTTCGATACCCGCCCATGCATGGGTACCGCCGTTTTTCTTATTATACGTGGAGAGGAAAGGAGACAGGAGAGCAGATGAAGCAGCAGCCCAGAATAAACGTGAAGCCGGAGGATGTGGACGGGACATACAGCAACCTGGTTCTGGTTGCGTTCTCCAGGGCGGAATTCGTTCTGGACTTTGCCAGGATAATGCCCGGAGGAACCGCAGCCAACCTGAAATCCAGGGTGATAATGAGCCCCCATGCGGCAAAGCATTTCGCGGCCCAGCTCACCGCACAGGTGGAGAACTGGGAGAAGAAGAACGGCTCACTGCAGGATTCGCAGGACAGGGGAGCCATAGGATTCGTAACGCCGGGCCATGAAGACAAGACTGACGGCAGTTGAGCGAAGCAGCAGGGTGATCCTTGCGGCTATAACCGGACTCCTTATATGGGGCATGGCCATCAATGCCGAAACCTTCGCTGTGGAAGCAAGGCTTCCCCTTTCAGTATCCGTGGAAAGCGGAATGGTTCTCCTGTCGTCCTCAGCCGACTCAGTGACGGTACGGTATTCAGGCAGGGGCTGGGAAATGCTGATGTTCCAGATAGGCGGCCTTCCAGGGCAGATAACCGCTGAATGCGTTACCGAGAGAAGCGCCGCATACCCTGTTCCAGCCGAGGTCCCGGTGCTGCCGGCGGTGGCCGACCCCGACGGCCCGGTGAACGTTGAGTTCGTAACTCCTTCATACGTGACATGTACCGTGGACACATCCGTAACTGCCAGAGCACCGGTCAGCCCCGTATTCACCGATGGCATCCCGGCAAGGTTTCGCTTCACGAGGGTCTCCCCTTCACTTGTAACCCTTAACGGGCCAGCATCTTCCGTATCAAGGGCAGACAGCGTGGCCACCAATGCCCTTGAGCCTTCTCATGTGCCCCGAAGGGCATCTCTTGCCTCTTACGGAGAGATGGTTGCATACTCCAGGGATTTCGTTGAGGTCTCCGCTTATGACCCGAAGGTTCCATGGGTGAATTCCGGATCGCATGGAGAAACCTTATTGACACCGTGAGAGTAACCGTCGTAAATTACGGAGACGGCCTGAGGAAGAAACTTACAGCAATTAGTTAAATACCTTTCGGAGGGGTTTAAATGGGTTCAAAGGTTCTTGTGAGAGTACTGATCGTGCTCCTTGCTGCGTTGCTCATCTTCAGAATTCACCAGCGAGTAGAAATGTACAGGGTTCCTCGCGAGAACTGCCGGGTCCAGATGCTTTCCCTTGCCCAGGCCAACATCGATCACATGTATATGTACGCCGGCTCCCCTGCGCCCACCATGGATTCACTCCTGGTATTCTCGGGCCTCGCCGACAGCATGGCAGTCTGCCCGTCACTCATGGCCGCCGGCTACACCGACTCTTTGTACCATTATGATCCCAAACTTGCCCTGGGAACCCAGTTCGCCATCTCATGTCCCAATCTCGACAGACACGGCGGCGTTGTGGGAGGCCTCGTGGACAAGGACTATCCCGATTCGCTCTTCCTCGAGGCAGACTGGATGGAAACCTTCCAGAGGATCCCCTTCCCCGAATACGCGGAGAACAAAAGGGTCGAGGTCTCCCGGTCGGCCCTCATCAGGGTAAGCGAAGAGGAAGCCTCATATCTTGCCAACAGGTATCCATCGGTTCTCAGGCCCACCGAGGTTGAGAACCTGGACATCAACGTATTCGAGCTTTCCGACCCCCTGGGCGGAGAGTATGTGTTCGAGATAGAGGAAGACACACTTCTCACCTTCTGGGAGTTCCCTGAAAGAAGGGGCAATGCCAGGGGAGATTCCATCAATGTTCAAACCTGGAAGTTCATAGCATACACCACATCGGATCCTGATTCTTCCAGGGTCGAGGTCTATTACCGTCAGCCCCTCAACTTCCCCAGCAGGGCCGATGGAGCCCTGGCCGGAGACAACGACAACATCACCGTGGTCAGGTACTGGGACTATACAGAGCTCGGCTATCTCAAGACCGAACTCAGGGAGGTCGACCTCGTGGAGGAACCCCGCTGGGAGATGCTGATGCAGCATCATTCCCCTGAAGCGGCAAACCCTGAGGACCCTGTGGAATAGCCCCGCTTAAGCCCTTCAGCCCCGGAGGAGGAAACATATTCCATCCTCCGGGGTATGTTTTTGTATATTCCGGTCGAATCGAATATCCATCTTAATCAGTTCCTTCAGTGGAGGATGCCAAAATGAAGCACTTTGAGAAGGTCGAAGAGCTCTCAGCCGAGAGCGAGAATCAGTACAAACTGGCCCTGGCCATGGCGAAAAGGGTAAGGGCCCTCAGGGACGGCGCTCCTTGTCTGGTCCCAGATATAAGCGATTCACGGCACAATGCCGTGAAGGCCGCAATGGCTGAGTTCGCCAGGGGCCTGATCTCATACGAAGTACCCGCATCAGACAACCAGGGGGTAAATGCATGAAGACCGCAATGCTGGCAATCATTCTGATATCAACACTGATCGTTCTCTCCGGCTGCGGTTCGGATCCGCTGGAAGCCAACGAGGCCGCCAGGGTCGGCGACAGGACCATCACCATGGAGGACATAGACTCCGAGATCAACCGCATCCCTCCCTACCAGAGGGGCGCCTTTGAGAGCCTCAGGGGAAGAAGAACTCTCCTCGACCACATAATCGAGCGGGAGCTTCTGATACTTGCCGCCATGGATGAAGGCCTGGAAGAGGATTCCATGGTACTTGCAATGATCGGCGATACTGAAAGGCAGATAGAGGAGGTCAGGTCCAGGGCCATGGGCCAGGTTCTTTACCAGACAAGGATAATCGATGGAGTGGAGATCCCGGACTCACTGGTCCAGGACTACTACGAAAGGAACCGCGACCTTTACTACAACTATCCCATGGCGCTGGTTTCACACATTCTTGTAACCAGCGGCGAAGCCCTGAACCAGGCACAGACCATGCTCGCCGAGGGAACTCCCTTCGACTCAGTGGCCGTTCTGCTCAGCGAGCACAGCGCCACCGCATCCAGCGGCGGAGACATGGGCTGGGCCGGCGACAACCTTGACATTCCTTACATCAGCGAGGATCAGGAACTCCTGGCGATGCTTCTTGCCGCCGAGCCGGGCACCATACTGCCCCCCTACGAAACCAACATGGGAACGCACATCTTCCTTGTGCGTGATCAGCAGCCTGAATCATGGGACTCCATGGAAGACGTCAGGGGCAACATCGAGGAGATGCTGCGCCCTGCCCTGGTGAACGACTATTTCAGGAACACGTTCCTTCCTGAACTGAAGGAGGAGTACGGGGTAACGGTATACGAGGATCCCGCCGACGGTATCTACGCCGTCATCAACGGGGAGAGCATAACGGAAGAAGACGTTGCAGCTGAACTCGAGGCAATCCCCCCCTATCAGAGACCCACATACGAAACCCCGGAGGGCAAGGCCCTGGTGGTTAACAGCATGGTGGAGAGGGAACTGATGAGGCTCGCCTCCATCGCCGAGGGCCTGGAAAGCGACAGCTCCGTCGTTGCCCAGGTCCAGCAGGCTGAACGTCAGGCCGAGGAGACGCTGAAGGGCGCCCTCATACAGGCCTACTACCAGAGATTCGTGGTGGAAGCCGTTGAGGTGCCCGAGGAAAAGATCCTGGAGTACTACGAAGCCCACACGGGTGACATATACAGGCAGGACCCCCAGACCAGGCTTTCCATTCTGGTTACCGAGGGCGCCGAGGATATGGACGCCGCACTGGCAGCGGTGGAGGAGGGTTCCTTCGAGGACGCGGTTGCCGAATACTCCACCCACATGCCCACCGCCGGCAGTGGCGGAGACCTTGGCTGGATCCCCATGAACGCCCCCATTCCCTACATATCCGGCGATCTGGACTTCTTCGACTCGCTGCATACAGCTGAGCCCGGAACCCTGTTCGGCCCTGCAAGGACCAATCAGGGACTCACCCTGTTCATGGTGACCGACAGGCTCGAGGAGGGCGTGAAGCCACTTGAGGAAGCGAGGGAATCCATCGAAGCAGCTTTGAGGCCGCAGATGGTCAATGAGTATCTCTATGAGACCATATTCCCGATGCTCAGGGAGAGGTATCAGGTGGAGATAAACGAAGCCGCGTTCCTTCCTTCTGAGAGCATTGGTCCCGACAGCCTGATGACCCTTGCCCAGGAGACCATGGGAACCGATCCCACCACCGCCGTGGAGTACTTCAAGCTCTTCATCGACAGGTATCCGGATAATGAGCGCTGCGATCAGGCACAGTTCCTTATCGGTTTCACCTTCAGCGAGCAGATGCGGGACTACGATTCCGCCAGGGCAGCCTTCAGGGTGCTGGTGGAAACTTATCCCGAGTCAGAACTCGCCGACGACGCCCAGTGGATGATCGAGAACATGGAGATACCAATCGAGGAGTTCATCCCCGCCGACACGGCGGTGGAGGAACCTGACAGTCTGTAACCCATCATCGTTCCAGGCAGGGGGCCCCGCCGGGGCCCCTTTGCCGTTGCATGAAAAACGCTTTGGGCAGATATTTCATGCTGATGAAAGTATGCCTGAAGCGGGAGGACTGGCCCTTTGAAAACAATACCCTTCATTCTTTTTGTTATGGTGATACTGTCTGCCGTATCTTGCAGACCTGACGTTGACGAGGATGCCACCGCCGCGGAGATGGCCGCCCTTGCGGAAAGAGATCTCTCCGATGGAGACTACGAAGAGGCGCTCAGCCTCTTCCGTCAGGCGCTTGAGAAGGAAGCCGGCTCCCCGGACGCTCCGGTGTGGAGGATGGGTGCCGCAGAAGCCCTCCTGGAGCTGGGGAATCCCACGGAAGCCCACACCGTATCAGCAGAGTACAGGAATTCATCGAACCGGGTTCACGCATCAATGGCACAGCTGCTGGAAGCAATGGCCCAGGCGCTTTCTTCCCCGGTATCTGCCCTCCAGTCCCTGAGCCGAACTGATCTGGAGTCCCTGGACCGGCGCAGGGCGGAAACGGCGGTGGAGATCTGCAGGGAGCAGCTCGGCAGGGTGCGAACCGAGAATCTTGCCTCCTACAGGGAAACGGCCTGGTTCGAAGTTTACGTACTCCTGGAACTCGAAAAGAGGTACGCCAGGGAAGGCGACACCCAGAGGGCAATTATGTACGGAGCGGAGATAGACAGGCTCTACCCCTCCGCCCACGCCACCTATGGAAGGCCGGAGATCTCCGGCTCCCAGGGTTCTGAGGAATACTGGGTGGCCCTTGTGCTTCCCCTCACCGGGCAGGGGTCGGAATTCGCCTCCCAGGTGGCTTCCGGAGCCAGGCTGGCATTCGACAGGCACAGTGAAATGCACGAGAACTCTCCGGGACTCATGGATTTCGACACCAGAGGAGACTCGGAAAGACTCCTTGAAATAGTAGAGACCCTTGCGGACAACCCTTCATGCATCGCGGTACTGGGACCCCTTACAAGTTCTTCCACCCTTGCTGTGGCTTCCACTGCCAGAGAAGCGGAACTCCCCCTGCTTACCCCCACCGCCACCTCCGGCGACGTTGACAGAATAGGGGAGCCCGTTTTCCGCCTGGTGGTCAGCGAAGGCAACCAGGCGGCGGCGGTGGCGGAATACGCCGTGAGAACCGCCGGGCATACCAGGTTCGGGATCATCTATCCCTACACGGCCCAGGCATCAAGCGAGGCTGAACAGTTCAGGGCCATGGTCGAACGCCTGGGCGGAACCGTGGTGTCATCCCAGGGCTATCAGCCCGGCAGCACCGATTTCAGGGATCAGATAACCGTTGTAAAGGCGAACGGCCCCCAGGCCGTATTCCTTCCGGTCTCCGCTTGGGATGCGGTTCAGATAGCTCCCCAGCTCCGGTTCTACAGCCTCGAGGTTCCCCTGTACGGAACATCGGGATGGGATGACGATCTTCTCCTCCGCCACGGAGGGGAATACGTGGAGGGAGCGGTGTTCACCGCAGCTTTCGGTCTTTCCTCGCTCTATCCTGAAACAGCCCGGTTCGTCTACACCTATTCTCGGACCACCGGGCAGGAACCCACCGCCATCGCCGCCCAGGGATACGACGCCGCAGGGATAATCCTGGAGGCATGGGACAGCCTCTCAAGCCCCACAAGGAGCAGGCTGGCTAGGAAACTCTCCTCCATGGCGCCCTACTACGGAGCATCCGGCCGTTGCGTTCTGGGAACCGTATCGGAATCCCGGGTCTCCTGGCCCATGATGACCGTGATCGACGGCGAGATAATCGGTGTCGAGTAGAGGCTGCTACTGGGGGGTGGACGTAGGTGGCTCCTACGCAAAGATCGGAAGACTTGTCCAGGGAGGATTCCAGCTCACGGATTCAATCCCCACAGGGGCGGGTTCCGAGCCCGCAAGCGTCCTTCAGGCAGCTGCTTCCGCAATACGCCGGTGGGACAGTGAACCACTCGGGGTGGGTCTCGGCGCTGCCGGTCTCATAGACAGGGAAGGCGGCAGGATCGTCTTCAGCCCCAACCTGCCGGGCTGGGGAGGTTGCCCGGTTGCCTCGATACTGGAAGCCATGCTGGGAGTTCCTGTTCTGCTTGACAACGACTGCAACGTATTCGCAACAGGCGCCCTTTACTCCGGCGAGATACCCGGGAAGGGCCTCTGGCTCTTCATCACACTGGGAACCGGCATCGGAGGAACCATAATCAGCGAGGGCTCCATAGTCTACGGTACTGGAGGCGCAGGGGAGTTCGGCCACTCAACTGTCAGGGAAGGCGGTCTTCCCTGCCCATGCGGTTCGGTGGGCTGCTGGGAAATGTACGCCGGGGCCAGGGCCCTCGAGTGGTACTACCGGAGGGTTTCCGGCGGGGCATCCTCTCCCAGGGGGATAGCATCCCTCGCCCACGGTGGCGACCCTGCGGCCCTCGAGGCGTACAGGGAGTACGGGCGTTGGTTCGGGATAGGCCTTGCAAACCTCGCCAACATCTTTGCCCCCCACGGATTCTTCATAGCCGGAGGCCTTTCCGCCGGTCTCAGGCACTTCGGGATCCCGGCTCGAACCGAGTTCCTCCGAAGATGCAGGCATCCCTGGAGCGTCTCCATGCTTGAGGACTCCCCGGAGGCCGGCGCCTTCGGAGCCGCATCAATGGCGAGGGGCAGATGCTGATACTCCTTCTCGGCCTAATCCTCCAGCCTGACTCCCTGGATGTCCCTCCAATGGAGAGCATGGGTTACGCAGCGGATTCGCTGCATTTCCTCATCGACTCCGAGAACCTTATCCTTATCGGCGAAGCCTCGCTTGAATACACCGGAATGGGGATATCCGCCGATACCATCAGGTATGAGGCTGAGAGGGAAACAGTTACCGCATCCGGCAACATGGAGCTGACCGATGCCGGTGAGACCGCCAGGGGGACCGGCCTTGTCTACCATATGCCAACCGCCACCGCCAGGACCTGGGACACCTCCTCCCTCTACGACAGGGCCATTTACAGCGCCGAAACGATAACCATGCTCTCCAGGGACGAGTTCAACCTCACCAACGTGAAGTTCACCAGCTGCGAGAAGGACACCTTCGACTACTACTTCTGGTCCAGCAGGATGAAGGTCTTCCCCGACGACAAGGCGGTTGCCGGGCCGGTGACCCTCTTCATCGAGGAAACACCTGTCTTCTGGGTACCCTTCGCCGTTTTCCCCATAAGAAGGGGCCGGAGCTCGGGATTCACCATCCCCACAATAGGAGCCTCTTCCAGGGACGGCAGATACCTCAGAGAAGTGGGGTATTACTTCGGTTTCTCCGACTACGCGGATCTATTGCTCAGCGCCGACCTCATGGAGAAGACCAGATTCCAGGTAACGGCAACTGAAAGGCATTCCCTCCGCTATGTGATGAACGGAAGAACGAGGCTGCAGTGGAGAAGGCAGTTCGAGAACAGCAGGGACAGATGGCTGGTGGAGACCCTGCACACCCACGAACTGCCCGACGGCACCATGGTCAAGCTCACCGGGAACTTCGTGAGCGACCGCTCCTATCTCGAAGAGACACAGCAGGATCCCCAGGAGCGTATGGAGAGCGAGCTCCGCTCGTGGCTCTCCTTCTCCAGGAACCTTGGCCGTGGAAGCGCCCAGATGAACCTGGAGTACACCGAGTACCTCGACGCCCTCCCGGACACCATCGACGGCGAGCTCCTTTCGGAACTCACCGCACCGGACCTGCGCTACAGCCTGCCATCGGCACCGGTCTTCCACACACCAGCGGACCCGGAGGACAGACGCCCATGGCACAGCCTCTACTGGAGCCTCTCCGGCCACTACCTGACCGAAAGCACCCAGTGGGAGGATTCATCCCTCTACAACGCCGGCCTGAGACTGGAGTCGAATCTCTCCGCCTCCGAGAGGCTCGGGGGCATACTGGCCATTTCCCCATCCATCAGGGGAAGGGGCACTCTCTACGACAGGGACAGGATGGGGAACGGCTATCCCGGCTGGTTCCACGGTTCCGCCGGACTTTCGCTCTCAACGGACATCTACGGCCTGTTCGCCTCCGACTTCCTGGGGCATTCCCTTCTTCGCCATACCATAACGCCGACTGTGTCGGCTACCTGGACCCCTGACAGATTCATTACCACACAGGGCATGGAGAACACTGAAGCGGCCGACTCGCTGTACTACTCATTCAGCGATCTCTCCCTTCCCTCCTCGGGAACCGCGGTGGCCCTCTCCCTTGCCAACGTTCTCGAGGGCAAGAGGGTCTCCAGGGGCACCATCGAGAGGAACACCCTTGCGGAACTTACCGTGGGAACATCCTGGAACCCTGAGGCCGAAGAGGGGGAGAACGCATTCTCCAGGATCTCCGGCTCACTGAATCTTACACCGGCGAGATGGTTCAGCACGAGGCTGGACGGGTCGTGGGATCCCTACGGCCGGGAGACCCGGGATCTCTCCCTGACAACAGGGATAACGCTCTCTGGTAACGACCCCACCCTCCGCCCGGATTCAGGGGTGGTGATCTCCCCGCTGATGTGGAGACTCACCATTTCTCACAACTGGCGGCCGGAGATCGGTGAAGAGGCCATTGAGCTGAACAAGCTGAGAGTTTCCGCCGCGGTTGATCTCACAAGCAGATGGTCGGTGAACTACCGCGCCTACTACGACATAACTGAATCGGATTTTATAAGCCAGGATTATACCATAATGAGGGATTTGGACAGCTGGGAAGCGGTTTTCACGAGGCATGTTTCGGATGTTGATACCGGGTTCTACTTCAGGATTAACATAAAGGCATTCCCGGATATAAAGGTGGAACAGCATACCAGCAGTTTCTAGCCGCGGGGAACACTTGACACAGGGCTTTCACTGCTCTAGTGTAAACGGGTCAAAGGGCTCTGGTGTTAAACAATTAGAAAGGGGTAGGGAATTGAACAAGAAAGAACTCATCAACCATGTGGCCTCCAAGGCCGATCTCTCGAAGAAGGATGCGGCCGCCGCGGTTGATGCCTTCATCGACGGCATCAGCAATGTGATCGAATCCGGAGACAAGATCACCCTCATCGGTTTTGGTACCTTCGGTATCAAGGAGAGGGCCGCAAGGGTTGGAGTCGTTCCCGGAAGCGGAAAGAAAAAGGAATACCCTGCGAAGAAGGTTCCTTACTTCAAGGCCGGCAAGGCTCTGAAGGACAAGGCCCTCTAAAAGGGAAGCTCGTTATCAGGGGGAAGGGCGCCGCCCTTCCCCCTTTTTTATATTCGCAACATGAAATGGTCAGCGATAATCACGACGTACAACAGCGGTTCAGTGATCGGAAGGGCGCTGGAATCCATCCTTTCCCTGGAGCCTGATGAGAAGCCCGTGGACATCGTGGTGGTGGACAACGATTCAAAGGACCACACGGCAGAGGTCCTGAAGGATTACGCGGACAGGGTGAACTTCGTTCGCAATGAAACCAATCTCGGGCTTTCAAAGGCCAATAACATAGGCGCCGGACAAGCCCGGGGCGATTCGCTGTTCTTTCTGAATCCCGATACCGAGGTCCTTCCCGGAGCCGTCAGAACGCTGTTCTCCTTCCAGGAGTCCCATCCCCGGGCGGCCCTGCTCGGCCCGGGCATGGAGGACTGGAACGGCGTCCTTCAGCCCACGGCCAGAACCTGGCCCACCCCTTCCGTGATCGCCGCCAGAAGGACCTTCATCGGCGGAACGCCCGCGGGTGCCCGTCTGTCGGAAAGCCATCTGCGCAGCTATCATAGAGAAGACTCACCCTCAAGGCCCCACTGGCTAGTGGGAGCCGCGCTGTGGCTGACCCCGGGGGGAAGGGAGAAGGTGGGCCTCATGTCCGAGAGCTATTTCCTGTACTTCGAGGATGTGGAATGGTGTCACAGGGCTTGGAGAAAGGGCATGGAGGTGTGGTATGTTCCCGACGCCAGGATCCGCCATGTATGCAGCAGGGAAAGCAGCAGAAGGAAAGGCGCTCTGGGCCTTCACCTGAGAAGCATGACCCGATTCCTGCTCACCCATCCCCTGACGGCCCTGGGACTCGGACCAGGGGAAGGAGACGAATGAAGAAAGCAAGAAGCGCTCTCTGGGTCCTTCCGCCCTCCGACCTGCTCCTGATCATCCTTGTCTTCATGGGCGGCTTCTGGTTCAGGCATTCGCTCCTGGCAAGCGTAATGGGCACCGATTTCCGCCTCTCGGTCTACCACTATTTACTCAGCGGCCTGGTCCTCGGCGGGGTTCAAGTTGCTTTCATGGCCGTGTTCGGAGTCTACAGGAAGGAGTTCGGTCTGGGTATGATCGAAGAGACCGCCGGCATCATCAGGGCAGCCCTTATGGCGGTTCTCTTCACCCTTGCCACCACCTTCGTTACCAGGCAGCTGTTCTTCTCCAGGTTCGTTCTGGTGTTCTCCTGCCCGGCATCGATCATTCTCCTGTGCATCTGGCACGGCGCAGTACGAAGACTGGCCATGAGAACGGGCTCGCCATGCTCTGTGATCATACTGGGTATCTCCCCTGAGGCGAAGCAGCTGGGAAGCTTCATGGAGACAAGGGCGCAGCTGCCCTACCATGTGGCGGGTTACGCCGATCCGGGGATGAACGCTAAGGATGTATGCGGACTGCTTGAAAGCAGCTCCGCGGAGGAACTGGTGATTGCTGAAAGGAACCTTCCGGCGGATAAGCTCTCAGAGCTGATACTGTTCTGTGAGAAGACGGGCATCAACTACAAGATAGCGGCTGATGTGTTCTCCCTGGTGAGCCTTACCGCCAGGGTTGCCCACATGGGGGGAACCACTCTGGTCGAATCGGTTCCCGCTCCTTTATCAGGAGGGGGTCTCCTTCTCAAGCGAACCGCCGATATCATCATAACCTCTCTGCTCATTATCCTCCTGTCTCCCGTCTTCATCATAGCTGCCGCAGCAGTGATGATCGATTCAGGTCTCCCGGTCTTCTACAGGCAGACAAGGCTGGGACGGGACAACGCCCCCTTCAGCATGCTCAAGTTCAGGTCCATGAAACAGGGAGCCCATGAGCGGAAGGCGGAACTCAGGGAACTGAACCAGTCCTCCGGCCCGCTTTTCAAGATAAGGAACGACCCCCGTGTCACAAGGGTGGGCAGGTTCCTGAGAAGATGGTCCATGGACGAACTCCCTCAGCTTTTCAATGTTCTCAGAGGGCAGATGAGCCTTGTGGGTCCCAGACCCCCCCTCCCTGAAGAGGTTGAGGAGTACAGCCGAAGGGACTTCAAGAGGCTGCGTACCATACCCGGGGTTACAGGCGTCTGGCAGATAAGCGGTAGGAGCGACCTGGGATTCGATGAGATGGTGAAGCTGGATCTCTACTATGTGGACAACTGGTCAATCTGGATGGACCTGGCCATACTGCTTCTCACCCCCTCCGCCGTGGCTGCAGGGGACGGCGCCTATTAAAAAAGGGGCCGGAAGCCCGGCCCCTGAGAACACTGCCCCTGGTCTAGTTGATTGGCAGACCCTCCGTGAACTGATTTACAGTGGCCTGAATGGTACTCACCTCTGCATCGATCTCGTCGGTTACAGCAGTGATCTGTGCCCTGGCCTCCACCAGCTCGTTCCTCAGGGCGTCAATTTCCGCCTGAAGGGCTTCCATCTCCGGATCGGTGTCCCTGAGCTCCTCCAGTTTCACCGAAAGATCGTCGAGCACCGCAAGGTCCGGTATGATGTTCCTCAGTGTGTCGGTCTGGGCGATGAGGCCGTCGAGCTTGATCTGGACCTCGTCGAGAAGCTCCATCCCTGGGATCTCGATCTCGGGGATATCGGCATCTGGAACATCAGGGACTCCGGGAACTCCGAAGGCCATGGCGGTGCATACCGCAAAAGCGGTTATGAGAATCGGTTTCATACATCCTCCCTTTCTGTACTTTCGTTACCCAGCGTAACGCCACATAATACACTTTACGGTCATGAAACAAAAGGGGCGGACGGTTCAGCCCCTATGACACGGCGCGGAGTTGCCTGTTCTCTATCCTGCTGCTAAGCAATCAGATATCACAGGCAAACAATATGCTCAGTTTTTCACGAATCATTCAACTCGAACCGAAAGGAAGAACCATGCCGGTAAAAGAGATACAGGGAAGCCAGATCGCCACCGAAGCGGCTGGTAAGGACAAACTCACAGTGGTGGACTTCAGCGCCGAGTGGTGCGGTCCCTGCAAGATGCTTCATCCAGTGCTGGAGAGCCTTTCAGAAGACCTCTCCGCGAAGGTTTCCTTCGTGAAGGTGGACATAGACAGAAGCCCCGGGGAAGCCAACCAGTTCGGTATAAGGGGAGTTCCAACAATGATAGTCTTCCACGGCGGCAAGGAGATAGACAGGATGGTGGGCTTCAGGGACAAGGCAACCCTCAAGCGTGATCTGGAGGCCCTGGCGACGGGTCATCTGGGCTGACATGGGTTTCAGCGTGAATCTCGTGGAAAGCGGGTCCGAAAAGGCTTCTGAGAGACATACACTCCTCATAGCCGGCGGCGGACCCGCCGCCCTCTCCGCAGCTCTCTACGCAGCCAGATACGGCATCGACCACATTGTGCTGGAAAGCTGGAAACCGGGAGGGCAGGCCGCCCTCACCGCAGAGATCGAGAACTATCCCGGTTTCATCTCCATAGCCGGAGCGGAACTCACATCGAAGATGAAGGAGCAGGCTGAAAAGGCCGGTGCCGTTTTCAGGATGGAGTCCGTGGAGTCCGCTGAGGAAGCTGATAACGGAATAGTGGTGAGGACCGACTCCGGGGAGTACCACGGAGACTACCTGATAATCGCCACAGGTGCGGCGCCGGCAACCCTGGGAATACCGGGGGAGGATGAATACTACGGCCGGGGAGTCAGTTTCTGCGCCACCTGCGACGCCCCTTTCTTCAGGAACAGGAGGGCCATCGTGGTGGGCGGAGGCGACAGCGCGGTGAAGGAAGCCCTTCACCTTACCCATGTGGTCTCTCAACTGGGCCTGGTTCACAGGAGGGACAGGCTCAGGGCGGAACCATATCTGGCGGAGAAGCTGGTCTCCAACGAAAAGGTGACCACCTACTGGAACTCCCACCTCCGGGAGATTAAGGGGGACGCACAGGGCGTTACCGCAGCGGTGATAGAAACACCCGAGGGAATGAAGACCGTAGAGACCGACGGCGTTTTCCTCTACGTGGGAACTAAACCCGCCACGGAGCCTTTCCGGAGCCTCGTGGAACAGACGGAAAAGGGTCCGGTTATAACAAGGAACATAGTCGGCACCTCGAATCCCAGGGTGTTCGCAGCGGGCGATGTTACGGACAACGGCTTCCGCCAGGTGGTAACCGCCGTCTCCGACGGGGCTCGGGCCGCGGCGGCCATCTTCGACCGTATACAGGCTTACGATTAGAACAGGATTGGAGAACAGGAATGGCGCTTCTCTCCGAGAACGACAGAAATGCGATAAAGGGTCATTTCGAGAAGATGACCAGGGAGGTACCCGTATCCCTTGCCAAGGCACCAGGGAACTGCGACACCGAGGAGATACTCAAGGAGCTTTCGGAGCTTTCACCCATGCTGAAGGTAACGGTGAACGAATCGGATGAGGGGATGCTGCCCTCGCTGAACATCGGGTCCACGGGCAGGGTCAGGTTCTATGGAACCCCTGCCGGATACGAGTTCAGCAGCCTGCTCACCGGGATCATAGACAACGGGAGGGATGAGGAGACCCTCTCAAAGGGAACCATGGAGTTCCTGGACGGTCTCGACAGGGATCTTCACATTAAGGTGTTCGTAACCCCCACCTGTCCCCACTGCCCTCCTTCTGTGGTCCTGGCCCACAGGATGGCAGCCTACTCCCCCAGGGTCACCGCCGAGGCCATCGAGGCCAACGAGTTCCAGGAAACAGCGGTGAAGTACGGTGTGCAGGGCGTACCCAGGACCGTTATAAACGAAACCTTCTCCGCCGAGGGCTCCCAGCCCGAGTCCTACCTTATAGAGGCTCTGAAAAGGCATATGGAGAAGGAATGATCCTTCTGCTGGCGGGGCTGCTCTCCGCCTGGGAGGTCTCGTTCCCCGGGGAGAACGAGGGATTCTTCGACGCCAGGTATTTCTTCAACCCCGACGAGAACCATCTTGTCTGGGCGCTGATAGAGGACGACGTCACCATGGTCAGGTACGGGCCCCTGACCCTGGGAATCGGCCTCAGCGTGGAAACCTTCATGGGCAAGAGCGACAGCCACGGGGACACCGCCTTCAATGTTTACGGAGGTCACTGGAACATCAGGGGAACGGTGGGAATGGACTACAGGGACCTTCTGTTCACACTTTTCACCGACCACGAATGCTTCCACAACATTGATATGGCGGACACCTGCGGGCAGTACATGAACAACATCAAGCTCGGGGTGTCGAACACTGTGGAACCCCTAATGCAGGACCATCCGGTGCTCTTCCCCGGGGGCTATGTGCCGGAGTATACCCTCAGTGGAGGGGTCTACCGCCCCAGCAACCCCTCCTTCCAGAAGGGACACATCTTCGACTGGTCGCTCCATGCGGACCTGGACTTCCCTGTGCTGTCCGCCGGAAGCATGCTCTACGGGACCATTCTCAGGTCGGATCTGTACTTCCACCTGGACGGAGGAGAGAGCAGCCGCCACAATGTGGAGGTCTACGCAAAGCACAGGACAGAGCACGGGGAGATGGTGGCCTTCATAAGGCACCACCTCCACGACACCCAGCCGATACGGTCAATGGAGGGCGAGACCTGCTTCGGCATCCGGTTCCACTGGTGATCGAACTCAGTCGGTGAAAGGCCACCTCTCCCTGCCGATAACCAGTGGGGGCACCGTTCCGTAGGTCTTCCTCACCCCTGCGCCCAGGTGTTCTATCTTCCTGAAGAGGTCCAGGGGTCTCCAGTTCCAGCGGAAGTCCGAAAGTGCTCCGGTTATCCCGCCGTTCTCCACCAGGAAAACCCCGTCCCTTGTCATCCCGGTAAGCTTCAGGCTCTTCTGATCGACGAACCTGATGTACCAGAACCTGCGAATCAGTATGCCCCTGTCCACCGTTGCGATCAGGTCCTCCAGGGAGCCCTCCCCGCCCTTCATGTCCAGGGTGCCGGGGATGAAAAGCGGCTCCCTGCCTGTCTTCTTTGCCGTGTACCTGTCGCAGGGCAGGGCCTTCACCACTCCTTCACCTATCCAGACGGCATCCTCGGCGGGGAGACCCTCCTCGTTGAAGGGCTGGCCGGGTCTGCTTCCGTTCAGACTGGATGAGATGGTCACATCAGGACCTGTTATCATCTTGCCTTCCATCCCTGAGAAAACGCTCACTCCTTCGTCCGCGGAACGGGCGTCCATTATCCAGGGAAGGAACATCATCAGGTTCCATGTGGCTTCCGGCTCCAGTATCAGCTTGTACTCCCCGGGGGGTACCTCCTTCTGACCGCCGTTCATGGCCACCCTGGAAGCCACTTCTTCCACCGCGGCTTCCACCTCCAGCTCATTCCAGCCGGTACCACTCAGGTTGCTGTAGCTGGAAGCTCTGCCCCGGTCCATGGTGAAAGAGAGCGCTGAAGAGGTCTGCCTGTGGAAACCGGTGTTCCCGGTGGATGTGGATACCGCCGTCTGCTCCGATGACATGCTGCATATACCCGCTGCCTGGTATCCATCCTCTCCGGCCCGGTCTATTACCTTCCCCACCGCTTCCATCCTGGGCGAGGCGGGACATTCAGCGGTGTATTCGTCCCAGGCGCCGTGAATAACAGGATAAACCGCTCCGCCGGGTACAGGGGGCATGTACTCAGGATCGGCTGAGGCGGTGGCCAGCAGGTTCCTTGCCTCGCCGGCAATGGCCGGCAGGGCATCCATGTCTATTCTCTGGGAGGTAAGGGTTGCCTTCCTTTCGCCGTCGCCCACGGTGAGCTTAAGTTCCCTCCTGAAAACATCCAGGTTCTGGGTTATGCGGTTCTGGCCGAACCTCACCGAAGCCTCCCGGCTCTCCGTAAGCACAGCGGTGGCGTCCCTGGTTCCGGCGGCCCTTACCGCGGCTTCCACGAAATCTCTCATCTCTTTGTCGTTCATTACCTGCCGCCTCCAACTTCCACTCCCCTGAACCTGCAGTAACTTGCGCCGTGGGTCATCCTGGCGCTCTGGGGCGGTTCGCCCTTGCCGCAGTTGAGAACGCCCATGGTCCTGAAATGCTCCCTGTCGGCCATTCCGTCCAGGGATCCCCAGAACTTCGGGGTAACGCTTCTGTATATGACCTTCTTCAGCGGACGGACCTTCTTTCCGTTCCGTATCTCCCAGAACATGTCGCCCCCGAACTGGAAGTTCTCCCGCCTCTGGTCTATGGAGAATGAACCACGCCCCTCTATCCAGATGCCGTGGGCCACATCGGAGGCAAGGTCATCGGGGGATACGCCGTTCTCAGGCGGCTCCAGGTAGAAGTTCGGCTGCCTGTTAATGGGGAAGCACTGGGCGTCCATTGCCCTGCAGCAGCCCCGGCTCGAGGTGCTTCCCACCAGCAGCGCGGTCTCCCGCACGGAACCGAACTCCTGAAAGATCCCGTTCTTTATGGTGTACCACTTCTGGCCGGGGACGAGGTCGTCGTCCCACCCCCAGCTGGCGATACCGTATGGAAGGGTATTGTCAGCCAGGAAGTTCACCAGCTCGGAACCGTATACCAGCCTGCCCCTGTCCTCCAGGGCAACGAAGGTCCGGCCGGCCATGTTGGCCTCCCAGCCCAGGGCCCTGTCGCTCTCGGTGGGGTGACCAACCGACTCGTGCATGGTAAGTGAGAGATGCAGCCCGTCAAGGATAAGGTCCATCTCCCCTGAAGGGCTCTCGTCTGCCAGGAGCTTCATCAGCGCCTCTTCCCTGGCCTTCTCTCCCCATCTTTCCATACCCGAGTCCTCGATCCATTCCCAGCCGGCTATCCTGCCTCCGTCCTGGAGGGATCTGCTCTGGGCATCCTCCGAATTCACCGCGGTGGCCATCAGGAAAGGTTCCGAAAAGACCAGTTCGGTCTCCACCAGGTCCCCCCTGGTGGTCCCTATCACCCGGTCACGCTTCTGGAACCACAGCCTGGCGAAGCTGCTCTTTATCCTGGGATCCGCACTCATGTCGTCGGAAACCCTCTGCAGCAGGTCGATCTTGTGCTCCCTGGAAACCTGGAAGGGGTCCTTCGAGCAGGGGCCCGAGTAAACGCCCTGCTGCAGGTCCAGGGGCGCCAGTTCCACCTTTCCCCTTCCTCCTGCTGCCCTGGCCACGTCCACCGCCCTTGCAGCGGCGGCCTCCATATCATCCCTGCGGTACCCGGTGCAGGCGGCGAACCCCCAGCACCCGTTAAGAAGCACCCTTATCCCCACACCTTCGGTCTCATTGCTGCTGCACTCGTCAAGCCTGGCGTTGCGCATCATGGTAACTTCGGTCTTGACGGTCTCGCATCTCACGTCGCCGTAGTCAACCCCCATCGAGGTGAGGGTCTCCAGGGTTTCTTCGATCCTGTCCTTCACTTCGTCACTTCCGTTCCAGGGCAGTTCTTCTCGACTATTGCCGTCATGGTCAATCTGTAACCGGTCTTGTTTCCCAGTGCCTTGTTGGAAACCAGGGCCAGAACCAGCCCCAGGAGAAGGCCTCCCACGGCTCCCAGGGCTCCGGCTGCGCTCCCTGCGGGCATGAACACCCAGTATCCCCCCAGAAGCAGGGCAACGGGAAGGATGAAGGTAAGGGAAATGACCTTCATGGTTGCCGATACCGGCAGCTCCAGCTCGACAGCATCTCCCACTGAGGCCCCAAGCAGGTTAACAACGGTGATCTTCTTCGATTCCGGGGTCTTCCCCGTGATGGACATGCAGCTCTCCCTGGCGCTGCACACCCCGCAGCCCTCGCCTCCGCCCAGCTCCACCAGGGCGTCGGGACCCCTGAGCTCGCAGACTATTCCTCTTCTTGTCATCCGGCACCTCCAGCGTTCAATTTAACCAATGAACGGGGCGGTGTCACACCCTGTCTCCTGTTTATATATTCGCCGGTTAAAGGAGGCTTCGTGTATTACTTCGCCTACGGTTCCAACATGTCCGAGAAGAGGCTCACCAGGAGGATACCCGCAAGGAGGCTTGGTGTGGCTGTTCTCAGCGGCTATGTGCTTGCGTTCACCAAGCCCAGCGAGGCCGACGGAAGCGCCAAGTGCGACGTATGCCCCACAGGGAACGAAAACAGCCTGGTGTACGGGGTCCTGTACGAGATAGATCCGGAGCACAAGCCGGTGCTGGACAGGTACGAGGGCCTAGGTTACGGCTATACCTCAGAGACCCTGGAAGTAACCCACCAGGGCAGGAAACTCAGGGCGCTGGCCTACGTTGCGGTGAACCGCGACGAGACCCTGAAGCCCTTCCACTGGTACAAGGAACATGTGGTCCAGGGCGCCTTGGAGAATGATCTTCCACAAGAATATGTGAGAAACATAAGAGACGTCACATCAGTGCCCGACCCCGATGCGAACCGATCAGCCATGGAACTGGAGATATACCGCTCCCTCTAGAATCCCAGGCCTGCCCCCACAGAAACCAGCATGTCCTTCTCTGGATGGTCGCCGTCAACATGGCTGTAGAGCCCGAAGCAGAGGTTGAGCCCGGATATCATCAGTATCCCCTCGCCCCCTGCGTAAAGCTGATCTGCCTCCACGTTCCCCCAGGGGTTCCCCCAGGTGTATAGAAGAGACGACTTCAGCCCCAGCCCGAAGGTGTAGCCGAAGGTTCCTCCTATGCCCAGAGCGGCCTTCCCGCCCCCCACACCAGGCTCTACCTGAACGAACCACAGGTCGGTGGGGCGATAGGTCAGTGAAAAGGAAGCGATCTGCGGAGTGGAGACCCTGGCCCCCACCATGAATGGAAAGCAGAGCGCCGGGGCCACCACCAGGAGCAGCAGGAAATACTTCATAACAACCTCCTTTGAGGGCCACTATGTCAATTCCCGGCTCCACATGCAAGTGCCACACACAAAGAAGAGGGGGAGCCCGGCCAGCAACAGAAACAGTATTCCTGAAGAGTAAGAAACACTCCACGACAAGTTGGATTGACATTAAGTGTTCTTATCTAAATAATGCTGATACCATTTAATATGAGAGGTACGAAATGTTTCCGACTTATCTTTCCATCAATCTTCTGCTTGTTTCAAACACACTGGTCTTCCCTGCTACCGACGGTGAATGGACAGCACCGGGGGTCGAGGTTACAGAGATCGCATCCATCGACCTGCTTGCATACGGAACTTCCCCTGCAGGTGAAGGTAGTGAAGTGACGGTCGTTGCCTGCCAGCCTTTTTTCATGGAGGAAGACGGGAATGTAATGTGGAGGGTGAACATTCTTTATCACGACAGACTGGTCGTGGTGGAGGAGGGGGATGAGCCCGTAGAAATACCAGTTGGCTTCCAGAACTGCGAATCGGCGGTTTTTTCCAACAACGGCAACTATGCGATGGTGGGTGCTGAAGTGGGAACTGAGGACGACCCCCAATGCATCTTCTCGCTGGTAAACATAGAGGACCGGTCGGTATCGCGCCTCCATAGAACGTTCACATACGGCAGGGAACCTGTCTTCTGGGTTGACAACGATGGGTCAAGCGCTTTTCTGGCTCATGGCCGGCTTCTGGAGCGGGGTGATTGGCTCAGGGGACAGTATGATCTCTCAAACGACACGCTTTTCATGCTCGACCAGAGCCTTCATGAAGAATGCTTCATAAGGTTCCCATGCATATTGCCCGAGATAGTCCGCTCGGAAAACGGCGAAGTGACCCTTGCGTACTATGACAACACCATTGGAAGATTCGATGAAGCAGGCAGCAGGATATGGAGCTTCCATGAACCCGTGAACACCGATGATCTTCCACCATCACTTTTCAGGATCAGAATGAATGAGAACACGGAAACCTTCTTTCTGAGATACCCGGATGCCCTTTACGCCTATGAAACAGAATCAGGCGATCAGATTATGGCATACGCCGTCTATAGAGAGAACACCTCCCTTGCTCTGTCAACAACAGGCAATCTCTGGTCTGGCATCTTCAAATCAGGAGGAAGTGAAAGAGTCTTTCCCACTGACAACACAGCTCACTTAGTAGTATCAGATATTTATGATGGAAAAGAACCTTTTTGTGCTGATACCCGTTGTCAAAACAGTCTGATAGCACTGCACTTTGGTCCCTTATTCTATACCCACTCAGACGGATCAATAGTGCTACTTCGGAGGAGCCTCTCTTTACCCGACTACAGATGTTTATGTATTGTAAAAGATGGCTTTCAACTTTGGCAATCTGAGCACATTGAGAATGTCATTGGATTCCATGGCAATTTCAGTCCGGAATGGTGGCTGGACTACTATCCGGTAGCATTTCAGCACATCTCTGATAACAGCATTATGCTCGCGTTTCCGAACAGCTCGTTCATGTCTATCAACCAGATAAGGTGGAACAATTAATGCTTCACCTTACGATATCTATAATCATTGGGGTCAATCCACCTGCCTGGGAAGCACCCGTCGGAATGGATTGGTTCATAGGCGACTGTAATCCTGTTAGCATAGCGATAGGGTACGGCGATTGGGCCATAAACACCGAGGGACCTCATCCCGGTCTTGATTTTACCGTTGATGATGAGTATCTCCACTCTCCATTGGCATCAGATGGATGTATCATTGGGCAATGGCCCCCGGTAAGTGCGTTTCATATCTCTACACAGGGTTCTCTTGTGTTCGGGTCGGATAATCCAGAATTCACAAACTGGGGGTGGCAGATCGACCATATAGAAAAACCTCTTACTGCAGACGATTGGTCAGTCTTCGCACCAGGCACCACTATCCCATCTGCCACAAGTCTCTACCTTCAGGCATCTCCTGACAATTTCTTCAGGCATTTCCATCTGTATTGGATGTGGGTCTGGTACAGCTCCTACTATGGAGATTGGGTGCCGGGTGCGATTTTCAATGATGAAGAAGCACCAGCTATGAAAGGTTATGTCAATCCAGTGCAATACCTCCCACAGGAGGATTTAATCGGGTATGACACCGTGGGGTTCAAAAGGGTGCTCGAGGAGAGTGAGAGCTGCAATCGAGGCATTTGGTTCTCTCCTGATGGGAAAGAGATCGCCGAGGAGTTTGGTCTCAGCATTACAGCTGAAGAATTCCAGGAGGCAGTTTTTGGCGTTGTAGACTTCGCTGTGGCTCCTTGTTCGGAGTTCATCCAGGATGGAGGAAACAGGGACAGTTGCGGCGTTTATAGCATAGGGCATCGACTCGCATGGATTAATCCCTATTTCACCAACACTTACGATCCAGTTCTCTACGAGAACGTCTTTGATGATACTGATGTGCGATCCGCAAGAGAGTACGATTATAACTACCGAACGCTTTTTGAGATGAAGGGACAGCTTCCCTATGATACAAATCTCTCAGTCCCTGCTTACACAGACGAATACAAGGCGGTTTTTCTTGATGGTTACTGCATAGGCGAATCTGAGGCCATTACTGAGTTATCGCAGTGGTGGTTTAACAGTGCATACATTCTTTCCAATTCAGGCAATCTCACAACTGGTTCTACTGGGTGGGACAATGTATGGAAGTTCGACAATCCTTCATACAAGCACTACTGGGACACAAATGTGATGTGTATCGGTGGATGGGATACTTGTCTTCGAAGAGGAGATAGAGATGGCGGACCGTTGAACCCAATCTCTCCCATTTCCCAGTTTTCTCTTTATCCTGATGGGCAGTATCTTGTTGATGTAGTTGCCACAAGCCATGGCTCAGCATTTTTGACAACCCCGGTATCAGAGCAGATTTATCTGCCGCGGAATGATCTTGAAGATCCGTTTCATACCGAGAGCCCGATTGTTGTTGATAATCACATGCCTTATGTTGACTCTGTTATTGTATACTCAAAACCTCCAAGCCCTTACGCTTTGCCTTTAGTCTACTTTTCCTCTGGCTGGGTGGAGGACACAGAGAACATGTGCTCTCAGCTCATTAACCACACATATCGCTACCCCACTGAGTCAGGAAATGAACTGTGGATTGCAGTTAGATACTCCGAACCTGTAAATGTTTCCCCATACGATGTTTCAATGTATGCGTTTCTTCAGGGGTCAGAAACGTGGAACGCCGGGTATTGCCGACCTATGCCAACAGGAGCTTGCTGGCCCGACAGGTTTGGGGAGCTTGATCATGACCGCTTGTCAGGTGGTTTCTGGCAATTGTACAGGTGCACTTCTGCCCCTCCCAGTACTTTCCAGGGTCCAATATCAATAGTCTTTCCCCATTCTTCCCTTCTTACTGACTTTGCGGGAAACATGATCGATGGAGATCCTTCGACAATCACCAGCCCACGCTCTTCAGATGGGTCCTGGAATTTGGCCAACTATGATCAGCATGACAATGTTTATACTTGGGGATATCCAACTTGGTATGTTGAATATGTAGGAGACCACTTTGAGTGCTTCGCACAGGTGAATGAAACCGAAGTTGCGAGACATGAAATACCCTGGTATTGGCATCCCCAATCGAGTATGTCTTTCCTAGGCAGTATTTATTATAATTGTGGTACCTATTTGTATTGTGATCACTATGATATTGGTAGACATGTATTTGTACTAGATATTAATGGCCTTGTATCTGCAGTAGATATTCATTCTAGAGGCGTTGCTGACATATTGCCACTTGATACTGGGATCTGGGTTAATTGCAATCCGTACAGCTCATCTTCCTATCAGGGGAACTACCTTTGGATCAGATACAGACAGGTTCTAGAGATATATATGGGTTGTCCCATCGATTCCAATGAATGCTGGAATTTCATCAATGGGCAAACGGGAGAATCATACTGGGCTGAAATGTGTCACCTGGTGGCGCAGGATTACCGCGAGGAATGGGAGTACTGCGATGCATGGCTGCATCTTTCAACTGGTACATACTATTACATTAACTCAAACGATCCTGAGCCTACTTTTAAAGGATATTCATGGACAGTCCCGGTCTATTTTATAGATGACTTTGAATATGATCATTACTTCATGGGTAATGTTATCCTAAGTGCAACCAGCAACTCTCTTTGCAACTCGCCTGAAATCGAAGAAGTCTGTTATCAGCAAGTTGATGCTCAGATTGAAGATAATAGAACACTGGAAGTACTCAGTGTATCTTCTAATCCTGTAGCGGAAATGCTTTCTATCAAAGTAAATCTTCCTGATCAAGGTCAGTACTCAATTCTCGTATATGATGTTTGCGGCCGTGTTATCGCGGATCTTTCGCGCAGCTTTCAGTCTTCTGGGAGCAACACGATAGAATGGGATGTTAAGGGCCAAAACGGAACTCGGATCCCTTCAGGCTGCTACTTCCTTACTGTCTCTTCAGGGGAAAACACCATACATCAAAGATTCCTTGTTTACTGATCCGCTACTTCAGTGCTTCCGTTCCGCTGAACTCCCTCTCCAGGGCCATGGCGTCAAGCACCATGCGGTCCTCATCGGTGGTCTTTCCCGTTACCAGCCTGGCCAGGACCTCTCCGACCCCGGGGCCCAGCATGAAGCCCTGACCGCACATGCCCACTGCGGCAAGGAAACCCTTCACTCCGGTTTCTCCTACTATCGGGGAGCCGTCGGGGGTCTGGGGATAGCAGCCCTTCCAGGTCCTTCTCACCTTCAGGTTGGCAAGTCGGGGGTAGAGGTTCACCATCCTCTTCGAGACCATGGGAAGGAACTCCGAGGTCTCAGCTGTTCCCGTGCCCAGCCTGGGCGGGTCAGGGGTGATGCAGAACACCACCTGTCCTGTACTGTACTGGTAGAAGTAATAGTTGGCGCTTCCCGGAGCCCGTTTTATGTCCACCACCATGGGGTGGAAGAATCTCTGCACCGGTTCGGTTATACCGGCCTCATGCATGTCCGGGTACACCGGAAGGTCCACGCCAAGCATGGCTCCGATCTCCCTTGCGTACGAGCCGGCGCAGCTGATAACGATGGGGGCGGTGTAGGTGCCCCGGGTGGTCACCACCTTGAAGTCCACCTTTTTCTCAATGGACCTTACTTCCTCGTTGAACCTGAACTCGGCTCCCTGCCTCACGGCGAACCTGTGGAACGCATAACAGCTCTCCATGGGGCTGGCGCTGCCGTCCTCCGGGGAGAATGTTCCCCCGAGAAGCCCATCAGGATTGATGCCCGGAACTATCTCCATGATCTTATCGGGGCCGTGCCACTGAATGTTAAGCCCCGCCTTCTGCTGGGCGGGTATCATCTTCCTCAGTGACTCGGCTATGGACTCCTCGTAGGCCACGAAGGTGTAACCTCCCATGTGCCAGCCGATGTCGTCCCCGTGCTTCTCCTTCCAGGTGGAGAAGGTCTTCAGTGAATGGAGGCTGAGGGCAACCTTCGCCGGCTCACCGTGGGTGGCCCTGATTCCGCCTATGGCGCATTTGTTGTTCCCCTGGCCGGCTGAGCTGCCGGAATCCAGGACCAGGGTCCTCACGTTGCGGGAGGCCAGGGACATTGCGGTAGGAGTGCCAACTGAGCCGGCTCCTATGATTATCACGTCGTACATCAGCTCTTCTCCCTTCCGCAGAAAACGCCCAGCCTCGTCTCGGCGAAGAGGGGTCTTTCGGTGAAGTCGGTGATCTCCTCCAGGGGGATTCCCTCCGAGCGGATTATCCTTGGGATCAGGGTCCTGCAGGTCTTGCCTCCGCAGGAGCCGAAACCAGCTCTGGTCCTTGCCTTGAGTTCGTTCAAGTCCCTCACTCCCAGTCGAAGCATCTCCCTGATCTCCCCGGCGGTGACCCTCTCGCAGCGGCAGACGATCGCGTCGTCGGGAATGGGGAGCTCGGGAACGTTTTCCTCGGGAGCGGTCTGGTCTGGTGTCTGGAGCCTTACCCCGGCAACCCTGTTCGCGATGCCTGACGGGGTCTCTATGTCCAGGAGCATTGTGCCTGGGTATCCCGGGGCTTCCCGGAGGCCCAGCGCGGTGCCCTGGCCAAGGATCTCCCCTTCCCAGTCAGTGAGTGTCAGGGTCTCGCCTGGCTTCACCATCCATTCCCCCAGCTCCCAGGGAATGGTTACCACCGGGTTCTCGGTATCCTTACGGCGGTCCACCAGCGTTACCGCCAGGCCCGGGCATACCGCCACGCACTTCCTGCAGCCTATGCAGCCTTCGCTGTATTCGGGGAGACCCATGACCGGGTGACCTTCGGTTGTTATCAGCCCCTTGGGGCAAACTGTCATGCAGGGGTTGCAGGGTATCTCCTGGAGGCAGTGGATCACCGGATAAACACCCGAAGTCTCCGAGGACTCCATGTACTCCTCCACACTTCCGCCGGGGCTCTTGAGCACCTCGGCCTTTTCCGCCCAGTCTTCGGGTATCTCCACCTTGCATCCCCTGAGGGTGCAGGCTATCTCCCTTCCCCGGATCTTGCCGGAGAACATGGCGGCACTGGCCTCGGCTATCTCCTCGGAATCACCTGTCACTATGGATGGAATGCCGAACTCCAGGGCCTTCTGATGGAACTCGTTCACCGGGCTGAGCCCCACCGCCACCAGCAGGGTGTCCACCCTGAAGTTCTTCTCGGTCCCGGGAACCGGATTGAATGCTTCATCCACTTCGGCTATGGTTACGCTTTCAAGCTTCTCTTCAGCGTGGGCGGCAAGAACGGTGTGGCGGGTGTAGATGGGAACTCCAAGCCTGGCTATCTTGTCGGCGTGCACCTTGTAGCCGCCGCACCTCTCCATTCCCTCCGCAAGACCCACCACTGTCATCCCAGCCTGAATGGCGTGGTATGCCCCGATCAGCCCGACGTTGCCGCCGCCCAGAACGAATATCCTCTCGGAGCACCGGATGAGGTCGCGGTTAACCAGGGTCTGGAAAGCGCCTGCCCCGTAAACGCCGGGAAGGGTGCAGCCCGGGAAGGGCAGGGATTTCTCCCTGGCCCCTGCGGCAACCAGGAGCTGTCTCGGCTTCACGAGTCTGTAGCCCTCGGGCTTCCTTATGCCCACCTTGCCGTCGCTGAACACCGCCAGCACGATGGATTCCAGCCATATCTCCACGGAGTCCATTGCCCTTAGTTCGTCCTCCAGGAGCTTCGCGATGGTAATACCCCTGGTACCCGCCCTGCAGTCGGCGACTGAACCGAAGAACTTGTGGGTCTGAAGCACCAGCTTGCCGCCCATGCGGTCCTTGTCGTCCACTATCACCGTGGTGAAGCCCGCCTCGCCCAGTTCCCTGGCGGCGGCCATGCCCGAGGGTCCCGCGCCTATTATGAGAACATCGGTCTCCACCGTTTCCGGGGGATCCACCGCAGGAGGAGCGGCGAACTCCAGTTCAGGCAGCCCCTCCACCGTTCTTACCTCCATGCCTTCGGCAAGGGGGACGATGCAGCTCTTCAGGGGGATACCGTCGATGATGAGCGTGCACTGGGAGCACTGGCCGTTGGCGCAGAAAAGCCCCTGGGCGCCGCCGTCCTTGTGGTGATGGCCGAAGATCCGCTCCCCTCCGGCGAAGACAGCCGAGGAGACCATCTCCCCCTCTTTGCCCATCATGTCCCGTCCATTGAAGGTGAACCTCACCCATCTGCCCTCCGGTACCGGAAGAACGGGATGGCGGCATATTCTGGCTCCATATTCCGTTTCCAAGACTGTCTCCTTATATGGCATTCCAGGGGAAGAGGCTACCTGCCCCGCCATTTCCTGGCGTAGGAGGGCCCTCCCTTCGATGATTTAACGAAACCCCTGCACTCAGGGAAACGGATGCATCTCCATACCCTGATGTGGGGATACTGATATCTCTCGGTGTCGCCTCCGCAGAGCGGGCATCTCGGAGTATTCCGCCCGGTGATCCTCTTGTCTTCCCTCTCGAACTGTTCCCGGAGCCTTCTGTGCTCCTCCTCCCGGGAGGGGCCGGAGAACTCTCCAAGGACCTTCCTGAGCATTATGAAGATCACTGCCACCGCACCTGCAGCGGAGAACAGACGGAATATATCCAACAGCTTGCTCCAAGTGGTTTTCTAAAAACAGGTCGATTCGTTCATACAATATATACACCCCGGACCGGGCCCTGCGAAGGCGTTGACAGGAGCATACCCTCTACGGTAATATTGAGTTTCTGCGATGAGTAACCTATTTGCATATTATTAGATAACAACCATAATAACACCCGGAGACTGGACTGAGATGAAAAACTACACTGCAGACAAACTGAGGAACGTGGTTGTGCTTGGGCACGGTTCCGTTGGAAAGACCAGCTTCTGTGAAGCTCTCCTTTTCACCGGAGGAGGTTCGGAGAGGCTGGGATCGGTTGACGACGGCACCAGCGTTTTCGACTATACCGCCGAGAGCAGGGAGAAGAAGCACAGCTTCGGCTCCACCATCGCCCACTGCGACTGGAACGGCCACAAGATCAACATCATGGACACTCCGGGCCTTGCTGATTTCTACGGGGAGACCATAGGCGCCATATCCGCCGCCGAGTTGAGCGTGGTTCTCCTGGACGGCACCGACGGCGTCGAGGTGGGAAGCTACAAGACCTGGAACTTCGCCGAAGAGGCCTCCGTTCCCGCTTTCCTTTTCGTCAACAGGGTGGACAGGGAGAACGCAAATTTCGACCGTGTCCTCGAAGAGGCGCGGGAGATGTTCAGCAAGCACATCGTTCCGGTTGTCTTCCCTGTGATGGATGGCGACAGGTTCGTCTGCATCGCCAACTCGATAACCGGAAAGGCAGTTGACGCCTCCGGGAAGGAGATTCCCCTTCCAGATTCAGCGAAGGATCTCTGTGAAGACTACAGGATGCAGCTCACCGAGGAAGCCGCAGAGGCCAGCGAAGAGCTCATGGAGGCCTTCTTCGCCAACGAGACCCTCACCGACCAGGAGCTTGCAAAGGGCATCACACTGGCTGTGCGCAACAGAGGGCTCTTCCCGCTGTTCTGCGGAACCTCCATTCCACCTGTGGGGCAGAAATTCGTTCTGGATTCCATAGTGGAGTACGGCCCCTCGCCCCTGGATGCCCCCGAGGCAGAAACCGCCGACGGCGGCAGGTTCGAAAGGAATCCCGGAGGAGGCTTCGTTGCCAGGGCCTTCAGCACGAAGCTGGATAAGCATGTGGGCGACATGGTCTACATCAAGGTGCTAAGCGGCGAGGCTTCAGGTTCACACGAGGTGATAAACACCAGCAGGAACCAGTCCGAGCGTCTGGGGAACTACTACTACATGAACGGCTCCAGCAGGGCCGACGCCGAGAAAATGATCACAGGTGACATCATGGCGGTGGCCAAGCTGAAGAACACCATCACCAACGATGTTCTCTGCGACAAGGGTTCTCAGGTCAACCTGGCCCCCATCAAGTTCCCCAATCCCGTTTACAGGGCGGCCATCGCCCCGAAGAAGCGCGGTGACGAAGACAAGATGGGCGCCGGGCTTCACAAGCTGGGCGCCATGGATCCCACCTTCGTAACCAGGAACGAGGCTAACATCGGCCAGACCACAGTGAGCGGAATGGGTGAGCTTCACCTGCAGACCATGCTCACCCGTCTCAAGGAGATGAACGGTGTGGAGGCCGAGCTTTTCAAGCCCCGCATCGCCTATCAGGAAACCATTACGAAGATCGCCGCAGGCGCTTACAAGCACAAGAAGCAGTCCGGCGGCAGGGGACAGTACGGCCATGTCCTCATGCGTGTGGAACCGATGCCCCGGGGCGAAGGTTTCATATTCGACAGCGAGGTCACAGGCGGCAACGTTCCCACCAAGTACATACCGGCAGTTGAGAAGGGCGTAGTGGAAGCCATGCAGAAGGGCCCGATCTCCGGCAGCGAGGTCATCGATGTGAAGGCCGTGGTAACAGACGGCTCCGCCCACTCGGTGGACTCCTCGGATATGGCCTTCAAGCTTGCCGCCAGCAGATGCTTCCAGGACCTGATGATGCAGGCCGGACCGGTACTCCTCGAGCCCATCATGGCCCTTGAGATAACCGTACCCGACGAATT
>NPID01002223.1_pt5 | contig 32491 bp, 26 predicted proteins | sample 8637491 | NCBI WGS metagenome assembly NPID01 (sample SAMN07420843, study PRJNA396082) | bioreactor metagenome | isolation source: sample BA6 brine-fed electro-methanogenic bioreactor BA | place: Japan: Kochi | collected 2016-06-14 | reverse complement strand
AAGGGCTGCGGCAATGTGTGCCTGGGAGAATCCCCGTTCCATCCTGAGTTCTCTCAGGAAGCTCCCTATGTTTGCTTCCGCTGTATTCATCATGCCCCCAGGTCATTATTCTATGTTATTAGCTGATATTGCGCAAATGGAAGTTGCTATATCAATTAATATACATTATAATGTATTTATAGTCAATCAAATACGCAACAAATTGCGTAAATCACTGATCAGGGAAAGGAGTAATGAAATGAAGACAAAAACTGTCGCGGTTCTTGTGATCCTCGTCGCGGTCCTCACTCAAGGGGTATGGGCTTCCGGCAATAAGGAAGCGGAGGCCGGAGGGCCTGTAACGCTTAACTGGTATGCTCATGCGGCGACCCTCAGCAATACGCAGGCTGAAATTGTGGAAGAGTTCAATAAAACCTATCCGGATATCCGGATCAATGTTATTGAACTGCCCGAGGATACAAGCGGAAAGCTTCAGGCTCTGCTTATCGCCCTTCGCAGCGGTGACAGCTCCATTGATTTTTTTAATGCCGATGTTACCTGGACTGCAACCTTTGCTTCAGCGGGACTGATTGAGCCCATGGAAGAGTATTTCCCTTCGTCAGAAAGAGCGAAATTCCTTCCCGGTACTATCGATGCGGCCAGTTACAACGGTAAAGTCTGGGGTATACCTTTCCGGACGGATGCCGGAGTACTCTATTACCGCTCCGATCTGCTGGAAAAGTATAATCATGATGTTCCTTCAACCTACTCCGAACTCTTTTCCATCTCCGAAGAGATAATCCAAAAAGAGAACAGCGGAATGTATGCTCTGGTCGGTTCTCTTGCGAACGGAGAGGGACTTACCTGCAATGCTGTCGAGTGGTTCTATTCCAATGGCGGTGCGGTAATTGATAATGATAAAATTGTTATCGATTCTCCCAGTAATGTTCAGATCCTTCAGCTTATGGTGGATGCATATGAGAATAATCTCATGCCGGAAGGCGTTCTTTCCTACGGAAGCGGCGATGCCAGGGCCTCGATGTTTCAGGAAAAACAGGTCTTTATGCGTGCATGGCCGAAAGCGTATGCCATGGGTCAGGATCCCGCCAACTCGAAAATTGTCGGCAAGCTCGGTGTTGCTCCGCTTCCAAGAGGCCCGCAGGGCAGCAAGGGCATAAGTGTACTTGGCGGATGGCAGCTTTTTATGAATAAAAACTCGGAAAACAAGGAAGCGGCTGCTCTTTTCATGCAGTTTTATGCGGGTGAATATGCTCAGAAGCTTCATGCTTTAAACGATACCTATCTCCCTGCAAGGAAAAGTCTCTACCAGGATAAGGACATTCTCTCGGCATATCCTTTTTACGCCATGTTCCCCCAGGTTTTTGAAACGGCGGCACCCCGTCCCAAGACCCCCTTCTACGCGGAAATTTCCAGTATTCTTTCAACGGAAGTACAGAATGCCATGAAGGGCAGCAAGAGTGCAGAGCAAGCAATGGCGGATGCTCAGGCAGCCATGGAAAAAGTGGGACGCTGAGCAGTACGGTTCCGTCTGCAGGCGGATATTTCTGACAATTCAATACAGCCTGCCTTTTACCGGGCAGGCTGTATGTAATAAGGAGTAAGGGTTCTCCATGACCAAAAAACAGTTCGGCTATCTTCTGATCACTCCTGCCATCGTCATGTTCGCCGTCTTTGCCGTATATCCGGTTCTGCGGACTCTCTATCTGAGCTTTTTTGACTATCGTCTGCAGTTCGGAGAGACAATGACTTTTGCCGGTTTCAAGCATTACATCAATATGTTTACCAATCCGCGCTTCTGGAATTCTCTTTCCTTTACCATGTTTTTTACGGTACTTACCGTATTGCTGGAAGTACTGCTGGGGCTTTTGTTCGCCCAGGTAATGAACAAGGCATATACGGGGCGGGGACTGCTGAGGGTGGTAGTTCTTATTCCGTGGGCAATACCGACCATCGTGAGCGGCTTTATGTGGAAGTTTATGGTGCATGATCAGTACGGAGTTATCAATCAAATTCTTCAGTCAGTCGGTCTTATTGAGAGCTATATCCCCTGGCTCAGCCTTGATCGGGGAGCAGTATCGGTTCTGATTGTCGCTGATATCTGGAAGACGGCACCCTATGTCTCGCTTATGGTGCTTGCGGGGCTTCAGGGGATTCCTGCCGCCCTTCATGAGGCGGCTGAAATTGATGGTGCCGGAGCCTTTGCCCGCTATTTTAGAATAACGCTTCCGCTGCTTAAGCCGGTTCTGGCAACGGCTGTTCTGTTCAGGCTTATTCAATCATTCAAGGTATATACGGTGATAGTCGCCCTTACAAACGGCGGGCCCGGGAATGCCACGGAATCTCTTACCCTCTATACCTTGAGGACCTATTTTGATGCAGGCAATTACGGCTACGGTTCCGCCCTGGCCAGTTTTACCATGATCATTACCTGCATTATTGCGCTCTTTTTCCTCGATGTAATACGTAACAAGGTCGAGAGCGGTAAAGGAGGGAAAAGAATATGACCCATAGAAGCTGGGATAAACTGCTTTTCTATCTCTTTGCACTGTTCTTTGTAGTGACAATCGGATTCCCTTTTTTCTGGCAGGTACTCAATTCTTTTAAGCTGGAACGGGCAATTTTTTCTCTGGAATGGTTTCCGGACAACTACACTCTGGCGAACTATCACAAGGCGTTCACAACGCGGCCGCTCCTGGAGTATATGTATAACAGTATTGTTGTCTCGGTTTTCGCCACCATCTGCTCCATGCTTATGGGGAGCATGGCAGCCTATGCGCTGGCGCGTACAAAAATCCGGGGGAAAGGGCTTATTCTGATTGTAGTTCTTTCGGTTTCTCTCCTTCCGCCTATTGTCATTGTTAATCCCATCTACGCGATTATTCGCAGCATGGGTCTTTTGAACACCCATGCGGGACTGATTCTGGTCAATACGCTTTTTACTCTGACGGTAACCATATGGTTTCTGGTTCCCTACCTGCATACCATACCGGATGAACTGGAAGAAGCGGCTGAAATTGACGGTGCCGGACCCTGGATGTGCTATACGCGAATAATCATTCCGCTTATCGTACCGGGAGTTTTTACCGTAGGTATTCTCGCCTTTATTCAGGTATGGAACGAATACCTTTTTGCCCTTGTAATGAACCCTGTCCGGGTGCGCCTGGTTACGGTGGGGCTTAAAATGTATGAATCGGATAACTATATTCCCTGGGGAACAATAATGGCCGCTTCCACGGTTATCGTCATACCCCTGATAACTCTGGTCCTGCTTCTGCAGAAGAGAATAATCGGTGGGCTTATGTCCGGAGGGCTGAAGGAATGAGCCTTCTTCTTCCCTGTTCAATGCGGGAATATAAAGGAACCAAGTGGTATAAAAGACTGCTTACCGCAGAATACCGGATAATGATGGATGACGGCAGCCGTCATGAGGTTATTCATGACTATACCCTCTCGCATATTGATGAAGAGGATGCTCGACGGGAACGTTATATGGAAGGAATCCGGTCGTTCTTTAATCAGAGCGACCGTTCCTGGGATAAGGAAAGCCCCTTCTCTCTGCTACAGAAGCTCCGGACTTTGCGTTCCTCCCTGTTTTCATCTGATGAACTGGATTATTCGTGTTTTGAAAGCCCTTACAGTCCGGTAGATGCGCGTTTTATGGCCGGACAGAAAGATGAACTGCTCAGCAGGATAAACCATGCAGGCAGTGTGGTTCTGATCGCCGATACGGAGCGCCCGGGAAGTGTTTCTTCGTGTATTGCTTCCATCCGCTCTCATCTTGACCCGCATCTGCCGATCCGCATGGCACTGGGGCCGGCGTTGACATCCTGGCCGGAGCTTGAAGATGATGTGGAAACCCTGAGGCTGCCGGCATTCGGTAAAGTGGAAAAAAAAGATTTCTCTGAACTGTACGGTGACGGCAGTACTCTGATAGTCTGCGCGGATCTGCGTTATGCCTTTGCCGCTATTGTTTCCGGAGTCCCCATCCTTACCCTTCTGAGCAGTGAGGATTGGTTTGCTTCCATTCTGAATGGCGAGAACAGGGACTCGGATGACCGTATAGCGTTTCCGGCAACAAGCAGGTATGGAGATATTCTGACAGGCGTTACAGCTGTCGGGAGAGGCTATCGTTATACCCTGTGGGATGTTCCGGTCACCGCGTCTTTACTTTCCGGGGTCAATCCCGATCCGGGAAAGAAACCGGAATGGCCATCCTGGCTGGAGCGGTTGGCAGGCTCCGGCAGCATCACACTCCGGTCATCATTCTATCGGCAAAAAGGCAAGGGCGGGTGGATTGAAAGGGAGCACGCGGAACCGGACGGCCTGCATGCCGCAAGTCTTATCCTTGATCCGGAAAAGGTGAAGGTGGAGCCGCTTTTTTTTAATGCTATGAGCTCCCCCGATGCAGTCCCCTGTGACTCCCCGTCCCTGTTCTGCAGTTTTAACTATTATATGACTGATAATCTGAAGGAATGGTATGGGGCTGAAGATTCCCGGCCCCTGCCCTGGAGGCGGTTCCTTCTGGATTACCTCTATATCCCCGGCAAAGACACGGTCTTTGAATCGCTGCCGCTGTATGATAAAACCCTTCTCGGCTGCACTCATCAGGGCCGTTTAATTGCGGGATCATTCACATACACGGCAATAAGCCTCCTGGACTCCGACGGCGGCTGTGTACGCCGATTTACCTCCGGCGACATAGATCCTCCGGGTGATAATGATCCAGGCCTGTATCTCCCTCGCTCAGGCCCGCGTCTGGTAGGTGAAGGCAAATACTGCGCAAGCTTCATTCATGATCAGTTATGGGATCAGCGGCCGGGTCCGGTTCCAATACCTCCCTTCGGTGCGGTGCTTGTAGTGCCTGAACCCCTGCCGGAAAGCAGTACCTGGTCCTGGTCGGTGGAGTGGGACAATCTACCCTGCCGAAAAGATGAGATAGCGTGGCTTGCAGGAGGTTTCAACGCCCTTGTCGAGGAAGGTGAGAATCTTTCCACCGACCCTGAAACGGCTGAACGGAGGCTCGTGCTTGAAGGCTGGATGAACCCTCTTTCCAGAAGTACCCAGGAGACCCAGCTTGAGGCCTCCGAAGTACAGCCGCGCTGCTGTATAGGCAGAACGATTAATGGACGAAATTTTCTCATGGTGGTATCCGGCCGAAGCGTTGTGTCCAGAGGGGCCCGTTTCAGCGATCTCTCGTCTCTTGCCCTGCATCTCCTGACTCAGGAAAACGAGACGCTGGATTTTCTGGTCAATCTGGACGGGGGTGCCTCGGCGATGCTCTGCGCGCGGAACGGTGAAGATTTCAATCTTCTTACCTACCCCTCTCCTTCGGATAATAATCCGGCAGGAGTTGTAAGAAAGGTTCCGGCCCTTCTGAAGATTGCATGTATCCATTAGCATATTTTTACTGGAGACTATATGAAAACTGCACTTGTTATAAACTGCTATATCAGTACAAGCCCGGGAGAAACACACGGCTTTGACCATCCGACCCGTCTGGACTGCTTTGAAACCGAAGCAAGCCTCCCTGCCACCTTGAAGTCCATTAAAAAGGCGGAACTCCCCGAGGAGTGTGTACTTACACTTTATGTGTTCGGCATTGCGGTGAACAGCTCCTGTGACAAGGACGGGGAAATAAGGGAGTGCCTTGAGCGGGAGCTGCAGTTGACGGATCTTGATTATCATCTGTACACCAATACGGACATTGCCCGCATGTGCCTGCTTGCAGCACCTGAAGCCAAACCGTTTTTTTCCGTTGCAGGCTATCCTGAAATCCGAAATCTTGGATTCATTCTGCCTCTTCAGAACGGTGAAGATGTGATTATTCAGCTCGATGATGATGAGCTGGTGCATCCCCATTATTTTGTAACTGCCCTCGAATTGCTGAAGCAGCATCCGGATAAGGCACTTTTTACCGCACCATACATGAAGAACGGGACGGTCCGGATAAGAACCTCGGACGATCTTGAGAGCTGGCCGAAGTTTTCGAGCATGGATAAAGATATGGCCCGTCTCGAAAAGGCTGTTGAGCCTGTGGAAACGCTTTTCGGTTTCGGCGGCAATATGATTGTCCGCAGCTCCTTCGCCCGCAGGGTCTACTATCCTCTCGGAGTTCCGCGGGGTGAAGATTTTTCCATGCTCCTGGCTTCCCGCCTGTTGTATGCCAATTGCAGCTCTTCGGAAAAGGCGGGCCTGGTTGCCTGGTTTGTCAGCTTGCCGGAGCTCACCATCGACCACCGTCCTCCTGCCGAGGCAAAAAGCGATTTTCTGTTTTACCTGGAAAAAAACCTGCGGCGTTTCGTACTGGAATGGTACATGCTGAACAGTCAGGATAAGCTGAAAGCCGCAGATCTTGAACCTCTTTCCAGTTATCAGCACGCAATGCTTGGAGTTGATGATTACGGACAGAAAATCAAAGAAATTTATGCCGAGCTCGAATCCCAGACGGTATCCGGACTGCGGAGCGATCTGAGTCTGCCGGCTCTCATCAGAAGCAGGGATCGAATGCTCGCATTTTTTCGGGACCGGGCGAACGACCCTCCGCGGTTTCCCGAATATCTGCAGCTGCGGAAGCAATGGATGGCATTGTTCGCGGGGGAATGAAATAGTTTTGTGGGGTGTATTGTCAACGCTCCGGCAGCATGTATACTTAATCCATCCTGACATGATCTGGAGCACCCGATGAACAAGACCACCTTCCCGGATTTCCGGAGCCTGCGGTTTCTCAAGGAGCATGCCCGGTCGATCTTGCGTTTTTATGAGCCCCGGGCGGTGGATCCGGAGGGCGGGTTTTTCCACAGTTTTACCGATGAGGGTGAAATCGCGGACCGGGATTTCCGTCATCTGGTAAGCAGCACGAGGTTTGCGGTCGACTATTCGATGATGATGATTCTGACGGGGGAGGATTACCTGCCGCGGATACGGCACGCTCTGGATTTCCTTGAGGGGGCGCATCTGAACGCGGAGAACGGGGGCTACTCCTGGACGGTGAAGCGGGCGGGTGCTGGGGAGCCTTTTCTGCCGGAGGACGACTCGATAAAGGCGTACGGGCTTGCCTTTGTTCTTCTGGCAAACAGTTATGCCGTCATGGCGGGCTTGAAGGAGAGGGTGGCGGATATTGGGCGTGTATGGGAACTTCTGGAGAGCCGCTTTTACGATGAGCGGTATGGACTCTATTATGATGAATATGCGGGAAACTTCACGCAGCTGAGCCCTTACCGGGGGCAGAATGCCAATATGCATCTCTGCGAGGCCTTTGTCGCCGCCTGGAAGGCGACGGGAGAGCGGTTTTTTCTTGAGCGGGCATACCAGGTTGCACGGAACATCACCATACGGCAGACGGAAGGGACCGGCGGATTTGTCTGGGAGCACTACGACCTGAACTGGGAGGCGGATTTTTCTTTCAATAAGGATAAACCGAAGGATATTTTCAAGCCCTGGGGTTTTCAGCCGGGGCATCAGGCCGAGTGGGCCAAGCTCCTGTCGGTTCTCTACGCTTATTACGGCGAGAGCTGGATGCTGGAAAAGGCGGAGTATCTTTTTTCCGCCGTAAGCGCTTCGTCCTGGGATGATCTGTACGGGGGGCTGTGCTACAGTCTTTCACCGGATATGCAGGTCTGCGACGATGACAAGTATTACTGGGTCCAGGCGGAGTCGATTTCCGCCGCGGCAATGCTGCGGGAGCTGACGGGCAAGGCGGAGTACCGGCTGTGGTACGAGAGAATCTGGCGCTACAGCTGGAACCATTTCGCAGATAAGGAGCGGGGCGGCTGGTACCGGATCCTGTATCGGGACAACCGGAGGCAGGACAAGCTGAAAAGTCCTCCGGGAAAGACCGATTATCACACCATCGGCATGTGCTTTGATCTTGCAGAGCTTTTCAGTCGGGAAAGCCGCAGGATTCGCGGATAATGAGCTCCGTGTTGGCGGATATTGTTTTCGGGGGTGCCTGGGGGTGTTCCGTACGCCAGAGCATGGTTTCAAGGGCCATGTCTCCCATGTGCTGGACCGGCTGGTGGATGGTTGTCAGCGGGACCCTGAGCATCTGAGAGTAGTGTACATCGTCAAATCCCACTATCCGCACCTGTCCCGGCACTCCGATACCTACTTCTTCACAGCCTGTTATCAGGGCTGCGGCGGTTTCGTCATTTCCGCAGACAATGTTGAACACGCTTCCCGGTTTTTTGAATTTGGCGGAAAGGTAGGTATGCTCTTCCGGATTTACCGAATGGACCCATTCCGGCCGGGGGGTAATGCCGTAATCTGCAAGGGCTGCACGGTATCCGTGGATCCGGATTGAAACGGTGTAGGCCGAAAATGGCCGGGCAAGAAAATCAACACGTTCCTGACCATGTTTAAGGTAGTGACTGGTTGCTATATAGGCGGCACGGAAGTTGTCTATTCCTATCAGATCCAGGCGGCTTCGCTGCGGGAAGGGGAGGTAATCCGAATCTATCAGGATTATGGGAATTCCCGCATCCTGAAACATGGATATTATCTGCCGGTTGATCGCATCGAAGGAGGGTGAGAGCTCCAGCGGTTCGAGGAACACACCGGCTACCTTGTGGTCGATATACCTTCGGGTTACATCGACGAGGGTCCGTGCCGCCTCGGTGGTTCTTATTTCCGAACCGCTCCAGAGGAGCGAACATTTATGTTTTTCGGCGGTAGCCGCAATCTGGGCGCAGATCGGTTCGAATATTTCTCCCTTCCCGAGGCCCGGCATGAGAAGTCCGAAGAGTCTGCTGCTGTCTGAGCCGGCTGTTTCGGGTTTATGGGTTACATAGCTTCCGGACCCTGTTTTCCGGGCGATAAGTCCCTCTTCCTGAAGTGCATTAAGGGCACGGGTAACGGTGGGGCGGGAGACATTGAAGTGCTGGGAGAGTTCCACCTCAGTCGGCAGACGGTCTCCAGGCTGATATCTCCCGTCAAGAACCAGGCTCCGTATTTCTCCATAGATGTATTGATATTTGAATTGTGTCTGTCCGAAATCATCACTCATGCTGAAGGCGCTCCTTCTTTGATAGTACTGAACAACTGTTCCGAGTCAAGCCAGTCGAGACCGCATTCGCATGCCCTCGAACTGTATAAACAGTATTGTACATCAAAAGTGACACATGTGAAGCAAATTTGTAAAATAAAGCTTGACAGATATGTAAGGTATATTGCTACAATGTATTTACAACTGCAAAGAAATTGCAGAATCACTAACTATCTCCAGGAGGATATGCATGAGAAAAGTAGGTTTGATACTGGTTTGTATCGCTCTGCTCGGTGGTGTTGTTTTTGCCGGCGGCCAGGCCGAGGGTGAAAAAGCACTGCAGGTTGCCGCAACGTTCGGTGATCTTGGTAACCCCTTTTTCTATACCATGGGAAAGGGTATTGAAGATGCCGCGAAAGCAATCGATCCCAATGCAAAGATCACAATTCAGTCTTCGGGTTACGATCTGAACACTCAGACCAGCCAGATGGAAAACTTTATTGCGAACGGTGTTGATATTATTGTTCTCAACGCTGCCGATACCGCCGGTATAGCTCCTGCGGTCCGGAAAGCAAAAGAGGCCGGTATTATCGTTGTTGCCGCGGATGTAAACGCCGACGGAGGTGTTGATGCTACGGTTACTTCCAACAACTACCAGGCCGGAACACAGGCCGGTGAATACATTGTTGAAAGACTCGGCGGCGAGGGAAATGTTGTCATTATCAACGGACCTCCCGTTTCCGCGGTAATTGACCGTGTAGATGGTGCGAAAGAGGTATTTGCAAAGTACCCCGGAATCAAGATTCTTTCGGAAAACCAGAATGCCGGCGGAAACCGCGAAGGCGGACTTCGTGTAATGACCGACCTTCTTACCGCTTTTGACAGGATTGACGCGGTATTCGCAATCAACGACCCCACGGGAATCGGAGCCGACCTTGCGGTACGTCAGGCCAAGAGAAGCGATGAGCTTTTTATCGTCGGTGTTGACGGCGCTCCCGATGCGACGGTTGCGCTGAAAGATATGGTAAGCACCTTTGTGGCCACTCCTTCACAGGATCCCTACACCATGGCCACCCGGGCGGTTGAAGTTGCCTATCAGGTTATCCAGGGAAATGCTCCCAAAGACAAGCTTATTCTTATTCCGACCACCCTTATTACCCGTGATAATGTTGATTCTTACGAAGGCTGGACCACACCGGAATAATTTCGCTGTATAATATAAAGTCTGTAAGCGTGCTCCCCCTGGCGGGGGAGCCGTTAATTTATGCGGGAGAAGATAGCAATGGATGGACAAAATCAGGCCGAACCCATTCTTTCCGTCCGGAACCTGAGTAAACGGTTTCCCGGTGTTCAGGCGCTGGACGGGGTATCTCTGGATATCTACGCGGGTGAAGTCCACGTTCTGATGGGAGAAAACGGAGCCGGAAAAAGCACCCTCATGAAGATTCTTGCCGGTGTATACCATGCCGATGAGGGCGAGATAAAAATCGGGGGCAAAGTTGTGGCACCGGAAACACCCCTTCAGGCGATGGCTCTCGGGGTCAATCTGATAAACCAGGAGCTGGGTGTCGCCACCAATCTGACGGTGGCGGAAAATGTCTTTATGGGCAGTGAGCCCCACCGCTTCGGAGTAATCGATCGGCACAAGATGGCGGAAAAAACACAGGAAGTCCTCGATAAGCTGGGAGCTCCCTTTTCTCCCGATGCGAAGGCTTCATCTCTGAAGGTGGCCGAACAGCAGCAGGTGGATATTGCCCGCGCGCTTGTGCATGATGGTCGTATTCTGATAATGGACGAGCCGACGGCGGCTCTCAGCGAGCGGGAGATCGAAAAGCTCTTCGATCTGGTCCGTTCCCTGCGTGAACAGGGCCTGGCAATTGTATATATCAGCCACCGACTTGCCGAAGTATCGGTCATTGCCGATCGCGTATCGGTTCTGCGGGACGGGCAGTACATCGGCACCATCGTCCGGGAAGAGATGGATAATGAGACCATCGTTAAAATGATGGTAGGACGTTCGCTCCATGACTTCTACGAGCACGAAACGGCGGACGAAAAGCACGACAACTACCTTGTCGTAAAGAATATCTCCGACGGCAAACGGGTCAGGGGTGTTTCTTTTCAGGCCGCCGCCGGTGAGATTCTCTCTATTTCCGGCCTCGTCGGATCGGGAAGAACCGAGCTTGCCCGTCTTATTTTCGGTGCCGATAAGCCGCTTACCGGAGAGGTATGGGTGAAGGGTAAGCAGCTCTCCATCACCTCGCCCAAGGATGCAATACGGCAGGGGATAGGCTATGTGCCGGAAGACCGCAAAATCGAAGGGCTCTTTCTAGGCATGAGCAGCCAGGAAAATATCGTCATGAATGTAATGGAACAGAATGCCAGAATGGGCGTTCTCGACCGTTCGCAGAACAAGAGCATTACCGCCCGGGCCATCGAACAGCTGAACATCAAGGTTTCAAATCCGGCCAATATGGCGCTTTCGCTTTCCGGCGGAAACCAGCAGAAGGTTGTTATCGGGAAGCTTATAGCCACGGACTCGAAAATCCTTATCCTCGACGAGCCGACCAGAGGCATAGATGTGGGCAGCAAGAAGGAAATACATGCGCTTATGTCGCAGCTGGCCGGGAAAGGGGCGGCGATAATAATGATTTCGTCCGAGCTTCCGGAAATACTCGGCATGTCCGACAGAATCGTGGTTATGCATGAAGGACGGATAAAGGGTGAACTGACACGGGAAGAAGCAAGCCAGGAGCGGATTATGAGCCTGGTCATATCATAATCGGGGAAGGAACAAACATGAACATCAAAGGAAAAAACGCGGGCGGAGGATCCGTGAGTATATTGTCGCTGAGTGCAAAGATTGTACGCACCCCCACGTTCAGAATATTTATCGTAATGGCTTGTATGTGCATCGGCATGTACATTATCAGTCCTCCCTTCAGGTCGATGAACAACATCCTCTCGGTAACCAAGAATTTTTCCGCCTACGCCATAGCGGGCATAGGCGTAACAATGGTGATAATAACCGGCGGAATCGATCTTTCCATTGGTTCGATTTTCGGTTTTTCGGGTGTAATTGCGGCCATGGGAATGGTTGATCTGGGCCTTCCGATGATACCGGCGGTGCTTCTCGGTATAATCGCCGGCACGCTTCTGGGACTGATAAACGGACTGCTGATTGTAAAACTCAATCTGCCTCCTTTTATCGCCACCCTCGGTATGCTGAGCGTGGTCCGAAGTCTCTGCTATATCCTTACCGAGGGGTATCCGGTAACCGGTGTAGATAGTTCGTTTCTGTTTCTGGGACAGGGAACCATTTTGTCGGTTCCGACTCCTGTATGGATAATGGCGGTGATCGCCATTGTTTTCTCCGTGTTCCTGCACAAGACGGTTACGGGCAGACATATTTACGCTCTGGGCGGCAGCGAGGTCGCGACCAGGATTTCGGGAATAAATACCGATCGCCTGAAGGTCCTGGTGTATTCACTCGGGGGTTGTCTTTCCGGATTTGCCGGTATTATTACCGCTTCGAAGCTGGGCATCGGACAGCCGACGGCCGGGCAGGGGTATGAACTGGACGCCATTGCCGCAGTCGTTATCGGCGGCGCCTCGCTTGCAGGCGGAGCGGGAACGGTGACGGGAACGATAATCGGTGCCGCCATTATGGGTATTCTGAGAAACGCTCTTGTGCTTCTTTCCATCAAGTCTCACTGGCAGCAGTTTCTTATCGGGCTGGTGATAATTATCGCGGTTACTCTGGATCAGTTCAGACGGCCGGCCCACGGAAAATCCGCTTGAGAAAAGATGCAGACAGCGGCATTATGCGCTGTCCGCCGGCCTTGCCGGTGATATTACCCCCCGCCGTACCGGGACGTCCGGCGGAGGAAAAAAAGGAGTTCGAAGATGAAGAAAGGTTTGATTCTGCTGGTACTGTGTATCCTGATGCCCCCGCTCCTGTTTTCGGCTGGTTCTCAGGAGAAGGGCAAGACGGTTATTGCGGTTGTTCCCCAGCAGCTCGGCAATGTTGTATTCCTTCCCGCGAAGGAGGGAGCCGAACAGGCCGGCAAGGATCTTGGGGTCAAGGTGGAGTGGCTTGCACCGGTGAAGGCGGAAGCTCAGCTTCAGGTAGAAGTAATCGAAGGACTGATAGAGCGCCAGGTGGATGGAATAGCAATAAGCTGCAACCACCCCGACGCACTGCGGGATGTTCTGATCAGGGCGATAGACTCGGGAATCGTGGTATCGACCTTCGACGCCGATTCTCCCGACAGCGGCAGGGCTTTTTACGCCGGTACTGAAAACTACCAGGCGGGAGTTACCTGCGGCGAGGAGATGCTCAAACTCTACGAAGGCAGCGGTAAGGATAGAATTACCGTAGCCATCCTTGAAGGTATTCCCGGCGCTTTTGATATCGAATCGAGGAAACAGGGATTTCTGGACACCATCGCGGGCTCAAACCTTGAGGTTGTGTATACCGGTGCCTGCGATGACGATGTCGACAAATCCGTAACCATCGTCGAAGACTACACCCGTGCCAATCCCGATATAGACGCCTGGTTCATGGCCGGCGGGTGGCCGTATATTGTTCAGCCTGGTGCACTCCCTGAAATGACCAAGTGGAAACTGGCCGATCCGGAAAATCACAAGGTTGTCACCATGGATGTTTTCCCTTCCTCAATCGCATTTTTCGATCAGGGACTGATTGATGTCGCCGTCGGACAGAACTTCTACGCAATGGGATACCTGAGCGTGGAAAATCTCAATTCGCTTATTAACGGCGGAGAAGTGAAAGGCGGAATGGTCAAGGAAGGCTTTCCGGGCAAGTTTATCGATACGGGAGGTCAGATTGTGACTCCCGAAAACTACAAAGAAGAGATTGCTGAATAGCCCTTCCTTTTCCAGGTGGCCGGCCCGAATATTCCCGGGCCGGTCATCCCCCTGTACCTGTCTTACATCCTCTCCAGCAGCCCATTAATCTCCTCCACCTCGGCGTTGTCGGGCTGCCAGTGGAGGTTGGCGGCGAGGGCGGCGCGCTGTTCTTCGGTCTGCCAGGAGGGAGGGGTGGCACGGGCAAGGAGGAGCTCGTCGAAGCTGAGGATGCCGCCGCAGTCTTCGGGGGGCGATGAGCGTTCGGCAGCAAGGCAGAGGGGGCGTTCGCGTTCGAGGGGAGGCACATCCCCGGCATCGACCGTTTCCCGGATGGTGATGGTATGCTGCCAGCCGTCGCCGAAGTCGTAGAGGTAGCCGAAGCGTTCCGTCCGGGTCAGTTCCGCAAGAGTGAAATTATGTTCGGAGCGTCCGTCGTGTTCCGCGGCCCGCTCGGGGTCGTCTTCGGGCTTGAAGTAGCGTTCTCCTTCTATCTGGAACTCGTGGAGATGGCGGTTTTCCCAGCCGAATGCGGTCTGGAGGACCCTGTGAAGGTCTGCGAGGTTCATGGTATCCGGAACGCGGAGGAGGCGGCGGACAGGGGGTTCGGTGCCGTCGATGACCGCTTCGAGTATCAGGTATGACTGCGCCTTTCCGCTCTGTACCCGGCGTTCTTTCCGGGCGGATATGACCCCTTCCATTACTCCGTCGTCAATTCTCGAGACGATGCTGCGGCACTGGTCTACTATGTCCTGAAGCATCTGCTCCACCTGCGGCCAGGTATCCTGGGGGATCTTTTCTCCGCTGCGGCCGAGCTCTTCCAGAAAATCAAATATAGGAACAATGGAGAGAACCCGGGCAGCCAGGTTTTCCAGAAGGAGGGATTCCTCTTCCTCCTCCGGATCGGCCTGATGTTCGAGTTCCCGCAGAATTTCCGCAAGGCCCGTATAGTGGAAGATCGCCTCTTTCCTGACCTTCTGAAGCTTCCGGTCCTTTCTTTCGTTCCTGAAGGCCGCTGCCTCATCTTTATAGAGCCTTTCCAGCTCCTGCAGGAAGTTTTTCCATGCGGCTTCGTCAAGCTGTTCGAGGTCGTTGCCCGCGAGGATGGTGCTGAGAAAGGTCTGATAATCAAGTTTCCCGCTTATGGCGTTGCGGATGCATGCGCGGGCAAAGGGGAGGGGGATGACCATGTGGTTCCGGTCCAGAATGTCTTCGAGCCTGCTGCGGGCAAGGAGTCCGGGTATACGGCCGGCCATGGCAATGGAGTTTTCGTCCCAGTCCCGGTCGGCATCCCAGATATAGGTGCGGTTGCCGAGGGGGATCATCTTTACCCGCCCGCTCTGTTCAAAGAAGCCTCCGAGGTGAAGGGGGGGAGTATCCAGAAGGTCCCTTCCCGCACGGTGAAAGGCCCGGGAGAGTTCTTCGTCCGGGGGCATGGGCCAGGAGCGTTCCTTCCACATGGTCAGGAACCCCGCTTCCAGGCGGCTTACCCAGAGCTCTTCGTTCTGGCGGTTGCGTTCCGATTCGCTTACGGCTTCGATAATGAAGCTCCCCCTGCTCCAGTCGGTCAGGGTGGCTTTCAGATAAGAGCCTTCGCTGATGCCCCACTTCCGGTACTGCTGCTTCATGTTGAAGGCCTGAATGGTGAAGGAGGAATGAACGAAATCTTCGCCCCGGGCGATGACGCTGCCGTTGCTATCATCTTCCATGACAAGAAGCGGTATGAACTTCTGGGCACCGAAGAGCTGAAAGTAGACGGCCACTTCCTGATAGGGAAGGTCGATGCTTATTTTTTCGGGACTCCGTCCCTCCGCCAATATCTTCAGCTCCGAAACGGGTATCTCCAGATCGTAGAGGGGGATAAAGCGGTGTCCGGGGATGAGGATGCCCTCTTCCAGTTCGAAGGCTGTCGGACGGATAAGGACCGATGCGCCTTTAAAGAAGCTGCTGCGGGTACTGTATGCCCCGCCGGCTTCGGGAAAGAGGATCTGTTCGCCCACAAGGGCTTCGGCGATCTCCTGCGGGTCCGCAACGCCCGTTTTGTTAAGCGTTTCGAGCACTTCGCCGGCGCTTGCGTAGCGTTCCCGGCGGGAGAGCCTTTTTATGATGGTGCTTCTTTGTATGTCGAGGTAGGCCATGGGTAAAGTGTAGAGCAATTTACCAAAGCGGAAAAGAGGCTGCGGCGATTCGCGGGTAATATATCGGCGCGGGGTATGCGTGAGGGACCCGGAAGGCGCCCGGAGGGCGGTCCGGCGCGCCGCGCCGGACGGGAGCGTGAGCGGACCCTGGAGAGGCCCGCCCCCGCAAGGGGGCACGCCCGAAAAAAAAGTTGCCACAAGGGGCCGTCGAGGGTAGGATGGTGCTTAGCTGAATGAAGGAGCCGGGATATGGAGAAAGGTGCGGGTGCGAAAATGAGCAGGCGTGATCTGATTACGCTGGGGCTGCTGGTGGGGATGTCGGTGTTTCTGTTTGCCGACCAGAGGATAATGTCGGCGATTCTGCCGGAGCTGTCGGCGGAGTACGGGGTGGGGGAACGGATGCTCGGTTTTATCGGCTCGGCCTTTGTGCTGGTCGGTGCTTTTATGAGTATCTTTTTCGGCTATTTTACTGACAGGATAAACCGCAAGCGGCTGCTGATTCTGGTGGTTATTATCGGGGAGATTCCCTGTCTGCTGACGGGAGTGCCGTTTTTTACCCAAACTCTGACAAGTTTTACCCTTCTGCGGATTCTGACGGGAATAGGGGTGGGGGGAATTTATCCGATAACCTTCTCCCTGATAAGCGACTATTTCCGTGAGGAGCACCGCGCTTCGGCGAGTGCCTGGATGGGGGTGGCCTGGGCTATCGGCATGATGGGCGGGCCGGCGATTGCGGGCTACCTGACGGGAACCTTCGGCTGGAGGATTGCCTTTGTTATCGCCGCAGTGCCCAATTTTCCCCTGGTGGCGGCCTTCGCCCTCTACGCGAGGGACCCTGAGCGGGGGAGGACCGAGGCGGCCCTGGAGTCGCTTATCGCCGACGGTGCGGCCTATGACCAGCGGATCCGCATTTCCGACTTCAAGGTGATTTTTTCCAACAAAACGAACCTCTTCACCTTTCTGCAGGGGATTCCCGGGACGGTTCCCTGGGGGATTCTGGGATACTGGCTTATCCACTTCCTGGAGAAAACCCGGGGGCTGCCGAAGGCGGTGGCAACCACGGTCTTCCTGATGATGGGGATAGGGACGACGATCGGATCGGTGGTCTTTGCGATGATAGGGGAGCGGCTCTACCGGAAGGATCCGCGGCTCCTGCCGATTCTCTGCGGAGCGGGAATCCTGATCGGTATTGTTCCGGCCATTCCGATTGTAAACTATGCGATAAGTGCGGATGCGGGGAGCCAGTTCGTGCTTTTTTACGCCCTGGCTTTTATAAGCGGCTTTCTGGTTTCGGTGCCGGCGGCAAATGTGAAGGCCATTCTTATGAATGTAAACCGGCCGGAGCACCGGGGTTCGGTCTTTGCGGTATTCAATATTACCGATAACCTGGGCCAGGGTTTCGGTCCGGCCATAGGCGGTATTCTGATGGCAGTCGGTTCGGTCTTTACGATGAACTTCGCCATCCTCTTCTGGATTCCCTGCGGTCTGCTCTTTTTTCTTATCGCCAGGACTATCGTTGCCGACCGGAAGGCGCTTCAGGAGCTTATGGCGCTGCGTGCCGGAGAGATGGCGAAAAAATAATGATGCGGACCATGCTGCGACGGTTCCTGCTGCTGTTCTGCCTGATCCTGCCGCTTTCGGGGGCGGCGGGGCAGGAGGGGCCGGCCGGGGCGGCGGGCCTGGCGGGTGGTGCGGGGCCCGACGGAGGGCTGCTGAGGCTTGCAACCTGGAATGTCCGGATTCTTTCCGACGGGAGCCGGGACGATGCGGAGCTCGCTTATATTGCACAGATTATGGAACGCTACGATCTGGTGGCGGTCCAGGAGCTGCGGGATACGAGGGTTGTGGAGCGGCTTCTTGCCATAATGCCGGGCTGGGAGGCGGTTGTGAGCGGACCGGCGGGACGGGGCGTCAAGGAACTCTGCGCCTTTTTCTACCGGACCTCGATGGTGGAGCCCCTTGGCGAGGCTTTTCTGCTGCCGGATCCTGCGGACCTGTTTATCCGGGAGCCGTATATTGCGGGTTTCAGGGCGGGAAACTTCGATTTTACCCTCATTACCATTCACCTGCTCTACGGTTCGGGCAAGAGGGAGCGCCGCCGTGAACTGGTGCTGCTCGATGATGTGGTCAGGGTGGTCGATTTCCTCGACGGAGCGGAGGAGGACCAGATTCTTCTGGGAGATTTCAACTTTGATGCAGATGATTCCGGCTGGCAGTTTACCCGAATGGTTCCGGTGGTGGCTTCGGATGTAAAGACCACCATTACCGATACCTCGAGCTACGACAATTTCTGGATTGATCCGGAGAATAGCCGGGAGTATGCCGGTTTCCTTGAGGTGTACCGCTTCGATGAGCTTCTTTTCGGCGATGATGACCGGGCGGCGAGCCTGGCGGTTTCCGATCACCGGCCCGTGGCGGTTCTTTTTGCCACGGGGCTGCCCGATGATGACGGAGAAGGTGCCGGAGAAGGAGAGCTGCTAGTTCCCGGAGAGTAGGGTCCGGCGATTGTCGTGGAGAAACTGCAGGGTGCGCTGCTGGCTTCCCTCAAAGAATGTTTCCTGAAGATCCATTACCCTGGTGCCCGTAAAGCGGAAATGCCAGGGTTCCCACATGTATCCCGTAAGCTCCTCTCCCCCTTTCGGATAGGAGAGGGAAAACCCGTAGTCTCCCGCGTTCTGCGCCATCCAGCGTCCCGCGTCGGTGTCGGCGAAGGCTTCGGTAATGGAGCCGAAATCCACGACGGTGCCGAGCTGGTGCTGGCTGTGTCCCGGCCGGGCCGAAAAGCGGTCGGCCTCTTCCTTTCCGTGGCGCTGGACGTAGCGTTCGTAGAGTCCCTTCTGGTACTCCCAGGAACGGAAGGATGATGAGAAAACCAGGGTAATTCCGTCGGCCTTTGCCGCTTCGTCCAGAGCCAGGACGTGGGGCATTACCGAGCGGCTGAGGGAGAGGTCGTTTCTGCTGACCGCCAGGGGGTAATCGTTCAGGGATACAAGATCTTCCGGCCGGTAGTCCGGGGGCAGGGCGTTGTTTTTATCAACCAGGACGGTGAGGGCTTCGGGTTCCTGTGCGGCCTGGCGGGTGAGCTCCAGGAAAAGCTCCGGCCGGGCAAGAATGTTTTCCCGTATGGTACGGGGAAGTTCGGCGGTCATGGTTTCCAGATCCTCCATGGTGAGAGGGAGGGCGGGGATGATGGCCGGCGGCGGTGTGCTGTCGGCGGGCGGAGCGGCCGGTTGGGCCGGTTCCGGTGCCGCTCCCGTGCAGGAGACGGCGGCAAGGAGCAGTAGGCTCACGATTATGCTTCTCATGTACCCACTATAACAGTGAAGCGGGGGCGGTTCAATCAGGCCGCATCGGGGGCCGGGGTTTCAGGGTTGAGCTCCGGGGTTTTTCCGGCGAAGGGGAGGGCGGCAAAGAGGAGATAATGCTCCGCGGGCAGCTGTGCGAAGAACTGATCGGGGAAAATCCACTGCTTTCGCCGCTGCCAGCGGGAGACCTCTTCGGGGCCTCTCGGCGCGCGGGGCGATCCGTCGCTTCCGAACTCCCTGAAATCGAGGCGGTCGCTGTGCACGGGCCGGCCTTCAACGGTACAGAGGAGCTGCCGGTTCCCGGGAATGAGTCCGTACTTTTCGGGGTGCCGCCCGAAAGGTGTGGTCCGGTAGAGAACAAAACTGCTTTCGGTCATCGCGCTTACCGTCGGCGCCATCTCTTCAATGAACTCGAAGGTTTCATCGAGAGCCTGGTCATCGGAACCGGGAAGACCGAATATCATCATGGCAAGATTGTTGATTCCCGCTTCACTGCTCTCTTTCAGCACCCGGAGGGTCACGGACGGTTCGGTGCCCTTGGCCGCTTTCCGAAGCAGCCGGTGCGAGCCCGATTCGACCCCCCAGCTTACCCACCTGCAGCCTGAGCGCGCAAGCAGGGCGAATACCGCCGGGCTGAAATCGCTGCCGGTGGTTCTTCCCATGTAGTGGTAGTGAATTCCGAGGTTTCTCCGGATTATTTCGCCGGCAATTTCCGACAGATCATTTCCGTCTATGTACTGGTCGACAAAATAGAAGTGGCGGCATCCCGTCTCTTTTACGAGGATCTCAAGCTCGTTCACGAAATCCGCTGTCGCCTTGGGACGGTAGCGGTCAAAGGAGCCGTTATGGGCGCAGAAACGGCAGGCTCTCCATTTGCAGCCGCGGCTGAAGGCGACGGGGAGTACCTGTTCGGGAAGGAAGTAAGGAGATCGGGGATCTTCAGCCCTGAAAACGGGGGGTGGAAGCCTGGTTGTTTCTACGGGACAGGGCTTATCCGCCCTGCTCCTGCGGATTCTTCCTTCCGCTGTACGGTACCGGAGGCCGGGTATCCTCTCTTCCGGAACTCCTCTCAGGATATCGAGAAGAGGCAATTCTCCCTCTCCTGTTACGGCGCAGTCTATCCAGGGCGCGGCATTCATCAGTTCTTCAATGTCCAGAGCCGAGAGAGCCGCCCCGCCCATTATCGTCCTGACAGGGGCGTTCAGGTTTTTTGCGAGACGGGTGAGGCCGACCGCGGCGGGCAGCTGCCGGAGGTAGAGGGTGCTTACAAGGAGAAAGTCCGGTTTCGTCTCCGCGATCCGCCGTTCCATCATGGAGAGCAGTTCCCCCAGGAGGGGAGAAAGAGCCGGCTCCATGGGGCCGGGAACCTCAAGCCATGTGCCGAGTTCGTCAAGCGAGCGGTTGAAGAGCTCATGGGCAGCGGCCCTTGTGGAGAGCATGGACGAATAGCGTTCCCTGTCGAAGAAAATCGCGGCATTGGTGGTAAAATTTCTCCAGCGGGCGACGGCACCTTCGGGCTCCCGTAGGGCGAGGTGGTTCCACCAGAGATTATTGAGATCCAGGCTTTCCGTCAGGATATCCGGAGCTTCTTTCCGGATGAAGGATTCGAGAACCGCAGGGCCTAAGGGCCGGTAGGAAGGATTGGCCCCCGGGGGAAAAACAATCAGCGCTTTCACGTCTGGCGATACATCCTTGAGATAAAGCTGGATGTTATTAATACGCTTTTGAAGACTGTGTCAAGCTGGTGTTCAGAGGATTCTTCTCATCCGGTACACCTCCCGGCCTTCAAAGGGAGCGTCCTTGACAAATAGGTCCTTAAGACCGGGGTGGGTATGATCGTAGACCGGTTTGGTAATATAGAGGCTTCCCGGACGTGCATATCTGGTACCGAGGTGAAAGGTGAAATTGATCGTATCCGAGACGATGGTTCCCGTATTGCCCCGTTCCATGTAGACCGTTTCTCCCAGGTGAAGGCCCAGCCGAAAAGATATGGGGGTCTTGAAGGGGAATTCCTCGCAGCTTGCGATATTTCTGTTTACCATCAGCTTGCAGGCGGCAAGAACCACTGGAAAGGGGGGCTCTCCGCAGGGAAAGAGCACCAGGCCCCCGAATTCATTCCACATCCAGACCCGTCCGTTGATGGGTTCAAAGGCCTTGCGGATATATTCATGAAAACGTTCTTCAATCAGCTTGAGATGCTCCCGGCCCGATTTTTTCTTCCACTCATCGGTAAGGTCCAGTTCGGCAAAGAGAAAGTGGAACATGTATTCGTGTCCCGGTTTTACGTGCTTCCATTTTCCGTCCGGGACCAGGGGAGCCGTGAAGGAAGTATCTGCTGCGGATGCTGAGGGGGCGGAAAGCAGGGGGTGGTCCTGACCGATAAATGAGAAGACCGCTTTAAGCCGGCCGAGACTTACCCCTTCCCGCATCTGCTTTTTCCCCAGATAGTCGACTCCGCCTTCATGGAAAAATGCCGCAGGATCTTCCAGTTCGCCTTTATCGTCTATGACAGCGGTCAGGCTGTTTTCCTGTTTCAAAAGATACCGAAGTTCCTTCTTCTGATCAGTTCTGCTCATACCGGAGATATCAAAATAGACCATGCAGGGGTTTGTCTCCAGCTTCAGCCGGTCCCGGTATTCCGCACGGGGGTGTATTTCCACATCGTGACTTCTGCCGCTGATAAGGGCGCTGAATACCTCTTCCGTTCTTTTCCGGTTGGTGAATACCAGGATCTTCATGGATTCTCCAGTTTCAGCTGATAACGGAAATACTCAAGATGGTCCTTTCCCATAAAGGATTCAAGCCCTGCGGATGCGATCGCATCCAGCATCAGTTGAACAACGGGACTTATGGTCATGGTTCCGGGCAGGGTATTGCCCGATTCAATGGCAAGGACGCGCTTTATGGTTTCGCTGGATTTAAGCTCTTCTTCATCCGGGGTGTATTCGAAGGGACCGGAGTGCACCGCCAGCCTGATATCGAAGGGTTTATTCAGTTTCAGTTCCATTCTGTTGTAAAAGAAGAGTTCGTGCAGTATTTCTCTTCCCGCCATGACGGCGCTCTGATTTTTATTGCCGAAGAAAAAAGCAGCCAGCCCGCCATCTCCGTCCCAGCCCCATATACGTCCGTTCCGCCGGATGACCGCATTCTGAGCAATGTCACGTAGAGCATTGTATGTATCATGCACCGCCGCCGCCGGGTTTTCCCGTACGATAATCGAATTGCCGGCGATATCCATCCGCATGAAAGTGATGGCATATTCCTGGCCGTTCTTCAGGGCTCCCCAGTTTCTGCTGATGCTGCGGTCGGGGTTCTCGACAAAAACGCGGTTGACCGAATCGTAAAGATACCCCATGTCAAAAATCCCCGAGAGCATTTCACGCATATAGGGAACTGCATACTTTCTCCCCATAAGCCCCTTGTCTCCGATCTCGATAAGGAGCAGCACAAAGTCCAGGTAGTGGTCCGCGCGGACTATATCGTTAACTATCTGGCGGGCCGCATCTTTGTTGGGTATCGGAATGCTGGAGGGAAAACCTGTCCGGGCATAAAGGTCGTAGCCGGGGAAGATCTTTCTGGCAAGAGCTACCATTGTTTTGGTTGTCATCGATTGCGCCAATGCCCGGGAGCATGTGCTTATCAGGGTGCTTCCTATTCGTTTCACGGCTTTGTACGTATATTAACGGCCAATCACCCCTGCGGGTCAAGCTTTTTTTGATGTCCGGGGCGGTCTGCGGCGGTCGGCATTTCAGGGCGGAATAAAAAAGTGCGGTCCCCGAAGGAACCGCACTAATGTTCTGCACTATAAGTTCTTTGAAGTATTCAAGCCGCTCAGCGGGCGAACATGTAACGGTTGATCAGATTCTCCACCATTTCCTGCTTTCCGCTTCTGGTTTCCGGCTCACCTGCATCTATAGCGAGCTTGCGCAGATCCTCGAGGGAGAGCTTTCCTGCTTCATATTCCGCACCCTTTCCCGAGTCGAAGGATGCGTAGCGTTCCTTAACCAGTCCGGGCAGTTCACTTTCATTCACTATCTTGTGGGCAATTTCCAGTCCCAGGGCAAAGGCGTCCATTCCGCCGATGTGGGCATGGAAAAGATCATTGCTGTCGGTGGAGTTTCTGCGCCGTTTGGCATCGAAATTGAGCCCTCCGTTGTGGAGCCCCCCGTTGTTCAGAATAACCATCATGGCTCTGGTGGTTTCATATACGCTGGTGGGGAACTGGTCGGTGTCCCAGCCGTTCTGGTAGTCACCCTGGTTGGCATCAACGCTTCCGAGCAGGCCATTGTCCACCGCAACCTGCAGGTCGTGCCAGAAGGTGTGGCCCGCGAGGGTGGCATGGTTGTTTTCGATGTTGATGGCAAAATCCTTCTCCAGTCCGTTTGTTTTAATGAAGGCCGCCACGGTTTCCGTATCGTAGTCATACTGATGCTTCGTCGGCTCCATCGGTTTGGGTTCGATCATGAAGGTGCCCTTGAAACCGGCCTTGCGGCCGTAGTCTCTTGCGCTGGTAAGGAAGCGGAGCAGGTGCTCCCGTTCCCGCTTCATATCGGTATTGAGAAGGCTCATATATCCTTCTCTTCCGCCCCAGAATACGTAACCGTTTCCGCCGAGGTAGATAGTGGCGTCGATGGCGGCTTTCACCTGGGCCGCAGCATGAGTGAGGACCGTAAAGTCGGGATTGGTCGATGCGCCGTTCATGTATCTCGGGTTGGAGAACACGTTGGCCGTTCCCCAGAGCAGCTTTACCCCGGTGGCGTTCTGACGTTCTTTGGCAAGTTCGGCCATGGCCATGAGGTTCTTTTCGCTTTCGAGAACCGATGCACCCTCGGGAGCGAGGTCTCGATCGTGAAAGCAGTAAAAGGGAGCGCCTATTTTGGTGATGAACTCGAAGGCCGCATCCAGTTTGTCTTTAGCCGCTTCCATGGGTTCTTTCTTTTCGGCCCAGGGATAGATGTGCGTATCCCCTCCGAAGGGATCGCTTCCTCCGCCGCAGAAGCTGTGCCAGTAGGCTATGGAGAAGCGCAGGTGCTCCTTCATGGTTTTACCGCCCACCTTTTTTTCAGGGTCGTAGAAACGGAAAGCCAGGGGATTGTCGGTTTCCGCCCCCTCGAAGCGGATCTTTTCAATTCCGGGGAAATACTCTTTATTGCCGATAAAATATTCGCTCATAATTATCCTCCTGGGATTAAGTATAGGGAATGGAAAGCGGTGCCGGTATGGAACAGATTGACAAAACATGTATATAATTGACATCGATATGGTAATCGAGATACGGGAAGCGCTCTTTATCTATCAGCTTCAGGATGAAGAGAAAATACGCTGGCACAGCAGGGTTCACACCCACGGAGAGGATGAATACGAGCTCCACTACTTTCTCCAGGGAAGCGGGAGCTTTGCCGGAGGCAATACGACCTACCGTTTATCCCCCGGCTCCGTCTTTCTCTGCCCTCCCGGAGAGGTGCATACTATTCATACGGACCGTTGCGACCAGCCCCTTACCTATTATGCCATCCTTTTTGCTCCGGGGAATGGTGCCGACGGAGACCTGCTCCAGCTGCTCGGGGACCGGCTTCTGCGCAGCAAACACCGTCAGGTGGGAACAAATTACCGTTTTTTCTTTGAAGAGCTGAAGGAGAAGGTGGCTTCGGAAAGCAGCGCCAGGCGCAATTCCGGCATCCACCAGTTTATCTCCTTTCTCTACATGCTCACCGAGGGGCCGGGGACTTTCAATTACGGCGACGGAAGCAACCGCCATATTGAAAGGGCCCTTAAAATTATGCAGAGCAAGGTGAGCGGCAAGCTGGAACTGCCGGTGCTTGCAGACCGGCTGGGGTTGAACGAGTCTTACTTTATTCGCCTGTTCCGCCAGAAGATGAAGATTACCCCGATGAAATACTTTACCCGCCTTAAAATCGAGGCGGCAACCGGATACCTGCTCGGAACTACCCAGCCGCTCTACATGATTGCTGAAAAGCTCGGATTCTACAGCGAGTTCCATTTTTCGAAAACCTTCAAACAGTACACCGGTATGAGTCCGAAAAAATACCGGGAAGAGATGGGACATGGATAGGGACTCCCCTGTCTTCACTCCCCGATATTAAAACCGTCCACAAGCTTTTCCAGCTCCTTGTTGGATGAAAAGCTCTGCTCGAAATCGACGCTTATATTGAGAAATGCCGTCTCTATTGCGCCGATTCCCGTGCGGAGCTGACGCTGGAGTTCAACCAGCGTATCCGAGGCCCGGGAGAGAGTATCGATCGCTTCCTTCATGCCCCGGTTGGATTCCTTCTGGCTGCCTGTCTCGCTCCTGAGAGCATTTGTCAGTTCCACCAGCTCCGCAACCTCGGTAAGCTCCGACTCTCCCCGTCCGGCCATTTCCCTGCTGCTTACGGCTATCTCCGCAACCGATTCGCCGGTCCTTTCCACGGTGGAGAAGATCTCCTGAAGACCGATCCCCAGAGCGGCGAAACGGGTAAGTCCCGATTCCGTAATGGTCCGCATGGAGTCTATATGGCCGGTAATGCGCTCGGTTTCACTCGATGTACTGTCGGCCAGCTTGCGGATTTCCGCTGCAACCACTGCGAAACCTCTTCCCGCGGTGCCCGCCTTGGCCGATTCTATGGCTGCGTTCATGGCTATAAGGTTTATTCTGTCGGCAATGTCTTCGATTACCTTCACTGTTTCGGCCACCATTATGCCCGCGCCGTTTATCCGCTCTATCTCTTCGGCGGTCGCCTCCACCTCCCTGTTGCCCTCTTCCAGCCGCTGCCGGATTTCCAGAAAGAGTTCCTCGGTACGGTTGGCATCCCGGGAGACCGAGTTCATATGGTCGACCATCTCACGTATTTCGACTGCCGCGTGATCGACCCGTTCGGCCTGTTCGTCCATCCTGGCAATCATCTCGTCTATGCTCGCAATGGTATTCGAGATCGCGCTTCCCGTGCTTCCGACTGTCCGGATCTGCTCTTCAATACCAGAGGCCATACCGTCCATGAGCCCGTTCATCTCCCGGACCCGCTCCTTCGATTCGCTCACCGTATCCCGGGCGTGCCCGCTGGTCCGGTAAGCCTCGCTTATTGCCTCCCGGACCTTCGAAAAGGTGTTCCGGAGATTACTGATAATGCGGTTCATTCCTTCGGTTATGCTTCCGATATCGTCAAAGCTGGTAATGTAGATTTTACTGCTCAGGTCCATTCGGTCTCCGGAGAGCTTTTTTACCTGACGAAGGAGGTTCTTCATCGAAAGACTGAACTCGGTCAATACCAGGAACATCAGAAACAGTCCGAGAATAAGGTAGACGACCAGCTTCCATGCGAAGGAGGCAAAACCGGCGGCGGGTGCGAAATGGAAGGTGAGAACCGTATAGACCAGAAGCCATACGAAGATTATCGAAAGGGGAACAAAGAGGTGGGCGATGGTGGAGTAGGCCTTCTGGCCCTTCATGCTGTCTATCTTCAACCTGTTTTTGGATTCTATCAGGATGATATTGACGATTCTTTCGGTAATGACTCCGTTGACAAGACCCCAGACAATAGCGGCAAGGAAGTTTCCGACCGCAACATCTCTGCCTGGAAGCGCTCCCTTTGCAGCATCAAGTCCGAGGCTCAGCACCACTCCGAGGCTGTAGCTTAAAGCACCGATAAGGAATATGAACTTAGGCAGAATGGAGAGAGACTTCCTTGCCTTTCTGTAGAGTTCGGAATCTTCCGCAGCATGGCACTCTTTCGCTGCAATGCAGTTTTTTACCGGACGGTAGAGGATGTAGAGAATCCAGGTGGCCAGAATGGACATGCTACCCACGGTAATGAACTTTTTACGGAAAAAGACCATGGTGGCGGCCCGGTCAAAACTGAGAGCCATTGGAACAAGAATGGAGTAGAGTGCGGCTCCGATCATAATGCTGATATAGATAAAGAGCACAAGTTTGACCGCAAGGTTTCCGGAGTTATTTTTCATGAAAGTAACTGTAGTAGGACGCCGGCTGCTTGTCAAAAATTTTATCCGCAAATGATCAGAAACCGAGGCTGAGAGAGCCCCAGATTACCAGAAATCCCGCCAGCATAAGCCCGAGAAAGAAGTCTGTTCCCGCCGCCGCTGCCCGTATCCGGTGCGCCGCATTCTTTCCTGCGGGGGTAAGCACCAGAAGGTAGATCAGAAAGCCGGCGGAAAGGGTTCCCAGCTGTTTCAGGAGGGGCTGGAGGGTGAAGGCGCTCTCCAGAGAGGCAAAGAAGAACGGGGGGAGTGTTCCCAGGGCGAGACAGAGGACGGCGGTCAGGCTCGAGGCAATAAGTCCCGGAAGGTTCCCTGCGGCCCTAGGGGTTCCGGAAAGTTCCGTTTCCGCCGGGTCGGAGTTTCGGCCGGGAAAGAAGATGCGGCCGATTTTAAAAAAAGAAGCTGCGGTCCCGGCTGAAACCAGGAGAAGAAGGATGTAGGCCGGATAGTTGAGGTGCAGCGCCTCGGAGATCAGAATCTTGCTTGTGTAGCCGTTGAAAAGGGGCACCCCGGAAATTGAGAAGGCGCCGACCAGAAAGAGGGGAGTCCAGAAACCGGCCTTCTTTCCCAGACCGCGGATCAGATAGACGTTGCGGCTGCCGGCCGCGTCACAGCCTGCACCAACCGACAGAAAAAGAAGCGACTTGAAAAGAGCGTGGTTTACGGCGTGGAAAAGGGCCCCGAAGGCACCGGCAATTGCAAGGCTTCCCGACTCCGAGAGATAGATGGAAAAGGCCGATACGATATAGCCCATCTGGCTTATGGAATGGTAAGCGAGCAGCCGCTTTGCATCCTTCTGCTGAAGCGCAAGAAAGACCCCCGCCAGGGCGGATAGCAGACCAAAGGGAAGCAGAACCCTTCCCAGAAGCTGTACCGTGGTGGCGGGGAACATGGTGCTTATGCGGAACAGAACCACCAGGGGAGCCTTTATGACAATCCCCGACAGAAGGGCGGAAACCGGGTGAGCGGCAATGGAATGGGCGTCGGGCAGCCATCCGTGAAAGGGAAAAACAGCCATCCTTGTTACAATGCCGACGGTCAGAGCGGAAATGGCAAGAGCCGTCTCCTCCCGGCTCAGCTTCTCTGTCAGGCTGGAAACCGTGGTAATGGAGAGTGCCCCGGTAGCGCGGTAGATGATGAATACTCCCACCAGGTAGAAGGCAATGCTGACCGAGGCAATAAGCAGATAGCGGAAGCCCGCCAGAACCGCCCGGGGTTTCTGTTTATAGGCGATCAGAATATAGGCCGAAATGGCAAGGATTTCGAAGAATACGAAAAGGGTAAAAAGATCCCGGCTTACCACCACCCCCTGACAGGCCGCGAGAAGAAACCAGACAAAGAAAAAGAAGTCGGGGCCGTAGCTCTTCTCTCCGCAGGCAAAGATGAGGGATGTACCCCCCACTATCAGGATGAGTATCAGGGCGACAAGGGCGACAGGATCGAGGATAAGCTCTATCCCCAGAGGCTGAGGCCATCCCCCCAGGACGGAAACGGCGTGCCTTCCTTCAAGAACGGGAAAAGCGCCTGCCGTAAGAATGATGGCGGAGGAAAGGAGCCACATGGCGATGGCTGAAATTTCAAGAAAGCGAATCGTACGCTCTGATACCCTACCGAGGGCTTTGAAGCTTTTCAGCAGAAGCATGAGCCCCCCGCACATCAGGGAGATCAGGATCGGCAGAAGGGGGTTAAGACTCATCCTTTTCTCTGGAGCGTTTTTCGATCACGTCGATATCGAGGCTCCCGTAGGCCTGGTAGAGCCTGAAGGCGAATACAAGAGCGACCGCCGTAAGGGAAAATCCGACGACAATGGCGGTCAGCATGAGGGCCTGGGGAATCGGATCCACAAAGATACCGCCGGTTTTATCCCGGATAGGTGCCGTATCGCCCGAACCGGAGGCCGAGACCACAAAGAGCGCCACAACGGCGCTGTTGAGGATGCTCAGGGCGATAATTTTCCTGATAATATTCTTCAAGGCGATGGTGCCCCAGAGGCCGACGGCGAAAAGAAGGGCAATCAGAAACAGTCTCACTCCGCTACTCCTTCTCTTTTATGATAAACAGCAGACCGCTTACCGCCAGCAGCAGGACAATGGTCTCTCCAAGGGTGTCGAGAGCCCTGTAGCCCAGGTAGACCGCCGCGACAAGATTGGAGGCGCCGGTATCCTCTTCGCCGTAAGCTGTTATCCTGTCTCGCAGGTCCAGAGGCCATTCTCCGCCCTCTCCGAGGGCATGGATAAACACCATGCAGACAAGGAGGCTCAGGAGTATTATTACAGCGTGACGTACTATCCGCACCTCTCTCCTCCTGCATCCGGATTCCGTATCGGCTTTCTCATGCTAAACTCCAGGACTGGAGGTGTCAACATCGCTTTGTGATCACCTTTGCAATTATAAAAGGAAGGCAAAGGTGATGAGAAAACCCGACAGCATCGCCATCATGGCGGCCTCGGTTCCCAGGGGGAGTAATCTGATGCTCCTGGAAAAGTGCTTACTTACCCTGTAGCGCGAGAACAGAAAGAGAGCCGCACCTCCAGCCATGGTAAAAAGCTGCTTCAGAAGATATTCCGCCTTGAAACCCGGTGCGGCGGGAAAGGGCGTTACCGTGAAAAAAAGTGGAACGGTTCCGGCGGCTATAATCAGTACGGCAAGCAAGATGGCCGGGAGCTGTCTGGCCATGCCCCCGCTTCCTGTCCGCCCGCCGGCGCCCGGTTCGTCCGGACCGCCCTGCCTCCCCGGAAGAAAAATCGATCCAAGCTTGAGAACGTAGGCGGTACTGCCCGCCGCCGCAAGAGTCATAAGAACCCCCGCAGCACCATGCCCGTAAAAGGCCGTGGAGAGAAGATGCTTGCTTATATATCCTCCCATAAGGGGCACTCCCGCCAGAGACGCCGCCCCCGCAAGAAAGAGCAAAAACCATGGCTTTGAACCTGATGCCGCTCCCCGAAGGGTCAGAATATCCCTGCTGCCGGCACGGTCGGTGACAACTCCCACCGAGAAGAAAAGAAGCGGCTTGAAGAGGGCATGGCTGAAGGTGTGAAGCATGACCGCCGCAAACACCGCCCCGGCGGCCGGCCCGTTCAGCCCCAGCCCTGCTCCGAAGGCGGCAAAAAGAAAGCCCATCTGGCTGATGGAGGAGTAGGCGAGGAGCCGTTTTGCATCACGCTGGTTCAGGGCCATGAAAGCGCCGAACAGGGCCGTTGCCACCCCTGAATAGAGAATGAAAACCGGTGCCCGGGGCAGAAACGGGGAGGAAAAGAGATGGCTCAAACGAAACATTACCAGGAGCGGAATTTTTATCAGAAGACCCGAGAGGAGGGCGGAGACCGGATGCACCGCCTGGGAGTGAGCTTCGGGCAGCCAGCCGTGGAAGGGAAAGACCGCCATTCTCGAGGTAAGCCCCGCAAGAATGGCAGCCGCCGCCAGGGCACGCTCCGGCGGGCTCAGGGCAAGGGCGGTCCGGCTTGAGGGGATTGCGAGGGAACCCGTCGCCCGGTAGATGATGAACACCGCTATCAGATAGAAGAAAATGGTGACGGAGGCAATAAGCAGGTAACGGAAGCCCGCCAGAATGGCACGCGGATATTTTTTTGCGGCAATAAGAATGTAGGCGGCAATGGCGATTATTTCAAAAAAGACAAAGAGGGTAAAAAGATCTCTTGCCGCAAGGATTCCCTGGCAGGCGGCCAGAAAAAAATAGATGAACAGAAAGAAGGAGGGAGAGGAAGAGGGGTCTCCCAGAGCGAAGAGAATGCTGGTGGAGCCGGTAATGAGAATAAGCAGGGAACCGAAAAGATAAATCCGGTCCGAAACAAGGGTGATGCCGAGCGGCTCTGCCCAGCCCCCGGTATGGAGCAGCACTGTTGTGCCGGAAAGGAGAGAAGGGGCGGACAGGATGAAAAGCAAGAGCTGACCTGCGGTCCATGCCAGCCAGGCAAAGCCGATTACCGCCCTGGTTCCCGGCAGGTTTTTTACCGCCAGCATCAAACCGCCGCAGAGCAGGGAAAGCAGTACAGGGTAAAGGGGTCCGATCATGGTTTTCCAATATACAGTATGAGTCCCGAATTATCTGCTTCCACAGAGATAATTTCCGAAGAAAGGAGCGATGCGTCGGCAGCCTCCCGGAGTTCCGATGCCTCCGGCGGAGGAAGAGGCCGTCGAATCCGGATTATGCATGAATCTTCTGTCTCTCCAGCTTCGATCAGTACCAGGAGACCCCCCATTTGTCCCGTCCTTTCGACAAGTCCGATAAAACCCACTGCCAGTTCGGTTACCTTCTCCGGGGAAAGGGTGAGGAGCGCATCCCCCTCCAGTTTATCCAGGCCCGGTCTTATGAGAGACGTGAAAAGATCCGCCGCCCGGAGACTCTCATATCTCGGGCTGTGGAGCACCAGGTTATTGGCGTGGGAAATAGCCTCGACCTGACGGTCCAGAATCCTGAACACCTCATTGCCGTTTTTACCATCATTGTTGAGAGAAATAAGACTCTGGACAAGCTGCAGATTGTTCTTGACGCGGTGATGGAGAAGTCTCAGCAGCAACTCCTTCTCGTGTAGTTCGTCCCGGAGAAACTGAAAGAGCTGATAGATAAGGGTGGACAGGACTATGGCAATAAGGGTGAAGTTTGAACCTATGGCGAAGGCCGCCGCTCCCGCCGTCTCTTTTCCGGTAATACCCCATCGTCCGAAAAAGTAGCCCAGAACAAGGGACGCAAGAGAAAAGAGTATGGAGATGATGATTATATGACGACGGCGAAGAGCAGCCACAGGTGACCGGCCCCCTCGGTTCCGGTAAAAAAGATGACCGCGGCTCCGATGGTGAGGGTAGTCATGACGGTAACCGCGAGCTTTATCCGGTAGCTTGAACGCGGGTGAAGCATTGCCGCTATAATAAGCAGGTAGCCGAGAGTATTTATTGCCGCAAGAGAATAGAGCCCTTCGGCGATAGAAGCGAAGAGGCTCGGAATATAGGCAAGCAGGCCGAGAATGAGAATGGTGCGGAGAAGTCTGTCGAGGATTCTTTCCCTGCGTAATTCCAGCGGGTTCATGGGATAAGTGTAGGAAAACGGGAAGGGGATAGCAATATCAACCGGAAGCGGCAAGCCAGGTGCGGTAATCCTTCAGGAATATAATCTGCTTGAAGGTGTGGGTGGTTCCGCTGCGTACCCCGTTTACCCGTTGGATGGCATCGGGAACCGGCAGTCCGAG
>NPID01000398.1_pt4 | contig 32496 bp, 34 predicted proteins | sample 8637491 | NCBI WGS metagenome assembly NPID01 (sample SAMN07420843, study PRJNA396082) | bioreactor metagenome | isolation source: sample BA6 brine-fed electro-methanogenic bioreactor BA | place: Japan: Kochi | collected 2016-06-14 | reverse complement strand
CTACCACTGAGTTATTCCCGCTTGGAATATCGCCGCATCGCTGCGACGGGGGCGTATTAATAGCAGAAGGCCCGGCGGATGTCAAAAAATATTTTTATCCGTTCCCTCCCGGTCGGCGCCCGATCATCTCTCCCTTTCCGTCGATATCAGCATGAAGTGCCGCAGAAACTCCCGAAGCCGGGAATCGTAGATTTCGTTGTGGCCGGGGATGATCCGCTTGTCGACGTAGATCACCAGGTAGGGATTGCGAACGTTGCCCGCGCCGGTGTGCCGGAGGCTCGAACCGGGAAAATTCAACACCTCCCCATCGTCCCAGGCCTCGGCGAGGCTGGCCATGATGCTGGCGCTCTGTTCCGCCCCGGCCAGCAGCGGCCGGCCTTGCTCCTCTTCGGTCCATTCCAGATGATGGCTCCGGTAGGGGACATAATGACCGACGGCGCTGCGGTTGGCGGCTTCCTGGGCGTCGTCCTTCTCCCTTTCGAACAGGGTCGAAAAGCGCCGGCCGATGGGGAAGGCGATTTTCGTCGCCAGGTCGGCCTCCGAGGTCAGGATCGCCAGAATCGGCCGCTGGCCGCGAAAGTAGGTGGACCGCTCGGCGGCCATGGCCTGCAGGTTGGCAAAGCGCAGCGCTTCGAAAGCGGGGTTGAGCAGCACCACCAGGTCGCCGAATCCCCGGGGACTTCTGGCCTGGCCCTCGATATCGAGGAAGCGTTCGGAAAGGACCTGGGACAGAGCGGTATAGACCACCGCGCCGCCGAAGCTGTGGCCGACGATGACCAGCCGGGTCTGACCGCTGCGGTCGCCCTCGTCAAGAATCTGGTCGACCTGGCGGATTCCCTCCAAGCGGACCAGCAGTTCGATGACCCCGCCCCGGCCGACCTTGTGGGCGGTGTTTTTGCGCTCCCAGAAGCTGAGGTTGGTCAGAAAACCGGCATCGAGGGAAAGGCCGCGCCAGCCGACGTAGATCCCCGTCACCTTGCGGGGTTTGCGTTTCTGCAGGGTGCTGAAGCCCTCTTCCAGGTCGCTGAGCTGGGTGAGAATTTCGCGGAAGTTTTCGATGTTGTCGTCACCGGCTCGGGCGTTGTGCTTCCAGCCGTGAACGAAGACGACCATCAGCAGATTTTCTCTGGCGGACTCCTCGGCCAGGCTGTCGATCAGGGTATTGAGCTGGGCGCGGTCGTGATACTGCCCCTGATCGTCGAACTCGACGAACCCCAGCCGGTAGTCGACGCCGGTGCTTTTGGCCGGATTTAAAACCTCCTGGAGGGAAAAGGATCCGCACACCTCCTCGATTTCCGCGGCCGAACCGGTGCAGAGCTCAAAATTCGGCCGGTGCATAATGTTTCCCTCACAGCCCCAGAGCAGGGTCAGGCCCAGCAGCAGGACAGACCGCACGATCCGTTGTTTCATCCCGGGCTCCTTGTCTTTCTTATCCGTGGCCAGCAGACATCAGGACTGACTAACTCCAAGCCTACTGCCTTTTTCCCCGATGGCAATTGATCTGGAGGCCTCCAAGGGGGCAGCCGGCCGGTTTTCCCGCGAAACGTCAAAAGCCTCGGGAGGCGTCCCGAGGCTTTTGACCTATCCGGCAGAGGTCCGAATGATCGGCACCGACCCGAGGATCAGTCGAGGCGCTGGCTCCCCTTGAAGCGCTTGAGCCAGGCCTGGAACTCCCCCTCTTCGTGCTCCAGCTCAAAGGCATTGAGCAGGCCGCGCCGGAAAGCGACCGCCACCGCCCGGTTGCGCAGGTTGAAGGCATCGCCGAATTTTTCGCCGTGGAACTGCTCCTGATCGATGCCGAGCTTGGTGTAAAGGGAGTTGAGACGGCTCTGCACGCCGCGCCTCGACAGGTAGCGGCGCTGGGCGATGAGGTTGTCGGTGAGCCCGAGGGAGATATCGACCAGGGCCTCGTACTCGATATCGGAGAGGGCGGTCTGGCTGTGCCCGGCCCGCCCCTGGACCTTGCGCACCTCGGGGTCGATCCAGCACTGCTCCTCGACCAGCACGGTCTGGATGGCCGAGGAGATCCGGTCCTTGGAACTCGACTTGAGGATGTAGCCGTAGACCGTCTCCGGCGGCACGATGCGGGCCAGGGCGCGCACGTACATTTCGTCTTTGTACTGGCTCCAGAACACGATGCGGGCGGTGGGCTTCTTCTGCCAGAGGGTCCGGGCGAATTCGATGCCGTTGAGCTCGGGCATCTGGATGTCGCTGACCACCAGCGGATGTTCTTCCTTCATGGCCAGCTCCAGCGCGACCCGGCCGTTGTGGGCCCGCTCCACCCGGCAGGGCTGCTCCCATTCCTGGATAACCTGCTCGAGAAACTCGAAATCCTTGGGATTGTCCTCCGCAACGAGCACGTTAAGCTTTTCCATGGCGATCTTACTCCTTGGCGTCGGTAATTAACGGCAGGGTCAGTTCAAACCGGGTTCCCGAAGTAAATCGCGAAGCCCCCCAGACCACCCTGGCACCGATGGCGTTGGCCCGCTCGCGGATGTTGTGCAGACCGCGACCGCCGCCAAAAGCCCCGTTGTTGATGTCGAAGCCGACTCCGTTGTCCTCCACCGACAGCACGATTTCATCGCTGCGGCGGTCCAGGTTGACTTCGTAACGGCTGGCCCGGGCATGCTTGATCACGTTGTGGATGGCTTCGACGGCAATGCGATAGAGGCTCAGGCTGATCAGCCGGGGCAGACCGGCGGCATCGATCTCGGGCGCCACGTAGAGATGGTAGGCGGGCAACTCCCCCCGGGAGAGATGCCGCTCCAGGTGCGACTGCAGGGCCGGCCCCAGCCCGAGGATGTCCAGGGCCTGGGGATGCAGGTTGTCCATGACCTCACGCAGGTTGGCCATGGCCCGCTGCAGGTCCTCTTCGATATGGACCGCCTTGGGCTGGCAGGTGCCGACCGATTTGAGTTCCTGAACACCGCGCAACACCGAGGAGAGATCGCTCAGGGTCTGGTCGTGAATGTCCATGGCGATGCGCCGCCGCTCTTCCTCGGCCCCTTCGAGAAGCTTTTCGGCGCCGACCACCCGGATCAGGCGCTCGGTCATGCCGCTGATGGAGACCGCCAGCTCATCGAGCTCGTCCTTCACCCGGGCCGGCGCCGGCGGCGGCGAAAGATCGCCGCGGACGATGCGCCCGGCACTGTCGGACAGCTTCTGGATCCGGCGCAGGATGTTGCGCCCCAGGGCCAGGGAGAGAAAGATTCCCAGCAGAATCGCCGCCCCGAGCACGACGATGGAGACAAAGGTGGTCTGCGCAACCAGCTCATCGATATCCTTGCTGTGCACATCACGAAGCCGCGCCCGCTGTTTCTGTACCAGTTCCGAAAGGGTCAGCAGCTGGGGACGCAGCATGGAGATGGCCGAAAGAAACCTCTCGGCATCGAAGCCGCGCTGGGGGTTGAGGTCGGTGACCGCCTGCTGCAGCAGACTGCTGGTCCGGTCGGCAAGCGGCAACATCTCCAGTATCCGCTGCACGGCGCCCTCGAGGTTGGCGTGCAGCTCGGCCATGGCCTGCAGCTGGCTGACTTCGAGGCGGGTTTCGCCGCTCAGATGAATGGCCAGCCGGTAGATGCGCTGGGTGGTCAGATCGATTTCGGCCAGGGCGATGAAGACGGTGCCGAGATTCCGGGCCTCCTGCCGCTTGACCGAAAGATCCCAGTAGGTGTACTGGAGAAATCCGAGCAGCAGGGTCATCAGCAGAAGGACCGCGGCCGGGGCGAGGATAATCTGGTGTTTGAGGGTCAATCGCATGAAATTCAAGATATCACAGAAGATTAAGTATTACACTGTGCAATCGCACACCAGCGGCCCGGGCTTCAGGCCCCCGTTATTTGCGCCGATCGCCGTTTCCATCGTCGCGCATCGCCTATAATGGCTCCCAAAGGCGGGGCTTGTTGTGGCAGGCGGGCTTCGAAACCTTCTTCTTCATTTGCACCTCCCTGAACCAGAAATCGGCCGACCCGGAACTGCCTCCCCCGGGCCGGCCGATTTCGTTTGCACCTCGTTCCCCTTCCCGGCTCCAGGCCGGCGGCTCTGCTCTAAGCGCCGTCTGGGGCGGTCTTCCCTTCCCCGCCTTTTAGCTCGAACGCTTCGCGCGCCTCATCGGCCAGCTTTTCCGGACAATCCAGATACCGGGGCGAATGATGAAACACCAGCACCCGGGCGGCCCGCGCCCGGCGGGCCAGGGTTCCGGCGAGGCGGGCGGTGAGATGGTTGCGCAGCCGGGCCCGCTCCAGTTCGGCATGCTCGAAGACCGCCTCGATGGCCAGCAGGTGGGCGTCGGCGGCGAGGGCGACGATTTTTTGCAGATTCTCCGCCACGGGGGCCGCATCGGTCACGTAACAGACCTTCATCCCCCGCTCGGTATGGGCGATCTGGCGGGTCAGCACCGCCAGGGGCGGATGGATTTCCCCGCCGGACTCCAGGGGAACGGTGAAGGGCATCTCGCCCCGGTTCCCCTCGCGCACCCGATCCTTGAAGCGGGTCAGCCAGGGCCCGGGACGATAGCCGCAACGCTCCAGGGCGTCCTTGTGGATGGCGACGTGCAGCGGCTCCTCGAGCGCGAAGGCCAGCGACGGGATCCCGCCATGGTCCAGCGGCACCCCCCGCACCCGGTAGGCCGGGGTTTCCAGAAGCAGCCCGTCGGGGCAGGGATGGGGCGGTCCTTCCTCGGGGCGAAAGGCATTGGCGGCCCGGAAGGAGACCTGACGCCCCGCCGGGTCCCCCCATTCCCGGACGGTCAGCACCAGCGGATAGCCCTCGATCAGGTTCCAGGTGTAGCCCGCCAGCCGCCCGGCGACCCGCTCGGCCATGCCCGGCGGCCCGCACACCAGCAGGCAAATATCCTGGTAGAGAAAGGCCCGCAGCAGCGTATCGAAGCCGACCAGGTGGTCGATGTGGGCGTGGGAGATGCAGACGGTGCGGATCTTGAGCAGTTCGCGGGTGGTCAGAGGGGTCAGCTCCCCGCAGTCGAACAGGAGCGCCTCGCCGCGGTAGGCGAGGCGCACATACAGGGCCGGGTCGCCGAAGGGGCCATTGACCAGATGGGGGTAGAAAACCGATCTCATTCCTCGCGGTTCCGCAGCAGCTTTTTTTTCGCCGTGTCGGCCAGTTCCATGAATCCTTCCAGGGTCCTTCGATAAAAGCGCCGGATCGGCACGTCGTTGACCCGGATCTCATCGCCCAAACGCTCAAGCATGATTTTGTCCCCGGGAGACAGATAGGCCAGGGTCTGTTTCGCTCCCGGATCGACGCCGATCAAAAACCGGTACTCCTCCCCGCCGACCGGCGCCGAAAAAAGCAGCAGAGTCCGGGTCGGCTCGCCGCTGCGGTAGTCATGCCGCGAGGTCTGGGCGGCCAGCCGGGCGACAACCCGGTTCTTTTTGGCGAACAGCGACTCCATGGTGACCGCCGCCGGCTTGAGCCGGGAGAGGGCGGGCAGGTTCACCGGCCGGTACGGGGTGGGGCCCCGCTCCTCGAGGTGGGCGGTCTGCTCCACCAGGATCACCACGTTGTTGTTGATCGGACCGCCGATGGAATGGGACAGGCCGGCCCGGAAGCGCCCTTCCACGATCATCTGGTGATTTTCCACCACCTGGACCATGCCGGTGGCGCCCAGGGGATGCCCTCGCCCCTTGAGCCCGCCGGTGAGATTGGTGGGAAACCTGCCGTTTTCGCCGCTCAGGTCCTCGTCGAGCAGCCCTTCGAGCAGCTGCTCTTTGGCCACCAGGCCGAAATCGACCATGTTGATCGGCCCGAAACCGTTGAACGGATCGTGCATGTTGATGTGCAGCTTTCCCTCCAGTTCCTGGAGGTCCTGCATCCCGGCCATGCCGAGGGCGTAGCGCAGGGCGATCACGGTGGCGGGAAAGGTGGTGAAGGTGGTGCGATCGGCGATGGTCGGGATGTCGGTTCCCGAACCGACCCCGGCGATCACCACCTCCCGGGGAGTGCTGGTCAGCAGGCAGGCCGCCACGCCGTCGGACATGGGGCAGAAATCGTAATAACGCAGCGGGTCGTAGTACAGGTAGTTCTTGCCGTTGTCGATGTCGGCCAGATACTTTTCCACCGGGATTTCGAAGTTCAGATGGGCCATGCGGTTGGCCGCCGCATAGCGCTGGGCCCGCTCGGTGAGCCGGGCGCTGTAGCGGGTCCAGTCGGCCAAGGAAAGTTCGAATTCATTCATCAGCGAGCCGGCCACCAGGGCGCCGCAGGCCGGCATGGTCAGGCCGAACTCGGCCTCCTCCCGGTCGATGACCCCGGCCACGATGCGGGTGGCGGCGCTGGTGGAGACATCGCTCATTTTCTGGATGCCGATGGCCAGCACGTTTTCGTGGCGGCCCGAAGCGATCTCCATGTAGGCCGCCTCGAAGGCGCTGGCCCCCGACGAGGAGGCGGTATCGACCAGCAACGACTTGGCCCCGCTGATGCCGAGCACCCCGGCGGCCTTGGCCGCCACGTTGTCGACGTTGGAAAAAGCAAAGGGGTTCTGGCTGCCGACCACCACGCAGTCGATCTTTTCCCGACTCATGGGGGCCCGGTCGAGCAGGGCGTGCAGGGCTTCGATCAACTCGAAAAAGGAGCGTTTTTCCCGGTGGCGGCCGTCGTACTTGCCCACCGGCAGCATGAAGGAATCGGCGATGTAAACGGATCTGGGGCGAAACGGCTCGGCCATAAACCCTCCTGTGCAGACTCAGAGTCGGACTGGAACAGATGTATACGACGATAATAATTTTAACGGATTAAGAACAAATGGAAATATCTGGATCAATAGTTTGTTGACAGACAGACCCTGAGTGATACATTTTACCTTCAATTGGCCCCATCAAATTAGCAACTCCTCATCGACCTATCTATTACCGGGAGGTATGCATGAAGGGCAAGGTTTCACTGCTGGCGATCGGTATTGCGGCTCTGTTGGTTGGAAGCGCGGCCGTTGCCGCCCCTCCTCCGGTCTTCGACGTCGACCACGAGTTCTACCCCCTGTACCCGTCGCTGATCAAATACGAGAAATCGGCGGCCGAGTTCACTCCCCCGGAGGTCTGCGGCGAATGCCACGCCAAGCAGTACGAGGAATGGACCGGCTCGGTTCACGCCATGGCCTTTCAGGACCCGGTCTACCAGGGCGAGCTCAACCTGGCGGTGGAAAAGGCCGGCCATGACATCGCCCGCCAGTGCGAGGGGTGCCACAGCCCTGCCGGCGTGGTCACCGGCGAGATCAAGGGCCCCGGGCTCAAGGGACTGAGCCCGATGGCCATGGCCGGGGTCTCCTGCGACATCTGCCACTCGATCGTCGGCACCACCCACTGGCAGACCCCCAGCCACGAACCGGAAAACGGCTCGTTCATCATCCGCCCCGGGGTCGACACCGAAGACGGCGCCCGGTTGGTCAAGCGCGGCCCCTTCAAGCCGTCCGAGCAGTGCGGCATGGGCTTTCACGCTTGCGAGGAGTCCTCGCTGCACCTGCAGGCCGACCTGTGCGCCGGCTGCCACCAGGTTTACCACTACGAAGCCCACTTCCCCCTCGAAGCCACCTACCTCGAGTGGAAGCATGGCCCCTACGCCCAAAAGACCATCCTCTGCCAGGACTGCCACATGGTCGACATCGATACCTTTCTGCGCACCGCCGACGAGTTCCGCAAGCCCCAACGCCAGGAATACCAGCATTACTTCAACGGCGCCAACTACCTGCTCTACTACCTGACCTCGGCCGCCGCGGAAAAGGCCGGCAACCAAGAGCTGGCCGCCAACGTGATGCAAAAGTACGAAATGGCCATCAAACGGCTCCAGGCCGCCGCCGACCTGGAAATCAGCCCGATCTACCGCGACGGCGACCTGGCCGAAATCAAGGTGCGGGTCAAAAACATCCGCGCCGGGCACAACCTGCCGACCTCGCTGACCAACATCCGGCAGATGTGGCTGGAGATCACCGCCACCGACGACAAGGGCAACGTGATCATGAGCAGCGGCGCCATCGACGCCGCCGGCCAGCTGCCGGAAAATGCGCGGGTCTTCAACTCCGACGGCATGGGCAAGGACTTCCATTTCGCCGTCGACCCCTGGGTGATCACCGCCTTCTCGCGTCACGACACCATCCCGCCCAAGGGCTACAAAGACGTCTACTACGGCCTGACCAGCGCCCCGGAAACCGACAAAGTACATATTGAGGCCAAGCTGCGCTTCCGGCAGGCCGACCAGAAGATTGCCGAGAAGCTGCTCTCCCATGTCCCCGAGGACATGGACCTGCAGGCCATTTACGGTCTGACCGAGGTTCCGCCCCTGCCGGTGGTCGACATGGTGACCAAGAAGGCCAACCTCAATCCACGCCAGTAGAATCGGTTGAACCCCTTAGCAGGCCCGTCAAGAGCCTCCAGGTCTCGATGACTTAGAGGCTCTTGACGGGCAGCCAGGACTAAACCGTAGTTGGTTTGCGTCCGGAAACCAACGTGAAAACCTGGAACCCCACAGCCCTCATGTCTCCCTGGCTTGACAACAGGAAACAAGGTCCATTATAGTTGGATATAAGTTAGTCAACTGACACAAGAAGGAAGCTTATGGCACGCGCAAGCGATAAACGAGAGCGGCTGGTGGCAGCGGCCAAAGCCCTGATCCACCGCAAGGGATTCAACCAGACCACCCTGGCGGATATCGCCGGGGAATCCGGTGTGCCGCTGGGCAATGTCTATTACTACTTCAAAACCAAGGACGATATTGCCGCAGCGGTGATCGAGGAGCGTGCCGAAGAATTCCGCACCGCGGCCAAAGAATGGGAACGCAACCCCGATCCGCGAAAGCGTCTGGAAGCCTATCTCGATATGCCGGTCCATCTCAGGAATGCGATGGCCCTGCACGGCTGTCCGATCGGCAGCCTGGCCCAGGAGCTTTGCAAGGCGGACACTCCTCTGGCCGACCAGGCCCGGCAACTGCTCAGAGCGCAGCTCGACTGGGTGACCGAACAATTCCGGCTGATGGGCAAAGAAGACGCGGCCGGCCTCGGCCTGCAATTCATCGCCACGGTCCAGGGCATCAGCGTGCTGGCCAGCACCTTTAACGATCCGGACATCGTCACCCGGCAGATGGATGTGCTGAAGAAATCGTTGAAAACCCAGTAATTTTTTTTCGACCAAAACTTGGTTAGTTAACTTACAAAAGACAAGGTATACGACGGCGAAGCTTCCCGGCCCCAGGTGACCAACTGAAGGGGCCCGGCTCTCCAAGCAACCCGTAAATCGGAGGAAACACCATGAAAAGCCCCCAAAGCACTCAGCTCGTACTCGATAACGATCTTTTCACCCCCATCCAGCTCGGCCGCTATGAGCTGAAAAACCGCATCGTCATGGCCCCCCTGACCCGCAACCGCGCCGGGGCGGGCAACACCCCCCGGGCCATGAACGTCGAGTACTATGCCCAGCGGGCCTCGGCCGGCCTGATCATCACCGAGGGCAGCCAGATCTCGCCCCAGGGCGTCGGGTATCCCGGCACGCCCGGCATCCACAGCCGCGAGCAGGTGGCGGGCTGGAAACAGGTCACCGACGCCGTCCATGAGCGCGGCGGACGCATCTTCCTGCAGCTCTGGCATGTCGGCCGCATCTCCCATCCTTCGCTGCAACCCTATGGGGCAGTGCCCGTGGCACCCTCGGCCCTCAGGCCGGAAGGGGAGGCTTTCACCCACGAGGGGCTGAAGCCATTCGTCACCCCCCGGGCCCTGGAGGTCTGGGAAATCCCCGGCATCGTCGCGCAGTTCCGGGAGGGGGCGAAAAACGCCCTGGCGGCAGGGTTCGACGGCGTGGAGATTCATGCCGCCAACGGCTACCTGCTCGACCAGTTCCTCCGCGATGGCTCCAACCGGCGGATCGACGCCTACGGCGGATCGGTGGAAAATCGGGTGCGCCTGCTGCTCGAGGTGACCGAAGCGGTAAGTGACGTCTGGGGTGCCGATCGGGTCGGCGTGCGGCTCTCGCCCATCAACAGCTTCAACAGCTTGTACGACTCCAGGCCCGATGTCACTTTCGGCTACGCGGCAAGTCAGCTCAACCGGTTCGATCTGGCCTATCTCCATGTCGTGGAGAGCGATTTCGCCGGTTCCCGGCTCCGGCAAGCCTATGACAAGAACAGGTTGCGTAACATCTTTGCCGGGACCTACATGGCCAATGGCGGCTATGACCGCGAACGGGCCAGCGCGGCCCTGGCCGCGGGCGATGCCGATCTGGTGTCCTTCGGCACCTTCTATGTGGCCAATCCGGACCTGCCGGCGCGCTTTGCCACCAACGCGGCGTTGAACATCCCGGATAAGGAAACCTTCTACGGCGGCGACGAGCGGGGCTATACCGATTACCCCTTCCTGGCCGCGGGCGCCTGACCCGCCCCCGGCGCCTCCCGCCCCTCCTCGCAGGCGGGAAGCCGCGGATTCGGATGGCCGAGGACGAGAAAGGGGCGACCGAAATGGTCGCCCCCTTTTGCTGCAACATGAAGGAGTACCCGTCCCGATCAACGACCGCTGCTCCCTATCTGGCCACGGATTTCACCCGCCGGATTTGCGACGGTATGAACATTGACATACAGTTCCCCGTTGCGAAGGGCCGCCACGAAACCTTCGAAGTCTCCGGCAAAATCGGCCAGCAGGTCATTGACCGTCAAGGACCCCTTGGCCAGCCTCCCGTCGACTGAACCGGTTGGCGGATCGGCAAGGCCGAAGAGAAAGGCCACCACCGGGCCGTTCATATTGGGCAGTCCGCGGTGAATGTGCGCCTGAGTCACCCCCTCGATATCCTCTACCCTGAGAACAAACTCCAGCTCGGCGTCATCTTCTTCCAACTCAAATCTGGCGCGGCCCATGGCCTCCGTCGCCACGGGCGGGACTTCCCCGGCGCCACTCAGGCGGGCCAGGAATTCATCGGCATCCGCCTCCACCCGGGTAATGGTTACCTTCGCGACCGGGTTGATCCAGCGGTGGGCCTCCACACTCAGGTCCCCGCCGCCCATAATGTTGGCATGGAGACGGATCGGCTGGGGCGGATCGGTATCGACGGCCTCATTCTCGTTGCCTCCGTCAGGCAACGGAACCGGGCCGAGAACCCCGCAGGGATCGACAATGTCGCCACTGTTTTCGGTATTATCCTCGGTTCCTGCATCATAGCCATTAAGCCAGAAGATTTTCGCGCCCTTTTTCGGCAGTTTGACCCGATCCAGACCGGTAAACCCGTCGTTGGTGCAGATCAGCATGGTGGCCAGGGAGAACCGGTCACCAGCACGGGCCGGCAGATCCCGGGTCAGGGCGTCGGTGAAACCACCCACCACCTGGCCAAACGGGGTCAGGGGGGGCATTCCCGGAGGGCTTCCGAACACTCCGGTTACCAGCTGCGAGCCATTGAATCGATTGAACATCATTCCCTGGTCGCCGTCCTCGGCAATGGCCTCCAATCCGGGTGAAGCCAGCTCGCCCACTTCGAACATGTTGATTTGCTTTCTGTGAGTAGCCCCGACCGGCGGCGAAAGCGGCTGTCCGTCAGCCAGGTTCTGAATCGTGATCCGGTATTGGCGCAGCTCATCGTCATCATCATCGTCATCATCAGCGAAGACGGCTCCCACCCCCAAGCCCAACAGAAGCACCGGCAGCAGAATGGCCAGGCTCCACCACGTTCGATTTAGCGATCTCATCGGTTTTCCCCTTTCTGCATCGTTTTGGAATGCTGTTTCTGCTCACAGTTCGACTCTGCGCCGATGCGGCGAGCTTAGAGGCCTTGTTCAGGGCTGGCAAGGCAATGGATGCCGGTTTCTCGGCGGCGCCACCCCCTTCGTTGCTTGCGATCGACCAGGTGCCGAGGAAGGCCCACTCGGTCCGCTAGTCGGTCGGCACCTTGATGCTGCCCGCCTCGTCCACGTACGGCGAGAAGGTCTCCGATCCGCCGCCCTCAGCCGCGAAGGTATTGAAGGCGGCGGTTGCGGAAATAGCAAGGATAAAAATCGCCCGTCCCATCATTTTCCCTCTCCGTGCCGACATGGCTACCTCCACGAGGCCTTTTGGGCCGCCCGCAGCACCGGATAGTATTGGGTGAAGACCCAGTCTCCCGCGGCAATTCCCTGATGGCAGGCGTTACATGCCGAGGTGGGGGACGCCATGCCGATCGCCAGGGCCAGGGTCAAAACGACGAACCTACCGGCAAAAGTTGACCTTTTCATGGTGTGCCCCCTCCGAGGCGCGGTTATGCCGGGTGGGCTGGATAAACCGCCATCAAAATTAGAGAATTCAAATACGCGGCTCGCTGTACGCTTAGGTGTAGCAGGTTTTGTCGGGGCGTCAACCGGTCACCTGTAGATCCTGCTGAGCATGTGAACTCACCCCCACAGGTTGTCTTCCCATCTTCAGACGTCTTCCGGAGGCTGCTCTCCAAAAGAGCCTGGCCATCTGCAAAGAAGACTTATTCTGCTAAACAGTAAACAGGACCACTCCAGTTAAAAATCGCCGGCGTTTTCGAGGAATTGGAAATGCACAAAGCCACTTTACTCGCCTTAAGGCATGGCCCGGCGCTCACCATCATCGCCGATGCGCGTCGGGTCGTCGAGACCATCGGCTGAAGAGGATCAGCTAGGGCGCCAAGCCCCATCAACCGAAACCCCAGTCAGCGCAAAGGAGCATAGAGCCATGTCGGAAATACTGCCGCAAGTCGTCAGGCCCGGATGTCCCGCCCGCAAGATTCTCAGCGGGCAGAAAGCGCTGGTCACCGGAGCCAACTCCGGCATCGGCAAGGCGGCGTGATGCTCATGATGAAGAGCATCGCCCAGGAGATGGCCCCCTACCGGATCAGGGTCAACAACATCGCTCCGGGCGCCATTCGCACGCCGATCAACCGGCCGGCCTGGGAAAGCCCGGAGCCCTACGCGGAACTCTTGAAGCTCATCCCCTACAAGCGGATCGGCGAACCCGACGATATCGGCCGGGCCATCGTCTGGCTGGCCTCCGACTATGCCGATTACCTGAACGGCACCAGCCTGGTCATCGATGGCGGCGACCCTGCCTCCCGGTTTTGCGACGGGGGGCTGAGAACCGGCTCCCGGGTCGGCACCGGGGAAATGACCGGCCCCGGCCCTGCCCTATCGCCTTTGCACCCATCGACAAGCCCACCGGAACCTTCCGATCAGGAGTGGACCATGTACAAAAAAAATCAGCGATTACGGTATCATCGGCAACCTTCATTCGATCGCCCTGGTGGCCCTGGACGGCAGCATCGACTGGTTCTGCTTTCCGCACATCGATTTCTCTTCCGTGTTCGGCGTCATCCTCGACGATCAAAAAAGGCGGTACCTTTGCCGTGCGGCCCAGCGGCGAGTTCGATTCCACCGCCGACTATCTGCCGCAGACCAACATTCTGGTGACCCGGTTTCGGACCCGCGACGGAATTCTCAAGTTGACCGACTTCATGCCGGTCCCACCCACCGGACCCGAGGAGACGGAAGAGGCCAGGCACACCCTGATCCGGATCGTGGAGGTGGAGCGCGGCGCGGTGGACGTCGAGATCCTGTGCACGCCCCGCTTCGATTACGCGCGGGCCGATGGCCCGCAGGGGCCTACTTCTGCCAGAGGACCCTATTGACCTTTTCCCCGTTTTTCTTGTGCAGGACCTCCTTCACCACCCTCGGTGTGCCGTCGATCTTCTTCACGTAGTAGTCGAGATCGTAGACGTCACTGCCGATTTTGAAGTCGGCGCAGGAGATGTAGGTATCGCCCTCGACCTTCACGCCGTCGTGCAGGTAGTCGAATTGCGCCTGCTGCCCCTCCACCAGGTAGGTGCCGCCGTCAGCGACGGTCTTTTCCTGGATATAGGTGCTCATGGCGTTTTGAATCGCGCTCTTGTCCGCGGCGGACAGCTGCTTTTCCGCACAGGCGCTCAGGCCGGCGGCAAGCAGCAGGGTGAGCAGGGCGAGAAGGCCGGTCTTCCAAAGATATGTAAGTGCGTTCTGTTTCATGGTGTCCTCTCTTCGTGGGACGGAGCGGTCATTGTCCAAAAAACCAGTCCTTTACCTTAAATCTTACCATCCCCATCGACCTGGAGCGTTACAACGGCGATGATTCCTGGATCTTGCCATTGCCGGGCCGGTTCGTTGTCGCTCAAAACGGCCCGGTCCGCGCCGCCGATGTCAATCCGGACTACCCCCTGCGGCCTGAGCCGAGCGAGACGCTGGAGGCCTTGAAAAACCTTTGAGAGTAAGCCAGAGCAGTGCCCGCCCCGCGCAACTACAGCGCGTGGATCTTCTTCAGGCCGGGAATCACGCCTTCTCTGAAGGTGATCAACGGCACGATCCGGAGTTCATTGATCGAGGCCACACCGGTGGCGACGCAGAAGTCCTGGATCAGGTGGGGATCCTCCGCCTCCACCACCCAGAGAAAGGTATGCTCCAGGGCCGAATGGAGCTGGCCAGCGACTCGGCTGATTCTGTATTCTCTGGCCTTGGTCTCCAGGTCACTCTCGACCAGGTTCAGCAGCATCTTGGCTGTTTCGATATTGTTCCACGGACAAGCGTCCACGCTGTGTTTGCCGTATATTCCGTACAGCGCCATGATATTCTCCTTTCCGCGTTCCGGTTCCCGGGTTTTCCCTCCGGCCTGGAAGCCCGAAAGGCGCAGCGTCCCGGCAGGGTCACACATCGATCACCAGGTCGGTCCGGGGCCGGGCGCAGCAGAGCAGGACCTGCCCCGGATAGGGCGGATCGAGCGGCTCGACGGCATAGTCCACCTCGCCTTCGAGCAGTTCATGCATACAGCTCTGGCAGATCCCCGAGCGGCAGTCGAATTCGGGATAGATCCCCTGGTCCTCGACGAAATCGAGCAGGTTGTCGTAATCGGGGTCCCACCGGGCCGTGGCCCCCGATTTGAGAAAGACGACCTCGAAATCGGCGGCCCCTGCGACCGGTTTGGCTTTTCGAAGCGGGACCCGGGTGCCCTCGGTCAGCAGGGAGGCGGGGCCGAAGAGTTCGTAGCGGATCCGGCTCTCCGGCACGCCCCAGGCCCGCAGGTCCTGAAACAGCGATTTCATGAAGGGGGGCGGACCGCAAAGATAGAAATCCATCGCCTGGTCCGGCAGCAGCTGCTTGAGCAGCTCGACGCTCACATGGCCGGGACTGTCGTAGTCGAGGCCCTTGACGTCCTCGGGGCGCGGCCGGCTGTAGCAGATATGCACCCGGACATTGTCGTTCTCGGCGGCCAGCCGGCGCATGTGCCGGCACATGGCGTGATGGACGCCGTTGCGGGTGCCGTGAACGAACCAGACCGGCCGCTTCCTGCCGACATGGACGATGGCATTGAGCATGCTGATCATGGGGGTCAGCCCCACGCCGCCGCTCAGCAGCACCACCGGTGTCTGCTGCTGGGGATTCAGGTAAAAATCGCCGCGCGGCGCGGCCACGCTCAGCCGCGTGCCCGGTTCGACCCGGTCGTGGAAATAATGGGAGCCCGAGGCGATCGCAGGATCCGCCGGGAGCGCTTCCCGCTTGATGGTGACGCGGTAATAGCCCTCGTGGCAGGGGCCGTCGGAAAGGGAATAGGTGCGGATCACCGGGCGGGACCGGCCGGGGATGGCCAGCTTGAAGGTGAGAAACTGCCCCGGCAGATAGACCGGCAGGGGCACCCGGTCTTCGGGGATGATGTAAAAGGAGGTGATGTCCTGGCTTTCGGGCACCTTCTTGTCGACGACGAAGGTCCGAAACCCGGGCCAGGCCCTGGCCGCGACCCGGTTTTTTTTCGGCATCCCTTGCGAGCCGGCCAGCAGTTCGGCGAAGGCGTCGCGCCATCCCGGTGCCAGGGCGGGGATGCGCAGCACCCGGCGGATCTTTTCGAGGTTGTCGTCGTCGAAATAGAGCAACCGGGCCGTCTCGCGCACCGAAACCTGCTCCGGCCCGGCCCTGACCCGCTCGACGGCGTCGCCGGCGCCGAGCTTTCCTTCCTCCAGCACCCGGCAGTAGAATCCCAGCCGGCCGCTGGTCAGAAACTGCCGGGAAAAGCCCGGCATCTCCATCTTCAGCTCCAGCTTGAAGCAGGGGACCCGGGGCTGGCTCACCTCCAGCAGGGCCTCGCCGATCCGGAAGACGTCGCCGATATGGACCCGGTCGTCGGCCAGGTCCTCCACGGTGAGGTTTTCGCCGAAGTGGCCGTAGGCGAGGTCGTCCCGCCCCAGCTCCCGCCGCCAGTAGCGGTAGCTGTCGAGGTCATAGACGTAGACCGCCTTGTCGATCCCGCCGTGCACGCTCAGGTCGGCCTGGCCGTCGCCTGCCAGGTTGAGCCGTCTCACCATGACCCGCCCCGCCACCGGTTCCTTGAAGATGCCGGTGGCCACGGTTTTGCCTTCGTAAGCGACGGTTTTGGGTAACGACACATTGACCGAAAGCAGTTTCATGGCAGCAGCCTCCATTCAGACCGAAGAGATGCGGGTCAAAGGTTCTGGGCCTCCAGGACGCGTTGGATATGAGCGGCAATCGTTGCGCACTCCTCCAACGCGAAATGCCCGGTAGTTGCCGAAGCCGGGATAGTCGGGTGCCACCAGATGGAACCTGTCGGCAAGGGAGCTGCTGCGGTCGGCGAACCGCGAACAGCTCCGCGATACAAGTTTGTTGCAGATTCAAACCGCTCAAGCCGCCTTGGAAAACATCGCGTTCTTTTCCAGAAAGTCCCGGATCAGGCCGGCGATGAGATCACAGTCCTCCTCCAGGGCGAAGTGGCCGGTATCGAGCAAGTGAAACTCGACATGCTCGAGGTCACGCTGGTAGGGATAGGCGCCCTCGGCCGGGAAGATGTAGTCGTTCTTGCCCCAGGCGATCAGCATCGGCGGCTGATGTTCCCGGAAATAGGCCTGCCACCGGGGATAGAGCGGCGGGTTCGAGCCGTAATCGTAGAACAGCTGCAGTTGGATCTCCTTGTTGCCGGGCCGGTCCATCAGAAACTGGTCGTGGAACCAGTTGTCGGGAGCGATGGCTTCAAGGTGGCGGACCCCATTGGTGTACTGCCATTTGGTGGCATCGAGGGTCAGCAGGCTGTTTCTCAGGGTTTCGGCATTCTCTGGGGTTTTCTCCCGCCAATAGGCCTTGATCGGTTCCCAGAACTCCCGCAGGCCCTCCTCATAGGCATTGCCGTTCTGGACGATCAACGACTCCACGCGTTCTGGATGCCTGGTGGCGAGGCGATAACCCACCGGGGCGCCGTAATCGAACAGGTAGAGGCTGTATTTCTTGAGGCCCAGGTTTCCGATCAAGCCATCGACGACTTCGGCGATGCGGTCGAAGGTGTAGGAGAATTCGGTGACGGCGGGCATCGAGCTGTTGCCGAAGCCGGGATAATCCGGGGCCACGACATGAAACTGGTCCGCCAGTGCCGGAATCAGGTTGCGGAACATGTGAGACGAGGTGGGAAAGCCGTGCAGCAGGAGAATCGTGGGTGCGTCTGCCGGGCCAGCCTCACGGTAGAAGATCTCCAGGCCTTCTACGTCCATGGTTTTGTGAAGCGTTTGGCGTAACATGGCTGTTCTCCTTTTTTGAAATTCATTCCTATTTTCAATATCTCTTCTGACAGTCCAATTCTACTCCCGTTTAGAACATTAACAACAGGCTCCCGGTGGTTTTGCAGAGCCGCGAACGGAACCTTCACAGCCGCCTGCGAAGGGCCTTGGTTGCTGGGGGTCCGACCAGGGACAGGCCGGAAGCCTGCCCCTGGTTTGGCAACCTCAGAGCTCGCTGGGAGCCTTGTCCTTGATTTTCGGCCAGTTCGCCTCGGCCTTCTTGATGTGGCCCGGAACGTCCTTCAGCCATTTCTCCTGGATGCCGGCATCGAGATTGAGGTAAAGCTTGCCATCGACGATGCGCCAGGCCAGCGGATCGCTGTAGAACTTCTTGCCGACCGAGACGCCGAAGGCGCAGTAACCGCCGTAGGCCGGCACGTACTTCTCGGGATTTTGGTCGAAGCGCTCTTTGTTTTGTTCACTGGCAAAGAGGTAGGTTACCCCGTCGTGTTCGGAAACGAAGTGACCGCTGCCGCGCATCGGTCCCTGATCGGTGTGATAGGACACCACGTCATAGCCGTAGACGGCGACGGTCGCGTCGTCAGCACCGGCGGCCAGTGCCGTTTGGCTGGTAACGGCCAACAACAGCGCGATCAGGGCGATGGAATAATATTTGAGTCGTAACATGATGCGATCTCCTTTACTCGGTTAAGCCGCGGATCCCCTGGCTTCGGTGTTCACCACGGGGAAATCGATTTCGGTATCCGCGACGTGGTTGAAGTAATTGGTGAACAGGTTGAGAGCGACATGACCGATGATTTCGACGATCTCTTCATCGCTGAACCCGGCGGACCGTACCGCCTCGAGTTCATTATCGCTCACCCGGCCGCGCTGAATCACCAGTGCCTGCGCAAACTGCAGCGCCGTTGCCGTTCTGGTGTCGCCGGCCCGACCGTTCAGGTTTCGGACCGTTTCATCGGCGCCGACCCCGGCTTTTTGGGCCAGCACGCTGTGCGCGGAGGCGCAGTAGTCGCAGCGGTTGGCGCCGGCGACCGTGAGGGCGATCTGCTCGCGCAGTCCGGCATCGAGTTTTCCTCCGGCCAGGGCGCCGCTGAAACCTAGATAGCCCTTGAGGACTGCCGGTGACTGGGCAAAGGTCTTGAGGATATTGGGAACGCCGCCGAGCTGGCCGGCGACGCCGTCGAGCAGCTGCCTGGTTGGTCCCTGGGCGGTGGCAGGATCGATTTGTTGGATGCGCTGTTTCATCTTCAGGTCTCCTTTGGCTAAGGACCAGGCGAACATCTGCCATTCGTCTAATCCGGCTTGGTCGGCACGCGACCTTATGCCGCGGTAGCGGGTTGCTGGCTTCCAGACAGAATCAAAACGCTACAGATCTGTATCTATTTATTACAATATAAACAGATCTGTATCGTTTGTCAAGGCCGATCGACATCACATCGAAAACCCTTGCAATATTAAATATATATACCTTGAATTCGACGAAAAGATTGTAGGCTTGCGCCAAGTTTATTACAATGAAAACAGACCTGTTTGTTTTAGAGAGGAGTGTGAGATGAAGCGTGCACAGAAACGCGAGCACCTGATCGACGTCGCGACCGAGCTGTTTAACCGCCTCGGTTATCACGCAGCGGGGGTCGACCAGATCATTGCCCAGGCGGGTATCGCGAAAACCACCCTGTATCGGCATTTCAAGTCCAAGGACGAACTCATCGTCGCCGTGCTGCGGCGCCTCGACGAGCAGTTTCGAAACGACATGCGCCAGGCGGTCGATTCCTTGGTCCGTGAACCGAAGCAGAAGCTTCTGGCGACCTTCGATTTTCTGGAAAGCTGGTTCAAGGACGAGGCGTATTACGGCTGCCCCTTCATGAGTGCCGCCAGCGAGTACGGCGAGCGCGTCAACCCGGTCTTTCAGGAAGCCGTGCTGCACAAGCGGTTGATGATCGCTTACCTCGCCGAGCTCGCACGGGCTGCGGAACTGACCGATCCCGAGCGGGTTGCCGAGGAAATAAACCTGCTGCACGAGGGGGCAACCGCCGTTGCCCAGATCACCGGCGACCCCACCACGGCGCGCAAGGCAAAAGCCGTGGCCGCCAGACTGATCAATGACGGGAGCGCGGACCGCCGCTCCACGACTTAGAAGCGAAGGGGGAGAGGCTGGCATGGCATTCAATAGAGGTTCCCCGGTAGCGGCTGGCGCCGGGCAGCACTTTTTACGGTTGCAGATCGAGTTCGAGTTTGGGGTTCTGGGAGGAAAGGATCCAGGTGCGGACAACTCCGTTTTCATTTTCAATGCTCAGGTACTGGCGGTGTCCTCGCGGCAACCGACCGATGACCGGCGAGGTCACGCTGAGCCGTGAGCCTTGCTGCCGCGGAAAGACCAGACGCAGATGCAGCGCGTCGCTTTGATCAAGTTCGACTTCGGCGGCCTCGGCGGCGAGGCGCCGGCCATCCACACGGCACTCAATGGAGCCGTGGGCCAGGGTCCGAAGTCGTGGGCGGGCGGCGGTGAATTCTTCCGCGCTGACCGCACCGTCCCGATCCTCATCGATGGGAACGATCGCCTCGATCTCGCGGCGGGCAAAGGTCAAATGCGCCGCTATCCCCCTGACCGAGATTTTAATCTCAACGGCGCTCAGTCCGGGATTGTGGGCACGCACCGGCCAGGGGCCCGCAAGACCGGCGAGCCAACCCAAAACCATAATGCCGATCAATATTCGCAGTTGATACATATCGTAAATTGACGGGGGGCGAACCTTGGGCCCGCCCCTCTCGTCAATCGCTCATGGCGCCTGGCCGTGATGGACGTGGTTGCGTCCGTTCAGCGGGGTAGCCGCGTAAGGGAAGACGGTGTTGAAGGTGATGTCGTTCGCCGTCACTCCGTCGATATCGGTGTCCGCATCGCAGTTGATGACAGGATTGGCCGGATCTCGCAGGTCGCTGATGAGCGCACAGACAGCGATGTCAACCACATCGTCTCCGAAACGCCTGCCGTTAGGCCAGCCGCCCAAATCCCCGCCGAAGACGCTCAGACGGTTGAATCCGGTTTCGCCAGGCAGCGGGACCGCAGCGGTCGAGACGTCCACCTTGATCAGGTCGGGGATGAAAATGCCGGCGACGTCCGTGCGGTCCGTCCGCAACTCGGGGGGCAGTCCCAGCGCCGCGGCCAGTTCGGGGGCCAGGGCGTATTTGAGGAACAGGTCCACATCGCGAGTCGGATCGGTCCGGTTGTACAGGTCTTTGTCGACGATGGCCACCAGCGCCTCGTTGAACAGAGGATTGCCCTGCCGTCCGACTTGAATGAACCTCCCCTTGAAGCGGTCATCCTTGTTCTCGGGACTTCGGCTCAGCACCGTGACGTGCGGGCGGCTGGTGGTGGCGTAGACACCGACGATATTTGATTCATCCCCCAGCTCGCTGATCGGGATCTGCAGGACGATCGTATGGACGTTGAAGCCGCCCTGGCTGTCGAAGGGCTTGTTGGGGCCGCCGAACGTGAAATCCAGGTCGAAGATGGACTGGATGTCGGCATAGAACCCATCGTCCCGCTGGCCGGCAAAGGCGCGGTGCCCCTTCTTCAGCTCGGCGATGGCCCCGCGGGTGTACCGGTCGAGGTCGTCCTCGGCGGCGACCCCTTCTTTGGCGGGGAATTCGCCGCTGTCCGCCTGATTGTAGAACCGCGTGAGAAGGCCCTGGTTATTGGGCGGAACGCGGCCTGTGCCGAGGATCATCCTGGTTTTCCTGGTCTTGGCCCAATAATGATCGCGCGCCATCGAATGATCGAGCTGGGTGACGGTGTAGGTCTGCCTCAGGTTCTGGTTTTCATCGAAGCCGCGGTCATCGACGACCCCTTCAAGAGGCCCCAAAAAGGCCTGAAGGATGGTGTTTTCATTCTTGAATTCCGTTTCGAACCGGAACTGATAGCTCAAGGTCGCCTTGCCCTCTGAGACATCGTCGCCGATGGCGACATGAATCTCGTAGAGGACGTTGTCGTCGAACCGGTAGTTGTTGGGACCGATGCCCGGCTCCTCGAACGGGTAAACGGCCAGGGCGGTCGTCAGGAACTTGTTTTCCCCGCTGCCGGAGACGAAGGCGTAAACATCGGTGGTATTGGCCGGATCGTCCAGGGTAATCAACGGGGCATCCATGTGGCTGGATGCAAAGGATGAACCGCTTGCCAGGAGCAGCGCCAGCAATGTGGCCGCTGTCCCAACGCCGAACTTGCTGCCGATGGTTTTCATGATGTGCTCCTTTCAATGTATCCGATGCGTTCCTCGATAAGATGTCTGGGCTGGGATCGTGCCGAAGGTCCGGGCGAGTTGCTCCCGCTCCGAAGGCAACAGCATCTGCTGAAGGGCGGCAGCCTTCTCGAACCAGCGCCTGGCCTCTCCGTTTCGTCCCAGAGCCGCCGCGATAACGCCGGCGTGGTAGAACAGGCGCGCATCCCGAGTCCCCTCCGCCAGGGCACGCCTGCTGAATTCGTGCGCCTGCTGGTGCCTGCCCGCAGCAAAAAGCGCCCAGGCCACCGCATCCAGGGTAAAAACATCCGTCCGGACTTTGAGCTCCCCCTCGGCGAGGCGCAGCGCCGTTCCGAGGTCCTGCCTGGTGGTGGCCAGGTACAGGGCGCAGGTCCTCGGGTCCGTGATCGGGCCGCGCTTCATAAGTTGTAACTCGACGGCGGCGGCCTGGTTTGCTTTGCCGGACGCACGCAACGCTTCGATGAGGGCCCATTGATACTCGGGCAGCGGGTTTAATTGTGTCGCCCGCGCCAAGGGGATGACGGCTTCGGCAGGTTTTCCTTCGGCCAGCAGCACCCGGCCGCGCGCCAGCAGGGCCGGGGCATAATCGGGCAGCAAGGCCAGCGCCGCCGAAATGTGGGCCGTCGCTTTTGCCCCCCTCTCCGCCTGCAGTTCGTAGAGAGCGAGTCGGGTATGGGCCCAGGCGCCGGAGTCGGCATCCCGCGAAGCGGTGCTCATCCGCATCAGTTCGATCGCTCCCGGCAGATCGCCCCTCAGCCAGCGCACCTGGGCGGCGCGGCTGTAGGCCTGGGGTCCGGGCTTCTGGTCCATCATCTGCTGGTAGGCCTTGATTGCCGCGTCGAGCTGGCCTTGCTCCATCAGGACATCCCCCAGCAATCCATAGTCAAACCACAGCCCCCTCCGGGCGACCAGTTCACGCGCCAGAACCTCCGCCTGCCTGAACCGGTGAAGCTGGTGCAGCACGTGTCCGCGCAACAGCAGCGCCTCAAGGCTGTGCGGCTGGTGCATCTCGATGCACAGGGCGCATTGTTCGGCCAGAGTGTAAAACCCCGGATCAAAGCTGAGGCGGGCTTTGGCGACGAACGCCCAACCAAGCCTTTCCAGATGAGGAACCGGTTTTTCGGCCTGGCGGGCATGTTGCTGGTGGAGGATGATTTCCTGATCGGCGCGGTCGCTGCCCGGATGGCGGGTGAGGGCGATGGCGCAGGGGTCGGTGAGGCTTGCCGAAGGGGGTGTTCGGGTATCGCTAATCCGTGGATCGAGGGCGGAGGGGGCGTTTTTCTCGCAACCTCCGAGCGACAATGCGGCGAGGCAGATCACGCCGACCATGCAGGACGCGGCTCTCATGGGTTTCTCCTCGAATTCCCCAAGGCCTCTTGATCAACATAGCATCCCCATGGTCCCCGCGACTCTCAATCAAAACCAGAACTGCCCTCCTTTTCTGTCACCACTATAGCCCTTGCATAAGGAAAATCAATGTGGGCTAAAGACAAACGCCAAAAGACTTCCCGCTCAGCGACTGGAGAGGTCGCGCATCGCCGCGGCAGCGAAACCACCCCAGGAGCAGGTAAAGGCAGTGGCCCTCGGCCCGATGGAGAGGGGACGTACGTTGGCGACGGCGGCCAAGGGAGACTCCCGGTTCGGGACTGATCCACGGCGGCATGGTTTTAGTGGCATCGTTGTCAACCGAAGCCCAAACGAGCGCCAGACCGGCGACGATATCGGTGATGGCTTCACTTTCAGGGGGTTTCCGGCCTATCCCCTGCTCCTCCAGCTGGGATGCCAGAAAAACCGAAAGGGACATGACCTTTCCGGTGGCAGGAACAAACTTCGGGAACCGCGTGGCGGCTGAGTCGAACTAGCCTCTGCCTTAAAGAGGCGGGGTGGCCGGCAGCCGGGGGCAGATATTGAAGTTTTAAATCCGCTTCCCAGCAGGCTTCAGAAAATCCGGGCAGGATGAACAGGCTGACCGTGCCCCAATCGCGCAGGGTGGTCAGGTTGAGCATCGGCTGGCCCAGCTTGTCCTCCTCGTCGATGTCCTCGACCTGGTGGCGCGACTCGGCCACGCCCCAGAAGACCTTGTTGAGGCCGGCGAGGATTTCCCACTCCTCGCCCACGTGGAGCCAGTAGGCCTCGCGCAGGTCGAAGTGGGTGCGCTCGTCGTCCAGGCTGTCCAGGCGGAGGAAGGGGATGAGGCTGAACTGGGGCAGCTCCTCCTCGGTGCGCTAACGCAGTTCGGGATTCAGAACCAGCGAAAGCTGCGGACCATCCTTCTGCCCGGCGAACCGGGGATCCCCGGTAAAAAAGCGCCCTTCGCCGGCCACCGAGCCGGAGAGGTCAACCTCCCCGGCCCGGGTCGAACCGGCCCCGAGCAGCAGCACGAGCAGGAAGGGCAAAACATGTCGTGACGGCATCTGTCCTCTTAGCGGATGCGCCGCAAGACGCTCCTTGTCTTTCATGCCGGTTTGAAAGCGATACGCGGAATAGACCAGATCGGTGCTCTTGCCGGTCTGATGGTTGACCATGGCCAGTCTCTGGGCCCGCCAGTAGGCGTCGTGATAGCGGCGATAACCGGTGAGTTCCAGAGTCTTCAGCAGGTCGCCGCGGCGGTCGTAGAATTCCACCTTGCGGATCTGGTAGTCGGACTGATCGACCCAGGCGACCTGTCGGGTGTACCCCGAATGCTCGTAGCGGGGATAGCGCTCGATGACGTCGCACATCAACTCGCCGCAGGGCTCCTCGCGCAGGTACTTGTAGTCGTACTTGTTCAGCTCCAGGGCGGTGAGCGTCAGCAAAGTTTTAAGCGGTATAGGGCAGAGGTGTCTTTTCATCGTTTTTCACCTTTTCGCGGGTGTGCTCGATGATTTCCAGCAGCTGCCCGGGCCAGTCGTCAAGCATCGGCACCGTCATTTCGCGGCCGGGAATGAATTCCTCTGCATCGAGGCCGTCCGGGTAGACTCCCAGAAGCCGTTCGACATCCTCCTCCCAAAGCAGTTCGGCCTGAGCCTCGTCGTGCTTCCGCTTCAGATTGTAGGCCAGAGTGATGCGCATCCCCATGGGCCTTTGCCAGTGGTCATCATTAACGGACGATGGACGCGGGCGGCTGACTACTTTGCCTGACCGAGGGCGGAGATTAAATCTACGCCGAATCGATCTTTGGCAGATCGTCCAGCCAGCCACCCGTTTCCGTAAGTTGACGGACCAGCATCCGCGAGGTCTCTTCGGGATACTCCTGGCGCGCATGGATCTGCTTTAAAATGAGCTTGTCGTCAACCCGGCCGCCGATTTCACGCTTGCCGATATCATGACCGCTGATGAACTTGAAGCGTTTGGCATAACCGATTGGCCGCACGGGGCACTAAAAGTCGATGCGGGCTGCCCAATGGCTCGGCCGGGCAGGATCATTTCAAAGATGTTGGTACCAGACGTTCATACTTTCCAGGTTTCCGGAGATCTGGGTGTTGTTGGCTAAAGTGCCGCCATAGATGTAGCCGTGTTTGGCGAAGGTGATGTTCATGCCGAAGGAGTAGGCACGGGCAATGGTGTAGGCGGTCTTGATTCCCATCTGTTGGATGCCGGATTCCATCTGGTCCAGCAGGTAGGTTGCCAGTCCCAACCCGCGAAATTCCGGCAGGGTTGCAAAATCGGTCATTTCCGCATTCTTGCCGTCGAAATCAATCTCGGCCGAGGAAAGGGCAATCAACTTGTTGTCGGTCCAAATGCCGTAGTAGACCAGGTTTTCGTCCATGGTCCTGGCGAGGTAGTCGGGGTCATGAATGGGGAAGGGGTAAGAAGCAAACACCTGCCGATAGAGTTGGGCCATATCTTCAACCTCAGGCTTTCGCATGATGCGGCAGGCATGGCGTGGCGGTAGACTCAGGACTTCCGTTTTTGCTGCTTTCTGCCGGGCGGCTTGAAGAACCTCCGAAACCCGGTCAGGACGCCCCTCTCTTTCGCGCTTGGCCGAGAGGAACCTGCTCAGAAAGAAACCGGCCTCTTTTTTCTGAAAAAGCCCCGGTATTCTGGCCTCCTCGATAAAGCCGTTGTCCATAAATGCGGACAAGGCATAGGCCGGTACCTTGACGAAAATCTTGGAGTAGCCGTTGGTCAGTGCCAACGACACCACGTAATCGACGATCTCGGGGTAGTCATTTTCCCCGATCTTCATCACGTAGGCGCGGTCGTTGGCCTTGCCATGCTGAATCAATGAGTCGCCAAAATTTTTTACGGAATCAATCATCCTCTCTGCGCCTCATCCGTTCGTTATCTTCCGGTGTCAAGGAGATGGTTTGGTCATGGTCGGCAAGCAATTTTCCTATTCCCGTGGGGAGGTATTCCTCGGCTGCCTCAAGATGCAGTTGCAATTCGCACTGGTCGCACTTGCGGTCACAGAAAACCGGTTCGTAACTGCTCGGTTCCTGATAGGTGGTGATCACTCCCTCGTAATTGCGCAGCACCACCTTGTTGGTCGAAAGAGAGATCAGGTAGTTCGGATTGAGAGGGATCTTGCCGCCGCCGCCCGGAGCGTCGATCACGTAGGTCGGCACGGCGAAGCCGCTGGTGTGGCCGATCAGGCTCTCCATGATCTCGACCCCCTTGCCGACCGGGGTACGAAAGTGCGTCAGCCCTTCGGAGAGATCGCACTGATACAGATAGTAGGGACGCACCCGGTTCTCGACCAGCTTGTGCACCAGCGACTTCATGATCCGGTAGCAGTCGTTGACCCCGGCCAGCAGCACCGTCTGGTTGCCCAGGGGAATGCCGGCGTCCGCCAACATGCGTAGTGCCTCCCTGGAGGATGCGGTAATTTCCCGGGGATGATTGAAGTGGGTGTTGAGCCATACCGGATGGTGCTTTTTCAGCATCGCCACCAGGTCATCGGTGATCCGGTAGGGCAGGACCACAGGCATGCGGCTGCCGATGCGAATGATCTGGACGTGGGGAATTTTACGCAATTCCGTGAGAATCCAGTCCAGATAGTCGTCAGAGAGCATCAGCGGGTCGCCGCCGGAAAGGAGCACGTCCCGGATGACCGGGTGGTTGCGTATGTAATTCAGGCCCTCGCGAATCTGCTCCTTGCCCGGAATGGAGTCCGAATCGCCGACCTTTCTCTTGCGGGTACAATGGCGGCAATACATGGAGCAAACGTTGCTGATGTGGAACAGCACCCTGTCAGGATAGCGATGGGTGATACCCGGCACCGGACTGTCCTTGTCCTCCGCCAGCGGGTCGGTCATGTCGTGCCGATCGATATTCAGCTCCGCTGGGGAGGGAAAGGCCTGCTTAAAGACGGGATCGTTCCGGAAGTCTTCGGTGTCGATGAGGGAGAGGTAGTAGGGGGTGATGGAAAGCGGGAATTTCTTCAGGGTCAGGGCGACCTTCCTACGCTCCTTTTCTTCCAGCCTGATACCGAGAAGACTCTCGAAGCTGTCTATCTCCTGGATGGAATTTTTCAGCTGCCACTTCCACTCCTTCCATTTGGGGAGGCTGGCGGACTGCGGCGCAATTCTTTCGGCTATCTCCTGTTGATTAGCCGAGTAGATAGGCATGCTTTTCTCCTTTTGTCTTAGGTTGGGGGAGTTAACACCGGGTAAAAAAGCCAGACGGCCCCGACCCATAACCGTTTCCAAATGACAACAGAAATGATCAGGGCTTCTTGGGAGGGCTTGAACCTTCGGAAGAAGGTGGAGAGATGGGACCGGTCTCAAGGACCGGAGAGGCTTCGATCTTGCGGGCCTCCATCAGGTCAACAACTTTCTCCAGGGCCAAGGTGATGGAAACCTGTTCCAGCTCGGGGAGGCTTTTCAGGGCATCGGCGAGAGTATCCTGAAGGGAGGATGGGGCACTTTCCACCAGCCGTTTTCCGGCTTCGGTCAGACAGATCTGGACTTGGCGTCGATCCTTACTGCCTCGCTGACGGCTGACCAGCCCCTTTTCTTCAAGCCGATCAACAATACCCACTATGGTGCTGGGACTTAGATAAACGGCCTGGGCGAGTTTGGTGGTTGTCAACGGGCCGTTCTCTTTGATGGCCGAGAGGCAACCCAACTGAGGGCCGGTAGTTTTGTGACTCTGGGCCAACTTCTTGGAATGGATCTCTACAGCCCGAATGATTCGGCGCAGAGCTTGAAGAACCCGCAGCTCATAACTGCCCTTGGGTACCTCTGGGGTGTCGGCAGAACCTGGCAGAACTTTGCCTTCCGGCAAATCATCAGGGGCAAGGCCCCCCTCCAACTCTGACTCGAATTTTCCGCCTCTTTGTTCTGAAGGTTTGGCCACCGGCTTCTCCCCTTGATTTCACCTGAAATATTTTGAATACGAAGCTTTTTAACACAAAAATTCTTCACAAGTCAAATCAGCCCCCTCTCTCATCGGCCGGAATCGAGTCTAGGCCATTGATTTTTCTGGGAGGACAGGATCCAAAACATTCATTGGAGGCTTGAATTCAAACATGAGCGCAGATGCTGGGCCTGGAGAAAGGCCTTCACGCAGGAGGGGGCAGCCTTGGTTTGCTACCTGTCCCAGGACGACCAAAGGCCTCCCTGAGTGGAAGGCCTTTGGCTTTTAATAATGGCAACCGGATTGATTGTTAACCCCTTGGGGAATCCATCCGGGATCTTTCTTTATTCGGCTTTCAGAGTGGTATAGAACAGATTCTCGCCGCGCTGCACCAGCAGCCGGAGCACCTTGCCCGACTCGACCTGGTCGGCAACCTTGGCGAAATCGGCGGCGGAGCCGATCTCCTTGCCGTTGACCTCGAGGATCGCGTCCCCAGGTCGCAAATTGGAGCCGGCAGCCGGACCCTCCGGATCAACGGCGGTGATCAGGGCCCCCTTGCTGGTGTCCAACCCGTGGATCTGGGCGGCTTCGGGAGTCAGGTCGGTAACGGTTAGTCCAAGCGCGCCCTTGCCCGCCTTCTGGCCGGCGGCCGCGACCTCCTCGGCCATTTTGCCGATGGTAACCGAGAGTTCCCTCTCCTTGCCGTCGCGGAAAATCTTGACTTCGACTTCGCGGCCGACCTCGGTGGCCGCAACGATCCGCGGCAGATCGCTCACCTCGGCGACTTTCTTGCCGTCGAATTCGAGAATGATATCGCCGCGCTCGAAGCCGGCCTTTTGCGCTGGGGAGGCCGCAATGACCTCGGCGACCAGGGCCCCTTCAGGCTTGTCCAGGCCGAAGGAGGCGGCCAGCTCTTCGCTGATCTGCTGCACCGAAACCCCCAGCCAGCCGCGGGTGACGTGGCCGGTGGCTTTGAGCTGGGGAATGATCGCGTGGGCGGCATTGATCGGCAGAGCGAAGCCAATCCCCTGACCGCCGGCAATGATGGCGGTATTGACCCCGACCACCTCGCCGTGAATGTTGAACAACGGGCCCCCCGAGTTGCCCGGATTGATCGAGGCATCGGTCTGGATGAAATCGTCATAGGGGCCGGCGCCGATCACCCGGCCCTTAGCCGAGACGATCCCCACGGTGACGGTCTGCTCCAGGCCGAAGGGGTTGCCGATCGCCATGACCCACTCGCCGACCTTCAGACCATCGCTGTCGCCGAGGCGAGCCACGGGTAGCTCCTCATCGGTATCGATCTTCAGCAGGGCCACATCGAGTTTGGGATCGAGGCCCTTGACCTCGGCCTTGAAATCGCGACCGTCAGCCAGGGTGACGTTCACTTCGTCGGCCTGCTCAACGACATGATTGTTGGTCAGGATGTAGCCGTCCTTGGAGATAATGAACCCCGAGCCCAGAGAGCGCTCCTTGCGCGGCGGCGTTGGCTGGCCTCGAAAGAAACGGTCGAAGAACTCTTCGAAGAACTCATCGTGCGGGGAACGCGGCCCGGGCGACGGCAGCAGCGGCCGGCGGGATTTGACCGTTTTCGAGGTGTTGATATTGACCACGGCAGGCTTTAGGTCCTGAGCCAGGGTGACGAAATCAGGGCTTTCCACCGCCAGCAGGTCGGCCGGAAGGAGCAGTGCCATCAGCAGCACGGGAAAAAGCCGCAAGGCGCGGTTCGACAACTTCATGGGAGTTCCTCCTTTAAGTGATTTATGGTGCCTATTTAATCACTGCCCGGGCCGAAGTCAATGTGCGATTGCACAATAAAAAAGCCCGGAAACCACAGTGGTCCGGGCGCCTGGTCGATTAGCAGCTAAACGCAGCCGCCGGTTGAAAACGGCCGCCGAAGAGGTCAGGTTGGCGCCTGGTCCTCATCTTCGGGCTTTCGCTCCGGCGGACCGGACAGAGGAATGCTGACGGTGAACACGCTCCCTTGGCCAGGGGTCGAATCGACATCAATTCGCCCGCCATGGGCGGCCACGATCCATTTGACGATGGCCAGGCCGAGACCGGTCCCCCCGACTTCTCGATTGCGCGCTTCGTCCACCCGGTAGAAACGATCGAAAATGTGCGCCAAATGCTCCTGGGCGATGCCGATGCCGCTGTCGGTCACGGCCACGACGGCCTGGTTTTCCCGCACCGCCAGGGACACCTCCACATCCCCCCCGGGCAGGGTGTACTTGATGGCGTTGGAAATCAGGTTGAGAACTACCCGGTGAAGCTGCAGCTGGTCGGCGTGGATGCGAATCTCTTCATCGACATTGAGCTGCAGGGTGAAGCGGATGTTCTTTGGTTCGGCGAGGGTCCGCCCCTGCATGTACAGATCCTGCAGCAGGTCGCTGAGGCTGAATTCGATGATTTCGAGATGAGTCTCCCCCGCCTCGCTTTTGGCCAGGGTCAGCAGGTCGTCGATGATCCGGCCCATGCGATCGATTTCCTCCATGTTTGACTCGAGGGTCCGTCGCAGTTCCTCGGGATCCCTGCCCCAGCGCAGCGCGACCTCGGTTTCGCCCCGCAAGATGGCCAGCGGAGTACGCAGTTCGTGAGAAGCGTCGCCGGTAAACTGCTTGACCTTGTTGAAAGATTCCTCGAGTCGTGAAAGCATGGAGTTGAACGTCTCCTGCAGCTGGGCGATTTCATCGCCAGTATCGCGAAGCGGAAGCCGCTGGGAGAGATTTTCCGCGGAAATTTTGCGCACCGCGTTGGTGATGCGAACCACCGGAGCCAGCGCCCGGCCGGCCAGAAACCAACCGCCAAAGGCCAGGGCCAGCAAAGAGAGGGGGGTGAGGGTAAGAAAAATAAATCGTAGATCGGCCAGAACCTCTTCCATGGAGGAGAGACTTTCGCCGACCTGGATCAGATCGGTGACCCGTCCGCTGTTCTGCCCTGGAAAGGTGATCAGGCGCACCGGGTAGGGTTCGCCGATCTGTACCGTCTCAAAGATCGGCTGATGCTGGAGGGCTCCCTGCCGCGCCTCGTCACTGACAGGAAGCTGCAGATGCTGCAGGTTGCTGCTCTTGCAGACAACCTCGCCCGCGCCGGTGATCAGTTGCAGAAACTCGCCCCAGTGGTGGCGACCGCGAATGGTACTCAGGCGCTCACAGGCATCTTCGGCTGGCGCCGAATCGCCGTCGCCGAAGCTGTAGATGGCCACGTCCCTGGCGATGGTGAGCAGCCGCTGATCGACCTGATCCAGCAGGCTTTCGGCCAGGTACAGGTGCCAGAAGAAACCACTGGCCGCCAGTATGACGGCCAGGGTCAGGGCATACCAGAGCGTCAGGCGCAGCCGTATGGAGCGCAGGAACAACTACTCCTCCTTCAGCACATAACCGACGCCGCGTACGGTGTGAATGAGTTTTTTGTCGTAGTCCCGGTCGACCTTCTTGCGCAGGTAATTGACGTAGACGTCGATGATGTTGGTAAAGGAGTCGAAGGTGTAGTCCCAGACATGTTCGGCGATCATGGTCCGGGTCAGGACCTGGTTGGGATTGCGCATGAAATACTCGAGCAGCGAGTATTCCTTGGCGGTCAATTCGATCTCCTTGTTGCCGCGCCACACTTTGTGGGCGACCGGATCGAGGCGCAGGTCGGCGAAGGTGATCTCGGCCCCCCGGTCCTGCTTGCCGCGCCGCACCAAGGAGCGGACCCGGGCCAGCAGCTCGGCGAAGGCGAAAGGCTTGGTCAGGTAATCGTCGCTGCCCGAATCGAGACCCGAGACGATGTCATCGACCGAGTCCTTGGCCGTCAGGCAGAGCACCGGCGTGGCAACATCCTGCTTGCGCAGTTCCTTGATGGCGGTCAGGCCGTCCATCTTGGGGAGCATGACGTCCATCAGAATCAGATCGTAGGGCGTGGAGGTCGCCTTCTGCAGACCTTCCTCACCGTCATAAGCGATATCCACTTCGAAGCTTTCTTCTTCAAGTCCACGCTTGATGAAGCTGGCCACTTTTTTTTCGTCTTCAACAACCAGAATTTTCATCGATTCTCTCCTTTGCGGCTTTTTACCGGAAGCTTTCCTGATCCAGGATAACGGGTTGGCGTAATCAAGCCCCCGACAGCCAGAAATGGTGCGGGGGAAATCTTTCTCTACTTTCTCTATTTGAGCTTCAGCTTGACCAGAACTTCGTTGGCGGTTTCTTCCACCGCCTTGCCCGAAACATTGACCACCACCCAGGAATTACGACGAAAGAAAGCCCGGGCAGCTTTGAGTTCTTCCTCGATCTCCTCGTAGTTGGCATAGGCGGCCCGGGCGTCCTGCCCCAGGTTCCGCAGGCGAGCGGCCCGCATTTCCACCAGCCGCTGCGGATCGATCACCAGCCCCGCCACCCGGCCCGGGTCCACCTCGAACAACTCCGCAGGCGGGTCGATCCCTTTGACCAGCGGCACGTTGGCGACCTTCC
>NPID01000548.1_pt2 | contig 32518 bp, 31 predicted proteins | sample 8637491 | NCBI WGS metagenome assembly NPID01 (sample SAMN07420843, study PRJNA396082) | bioreactor metagenome | isolation source: sample BA6 brine-fed electro-methanogenic bioreactor BA | place: Japan: Kochi | collected 2016-06-14 | reverse complement strand
TACCACTGCGCCGGGGAGGATTACGGTACACTGGAGGGAGATGTGGAGGCTGTTGCCCGGGAGATTCGCGCCCTGATACCCGATCTGGCACGTCTTCGGGAATAGGGAAGCCCGAAGAAATACCTTCCTGGACAAATTGCAACTCAGAAATGCAATTTGTCCAATGCGAAGAATGGCGCTATGTCTCCTCAGTTTTCTGTGTGCTGAAACCGTTTCTTCCATTCGGGTTTTGCAGACAGCTCCCGCACGATTGTGTTCTTTGATTGGTGGCTGCAACATCTGTTCTGATAGACGCCGGTTTTTTGTGCGGGGCCCAGGTCAGATGTCTGAGATGTTTCGCCAGGATATCAGGGTGCCGGCGGTTCTTTTCTGTGTGTCTTCACCGCCGTATATGATGTATCCCTTTTCTTCAGTTCCCGATACTTCCCGCCAGTAATCAATTCCCCTGAAGTAATCCCGGTTAGGAGTGCGGCCTGATTTAATCTCTATGGGTATAAGCCCCGTTTCTCTTTCAAGAAGGAGATCCACTTCGTTCCCTGTCTTGTCTCTCCAGAAGAATAATGCCGGCTCTTTCCCCTGGTTGTATGCCTGTTTCATGAATTCTGATACCACCATGCATTCGAAAAGACCTCCCCGGGCGAAGTGTGTTTCCATCTGTGGTGCGGACTTGATCCCAAGCAGATATGCGGCCAGACCGGTGTCATGGAAAAACAGCTTTGGTGTTTTTACCAGGCGTTTGTTGAAGCTGCCATGGAAAGACTTCAGAAGAAAAACTATGTAGCTGGCTTCCAGGATGGAAAGCCATTTGGATGCGGTTGTATGGGAGACTCCGCAGTCATTCGCAAGTGCTGAAAAGTTAACCAGATTGCCCACCCTGCCTGCACAGAGCCTGACAAACAGCTGAAAACGGTTCAGATCACCGATGTTGCTTATGGAACGGACATCCCTCTCTAAGTATGTGTTTACGTAACTCGGAAAGAAATCATCCGGCGAAAGCTTCTGACTGTGAACCACGGGATAGAATCCCCTGTAGAGAAAAGATTCATAACTTTCGGCGTCTTTGGTGGTACTGAGCTCATTGTATGAGAAAGGTAAAAGCTTCAAGACTGCGGTGCGCCCGGCAAGAGACTGGGAAATACCCTGCAGAAGCAGAAAATTCTGTGACCCTGTGAGAATGTATCTGCCCGGAATTCTGCTGCTGTCAACGGCTGTCTGTATGTATGAAAACAGCTGCGGCACATGTTGGGCTTCGTCAATGACCGCTTCAGGGTATGTGTTCAGAAATCCCCTGGGATCATTCAGTGCGAATGACCTCATGTCCGGGTCTTCAAGCGAGACATATGCCTTTCCGGGAAAAGCATTCCTCACCATGGTGGTTTTTCCTGATTGCCGCGGACCGGTAACCGAGACCACCGGAAACCTTTCTGCCATATGAAGCAGCTTTGCCGTTTGATGCCGTTCGATCATCTTTTCCTCCAGGTTGAACATAGTACCTTCTCGGACAAATTGCAACTCAGAAATGCAATTTGTCCAATACGGGGGAACAACGCTCTGTCTCTTCAGTTATCGCTGGGCTGACACTCCTCCTCCTTCATTCGGTTTTGTGAAGAAAGCTCCCGTACGACTTGCGTTCGCTGATTGGAGGCTGCAACCTCTGTTCCTGATTGACACCAGCTTTAGAGGGGGTACGATCACTGTATGAAAAGGAGCAAGCCGAATCTGAGAAGAACGCTGTTCTGGGATATCGACCCTGATAAGATCGATTATCAGAGACATGCCCGTTTTGTCATCGGAAGAGTGCTGACCAGGGGCAATCTCAATGACTGGCTTGAACTGAGGGATTACTACGGCCTGGACAGGATAAGGGACGAAGCCGTTAAGACCCGCTACCTGGACAAGGTCACCCTGAGTTTCTGTGAAGTCGTTCTGAAAACACCGAGAGATAAGTTCAGATGCTGGAGCGCCGAACCGTCGATCCGAAAACTCTGGAGCTACTAAAGCAACTGATGCTCCTTCCGGAGCTGCGGGAGTTCTGTCTTGCCGGTGGGGCTGTTGAGTGGGAAATCGTTAAAGGAACCATCACAGAAAAGCTTGAGAAGTACATTCATTCATCCGGCGAATGACTGCTGGAAGGGTGACTCCTGGGAAATGACTGGTTTTCAGGAGTTCAGCTTCTGACGAACTGACGCAGCTCTTCAAAGAAGCCTTTGTCAGCCCGCCGCAGAGCGCTGATGTATCTTGACCTGACATCACCTTTCCTCGCCAGATTATCGCTTCCCCAGGTAAATGGCGGTTTCTCCATGACATTCACAAGGAGTGTGTCCGTCATCAGCCTTGCATGACGGCCATTTCCATTGGGGAAGGGATGGATCCAGGACAAACCGTGATGGAATCGAATAGCGATTTCATCAGGGGGTTCTGACTGCTGAATGATCTTGTATTGAGTGTTGTCACAAAGCTTTCTGAGAGCAGTTCCTATCTCTACCCAGGATCCGCCAACGGTTTTGTCACTCTGCCGGAACTGCCCCGCCCATCTCCATACATTCCCGAACATTTTGCGATGCAGTGTTTTCGCGAAGTACTCGTTCAGAATGTCCTTTGGCTTGGTTCTGTCCAACCAGGAGAGAGCCTCGGCAATGTTTTCGTATTCCCAGCGATCAAGCTGAGATCTGGTGGAGATATGAGTGGGTATTAAACCGCCCGTCTCGTTTTCGTCCAACGGTGTAGCGCCTTCGGGATGAACTGTCTTGCTCATTTCGTATCCCATATGCAGGAAGGCGGTTTTTCCAGGTACTCCTCGACCAGTTGTCTCCGTACCTTTTCCAGTTCACTGTCGCTCAGGTCCTGATTTTCCAGCGACATTGTATGTGATACTTCTTTGAGACGCTGGTTTACAAGCAGATCAACCTGGTTTTCCAAAGTGTTCTTCAGGGTTGAGTTCGGCACAAGGGCATACACGAAAGTGCAATCGAGAACATGCGCGATACGCTTCATGGTTTTCATGGTTACGGCACCTGCCAGTTCATCCCTCTCAATACGAGCCACATTCTGCTGAGTTGAGCCCAGTCTTTCCGCCAGCTGCCTTGCGGTCATGCCAAGGCCATCCCTGATGGCACGGATCCAGCCTTTGATGGGAATGCTCGAATAACGCAAAGTTGCGTATTCCTTCAGGAATGAATCAAGCTGTTCAAGGACCAGTTTCTGCCTGTTCATTTTTTCATCACCTCCAGCAGAGTATACACGATTTGAAGTTTCTGTACAATATAATTATTGTGCAAGAAGCATGTTTGTACAATATACACATTGTGAAATACCGTTGGCACACAAAATTTGTATTGTGTATCCGAGTCTGAAAAGTGCCTTGAGTCAGCTTGAAGAACCCTCCTGGATTCTTCCTGCTCTCCCTGTGCGGGTTTACTGGACTTGATGAACAACTGCAAGAGCAGGATCAGATCAGGTGAACTGTTTGCATCAAAGGCGGTACATCCGCTAAACATGAGACGGAGCCTATGTGGTTCAGGACTTGATTGCTGTATTCACATGTGATCAGAAGTCATGGACATTTCTTAGTGCAGATAGTGTAGTACACAATAGGATACTCAAGTATCTTATAGAGAAGATCAGTATCACATATCATTTGATTTGATTGGGCAGGTATGAGCGATCCAAGGGAAAAACGATGCAGTCTGAAGTACCCTCTTGATGACATTCTGGGGTCACCCGGTGTCATCAGGCTGCTCAGGGTGCTGTTTCATGAAGCTGTTGCTCCAGTTGGGGTGACTGATGCCGCAGAAAAGGCCGGGCTCTCATTAGCCGGGGCCAGAAGAGCTCTCATCCGTCTTGCGGGGCTGGGTATCGCTGAGAGGATTGGAACCGGCAGAGCGCTTAAGTTCGGCCCGATACTTGATCACCCGTTTTCCAGCCTGTTCGGCCTTCTATTCGAGAAAGAGCAGGAGTACTATGAGGATCTTATCGAGGAACTTCGGCTGGCTTTCACAATTCCTGAGGTGCTAAGTGCTTGGATTGAGAATCCACCACATGAAACAGGCAGATCCCTGGATGTTACGGTTGTTGTTGACCCTGTCTCCCTGGGCCGGATAAGGGAAGTGCTTCGTGACCGCGTGATAGACACGGAGAAGAAGTACGATGTGATCATAGAACTGAAAGTGCTTATCCGGGCGGACAACCCTCTAGTTCCGGAAGATGCCATCGCGTTGAGTGTCAGTGGAAACGAGTACAGTTGGAGCAGGCTTTCCTGCGAAGCATCACAGTATGGCTCTGAGGATAGGTCATTGAAGCTGGCCAAGGCGATCGCAGGGCTGATAAGGCAGTGCCCATCGCTTATCAGGAGAGCAATACAGTACGCTGGCAGACTGCTTGATGAAGAACAGGGCATGGCCGGCAGGGATATCGCTGAATGGAAGCAGATACTTGAGAACTACTCCAGTGAGAGGGTGCAGAACCTTCTGGTGTCCCACAGCCCCCGGGCAGTTCGACTCAGACGGAGCATGCCCTTCCTCGCTGTACTAAGCCCAGGTGAAAGGGAAAGAATGCTGGCTCAGATCAAGGATCCTGAATGAGGTACGACCAGCTTGAGCACGCGATTCGCGCCGCATGTGATGTTGCGGAAGACCGGGAGCTGCTGGTTTTTGGATCTCAGGCCATTCTCGGCAGCTTCCCGAACGCTCCTGAAAGCCTCCGCTCTTCAATTGAGGTTGATGTTCAGCCTTCCTTTGGAGGAGGAAATGAGGGTTCGGCTGCTGAATTGGGTCGAGGCGGTTGCCGCGTCTTATAATCCCTGAGCACCCACTTCGCTCTTAATGTTGTAATGGAGGTAGCATCGTGGCCCATTTCCTGATGCTCTGGGTACTTATGGGAAGCGGAGAGCCTTCTTCTTCCCCCGGATACATGGAGCCCGACCAGGTACTTGTCGACATTGTGGACGTGAGCTGGGCGCCCTGGCCCAGCATATCCCCCGACGGCTCCACCTGGCTTCTTCGAACATTCCAGAGGAACCCATCCATTTCTCAGCTTGCCAGGGAGGAGCTGAAGCTGGCGGGAATGCGGTTCAGCCCCCTGACACTGGCGCCCACCCGGTCCAGCAGGATCGAGTCGCTTTACCTTATGTACTACCCCTCCCTGGAGGAGGCGGAGATTCGGGGATTGCCCGATTACGGCAGCATCCTCAGCACAGCGTGGTCGCCGGACGGGGGTATGATAGCCTTCACCCTGGAGACCGATACCGGTGTAGAGCTGTGGCTGATCAACGCAGCTGACGCCGCCGCTTCGCGGCTCACCGGCCCGGTTTTAAGCCTGGCCGCCAGCGAGTGGCCGCAGTGGCTCCCGGGGAGCGACGGCATCCTCTGCTGCACCCGGCCGGATGGGATGGGCCCTCCCCCGGTGGAGGACACCGTGCCCGCCGGGCCCCTGACCATGGAGACAACCGGTGAGGCCGCCCCTTCCCGGACATACCAGGACCTGCTGGAGAACCCGTTCCAGGAGGACCTCTTCCAGTACTACCTTACCTCTCAGCTTTCCGTGGTGGGGCTGGATGGTACCGTGAGGGATGTTGGGGAACCGGGAATGATCTGGTACTGCTCTCCCTCGCCCGACGGGGACTATCTGCTGGTATCCAGACTTATGCGCCCGTTCTCGTACTCGGTGACTGCCGGGCGGTTCGCAGAGGCGATAGAGGTCTGGGATATGAACGGCCTTCCGGTATTCACCGTGGCCAGCCATCCTGTGAGGGACGCAATTCCCATAGCCTACGGAAGCACCTTTGAGGGGCCCAGGAGCGTTTCCTGGAGAAGTGACCTCCCTTCGACCCTGTGCTGGGTGGAGGCCCTGGACGGAGGAGACGCCTCGGCTGAGGCGGAACTCAGGGATCGGATCCTTGTTCTGGACGCACCCTTCGATTCTTCGCCCCGGGTGCTGATGGATCTTTCATACAGGTTCGGCGGCATTCAGTGGGGCTGCGACACCCTTGCCGTGGTTTATGAATGGTGGTGGCCCACCAGGAATGAGAGGCGCTGGCTTGTTAGCCCGTCGGATCCCGATGCTGAACCCCGGCTGATCTTCGATCTGAACTGGGAGGACAGGTATGGTTACCCCGGGGACTTCATGGAAACGCAGGATCCACAGGGAGCCGAGGTGCTGCTTATGCCGCCGGACGGGGGAAGCCTCTATCTTGAGGGAGAGGGAGCTTCACCGGAGGGGGAGATGCCCTTCCTGGACCGGCTCGACCTGGGTACAATGGAAACCGAGCGGCTCTTCCATTCTTCCCCTCCGTTCTACGAGAGGCCGGTGCAGTTCCTGGACGACCGGTGTTCGATGCTTCTTTTCATGAGGGAATCCCCAACGGAGTATCCCAACAGCTTCATTATGGATATCAGCACCGATTCGGTAAGGCAGGTCACTTTCAATCTGAACCCCTTCCATATGCTTTCGGGAATGACCAAGGAACTCATCACCTATACCCGGGAGGACGGCGTTGAACTTTCGGCCACGCTGTACCTTCCCCCTGACTACAGCGAGGGCGACGGTCCACTGCCCATGGTGATGTGGGCCTATCCCCAGGAGTATGTCTCCTCCGACGCAGCGGGGCAGGTCTCCGGCTCGCCGTACAGCTTCGACTACCTGGGGTGGTGGTCTCCCATCATCTGGCTGACCCGCGGTTATGCCGTGCTGGATGATCCGGCCATGCCCATAGTGGCCAGGGGAGAGGAACTCGCCAACGATTCCTTCGTGGAGCAGCTGGTGATGAGTGCGCAGGCCGCCGTTGACGAGGTGGTGCGCCGGGGAGTTGCCGACCCTGGGAGGATAGCCATAGGGGGCCACTCCTACGGTGCTTTCATGACCGCCAACCTGCTGACGCATTCTGACCTTTTCGCCGTGGGTCTTGCCCGTACCGGGGCCTACAACAGGACACTGACCCCCTTCGGGTTCCAGTCGGAGGACAGGACCCTGTGGGAAGCGCTTGATGTTTACATCGAGATGTCGCCGTTCATGAACGCAGACGGCATAGATGAACCGATACTGCTGATCCACGGCGACGCGGACGACAACACCGGTACCTTCCCCATGCAGAGCGAGAGGTTCTTCGCCGCACTGAAGGGGCTGGGGGGCACCGCAAGGCTGGTGATGCTTCCTCTGGAGAGCCACAGCTACAGGGCACGGGAATCCATTCTGCATGTGCTGTGGGAAACCCAGGAGTGGCTCGACCGCTACATGAGCGGAGATGAGTAGCGGATCCCGGTTCTCCGGCAATGGCCTGTGGCTGCCTGGCGTATCCCGTAACGGTGGTCGGGAATAACGATCAAAAAACAAACCCCTGAGGGATGAATCCTGTGTCTTTGATGGAGCGAACCTGATGCTGCTTATTCTTTCTCGGGGAAATGGATTGGACGGAATCGAATGATCTATGCGGCTGCTGCTTTGATCCTGATCCTTTTTCTGGTCAGGATGCTTGTCTTGAGGCCAGATGTTTCCCCGGAGAGGGTACAGGAGCTTCTTGCCGCCGGGGGGATGCTGATAGATGTGCGGACCCCTTCGGAGTACCGCGCCGGCCACATCGGATCGGCGGTGAACCTTCCCCTGGATTCCCTTCCCCAGGGGCTTGACCGGCTGGATATTCCCAAAGGAACCCCCCTGCTCCTTTGCTGCGCCACCGGGATGCGTTCCGCACAGGCGAAGAGGCTGCTGACAAGGGCCGGTTACATCTCGGTTCATAATGCCGGCGCTGTGGGGCGGCTCAAGGGGTAGTGCCTGCCATCCCATGACCGTGTATGCTCGACCTTAGCCAGCCAGGATCGTAACTGTCTGCAGGGGCGGTATTTCATAAGGTTCAGGGCATCGGAGTTCACCAGTTCCGCATATTTTCCGAAAAAGCGGCAGTTGAATGGTACGGGGATGTACCGGGCATTCCACCGCTCATGCTGTTCCTGAAGTCGGCGGCCGGGTCAGGGTGAATGTAAGCGATGGCGGATTCGAGATCGCTGTCGTCGATTGCCTTGAAGAAGGCCTCGGCTACCCGGATGGGATCCGAAGTGTCAACCGTCCGCTGCTTCTGTATTCGTTCGGGATCATAACTGTTGTGTGATCCGTGGGAATACTGAGCAGAAGGATCTGATTCCTGTCCAGGCGAGAAACACTACAGTACGATGAAACGCTGTGAAATGACTCCGTGGTCGCTGAAAACGCTGCATAAGTAAGCGCCAGGAGTAAGATGTGGTATCTGAAGCGTTTGAACTCCAGCCTGATACATCGTTTGGGGAATACCGAAAACTAACCTGCCGCTGATGTCATGCACGGTGATCTCGACTTCCCCGGCAGACTGCAGGCTGAGCAGCAGGACCGGTGGGACAGCCGATGGAATGCCACTGTAAACCTGGAGAGACATTCGTCCAGTTGGTATCGAGGCGGGTTCATCAACAGGAGTATCCTGATAATATGCGTACATAACGGAATTGCTTGTGTAGTCGATGTACGAGATGTGCGGGTTGCCTGAAGGGTCCAGCGCGATGGATGTGTTACCTGAACAGCTTGAGCCGATGGGGGCAACGGCTTCAATCATCCATGATCCGCCCTCTTTTCGCGCGTACTTGAGGACCTGCTGCTCCCCGTCGCAATAAGAGATCCTGGGAACGTCGTTTTCATCCAGTTCCAGCGAGCAGCCGAATCCTGCCGAACCGGAGGAATCCACCGTTTCCGTACACCAGAAGAACCCGTTCCAGGAAGCGTACTTGAGCATGCCTGGGAAGTAGTCGAAATATGCCACTCTGGGCATTCCACTGGAAGAGAAGGCCATGGATGTTCCCTGTACTGAGTTTACGGTGCTGTCAGCTGTTGCAGTAAACCAGGACCCGGATTGCCAGGCGTATTCCAGGTTCCCTCCAGACCCGCTGTAGGAGATCCCCGGTGTGTTCGATGAACTCAAATCAATGGAGTTCTTTGATCCGGTGCCGCTGGTGGTAACCGTCTGTATCATCCAGCTGGAGCCATTTCTCCATGCGTAGTAAAGCGTTCCATAGGAATCACCGGAGAATGACACATGAGGGTTGCTCTGCGAGTCCAGAACAAGGGAGTTGCTTAAACCATGGTTGCCCCCTTCCGAAATGGTGCAGACATCGAAGGATGAACCGTTCCATTCAGCATACATCAATGCTGAGGCCGGGGGGATCACCGTATTGTGATACCATGTGATGCATGGGAAGCCTGATTGTGCAAGAGCAATGGATGTGTATCCGCCTCCCGCCCCGGGAGTGCCTGCCGGAATGATGTTCCAGGAGGAACCGTTCCAGGCTGCCCAGTTAACTGTGCAGGTGTTCCAGTTTATGTAGGCAATGCTGGGAAGCCCGCCTGAATCCAGGGCCAGCGAACAGAAGTTTCCCTGATCCACTTCCGTCAGCTGCCATTCTCCTCCGAAGAGTGGCTCAGTCAGCGCCAGAAGCAGCGGCAATGCTGAAATCCTTTTCATATCATCGCCTTCCGCATATGCCTGCACTCGATCATCACTGAATGAACCATGCAAAGCAAGTGCCGTTTTTCTGTAGTTTTGGAAGGGACAGGTGGCAGGAGTATTGCCATGCCGCGGGAGGTCATCAGTGGAGATCTGGATCAGTAACCGTCAGCACCATGCTGTTCTGATATCCATGGTTGCTAACTTGAGGAAGCAAATACTGCATCTGATTTCGAACAGTGTCATGCTCTACACGTCTCAGTGGGAGTGTTCGGCTTCGGGTCCGTTCCCCGAGTTGTCGTCCAGGGGGAGCACCACCGGATGGTCCTGGTGCCACAGGACCCTTACAGGAACGCCGTAGGCTTCCTCTATAACCGACTCGGTTATTCCCGCCCTGTCCACCTCGGCCATTATGCCGCCATTCTTCAGGAAGAGGAACCTGTCGGCGTAGCGGAACGCGGTGTTAAGGTCGTGCATGGTCACCACGGCGCACATTTCGTGGCCCCGGGCGATGGTCCTGAGCAGCCTGAGTATGGAGAGCTGATTCTTCAGGTCCAGTGACGCGGTGGGTTCGTCGAGAAGCATTACGGCCGGTTCACCCACAAGCGCCCTGGCGATGCACACCTTCTGGTGCTCGCCCCCGCTCATGCTGATGGTGTGCCTAAGGGCCAGATGCTCCAGGTCGAGCCTGTGCAGAGCGGCGTGGGTTAGTTTCAGGTCCCTTCCGCTTACCCGCCAGCCGATGCGGGGCTTTCGCCCCAGAAGCACCGCGTCGAAGGCGGTTACCCGCCCGGGCTGGTTTTTCTGGGCCACATAGCTCATCATGCAGGCGGCCTCCCTCCGGGAGTACTGCTTCATGTTCCTTCCCAGAAGACGCACCTTACCCTCACCGGGCTTGAGAAGCCCGTTGATGCACTTGAGCAGCGTGGTCTTCCCGGAGCCGTTGGGGCCCATCACCGCAACCACCTGGTGGGCGGCCACGGTGAAGGAGACATCCCTGAGTACCTGCCGGTCGCCGTAACTGAAGGAGAGGCCCTCCACGCTGAGGATCATCGTCTGTATCCCCTCACCAGAAGGAACACGAATGCGGGAGCGCCCACGAAGGCTGTGAGTATCGCCACCGGAAGAACCTGGGGCGACATGACGGTTCGGGCGGCTGTGTCCGCCGCCAGGAGGAGGATGGCCCCGGCGAGCATGGAGCCGGGGATGAGATACCTGTGGTCGTCCCCCAGGAGCCTCCTCACGATGTGCGGCCCCACCAGCCCCACGAAGCCTATGACCCCCACGAAGGAGATGATGGTGGCGGTTGTCAGGGAGGCCACAAGCATTCCGCCGAGCCTTTTTCTGGATACAGGAAGGCCCAGGCTGGCGGCGGTCTCGTCGCCGGCGTCCATGGCGTTGTAGCTCCAGCTGTTCAGCATGAAATAGACCGAGGATAGAGCGGTTACCGAGGACATCACCGCCAGTTCCCTCCAGCTGGCCCTTGCCAGGTCTCCGAAGGTCCAGAAAACGATGGCCGCCAGCTGCACGTCGTCGGCGAAATACTGGAGGAACATTGTCCCAGCCGTAAAAAGGGATCCCAGCGCCACTCCGGCGAGAACCATTACTTCCGGGGCACCTCTTTTGAGATGCGCTACCAAAATGATCACCCCGGTGGCAACAATGCTGGCGACAAAAGCTGTCGTTGCCGTTATCCCCGGCTGCGCCACGTTGATGGCATCAGTGGCGGAGCTGAGCATGACTCCAGACCCCATGACCATGACGGAAAAGGCAGTACCGAAGGCCGCGGCCTGAGAAATACCGAGAGTATAAGGAGAACCTAAGGGATTTCCCAAAACGGACTGCATGACCGCTCCCGCAACGGAAAGGCCTGCTCCGGCAATAACGGCGGCCATAACCTGCGGCAACCTTATATTGAAGACCACCACATCCAGCCTTTCGGAGACATGCCGGAACATCAGGGTCTTCAGAACGTCAACGGTGGGAATGCGGACCGAACCGACCGAGATCGAGATTAAGATCAACACGCAAAGCAGAGCCAGACCTGCCAGCAGAAACGCAATTTTCCCGTTGATATATTTCACATATCCAACAGGGACAGAACTATCTTCAAGATGCATGTTTTCACCCCGTGCCTGAAACCGGCCCTTCGGGCCGTCCCTCATCCAAATCTCTGCTCAGTTGCTTTCGTTACAGGTGTCAAGATCGATTCTCGTGAAGGCCAGGTTTTCAAAGAAACCATTCAGTTCCTCGAAAACCCTTCCCCCCACAAGAAACTCGTAGATCTCGTCAGCTTTTCCGACAGCGTCCACATCTTCAAACCGCTCTGGGTACAGGACTTTCCCCACGAAATAGGCATTGGCGAGAACGGAGCCGTAATTCGTCGTGTACCAGTTGAAGGGAAGGACACCGTATACCTTCCCTTCCCGCACCGCCGAAAGGACCTGATAGTATGTTTCGTTCTTCAACTGGTCCAGTGCTCCCGCTTCTTTTCCCGCCTGCAGGGTGGAAAGGTCGACAAAAATATATTCGGGGTCCCATTCCAGGATCTTCTCCCGCGAGACGGTGACCTGCTGGAGGCGATTCTCTCCCTTTTTCCCATCCAGCACCACATGTCTCGCATTGGTGAAAACGAAAGGGGGGTATGACGGTTCCGTCGAGGGAAAACCGTGAGGTCCCTTGTGGGCGATCCCTCCGACGTAACAGGTCGGACGCTTTTCAACGGGAACAGTCGCTGTCCGCTGGCGAAGGTCTTCTATGGTCCTGTCAAAAAATCCGATGACCTCCCGCGCCCTATCGCTCCTTCCAGCGACCCGGCCCATAAGCGAGATTGCCTCGTACATTTCTTTTCTTCTGTAAGTGAGATTGCCATAGTTCAAAACAACGACAGGTATCCCGGTTTTCGCCTGGAGCTCTTCAGGATCGTATCCCATTTCCCCGTACGTCTTGAAAATAACGTCGGGCCGTGGCTCGAGATTAACGATAAGCTCAGGATTGTCATGCCCCCTGAATTCACCGAAAAGGGGTTTATTCTGAAGTTTCGGATGGGCAAGGAAGTAAGGTCTTGCGTCAAATTGTGAGCGGGATTTTTCCATATCGTCTACACCAACGACAAGGTCAACGCCCTGCAGGTACACCAGATACCTCAAACAGCCGGGCCCCGAACAGATGACGTGGTTCACTTCCGCCGGGACGGAGACCTGGCGTCCCCATGCGTCGATGATATTGACCACTGTACTTTCCGCTCGGGTGCTGCCTGTAAAAACCAGTAAACTGAAGACTGCCGCGACAAAAAAAGCTGGAACAGACCGAAAAGATCTGCCACTGGACAAGGGAACCCCTCCCGACTCAAACGTGTTACCAATAAAATAAACCGTAACACTGTTTTCGGCAAGCACATTTCCGCCTTTTGTCCGATCGGTAGGGCCGATGCCTCGTCCAGTCAAGGTTATAATGCACCTGGAAACTTATATCACCTGCACATCCTACACAAAGACAAGGAGGGACAAGCATGCTCTTGTACAAGGAATTCACCTTCGACGCCGCCCACAGGCTCGAACAGTACCACGGAAAATGCGAAACGCTTCATGGGCATACCTACAGGCTCCGGGTAACCGTTAAAGGGAAACCTGACGAGGAAGGAATGGTCATGGACTTCCTGGAGCTTAAAAAACTCGTTAACGAAAACATCCTGTCGCAACTGGACCACGCCTACCTTAACGACGTCATCCCACAGCCGACAGCCGAACGCATCGCGCTTTGGATATGGAAGGAACTGGACAAAAGGCTTTTGCGTCCCAATTGCTCTCTCTACGCGGTCCAGGTTTGGGAAACGGCCACTTCTTCCGTGATCATTCAACGAGAAGATCTGGACCTTCTTTCAAATATATGAAACCTAAAATCTTTGCTATACTCCCGATTCGAGCCATTCCTCCAGCGAGGGCTGGCGCCCCTGAGGTCTCCCGCCTGTGAGCTCCAGGCGGATAGCCCCTAATGTCCCCGACCGTTCGGCAAAGGCGTTGTGCTGGTGAATGCTTTCGAGGTTTTCCTGTCTTGCCAATACGAACGTGTTATCCGGTAGATCAGGATACATGTCTACCAGGTTACCGAGGATTTCCCGGACAACATCCTCGGCGAACTTGGGGTTTCTGTGAGCCTTGTTCACGACATAAAACTCGTCCGGCCGTTTAAGCAGTTCATAGGTCTCTGAACTCATTGAGGCCTCGAGCAGGTGGACCAGCTGTTCCGCCGACACGGACCGGTCTGTCCCTAGAAGCAGGGTCCCCTTTCCCCGCTGGTTGTGGGAAGCGATGGGCAAAAGATCAACGATTCTGGCAGCTTCCTTTGCATCGTACCCCTCTTCCGCCAGGAGCTTCATGGAATGACTTTTCACCATCTCCTGTGCGCAGGGACAGACGGTCATTCCCTCGACTTCCACGCCTGTCACGGTCCTTACTACGTCTGCATTACACGCCGAGATGCCGATGAAAGTATAAAGTTCCTCGACTCTTTTCCTGGAAAGGGGCGTAAACTTTCTCAAGGGGAATTTCGCCCTCACGTTTACACGGGATCGCGTAACACGCTGGCTCTGGACTATCCGTTTCGCAAGACGTTCAGCAATGGCTTCTATGCTGCTTGACGCCTCAAGGGTTATTTCCTCCACAAGTCTTTCTATTTCGTCATTGAACCGAGACATGTGTACTCCCGCACGCCGTCGATCCAGCCAGGCGAAAAGGTCCATCTGGGCGTAAAACAATGATCTGTGTCCGTTTCTGACAAGACGTATTATCCTCTCCAGGTTGGTCACGCCGACACGGCTCAAATCCAGCGAAACCCTTGGTTTACCTTGTTGGACATCGCGCTCTATAGGAAAGCCGGGATCGTCATGCCGGATTTTCCTGATCTTGCCTTTATCAACGGTTGTGGCCAGATCCATTACAGACCTGCCAGAAAAACCCGGCGGAACGGATCGGCCTGTGATCTCTTCAAGGGGAATCCATAAAGGGGACCCTGCTTCAAGTTTTATGCTCTTTTTAAAAGCGCCTGAAATATCTCCGTCCGGGTTTTCGTGAAACAAAATGTTTACCTGAACAGGCCCGAAATTACCTCTTGACGCACTTTCTATGCGCATGCGTTCTTCTACGGAATTGATGAATTTCTCAAAATCGCCCGCCGGCAGATCACTTTGAAGACAACAAACAAGGAGCAGGGCACCGCTTTCCCCTTCGCTGGTGTCAACCGTAATCTCGTAAAAAGAAGACACTGCTGCAAGCAGCGCCCTCACCTGCAGGTACTGAAGGGCCAAGAGGAGGCCGTCTCTCCCTCCCGTCGGGCTCGTCTTCAAAAGGACAAATAAGGAGTTTTGGTGTCGATTGTCGCTGGCCATTTAAGTGCCTCCCGGGCAAACCTTGTCTTTTTTGTCTTTCTTTTTAAAGGCCTTGCTTCTGTCAGGTAAAACTTATTACTGCATCTTCTTTACAATTTTGTAGATCTCCCTGGCATCAAGGACCAAATCGTTCGTTTCGAACAAGCGGCCAACACAGGTTCTTTGAGCCTTGAGCTTGAGCCTTCCTATCCCAAGCGGGCCGAAGATAATTTGGCCGCCTACGTTTTCACCATCCCATCGGGCTCCAATGTTTTCAATCCCGTATGGCGGTACGGCATTCAAATCGGCCAGCACCTCAAGAGTTTCATGGCCTTTCCAGATTGCTTCGGGAAGCAGCATGGTCCCCGCCGCTCCAGTGCAGAGCACAACCGAGGCTCCTTCAAGGATTTTTCGCGTGGAATTCTCGTCATGGACTTCGCCTGCTTCCGCTTTTACGCCAAAACGCGTTTCCAGGTACCCACAGGCTTTCTTTGCTTTTTCCAGCCTTCTCGAAGTTACCGTTACCGATGCGCCCTCATCTGACAAAAACAACGCGGCTCGAAGTCCGACCGGGCCTGTACCGGCGAGGACTACGGCTTTTTTCCCCTTGAGGTCAATTGCACTAGACAATTTCGCCACCGCGGCCGCCGCCGTCGTGTTGCACCCGTTTGAATCGTGCATTACGGAATTTCTGCTTTTACCGAAGAAGTTAGATTTGACGGTATCTAGAAGGATCTCCCCTTTTGTCACATCGGACCCGCCGATAAAAACGGCGCTGTTTTTAATGCCCTCGCCCCCCCTCGTAAACATGACGCCGTGAAGCAGGGGAATGGCGTTTTCCGGAGTGATGGAACCGTACTGTAAAACTACGTCCGCGCCACCGTCGTAGGCTGTTACGGCGTCAAAAACGCTGGGATGGACATCCGTATCAAGTTGGAGAAGTATTTTTTTCATAACTGTTCCTCCTCTTCATTCGCAAGTTGTTTACCATTGCTCCCAAGAGAAAACCCGGATAGCGGCATTTTGGGAAGTTATTTCCCCCTTAAAAGGACGGCCTGCAAAAGATTAGGCAGGTCGGAATCACGGTCACCCAGGCCATATCCCACACGTTCGATTATACCTGAAGGCATTTCTTCAAATTTCACGTGAAAGGCTCTCAACAGGGTGATACCCGTGGGTGTTGCACGCTCGAAGGATTCGCCTTTAACAAAGACTGGTACACCTTCAAGCAGTTTAAGCGTAGCTGGAGCGGGAACCGGCAATTCTCCGTGAGCGCACCGTACAATTCCCGATCCAACGTTGACGGCTGAAGAAACGACCCTGTCGGGATTTATAGCCTCTATTAGAGCGCAGGTACCTACTATGTCTATTATCGAATCTACGGCACCTACTTCATGGAAATGCACTTCTTCAGGCTCTTTACCGTGGACTGCGGCTTCTGCGGTCGCGAGCAGTCGGAAGGCTTCGAGCGATTTTTCCCTGACGAATGGACTCAAGGCGCTACTTTCAATTATTTTTTCTATTTCTCCGAGCCCCCTGTGGCTGTGACCTTCATGGGCTCTCACTTTTACGTCCAGCCCGGAGATTCCCTTTTTAGAGGACCTTCGCACCATCACCTCGAAATTTCCCAGTGCCAGGCCTTTTATGAAAGGATTCAAATCCTCTTCCCGCAGAAGATCGAGCAAGGCACCGAGCAACATGTCCCCGCTGATGCCGGAAAAACAATTCAGGTACAGGATCCGTTTCATGGTTTCCCCTTTTCTTCAGGACCTTCGGTTTTTTCCCGTCCAGTCATCACAGCGGCGGCATAACCGGCGCCGATACCATTGTCCACATTTACCACGGTAACCCCCAGAGCACACGAGTTGAGCATCGTCAAAAGAGGGCCAAAACCGGCAAGGGCTGCACCATATCCTACGCTGGTCGGCAATCCTATGACCGGGCAATCGGTCATACCGGCCACCACCCCCGGCAAGGCCCCGTCCATGCCGGCCACCGCGATTATGGCTTCGGCTTTGCGAAGTTCGTCGAAACTTGCCAAAAGACGGTGAAGCCCTGCTATACCTACATCGAACAACCTTTTTACGATACACCCCATTGTCTCTGCCGTCACCGCCGCTTCTTCCGCAACAGGGACGTCGCTGCTTCCTCCGGTTACTACGAGAACCTTTCCGCGCCTGAGGGAATCCCTGTCCCGCCATAGCCTGCCAAGCCTCGGGGTCTCGAGATATTCAAGATCGGGAAGAATCTTTGCCGCTCTGGTGAATTGTTTTTCCGTCATCCTGGAAAACAAGGCGTTTCCCTTCATTTCTGAAAGCATACAGGCAATGGCATCCAGCTGTTCATCTCTTTTCCCTGGGCAATATACAATTTCCGGGAAACCTCTTCTGAGTGCCCTGTGGGTATCGAACTTGACTTCACCAAGATCCCTGAAGGGCAGGCTTTTCATTGAATCCACAAAACTTTCAACGGAGATCTCTCGGTTCACGAGTTTTTCTACAAGAAGCCGTAGTTCCCGTTCGTCCACCCTGATAGTCACCCCTTTTTAGGTACAGTTCTTCAAAATCACAAACTATAATTTTTCGCATTGCGCCTGTGCTGGATGAGAGTCTAACATACAGGAAGCTGTTTTTTCAGGTAAAGCCGCACCCGAAAAATCAGAATATCATTCCCGCCTGAAGGTCCTATTGTGTTATTGTTTCCCTTGAAAACACTTTTACCCGGAAAGGAAAGATATTCTGGTGATCGAAAAAGCAAATGCCGTGAGAAGTTTTTTTAATAAAAATAGAAATTCTGTACTTCTGCTCTCCGGGGGCGTAGACAGCTCCGTTTTGGCACTTCTTGCCGCACAGGGGTCAGACGGTTCGGTACGCACCTTAACCTTCAGGACACTCCTGGTAAACGAGGAGGAAATAGAGGCGGCTGACAAGCTTTCGGCCCACCTCGGATTACGACACACTGTCATGGATGTGGACATATCGGACTGCGGCGAGGTTAAAGACAACGGTCCCGACCGTTGCTATTGGTGCAGAAAAACCCTCCAGAGGCACGCGCTTTCCTGGGCGCGTAAAAACGGTTGTTCCATCGTAGCCGATGGAGTGCAGGCAGACGAGACCTCGGAAAGGCGCCCGGGGCTGCGTGCGGCAGACGAAGACGGCATCAGGCACCCTCTGGCGGAAGCGGGCCTTTCGAAGGATGAAATCCGGACAATAGCCCGGGAGGCACAGCTTCCCTGTGCGGAAAAACCGCCGGCTCCATGCATGGCTACACGATTTCCCACAGGCATTCCACTACAATTCAAATGGATAGGTCGGCTCCAGGAGGCGGAAACTATATTGGCTTCCATGGGTTTCTCCAATTTCCGGGTCCGCTTTTTTCCTCCCGGCATGGCTATGCTTGAAATAGACCCTTCGCAAATGGGAAAAGCATGGGAAAGGCGTGAGGAGCTTGTCAGGCTCGTCAGCAAAGTGGGCTTTCCGGTCGTCTCTCTGGACCTTGAAGGCCTGAAAAGAGGCAAAATGGACCGTTTTCTGGAGGTGAACTCAAGTGATCCTGATTGATCCCCAGTGCGGTATTTCCTCCCTGGCTTTGGCCGGGCTTCTGGAAGCACTTTCAGAAAAAAGAGAAAGAACCGAAGCAGATGAGATGTCCCTTCCGTCTGGAGGCAGGGTTCGCTTTGTCTACGAAAGATTTCAGGGAGGCTTGTTCGACACCTCCATAGAGGTCCGGGCTGAAAAGGATCCTTTTACTCCGGAATTTATCGACAGGGAAGAGATAGAAGGCATTCTTGCAAGCTTTGGGGACCTTTCACAGGAATGGATAAACAGGGTGAGGGAACTGATCCTGGAATTTATGGACTACCGTATTGCCGCGGGGAAAAAACCTGAAGCAGCTCCCGAAACGGTCCTCGCTACCATGGCTTTATTCTCGAAAGCCGAAAAACTGAAACAGAAAATTCTTTCCCTTCCCATCGGCACCGGAACAGGGACGAAATATTCCGATGCCGGAGCAGAGCCGCTTCCCACCCATGAGACACTCGCCATGGCAAGAAAATACGAAATACCCCTGAAGGGGCTCGAAACCGAAACCTCGACCTGCGACGAGGCGGCAATACTTTTTTTGGCTAAAACGGGACACTTTACATACCGTATGCCCTCGGTAATACCTTGCGCCATGGTCCGGGCCACGTCACGTGAAGGGGTAGCCATGCGCGCCGTTAAATTTGCGGAAAAAGAGGCGGAGGACCTATGGTTTCTTGAAGCATCCCTGGACGATGCGACCGGCGAGGAAATGGGGCTTGCCATTGAGATACTACAGGAGGCTTCGCTGGAGGCCCATATTGTGCAGGCCCTTGGTAAAAAGGGGCGCCCACTCTTTTTGCTTCGAGTTCTGGCTAGGGAAGAACAGTTTGCCAAAGTGATGGAACGCTTCTTCAAAGACACGCCCACTATCGGCGTAAGGTACTGGCCAGTCGGACGATGCCGCATGGAACGCAACGTTCTTGAGGGGGAACTCGTGGTCGATGGTTACCGCCTTCCGACGCGCATCAAGATTTCCCGCCTGAAAGACGTTCTTAAGGGCAAGGCCGAAGCTGAGGACATCGCCCGAAACATTTCAACGCGCCAAATGGAGGATCCGGACAACGAGAAAACCTGCAAACCCTGAGGCGTGCACAAACAAGGGGCCTAAATCGGCGGCAGTTCGTACCCCTTTTCCCTTACGGTATGAGGGCTTTGTAACAAAGAGAGAAATATGGTAGTATTTATTTACAAAAATATGCCTATATTGGAGGTGCATCCTAATGAAACTGAGTGCACGCAATATACTTAAAGGGAAAGTCAAGTCTGTAAAAGCGGGAACGGTAAATACCGAGGTCGTGGTAGAGCTCAACGGAGGGGAAGAAATCGTTTCCATGATTTCCAAGACTTCGGCAGACAACCTGGAATTGAAACCAGGAAAAGAAGTTTACGCCGTTATCAAAGCTTCCAACGTCATGATAGCGACAGACTAGCCTTGCAGGATCATTATTTAATAAGGGGGCGCATCCAAAGGCGCCCCCTTATTTTTACCCGCGGCTCAAGTTTTTTCCTGTTTACCAGTTTGGCCTATGCTTTGCCATAGCCGTTTTTTTTGAGTTATACTTTCAATGAACAGTTTGTTTCTCCGAGCCGGATCGCCTAAAGGCCTTAAAGCCCATGGCCACCGGCCGCCAGGGTGTCGCCGGAAACGGCTGCGCCTCCCTTTTGGAAAGGAGGAACGGCGTCATTAGTGGAAGCTCCGAGCAAGTAAAGCAAAACCTGCTTCCTGAAGTTCTTTCCTGCGTAATTGCCGATACTTCCCTGTCGCTGCAGAAGAAATACGCCCTCACCCTTTCCAGGACAAGGCATTTTCGCTTGAGGGAAACGGTGACCACAGGGTCCGAGCTTGAAGAATGCCTTGCTCGCGCAAACATTCATCTTGTCCTTTTGGATATCTACCTCAAGGGGTGGGATGGCGTAGATTCGTTGCGCAAGGCCAGGATCCGGTATCCCCGAGTCGACTGGATGATTCTGTCCGGTGACGACGATCCCGATGTTGTAAGAGGATGCGTGTGCCTGGGTGTTTTCGACTACCTGATAAAGCCCTTTTCGGTCGAACGCCTTGAACACGCACTGAATGCCTACTTTCAATACCACCAGGGGCTGACTCGGCGTGCCAACCCATGGCGGCAGAAAGACCTGGACATGGTCACAAGTTTAAGGGGAATCTTCCCCAGGGCACTCGAAGACCCTCCAAAGGGGATCCAGCGGAAGTTGCTAGAACAGATACGCACTTGCATGAGGAACAACCGCGAGGCCCTGTCGGCTTCTGCCGTCGGTGAGACCATCGGCATTTCTCGCTCTACAGCAAGACGTTACCTGGAATACCTCCTGGAAACCGGAGAAGCGACCTTCGAATACGACATCAGCAGCGTCGGCCGCCCGGTAAAGCTTTACAGGCTATTGTGATGAAACAGGCGACAATATGCGTGACTTCGAGCTAACCAGAAGCAAGACTTCCGAGCATGCAACTCCTATATACAGATTGTATAAATGTTCCCAGTGCGAGCACCCAAAATATTATCTACCTACAAACAAAACAGCTTTTGCTTATGACATTGCTACAGTTCCCGTCAGAATGTATTTCTTTATGATAAAGATGCGAGTCGGGTTAACTGGATTCTTGTCTCTTGCTTCCGGACTATTTCAGTAATGACTCGAAGGTAATACCTGAAACCAGGCCTCCGAGTCGTCATTCCTAAGGAGGATTCTCTACGGATGGCGACCAGCGGGTTTTCCCGGAAACGGGGAAGCCTCCCGTTACTTGGAAAGGAGGATACATGTTGAGAGATGTAACCTATCATTCAGAAAGTTGCCTCATAACTTTTTTGTCCCTTCCATTCATGAGTTCGGGCATTACGCGACGATTCGTTTTTTCTCTACAACCCTCCTTGGTAAGGGCTCCATCCCTTGCGTAACGGTGTGTGGGCAAGAATTACTTACTCCTTTCAGGGGTGAGTGAATCACATACGAGGAGGGTTAATATGAGTCAAGGCGTAAAGAAACAGTTTGTCAGGAAACGGATACTGGTGAACGGCGTTCCGTACCATACTGTAGCAGAACCAGAAGCATCGCTTGCCGAGGTTATCCGCAAGCAGTTGGGTTTGACGGGAACCAAGGTCGGTTGCGGAGTCGGCCAATGCGGTGCTTGCTACGTGCTTATGAACGGTAAGCTTCTGCGTTCTTGCATCACGAAATGGAATTCGGTCCCCGAGGAAGCGGAAATTCTCACCATTGAAGGAGTCGGAGCACCGGGAAGACTCCACGCTCTTCAGTGGGCCTTCATAAAGACGGGCGCTATCCAATGTGGTTTCTGCACACCTGGATTTATCATGAGTGCCAAGGCTCTTTTGGAGCAAAATCCGAATCCGACCCGCGAGGAGGTTCGAGAGTGGTTCCACAAAAACCGTAACGCTTGTCGCTGTGTTGGCTACGTACAGATAACCGATGCCGTCATGCTTGCTGCCAAGGTTCTCCGAGGCGAAGAAGAGATGACGGATTTTTCCGAAATGCTTGGTAAGGACGGTTCGATCTGGGGCACCAGCTTCCCAAGGCCGAGCGCGGTCTACAAGGCGACTGGCCTTTGGGATTTTGGCGGCGACGCTGGTCTCAAGCTTCCCGACGATACCCTTTTCGCCGTGCCGGTCTGCCCGGAAGTCCACCACGCGGTAGTAAAATCCATCGACCTTTCGGAAGCCGAAAAAATGCCGGGAGTCTTCAAAATTGTAACCGCCGAAGACATTCTCCAAAACAAGGGGACGAACCGCATCCGGGGACAGGTCAACTCAGCCACAGCAACCACCGATGGATGGGAGCGCCGTATTCTTGTGCCCGTGGGCGACAAGATCCGACAATGGGGAGAAGCGGTGGCTGTCATTTGCGCGGCTACGGAGGAAGAGGCCAGGGCTGCGGCCGCAAAGGTGAAAGTCGAGCTGGAAGAACTTCCTGCCCTGCTTAACATCAAAGATGCCATGGCCAAAGACGCCATCAAAGTATATGACGAGATTGAAGGCATCGACGGCATGCCCAACTGTTTCAACAAACGACGCATAAAAAAGGGAGATGATCCCGCTCCTTTCCTGGACAACGCTCCCTACGTGGTGGAAGAAACTTTCCTCAGTTCGAGGCAGCCTCATTTGACGATCGAAACTGATTGCGGCTTCGGTTACATCGACGAGGAAGAACGTTTGACGATCCAGACAAAAAGCATCTGCATCTACTTGCATGTGCTAATGGTCGCAAGAGGCCTCGGACTGCCTCCCTCTAAGATTCGCGTGATCCAGAACAACACGGGTGCCACCTTCGGATACAAAATCGCCGTTACGAACGAAGCCATTATCGGTGCCTGTGTCCTCGCCACAGGCCGCCCCGTCTACATGCGGCTCAACATGAAAGAACACATCCTTCGGACGCCAAAGCGTTCACCTTTCCTCATAAAACTTCGCATAGGAGCCGATAAAAACGGGAAGCTGGTGGGGCTTGAGCACAATTGGTATGTCGACCACGGGCCCTATTCGGAAGCCAGCCAGGACCTCACCAACAGGGAGGCTCAATTCATGGGAGCGCCTTATGGGGTCGAAAGAATCCGCGGCTTTGGTTATACCCTTTTCACGAACCACAAATGGTGCGGGGCCTTCAGAGCCTACGGAGCACCTCAGACCTACCTGGCCGAGGAAGTCGCCATGGATATGCTCGCAGAAAAAATAGGCATGGATCCGCTCGAATTCAGGGAGAAAAACCTGATCCTCCCAGGCGGCACGATGCCTAGCGGACAAAGACCCGAAGTATATCCGCTTCAGGCAATGGTAACGAGGATCAAGCCCCTTTACGAAGAAGCGAAAAAACGGGCGACCGCCCTCTCAACAGATACGATCAAAAGAGGAGTCGGCATATCTATCGGCATTTACGATTGCAACAGGGACGGTCCCGATGAATCTCGCAGTACCATAGAACTGACCAAAGAAGGGGTCATCCTTTACAACACGTGGGAAGACCACGGCCAGGGCGCTGACATTGGCTGTATTGGAACGGCACACGAAGCGCTAAAACCCATCGGCATCAAACTCGAGCAAATCAAACTCGTCTGCAACGATACGGCAAAGGCGCCCAACAGCGGCAATGCTTCGGCCAGCAGGAGCCAGGTTATGACGGGCAGCGCGATTGTAGACAGCTGCAGGCAATTGCTGGACGCCATGCGCAAGCCCGACGGAACTTACCGAACTTACGAAGAGATGGTCGAAGAGGGAATCCCCACGACCTACGAAGGTTATTGGAAGGCCACACTCCGAAACGTTGACGGCGAAGTGCAACACGGCGTGCCGATAGACGATGAGACAGGCCAGGGTTATCCTTTCGCCAACCATCAGTTCGGCGTGTTCATGGCCGAGGTGGCAGTCGACGTCAACACCGGCAAGTCCACCGTAGAAAAGTTCACCCTTGTAGACGACGTCGGAAAGATAAACAATTACGCGGTGGTGGAAGGACAATTATACGGCGGCATCGCTCAAGGGATCGGCTTCGCCCTGACTGAGGATTTCGACGACGTTCACAAACATACCAATCTAGTCAGCTGCGGTCTTCTTTACACTAAGGATATCCCCGACGACATGAAGCTGATCCATATGGAAACGCCCCGCGAATTCGGCACCTTCGGTGCAAGCGGGACCGGCGAGTTGCCCCATTCCGCTTCACATGCGGCTGTACTCAACGCCATTTACAACGCTGTCGGCGTCCGCATCAAGGAGTTGCCTGCAAGACCTGAAAAGATCCTTGCCGGATTGAAAAAGTAAGGACCATATTTGTTACCGGGAGTCTTCAGGCCGTAATGTCTCAAGGCTCCCGGTAAATTTTTCAAAGCCCCATGCAGTGAGATAACGATTCAGCTGTAGGCGATCCAGGTTTTTCGGTATGGGCGGATGATTGGAGAAATATCAGCTCTATCGCTCCCGGCGGTACGGCAAAGAGAAGCTTTTCACCCGGACGGACGACCTTCGCCAAAGGGCCGTGGACAGACTGTTCTACCTGCCAGTATCCATTAGATGTCCCGACGTGCATCCTGGTAACTCCTCCTTCGAGGAGCACTTCCTCTACCTCGCCAGAGAAGGTGTTTTTTGAAAGTTCCTGGTCAATCGGAATCCGCGGGTCCAAAATACGAACGCGATCAGGCCTCACGAAGGCCAATGCCGGACCGGTGTCGACTGCCTCTTTCAACGAAAGCTCGCCCAAGTCCCAAAGGAAGACAGGTCGTCCTTCGGGTGAAATTTCCGTCCGCCCTTCCAGGATATTACCCCAACCCATCATCTTCCAGAAAGAAACCCGACCCGAACCTTCAAGCATTTCTTCTATCCGTGCGGACCCGGTCAGAATACCTTTTTCGATGAAGAAGATCTTGTCGCCGAGAGCACAAATATCCTCAACCTGATGCGTCACATAGAGAATTGGTATGCCGGCTTCTTCCTGCAGACGCCGCAGGTCCCTTCGAAGATTTCGCCTTAACGGCCCGTCAAGGGCGCTGAAAGGTTCGTCCAGCATCAACATTTCCGGTTCCGAGGCCAGCGCCCGCGCCAGTGCGACACGCTGTTTCTGTCCTCCGGAAAGCTGAGAGGGGAAGTGGTCCCCGTATTCTTCAAGCCGCACCTGTTCAAGCCATTTACGCGCACATGACCTCTTTTCCCGTTCGCCGGTACGAGCACAGCCGTACATAACATTTTCCAGGGCTGTCATGTGAGGGAAAAGCGCAAGTCCCTGTGGCAGAAACCCCATCCTTCGTTTGCAAGGATGAATATCTATTCCCGATGCAGTATCGAGGATAACTCGTCCGGCCAGGACGATGCGTCCTTGTTTGACTTTCCGCAACCCCGCGAGACATCTCAATGTGAGGCTTTTCCCTGCTCCGCTAGGGCCAAAGATTACCCCGATTTCCTTGCCGAGATCAAAAGAGACATCCAGGCCAAAACGGTCTACTTTCTCCTTAAGGGATACCTCAAGCCACTCTTTCATGAGCCCCGGCCTCCAATCTACGTACCAGATAAAGGCTGACGATGCCTACGGCGACGAGCAAAAGGGCCGCCGCATTGGCGCGACCGAAATTGAGCGACCCGACTTGCCCGTAAATGTAAAGAGGGAGCGTTTGGGTTCTGCCGGGGATGTTCCCCGCTATCATTAGTGTCGTTCCGAAATCCCCAAGGGCTCTTGCGGAAGACAAAGCTAATCCTGCAAGAAGTGTTCTTCTAGCCATCGGCAATGTAATCTTGAAAAAGACATTCCAGGAACTCTTCCCCAGGGTGAGGGCAGTTTCTTCGAGCTCGCGATCCACACCCGCAAAAGCCGCGCGTGATGACTGTATCATTATCGGCAAAGATGGCAACAACGAACCCAAAACGCAGGCAGGAAAAGCAAAGACAAAACCGGCCTCCTTCAAAAGGTCCACCCTTCCAACAAGCATTAGCACGTAAAGCCCCAAAACCGACGGAGGTAATACGATTGGCAGAAGGAGCAGGAGGGAGACGACCTCCCGCCCTGGGAAGGATTTCCTTGCGAGGACCCACCCAAGCCCCCCTCCAGCAAGGACCAGTATAGGTATATCGAAGGCCAGAACCTTGAGGCTTAAAAATAGCGCTTTTTCCATTTCTCGATCCAGTTAATTGACGACGGGCTCGAACCCGGCTTCCTCGAACAGTTTGCTTGCGGGCTTCGAAAACAGGTATTCAAAAAAGTCCACCACCACATCGGTTTTTCTTCCGACCACTATACCTCCAAAGATCCTTTGCGGAGGGACCGGGATCCTGGTCCAGTTGCCCCCAAGCCTTTTCGCAATGCTCAAAGGCAGACAAGCCACATTGGCCCCGCCGCTTTTGGCTGCAAGACCAGCCTTCAGGACATCGCCTCCAATTACCAAACGTCCTTCCGCATCCAGCTTCTTGTAAAGGCCCACCTCTTCGAGATATTTCTTGGCCAGGGCCCCGTAAGGAGCTACTTCCGGGTCAGCTATGGCTACTTTTATATTTTCTCTCTCGATAATGTCCAGGGAAGGGGCCTCGCTTGAATCATGCCAAAGGACCAGAGGGCACTCGGCTACCGGTCTTACCATTTCAAGCATGCCCTTTTCCTCGAGATACCTTGCCCATTTCTCGTTAGCGCTAATGTAAAGGTCAAAGGGTGCCCCCATCTCGATCTGCCTGGCAAGCTGACCTGAAGCGGCAAAAGTATATTCCATGTGATTCCCCGTATCTTTTTCGTATTGTGCAGCTAGTTTTTCCATAACGGGCTGCGTACTTGCCGCGGCGGCAAATACTTCGGCGTTGGCCATGCCTGACGAGAGGCAAGAAAAGTACAAAACCATAACCAACAGCACCAAAGTTTTTCCTCGAAAAACATATTTTTTCATTTTCACAACACCACACCTCCAGGTTACCTTGTATTTTTAAAATCATTTCATGCAAAGGGAACAAACGCCATATACCACCATGTGCTTGCCTTTCACTACCGCTCCATCTTCGACATCGATGTAGGGCAAACAAGTATTGGTCAGACAATCCATCCTGCCGCAGATCAGGCATTCAAAATGCGCGTGGTCGCCCGGGCAACCGGAAATACCGGGGTCGTGAGCGCAAAAACGCCATGTTCCTTTCATATCCATTACCCTGTGCACTATCCCCTTTCTAAAAAGCAGTGAAAGTGTCCTGTAAATGGTAACCCGGTCACTTTCTTCAGGGAGGGATGCCTCCACCTCTTTGTAGGACATTGGACACCCTTTTTTGAGCAGAATTTCAAGTATAGCCTGCCGTATGGGAGTGCACCTTATGGACTTGCTTTCAAGAATCGTCTCTGGCTGCATTTATACCACTCCTGCAACATTGTTGCATCTGGGATTTAATTGGAAGCCGCCCAACACAGCACCTGCCTGGGCGGCTTCGGGTTAAAATGCTTTTCTAGTCCCGAACCTGACCTTTTCTCGCCTGGCCTTTTTTATTTTTGGCACGTTCCAGGCGGAACCGCTTCAGCTTCATGTGCGGGTCACCTTCGGTCGGGACTATGCAAAGGAAGACGAAAGGCTCGGGTCCAGGATTTTCGTACCCGTGGACCAGGCCTCCAGGGACATGGGCCCACCCCATCGGGGGCATCTCCCAGCGTTTGCCCTCAATAGTCACGTATCCGGTACCACTCAGACTTATCATGTAGTGCGGCCAGTCGTGCACGTGTTCAGGTATCACCGTCCCAGGAGGCAGGGAGAAATGCCTCATAGTGTAGTCGTCCCAAAACCGGCCGGGTCCGTAGACAATTCTCTTTGTAACTTCCGGCGCCAAAGACGAGGCGTCGTAAAGTTCAAGGTCTTCTATCTTTCCGGAAAAGACTTCTCCAACCATGGCATTGACCTCCTTCCCGTCCTTTTCGCGCTACCGACATTTGCCGAAACGCTAATGGCCGCAGCTTCCCGAGCAGGCGTCACCTTTTATGCCTGCAAGGACCTTTTCCGGCAGAGCGGGAATCTGGAATATTCTCACTCCGCAGGCTCTCGCGATCCCGTTGAGTATTGCAGCATGCGGCGCGGACAGTGGCATCTCGCCTGTCCCCGAGGCTCCAAAGGGTCCAAATTCCCTGGGTGTCTCCATGTGGTAAAGCTCGATATCATCGGGAATATCCTTGATATATGGGAACCCGCAGGTAACCAGGTTCGTGTATTTTCGTGGATCTCCAAAATCCTCCGTCAAGGCGAAACCGATGCCCTGCGCAATGCCGCCGTAGTGCTGGCCTTCGACGACGTCGAAGTTGTTGATTTTCCCTACGTCGCTTACCAGGGTGAACTTCTCCACCTTCACTTTGCCGGTCTCCATGTCCACGGCGACCTCAGCCATGAAAAGTCCGTACATGTGGTTCGCGAAGGGGTATCCCTGGCCTGTAGCATCGTCCATGCTCGTGCAAGTGATGGGGTTCCCGTCCACATCCCTTACCGTCGCTTGCCAGTATCCTTCATAGAAGGTCGGAATTCCCTCGGCGATCATTTCGTCGTAGGTGCGGTATGTGCCATCTGGTTTCCTCATTGCGTCAAGAAGCTTGCGGCAGCTGTCGACTATGGCATTACCCACCATTACCTGACAGCGGCTCGCGGCCGCAGCTCCACTGTTGGGTGCTTTCGCCATATCGTTGCAAACGAGCTTTATCTGTTCCGGACGCAGTCCAAGTGGTTTCAGGGCTTCGTGCGCCGTCCCCACGCAACCCATGTCCGCGCCCTGGCCGTGATCTTCCCAGGTGTTGTAGATGATCACGCCGTCTTTGGTAAGCTCAATGTTGCTGGCTGCCTCGTCGGGACCGTCGTCGTTGGAGTTGTAGATGCCTATCGAGATTCCAACCGCTCGCTTGATCTTGTCCGTAGAATTCGCCTCGGCACGCTTTTTGGCTTCTTCGTAAAGCGGCCTTAAACGAGTGACCATAGTATGTAAAGGGTAGACCTCTGGTTTCTGACCGCTGGGTAACGTATCACCGGGCCTTATCAGGTTCAGTTCCCTGAAATCGAGTGGATCCATCCCGACTTTTTCCGCCAGCATGTCAATGATCTGTTCCCCAGCGAAATAGGTTTGCGGACCGCCATAGGCCCTGAAAGCCCCGCACCATTTCTGGTTCGTAAACAGCGTATACCCGGCGCCTCTGATATTGTCGACCTTGTACGGCGCACAGATAAACTGGCCGCCTTTGTTCGTAAGGTCCTGGCTCGATTCCGAATAGGGTCCGTGATCGACATACCAGTTGTGCTCAAGCCCTACCAGCTTTCCTTTTTCGTCGGCTCCTATCCTGAGCTTCATGAGGAAGGGCGAGCGTTTTGGCGTGCGGACCAGGTGCTCTTTCATGTCTAGTCTCATGTAGACGGGTCGACCCGTAGCTATCACACAGGCCCCGAGAAGGGGTTCGTTGGTGGGCGCCACCTTATAGCCGAATGTGGCTCCCATGTTGTTTTGTATCACTCGAATCTTCGACGGGGGGACACCAAGTCCCCTGGCTATCATCATGGCGTGCCTGTAGACGCAGATACTTTTAGTCTGAAGGGTGAGTCGTCCCTCATCGTCCCAGTAGCCAAAACCACAATCCGTCTCTATTGTCATATGGGGCTGGCGCGAGCTCCAAAACTCCGCTTCCACCACGTAGGGGGCTTTTTCCAGAAGCGGGGCAGGGTCCTCGCCCTTTACTATGGGCCGCTTGTTGAAACAGTTGGGGATGCCATCGATATCGGGAATCTCCTCGTAGACTTTAACTGCACCTGGAGCCATGGCCTCCTTTACATCCATGACCGCCGGAAGCTCCTCGAGTTCCACCTTCACGGCAGCCGCCGCAGCTCTGGCCTGTTCTACCGTATCCGCGCACACTATGGCGACGGCTTCCCCCCACTGGCGTATCTTGTCGCCTTCTTCTACGAGGATCCTTCTTTCCCAGCCGTCTGTACTGGCCGTGCCAGAGCCGACCTGGCCGCGAATGCGATTTGTCCCCTTGTTGGCCTTTATGTCCTGGGCGGTCACTATTTTGAAGACACCGGGCATTTTCTCGGCTTCCTTAAAATCTATGGAAAGGACGCGGGCATGATTTACTTCGGGACACACCGGAACAGCGTGAAGTGTTCCCACGGGAAGCTTGAGCCCTGCATCGTCGCCGAAATCGAAGGTACCAGTGGCCTTGAAAACGGCGCTGGGCCTGGGATAACGTGTCCCCCATATTGATTCACCGGGCTTCAGGGCTTTGGCGAAATCGGTCATGGTCTTTTCCCCCCGCAAGACGGCAGCCGCATCCATGACCGCGTCGGTAATCTGCTTGTAACCGGTGCAGCGGCAGGCTGTCCAGTGCTCCTGGAACCAGTCACGGACTTCCTCCCGGGTGGGATTAAGGTTTTTGTCGAGAAGGCCTTTTGCGGCCATTATGAAGCCGGGCGTACAGAAACCGCACTGGATAGCCCCACTGGTTATGAAGGCCCACTGGATTGCATGAAGGTTATCAGGCGTTCCAATTCCTTCGATCGTCAATATATCGGCATTCTCGGGCACCTTTTTCCAGGGAGTCACACAGGATCTCGTCACTTTCCCGTCGAGGATAACGTTGCATGCTCCACACTGGCCCATGCCGCAACCAAGTTTCGTACCTGTTAGGTGAAGTTGTTTGCGAATGACATTGACCAGCTTCTCGTCCGGACATGCTACTACGCGATGAGGAATGCCGTTGATGACAACGGACTTGACCTGGTACTGCTCTTTCATTGTTTTTCCCTCCAAATCATGGGATATTACTATGCAAGTGATTTAACGAAATGGCGTTATAAAAGAACTCGGGATCAAACGAAACAGGATACCTCCTTTCCAATCACGGGAGGCGGTCTCGTTTCCGAGGCGCCCATTGGCCCTGGACCATGGCTGGCGCTTTAGGTCCCGGGGCTCGGAGTTCCATTCGATCTCTTTCGATAACTATATTGCTACACGATGATATCTTCAATTTCTGGTTGATAAACGTTATTTTTGCTCGATATTGTTCACGAAAGAACCGGGGTAACTCGTTGGCCCAAAGACGGTTTCCGTCAGGTTACAATGCTCAAAAACAAAACCGAACGTCGGAGCGTGTCCACACCTCGTCCCGCAGGACAAATGTGATACTCTTTTTTACAGGTTAGTGGCCTGCGGTCCGACAAAACCATCTACTCCCAATAGTGACATCGGCCAAAGCCCGTGCGCCAGAGGTATAAAATGGCTAAAACATGTAAACCAGAGACTGGAAAAAAACTTTTTAGGGAATCAGACCCTCGAGATGTTGCGACTTTTCCTCGACCGGAAGAACATTGCCTGGTTTTCGTGCGGCACGGAGAACCTGCATTCCCCGAGTCGGACAAATATTACCTTGGAAAAACTGACTGGCTCCTTTCAGATAAAGGCAAAATCCAGGCTCGTTGCGTTGCGGACTGGGCCAAAGGCTTTTCCTGGCGTGGCTGTTTCTGCAGCCCCCTTAAAAGAGCAAAGGAAACCGCGGAAATCATTTGCGGAGCCATTGACCTTCCCTTCACGATAAAAACCGAGCTGGCAGAAATTGACCTAGGCGAATGGGACGGACGCAAGAAGACGGAAATAGCCTCGGCATACCCGGAAAAGTTGCGCGAAAGGCAAGAGGACCTGCTGTACTTCCGGCATCCCTGCGGCGAAAGCTTCGCCGAACTCGAAGCCCGAGTCATTCCTTTCCTGGTGCATTTGCTGCAGGAAAAAGGGAAATGGCTAGTCGTTTCCCACGCGGGCGTGTACAGAGTGTTGATTCACGCCCTGTTCGGGGTTCCTTTTCCGATGACTTTTGGATACGATCTCGGTTACGGCCAAATCAGGATGTTTTGCAGGACTGGTGATTACCTTTTCGTAAAAGGTTTCGATGAATTGATGGTCCACCTGGAGGAACTTAAATGAATAAAGACATTATCCGATCCGGTGCAGTGATACTCGCTGCAGGTCTTTCGTCGAGAATGGGCCGATGCAAGGCTTTGCTAGACGCAGGAGGCACCTCCGCTTTAGGAANNAGGGTTTCCTGCAGCATGCGCCTCTGTGGCGTTGAAGACCTTGTAGTCGTCACAGGCTATCACAGGGACCAGGTTGAGAAAGAAGCCGTCAAACGGGGCGGCAAGCCCGTTTTCAACGACCGCCACGAGGAAGGGATGTTTTCTTCCATCAGGACTGGAGTAGCCGCACTGTCGAAGGACGTGGAAGCTTTTTTCCTGCTGCCAGTCGACATTCCTTTGGTTCGCAAAGAAACCTGCCTGGCCCTTAAAGGGGTTTTTCTCGAAAACCCCGAAGCGGCATTCGTCGTGCCCTCCTTCCGAAATAAAAAAGGACACCCACCCCTGATAGCATCAAGGCTTGTTCCGGAAATTCTCGAATGGTCGGGCGATGGAGGCCTGCGTGCCCTTCTTTCTCATCATGAGGAGAATTCCTTTGTTCTGGAAACACCCGACCAGGGAGTCACCATAGAAATGGACACGCCCGAAGACTACGAAAACCTTTACTCCCTCGCAAAAAAACGGGAAATTCCCTCTAAAGAGGAGAGTATTGCGTTTTTTGAGCTGTGCGGCACTCCCTCGAAGGTGCGGGAACATTCCGAGGTTGTGGCTAA